>ERZ1066118.87-NODE-87-length-103161-cov-15.698621_pt1 | contig 103161 bp, 78 predicted proteins | sample MGYA00382765_ERZ1066118 | MGnify/ENA primary metagenome ERZ1066118 (study PRJEB33369, sample SAMEA5778348) | biofilm metagenome | biome: Industrial cooling water; feature: Water cooling tower basin; material: Biofilm | place: United Arab Emirates | collected...
GTTGCGTCCCGTACGGGACGTGACCTCAGCGGCAGGAAACCTTTCTACCAACATTTCGTCCCTAACGGGACGCGTTGACAACCCATAACTCACGTTAAGTAGTTGCTCAACTCTAAACCCTGAACCCTAAACTCTAAACTCTCACCGCACCACCACCCGCGTCCGCGTCGCTCCGGCGTCGGTGTGGAGTTCGAGCACGTACAGCCCGGCGGGGAGAGCGGGCGCGGGCCAGTCGAGTTCGTGGCTCCCGGCGGCGCGGGATTCGTGGGTCAGGGTGTGCAGGCGGCGGCCCGCCAGGTCGTACACGCTCAGGCGCGCGGGGCCGGGGCGGGGCAGTTCGAACCGCACCCGGCTGCCCGCCGCCACGGGGTTGGGAAACACGGCCAGACCCAGCCCGGCGGGCACCGGCTCGGTACCCGTGATGAGCACGCTCGACTGCATCTGCTGGTCGAGCCAGGCCAGGCGCAGGCGAAGCCAGTTTTTAAGCCAGGTTACTTCTTCGGCGTAGGTTTTCCCGACGAAATAATTCGGCCAGACGTAGGTGCCCAGGATGTTCCAGCGCTGGAAGTTGCGCACCTGGGCTTCGCCGAGCAGCGTGGCGCAGGAATCCACGAAGCGGTTGATGCGGGCGTCGCTCCAGGCATCGGCGCGGAGGGTTTTCCATCGGCTCACGGCCCGGATGGCGAACGTGGGGTCGCTCAGCAGGCGCTCCCACCAGGCCGGGGCCTTGAACACGTCCTCGGTCTGGCCGCTGCGCACGGGCAGCATCAGGTCGTTGACCCGGTACTGCCAGCCGTCGGTGCGGAAGGCCTCGTAGTAGTTGCCGTTGCCGAAGGCGATGTTGTAATCCCAGGCCGGACCCATCACGAATTTCCCGCCCTTCGAGTCCCGGTCTTTGTAAAAAAACGCGCTGAGGCGGTAGCCGTCCACGTTGCGGGTCAGTTCGGTGAGCAGGAAATAATCCACGAACGAATCCTCGTCGATGAAGGCCCGGAATCCCTGGTCGTTGTCGCGGAAGTTGGGGCCGTAGATGGCCGCCTCGAAGGCGTTGACTTTATTTTTGATGTAGTCGAACTGCACGTTGGTCAGGTCCTCGAACTTCGGGTAATCCACCTGAAACAGGGGCGTAAACGGCGAGCGCGGGTCGGGCTTGAACCCCGAGTACCACTGCCGGGTGCGGTTCCCCGCCACCTTGTCGATTTTCACGATGTAGCCTCCCGTCAGGGCGTCGCCGCTGGCGTCTTTGGGTTCGATTTTTGAAATGTTGACCCGGTTTTTGTCCCGCTTGATGCGTTCCTGAAGGATGTACACGCCCTCGTACCCGCCGTCGCGCACGAGTTCGACGTACTTCGTGCGGGTGGCGTAGCGGCCCTGCTGCCGGGCCAGCCAGTAAGCCAGCGGGTCACGCATCAGGGTTTTGTCGTTGTAGGTGGCGTTGAGCACCCAGTCGGCTTCTTCCGGCAAGCCGAGCAGGCTCACGGCCCGGTCTTCGCCCTTGTCGTCGCGGGTTTCGACGCCGAATTGTTTTTTGGGAAACATCTGCGACGAGGCCCCGCGGATTTCAATGCCCACCGTGCCCCGGTAGCCGTTCCAGGGGTCGGTGGGGGCGTTGCGGCGGCCTGCCCCGTTGTCGATGACACCCATCTCGACGGCTACTTTCGGCTCGTCGACGATGACGGCCCCCTTTGTGTTGATGACGACCACGGGCAGATTGGAGGATTGAAAAACCTGAGCAGCGGCGGGCGAAAAAGCAGCGAGAACGGCGAAAACGGCGGGGCGAAATGGTTGCAGGAAAGGCATGGGCAGTCGGAGGCGGTGCTTTCGCAAAGAACGGCAAAACGCCCTTTGCAAAATTCAATTTTTCGCGAAAACTTGCGGCTACTTTCCCCGCTGCTCCGATGGTGACGCACCGTTCTTCGTCTTCCTGCCTGCTGCCCTACCTGGGCTTCCGGAGCATCCTGTGCAGTTCGTAGGCTTCCAAATGCTGAATGGAGAATGCTGAATGCTGAATAAGGCAGTTGCCCACGCGCCCGTGGCGTTCGCATTCGTCATTCTCCATGTTCCATTCCCTCCCATCCATTCAGCATTCAGCATTTATCATTCAGCATTTGAAAGCCATGCTTCGCCAACAACTCCGGCTGGCCGATTTCGGCGTCAGCCCCCACACGGGTTTTTTGCCCGAAACGGCCTTGTCCGAACCTTCGCCCGTCAACGCCGCCTGGCACGCGCTTGCCGACGAATTACCCAAAAAATCGCTGTTGGGCACCATCCGGGCGCACATCGAGGCGTTGCCGCCCTACCAGCCCGACCCGCAGACCCCGCCCGAAGTGCAGATGCGCACGTTGAGCTACCTCGGCCACGCCTGCCTCTGGGGGCAGTCCGAAACCATCACGCGCCTGCCCCGCTCGCTGGCCCAACCCTGGGTGGCGGTGGCCGAAGCCGTGGGCCGGCCCGCGATTTTGTCGTACCCCTCGTACTGTTTGTTCAATTTCCGGAAAATCGACCCGACGAAACCGGCGTTTCTCGGCAACGTCGAAATCATCCAGAATTTCCTCGGCGGGGCCGACGAAGACTGGTTCATCCTCATTCACGTGGACATCGAAGCCCGCGCCGCCCAGGCCCTCCGGGCCATTCCCACCCTGCTCGACGCCGCCGACGAAGGCGACGTTTCAGGTATCAAAACCGGCCTCCGCGACGTGTACGAAAGCCTGCTGGCCATGAACGCGACGATGAACCGGATGCCCGAATGGTGCGACCCGTACATCTACTACACCCGCGTGCGGCCGTACATTTTCGGCACCAAAAACAACCCCGCCGTGCCCGACGGAGTGATTTACGAAGGCTGTTTCGACGAAAAACCGCAGTCGCACCGGGGCGAAACCGGTGCCCAGAGCGGCATCGTGCCTGCCCTCGACGCTCTGCTGGGCGTGTCGCACGAAGCCGACCCGCTGAAGGAGTACCTGCTCGAAATGCGCGACTACATGGTACCCGCCCACCGCCGGTTTGTCGAAGCCATCGAAGAAAGCTCGTCCCTGCGCGAGCGGGTGACGACGAGCACCGACGGCGACCTGCGCGACGGGTACAACGCCTGCGTCCACGAACTGTTTCGGTTCCGGGCCAAGCACCTCGAATACGCCGCCACGTACATCCACAAGCAGGCCGCCCAGCACCACAATTCCACGGCGGTGGGCACGGGCGGCACGCCGTTCATGGAGTACCTGGCCAAGCACCGCGACGAGACGAAGCTGGCGGAGATGTAGAGCAGGGAGCGAAAATTCCCCCTTTGAAGGGGGTTAGGGGGATGTTTGGGTCGGAATGAAAGTACTTCCACCCGCAGCCACATCCCCCTAACCCCCTTCAAAGGGCAGGGCCGTTAAGTTCTCGAATGCTTGAACCTAATGTTCAATGTTCAATGCTCAATGCTCAATATTCAATGATTGAAAGTCAGAGAAATAACCCATTGAACATTGAGCATTGAGCATTGAAAATTGAACATTTTTTGCGTTCCCAATCAGAACTTAACGGCCCTGCCCTTCAAAGGGGGAATTTTTGCGGCCATAATTTTTTGCCCTCGGGTGAAACTCCGTCATCACCTGCCGGAGGTAATCCCGGTCGAGGTGGGTGTAGATTTCGGTGGTGGTGATGGACTCGTGGCCGAGCATTTCCTGCACGGCCCGCAGGTCGGCCCCGCCTTCGATGAGGTGCGTGGCGAACGAATGCCGGAAGGTGTGCGGGGAAACATTCTTGGCGATGCCCGCTTTTTCGGCGAGGTCTTTCACGATGAGAAACACCATCACCCGCGAGAGCGAACTGCCCTGGCGGTTGAGAAACACGTGGTCTTCGGAGCCTTTTTTCACCGCCATGTGCCGACGTACGCCGTCGAGGTATAACCGGGTGTGCTTGATGGCGTCGCGGCCCGCGGGCACGAGGCGCTGCTTGTCGCCCTTGCCCCGCACGCGCAGGAAGCCGATTTCAAAGTGCAGGTCGCTGATTTTCAACTCGGTCAATTCGCTCACCCGCAGGCCGCAGCCGTAGAGCACTTCGAGCATGGCCCGGTTGCGGGTGCCTTCGGGCGTGGAGAGGTCGATAGCGGCCAGAAGGGTTTCGATTTCGGGGAAACTCAGCGTGTCGGGCAGTTTGCGGCCCAGTTTGGGCGCTTCGAGCAGGGTGGTGGGGTCGGTCTGGATGACTTCTTCGATCAACAGAAATTTGTAAAACGCCTTCAGCCCCGACAGCATCCGGGCCTGCGTGGCCGGAGCCACGCCCAACTCGCCGAGGTAGTACAGGAAATTGAACAGGTGCCCCTCGGTGACGGCGGTGGGGGAGGGAGCATCGCCCTGAAGCTGAAGGTATTCGTGGAGTTTCTGCACGTCGTGCAGGTACGCCTCCAGCGTGTGCCCCGACAGCGACCGTTCGAGCGTCAGGTAGTTTTTGAAGTTTTTCAGATAGCTTTGCCAAAGGGACATTGGATGCTGGATGGTGGATGAAAGGCAAGATACTGGATACTCGATATTGGATGTTGGATTAACTGTCATCCAACAGCCTGAATTGCATCTCGTCTTTTATCCAGTATCCAGTATCTTGCCTTTCATCCACCATCCAACCCTTTGAAACACATTCTCATCCTCAACGGCCCCAACCTCAACCTGCTCGGTACCCGCGAGCCGGGCATTTACGGCAGCCGCACGTTCGAGGCGTATTTTGAAGAGCTGAAAGCGCTCTTCCCCGGCGTGGACCTGCACTACTTCCAGTCGAACCACGAAGGCGCGCTGCTCGACAAAATCCACGAAATCGGCTTCACGTTCGACGGCCTGGTCATCAACGCCGGGGCGCTCACGCACACCTCCGTAGCCCTCGGCGATGCCCTGGCGGCCATCACGACGCCCGCCGTGGAAGTTCACATTTCCAACATCCACGCCCGCGAGGCGTTCCGGCACCACAGCTACCTGAGCGCGAAGGCCAGGGGCGTCATCGTCGGGCTGGGGCTGAAGGGGTACGAACTGGCCATCCGAGCTTTACTCGGATGAACCGAGAAATGAAAACCCGAAAAAGTGAATTCTCGCATTTTTACTTTTTCATTTTTCATTTTTCGGTTTTTCATTTCTCGGTTCGCTCATGACCTTCTACCCCGGCCCCTCCCAGCTTTACCCGCAAATCGCCGAGTACCTGCGCGAAGCGTACGCGTCGGGGTTGCTCAGTACCAACCACCGCAGCCCCCGGTTCATGGCCCTGGTGCGGGAAACCTACGAACTGCTGCGCGAAAAACTTGGCATCCCCGCCGACTACGGCATCTACTTCGTCTCCTCGGCGACGGAGTGCTGGGAAATCATCGCCCAGTCGCTCACCGGGCGGGGTTCGGCGCATTTTTTCAACGGTGCCTTCGGGCAAAAATGGGCCGGGTACGCCGAAAAACTCGGCAAACCCGCGCGGCGCCTGCCCTTCGGTGTGGACGAGGACGTGACGCTTCGCGAAAATTTCCAATTCCTGGTTCCCGACCACTCCGACGTCGTCTGCCTGACCCACAACGAAACCTCCAACGGCACCCACCTGCCCGACGTGGGCGCGTTCGGGCACCTGGCGGGGTTGAAATGCTTCGACGCCACCTCCTCGATGGCGGGCGTGGATTTCGACTGGACCGGGGGCGACGTGTGGTTTGCCTCGGTGCAGAAATGCTTCGGCCTCCCGGCGGGGCTGGCCCTGCTGGTCTGCTCGCCGAAGGCCCTCGCCCACGCCGAACGCCTCGGCGACCGGGCGCATTACAACAGCCTGCTGTTCATCCACGAAAACGCCGAAAAATTCCAAACCCACCACACGCCCAACGGCCTGGGCATTTTCCTCCTGAACCGGGTGATGCGGCAGGTGCCGCCGCTGGCCGGGGTGGCGCGGCGGCTGAGGCGGCAGGCGGCGGAGTGGTACCGGTTTCTCGAAACCGAAACCGATTGGCGACCGCTCGTGCAAAATCCCGCCGTCCGCTCCGACACGGTCATCGCGGCGACGGGACATCCCGACCAAATCAAGGCGTTAAAGCAGCGCTGCGAGGAGGCGGGTGTCGCGCTGGGCAACGGCTACGGGGCCTGGAAGGACACCACCTTCCGCATCGCCAATTTCCCGGCCATTGGGGAAGAAGACATCGGAACCCTGATGCGCCTGATGGAAAAAGCCTGAATCGCGCACCTCCTTCCATCCTTTGCAATCCTCTCAATCAAGGTTCATGAAGTTCAAAGAAATCATCTCCGTTTCGCTCATCCTGTTTTCGGTCATCGACGTGCTCGGGGCCATCCCGGTCATCATCGACCTGCGCCGCCGCACGGGCAGCATCCACGCCGAATCGGCCACGCTCGTGGCGGGGGGCATCATGATCGCGTTTTTGTACATCGGCGAGGGGATTCTCAAACTCTTCGGCGTCGACGTGGCTTCGTTTGCCGTCGCGGGGGCGCTCATCATTTTCCTCATCGGGCTGGAAATGACCCTGGGCCGCGACATTTTCAAAGCCAACCCGGCGCTTTCCGGCGGCAAAGCTCCCCGTACGGCCTCCATCGTGCCGCTGGCCTTCCCCATCCTGGCCGGGGCGGGCACGATGACCACGATACTTTCGCTGAAAGCCGAATTCGCCCGGCCCAACATCCTGGCGGGCATCCTGCTCAACCTCGTTTTCATCTACGGCGTGCTCCGGGCTTCCTCCTGGATCGAGCGGAAACTGGGCACCGCCGGGGCCGAAATCCTGCGGAAAGTCTTCGGCGTGATTTTGCTGGCGATTGCGATTAAGTTGTTCAAGACGAATCTGGGTTTGTGAAAAACCACCCCCAACCCCCTGAAGGGGCTTTCCCGCCTGGAAAGTTTCTGCTGTGAAAAGCCCCCTTCAGGGGGTTGGGGGTGGTTTTTCACCGAATAAAATACTTCAAGCCCACGCCCACGTCAGAGCCGACCGTCCAGGTGGGGGAGAAGGAGAACGAATTGTTTTTCAACTCGCGCACGCCCTGGCTGGTGATGGCGGGGTAGCGGTTGTTGCTGAGGTTGAAACCCACGAAACCCGTCGTGGCCTCCACGGCGAACCGCCGCCCGAGGAAGTACGTAATGCCGGGGCGGAGGCCCGCCTGGAGGAAAAAGGAGTTGTAATCGAGCCTTGCTACTGAACCATTGGAGTCCCCGAATTCGTGGTTCTGCCGGGCGTACCCGACGTTCAGGCTCGTTTCCAGAAACACCCCAACCTTCGGCCCCAGCATGGCGTAGTGGCGCACGAAGGGGCGAATGCCCAAGCTAAGTTCGTTGCGAACCGAGTACGGCTCCCCGCCCAGGGTTGACCCGGGCGCGCGTGTGTCGGATTCCGCCCGGCCCACGCCGACGCCCACGCCGAGACCCACGGCGACGTTGTCGCGGACGAACCACCCCATCTCCGGGCGAACGCCGATGTTGAACCCGTTGGAGTACACGGAGTAGTTTTGACTTCCCCACCCACCGACGTTCCGCGTGTTTCCACTCAGGTCAAAACCTCCGCCTAAAAACCGGGTGCCCCGCACCAGCGCGTTTTCGGCGTTGGGCGTTCGCCGGGACGGGTTGGCCCCGACGTAGTACGCCAGACCCAACGTGAGGGCGTTGGCGTTGAGGTTCACCCCGGCATTGCCCGACGTGCCGCGGACCGCGCTGTTGTGGGTGCGGGCAACGTTCAGCGAAAGCAGGTTGGTGGACGCCTCGATGGCCAGGCGCTTGCTGGCAAAATACACCAGCCCCAGGCCGCCGTTGAGGCCGAAACGCGGCTCACCGAGGGAGCGCGACTCGCCCCCCGTGATCCGGTAACGGGCCTCGGCCTGCAAAAAACCGCTGAATCGTTCGCCGAGCGGGCGGTACCAGCGCACGAAGGGCCGCACCGCCAGCCCGGCGTCGTTGCTGCCCCGCCACTGCTGGCTTAGGCCGAGGCCCAGCGCGAAATTGTCTTTGACGAAAAAACCAGCGCGGGCGGCGAGGTCGATGTCGGAACTGCGGTAGAGACTGACGTCGTTTAAGGAATTGAGTTGAGTCTGGGTCGTTCTTGAAAAACTAAACGTCCCGGTGTAAAACGATTGCCCTTTCTGAGTCTGGGCGAGGGCCGGGCAAAGGCAAAGCGCCAGCGCGGCGGCGGGGAGGAGGCGGCGAAGCATGCGGAAAAGGAAAGGTTGTTGATGGCGGCAAAGTAGGCGAACGGCCTCCCCGCTGCCAAACCAGTTAACAACTTTTAACGCTCCGCCCACAATTCGGCCTATTTTTGCCCTGTGAGCAAAAAGCAGAAATTTTACGTGGTCTGGGAAGGTCGGCGGCCCGGCATTTTTGGGCGCTGGGACGAGGCCGAAGTCCAGGTGAAGGACTTCGAGGGCGCGAAATTCAAAAGCTTTGAGTCCATCGCCGAAGCCACCGAAGCCTACCGCAACGGCCCGGCGGCGTACCTGAAGCGCAAGGCCGCGACGCCCGCCGCACCGGGCAAACTGCCGCTGGTGGGCAAGCCGATTTCGGAGAGCCTGTCGGTCGATGCCGCCTGCTCGGGCAACCCCGGCGTGCTCGAATACCGGGGCGTGCTCACGGCCACGAAAGAACCCGTCTTCGCGATGGGGCCGTTTCCCGAAGGCACCATCAACCTGGGCGAATTTCTGGCCATCGTCCACGCGCTGGCCCTGCTCAAAAAACACGAGAGCGCGTTGCCGATTTACTCCGATTCGCGCACGGCCCTGAGTTGGGTGCGGAAAAAAGAAGTGAAGACCAACCTGCCCCGTACCCCCCGCACCGAAGAACTTTTCCGCCTCGTGGACCGCGCCTTGCTCTGGCTCCGCCAGAACCCGTATCCCAACAAACTCCTGAAGTGGGAAACCGAACACTGGGGCGAAAACCCGGCGGATTACGGGAGAAAATAAGGAACCGAAAAATGTAAAATGAAAAACCGCAAAATGAAAAAGTGCAAAGACCGGGTTGCCTTTTTCGGTTAATCGGTTTTTCATTTTACATTTTTCGGTTTCAATCCCGTGGCCAATTCTTTTTTCCGCTTCAAGCAATTCACCGTTCACCAGTCCGACGCGGTGCTGAAGGTCAGCACGGAGGCGTGCATCCTGGGGGCCTGGGCCACCGCACCCGAAGGCGCGGCGCGGTTCCTCGACGTGGGCACGGGCACCGGTTTGCTGGCCCTGATGCTCGCCCAGCGCCACCCGCAAGCGACGATTGACGCGGTGGACGCGGACGAAACCGCCGTCCGCCAGGCCACCAAGAACGCCGCCGCCAGCCCCTTCGCCGACCGAATTCGGGTTTTTCACCAACGCATTCAAGATTTCTTTCAATCCGAAATCCGAAATCAGAAATCCGCAATCGCCTACGACTTCATCATCGCCAACCCCCCGTTTTACCAAAACAACCTCCGCTCCCCCGACGCGGCGCGCAACGCCGCCAAACACGCCGAAAGCCTGACGTTCGACGACTTGCTGGCGTCCGTGCACCGGCTGCTGGCCCCGGCGGGGCGGTTCGTCGTGTTGCTGCCGCCGTTTGAAACGGAACGGTTCCTGCGGAAAGCCGCCGAATCGGGGTTATTTTTGCACCGCCAACTCCGCGTGCGTCATCGCTCCGGCGGGAAGCTGTTCCGGCTGGTGTCGGAACTCCGTTTTTCCGAAACAAACGCCGTTTTTGAAGACCTGAACATCCACGCCCCCGAAGGCGACTACTCGCCGGAATTTGTCGAATTGCTGAAACCGTACTACCTGAATTTTTGAAGGAATGCGGAGGAGCGTGAGGCTGAAAATCTCCTCACTCCTCACTCCTCACTCCTCACTCCTCGCTCCCCAAAAATGTCCCCCACGCCCCTCGCCATTTCCGTCGTCGTCCCGCTGTACAACGAGGACGAATCGCTGCCCGAACTCTGCCGGTGGATCGAGCGGGTGATGGACGAAAACGGCTTTACCTACGAAATCCTGTTCGTGGACGACGGGTCGAGCGATGCGTCGTGGGAGGTGATTGGGGCGCTTTCCGCCGAAAACCCAAACGTCCGCGGCCTGCGGTTCAGCCGGAATTACGGCAAGTCGGCGGCCCTGCACACGGGGTTCCAGGCCGCTCGGGGGGGCGTCATCATCACGATGGACGCCGACTTGCAGGACAGCCCCGACGAAATTCCCGAACTCTACCGGATGATTACCGAGGAAAAGTTCGACCTCGTGTCGGGCTGGAAAAAAGTCCGCTACGACCCGCCCAGCAAAACCATCCCGACGAAGCTCTTCAACGCCGCCGCCCGCTGGATTTCGGGCCTGCCCCTCCACGATTTCAACTGCGGCCTGAAAGCCTACCGCCGCCCCGTGGCCAAAAGCCTGCGCGTGTACGGCGAACTGCACCGCTGGCTGCCCGTTCTGGCCAAGTGGAACGGCTTCATGCGCGTCGGCGAAAAGGTGGTGCAGCACCGCAAGCGGAAGTACGGCACGACCAAATTCGGCCTGGAGCGGTTCCTGTACGGCTTTCTGGATTTGCTGACGATTTCGTTCGTCAACCGCTTCGGCAAGCGGCCCATGCACCTGTTCGGGGCGTTTGGCGTGTTGTCGTTTTTCGTCGGCACGGCGATGACCCTCTGGCTGGCTTTCGACAAGGTGTACAGCATCTACACCCACCAGAAATTCCGGAATTTGACCGACGACCCCAAATTTTTCCTCGCCCTCGTGGCCATCGTCATCGGCGTGCAACTGTTTCTGGCGGGGTTCGTCGGCGAACTGCTCACCACCAACTCCGAGCGCACCACCGAGTACCAGGTGCGGGAGCGGGTGGGGTTTGAACAAGGCGATTTTCGCGTAAATGTTTGATTTTTAACGAAAAACAAGGCGGTCCGCCGCAGCGGAATGAAAAATAAGAAATGAGGAAGGCGGCCGCCCATGCCTTTTTCATTTCTTATTTTTCATTCCTTGTTTTTACTTCCCAAAACGAATGCGTTTTTCCTTCCAAAAAGCCCATCCCTGGCACGGCGTGCCCATCGGCGAGAATGCCCCCAACGTGGTGACCGCCTTCATCGAAATGGTGCCCACCGACACCGTCAAGTACGAAATCGACAAGGAAACGGGTTACCTCAAAATCGACCGGCCGCAACTATTTTCCAACGTCATTCCCTGCCTCTACGGCTTCGTGCCGCAGACGTACTGCGGCGAACAAATCGCCCGGTTTGCCACCGATCAGGCCGGCAAACCCGTGCCCGAAGGCGACGGCGACCCGCTCGACATCTGCGTGCTGACCGAAAAAGAAATCCCCCACGGCGACATCATCCTCCAGGCCATCCCCATCGGCGGCATCCGGCTCATCGACAAGGGCGAGGCCGACGACAAAATCATCGCCGTGTTGAAATCCGACGCCCTGCACGGCACCTGGCAGGACATCACCGACTGCCCCGAACCCGTGCTGCGCCGCCTAATGCACTATTTTCTGACCTACAAAAACATCCCCGGCGAGGTGCAGGTCCACGTCGAAATCAACGAGGTGTACGGCCGGGCCGTGGCCCTGGAAGTCATCCGCAAAAGCCGCGAGGACTACCGGAATTTGATCGCGTTGCCGGCGATTTAAAGACCGGTTTAACCACAGAGTTCACGGAGTTTTTGCACCGCAGCGGCGGACCGCGGAGGACACAAAGAAAAACTCTGCGAACTCCGTGCTTAAACTCTGCGCACTCTGTGGTTAAAACCCCGCCTGACCCGACAATCTCAACGCTCGTCCAAAATTTTCCCTTGCCACCGGACGCGGCGGCGTATTTTTGGTTAATACCCTGAAAAAATAACCAAATCGAAATCCATGTTGCAGTTTTTTAAATACGTGCTGGCCACGATGGTCGGCATCATTCTGCTCCAACTCGTCGCGCTGCTGATTTTCTTCGGCGTGGTGGCGGCGTTCTCGTCGGACGAGAAGGTAACCGTGGCCGACAATTCCGTGTTGAAGCTCGACCTCGACAAGCCTATCGTCGATCAGGCTCCCGAAGACAACCCCTTCGCCGACCTCGGCGGGCCATTTTTCCAGGCCACCGAGGGGGTGGGCCTGCTCCAACTCAAGCGCGTACTGGTCAACGCCAAAGCCGACCCGCACATCAAGGGCATCTACCTCCAGGCCGGCGTGCCGCAAACGGGCTGGGCCACGCTCGAAGAAGTCCGCAACGCCCTGCTCGATTTTCGCAAATCGGGCAAATTCGTGTACACCTACGGTGAACTGATGTCCGAAAAAGGGTACTACCTCTCGTCGGCCGCCGACCGGATTTACCTCAACCCCGCCGGGGGCGTTGAGTTCAACGGCATCAGCGCCGAGTACCAGTTTTTCAAGGGCACCCTCGACAAGCTCGAAATCAAGCCCCTGATTTTCCGCGTGGGCCAGTACAAAAGCGCCGTCGAGCCGTTTTTCCGCACCGACATGAGCGAGGAAAACAAGGCCCAGACCCGCTCGTTCCTGGGTTCCATCCACAACCACGTGCTGGGCAACATCGCCAAAAGCCGGGGCCTAACGGTGCCTTACCTGATGGGCCTGAAGGATTCGCTGAAAATCACCTCGCCCCAGTCGGCGCTGAAATACAAGCTCGTCACGCACCTCAATTACTACGACGAGTTTGAGGGCGATCTGCGCAAAGCGCTCAAAATCAACGACGCCGACCAGAAAGTCGAATTCATTGGCCTCGACAAGTACGACAAAGCGGAGGACGTGGTGAAGGAAGAAGGCGACCGCAAAAACCGCATCGCCGTCGTGCTCACTTCCGGCGAAATCATCAGCGGCAAGGGCGGCGACGGGCAGATTGGCTCCGAAAAAGTGGTCAGCGAACTGCGCCGCCTCCGCAAGGACAAAGCTGTGAAGGCCGTCGTGCTGCGCATCGACTCGCCCGGCGGCTCGGCCCTGGCCTCCGACGTCATCTGGCGGGAAGTGATGAAAACCCGCGAATCGAAACCGGTCATTGCCTCGATGGGCGACTACGCCGCCTCGGGGGGCTACTACATGGCCATGGGCTGCAACAAAATCGTGGCCGAACCGACCACCGTCACCGGCTCCATCGGCATTTTCGGGGTGCTGTTCAATTTCGACAACCTGTTGAAAAACAAACTCGGCATCACCTCCGACCGCGTCGGCACCAACGCCCACGCCGACTGGCCCAGCGTGACGCGGGAAATGACGGAGTTTGAGAAAAACGTGATTCAGCAGCAGGTGAACCGGGGCTACGAAATGTTCACCAGCAAAGCTGCCCAGGGCCGCAAAATGCCGGTCGAAAAACTGAAAACCCTCGCCGGGGGCCGGGTGTGGAGCGGGGCCGAAGCGAAACAAAACGGCCTGGTGGACCAACTCGGGGGCCTCGACGACGCCATCAAACTCGCCGCCCGCGAAGCCAAACTGAAGGAAGGCGGCTACCGGGTGCGCTACCCGGCCCGCAAAACCTTCTGGCAGCAATTCATGGACAAAACCGAAGAGGAAACCGAAGCCCGCGCACTCAAAACCCGGTTCGGCGAATTCGCGCCCTTCGTGAAGCAGTTCCAGCAGATTAAATCGCTGGAAGGCTTGCAGGCGCGGATGCCGTTTTTGACGGTGGAATGAGTGTTTGTCTGAACCGCGATTGGCCGGGATTTTAGGATTGACAGGATAAAAAAATGCCGTAAGGGCAATCCTGTACATCCTAAAATCCTGGCCAATCGCGGTTCAGACAAAACCCCAGCACCTTCCAAAACCCCGACCCGTCCCGGCTCGAAGCTCCCCGCAGCGAAAAGCCGTTTTCCGAAAAAAGTCCCACCAGTTCGCTTTCCCCGAACAACCGTCGCCCGCAGCCTTCGTGCAGTTCACCGGGGTGGTGGGCGAACCGTTCTTCCACGAACACCAACCCGCCCGGCTTTAAAATCCGGCGGCACTCCGCCAGCATGGCTTCGGGTTGGGTGAATTCGTGAAAGCTGTTCAGCAGCAGAATCTTATCGAAGAAGCCCCCCGGCAGGTTCGTGCTCGTTTCGGTGCCGATGACGGGCACGAAGCGGCTTTCGACGGGCCGTCCGGTTTGTTTTTCCCAGAACGAAACCGCGGCGGCCAGTTCGTCGTCGTTGAGCAGTTCGGACGAAAGCTCAACGAGGTACACCGTCAGGCCCGGTACCATCGTACCCAAACCGACTTCCCAAACCCCACCGCCCACGCCGAGGCTGGCGACGGTTTCGCCGGGCTGGAGGCGGAGGGTTTCGAGGAGGTGGCGCACGAATTTTTCAAAATCGGCACCTCAGTCCCACTTTTCCACGGCCAGGTCGAGCAGGAAATACAGCCCCGTCAGGACCAGCGCCCCGAACACCACGCCCCCGATGAGAAGCATGCGTTTTCCCTTGCGCCGGGTGGCTTCGTCGTAGGTGTACACCTTCTGGCCGGTGGGCAATTTTTTCGTGTCGTTGACGTACTGAAGGCCAAACAAAATGCCCCCGAGGCCCCCCAGCACAGCCAGCACGAAGCCCGTCGCCAGCCAGAACGGCGACGGCTTGTCGTGCTCGGCCAGGGTGCGGATGCGCTCGCGCACGAGGGCGTTCATGTGGTCGTTGTTGACGGTGATGCCCCGGTGGTGCAGGATGTGCCGCGTCAGCGTCACGTCGTAGGCGCTCCATTCATCGGGTTTTTTCACCACCTCGACGAGTTCGTCGGTCGTGAACGAGAACAGGTAGTGGTCCGGCTCGGTCTCGCCCATCGTGGCCTCCACGGCCTGCCACACGAGCAGGTTCTGCACCTTCTGAAAATCGGCCCGGTTGAGGCGCACGGCGATTTTTTCGGTCGGGTTTTCGTCGCGGAACCCGGCCAGCACCGGGGGGTATTCGGGGGCAACTTCGTGGGCGATGCCCGCCCGGTCGAGGAGCCGCACCAGGACGGCCTCGGCCTCCTCGACCGTGTCGAACTGGCGAAAGGTGGTAAAGGCTGAATTCATGGGCAGAACGAGCGGGATTTAAGGGGCCGAAAAAACGGATTTTTACGTGGAAATGGCAACCGTTTGGGCCGAAAACCGGACGACGGGCGCCCCGTCTCGGAACGAAACCACGCCCACCCGGTAGGTGCCGGGCTGCAAGGTACCGCTCACGACCGAGCCGCGAAAGCCACTGCCGTAGTACTGCCCCGTGGTGAGTACCCGCTGCCAGGTGTTGCGCCCCTGCCAGGTGCCGACCAGGTACGTGTTCGTTGCTGATTTCAGCACCACGAAGTGCGGCCCTTCGCCGGTGTCGCTGGCAAAATCCACCTGATCGAAGCGGCGCAGGGCGTTGGGTTCGGGCACGAGGAGTTCGGAGTGCGCGATGCGGAGGCGCAGGCTGGAATCCACCGCCGCCACGGGGCCGAGCAGGAGGGGTTCGGCGGCGTCGAGGGGCGTTTGCGGCAGCGGGCAAATGCCCCGCCGGACGCCCCAGCCGTAGGTCGGGCGGATTTCGCGCACGAAGGGCTGCGGGTACTGCACGAAGGTTGCGTGGTGTTTCCAGTTGAACGCATCGGCCCACTGGCAGCTTCGCCGGTAATCGAGCGGGTGGTTGGCCCCGTACTGCGCCGCCAGCCAGAACAGCCCGGCGAAGGGCAGCGCCCCCGCCAGCAGTACGCCCCGTCGGCGCGGCGGCAGCACGTGCAGCAGCGTGAGGTAAAACACGATGAACGCCAGCGCCGACATGTGGATGTACCGCACCTGCACCAGCCCGCCGAGGCCGCTCCACGACCGGAACAGGCTCGTGATGAGGCCCGTGGCGAGCAGCACGGCGAAGCAGCCCATCAGGAAAAACCGGTCGGTCTCCGCGTATTTTTTCCAAACCGAATCAACGGCGGTCGGTCTCACCACTGCCCACACCGCCCGGAGGTTGACGTAGGCCAGCGCCAGCGTCAGCACGGCCCCGACGGCGATGGGCAGGGCGAAGCGCCCCGGCTTGAAGGCGTCGGCGAACGCACCGAGAAAGGCGAAAATCCCCCCCACGAACCGCAGGGGCTGGGCCAGGCTCCCGGCGGCGTCGCCGTTCTGGCCTTTGGCGTAGCCGAACCCGAAAAAGCAGGCCGCCACCAGGGCCATGACCCCCAGCCACAGGCCCAGATCCCGCCAGCGGCGTTGCAGGAGCAGCACCACCGCGCCCCAGGCGAAGCCCAGGATGCCGTTGCCGTGGGTGTACACGGCCACGACGGCCACGGCGAGGGCACCCGCGAAGGCCCCCCGCCCCGGCCTGGGCACGAGCAGGGCCAGCAAAAACAGCCAGAAAAACACGCAGTACTGCTGGAGGATGCTGATGGTCCACGTCAGGCTGTCGTAGGATTGGGGCTGGAACAGGAACAGGGCAACGGGGACGAAGAAAATCAACGGGAGCCGCCGCTCCGGGAGCCGCCGCTCCGGGAGCCCCAGTTTGTGAAACGAGCGGTAAAACAGGGCCACGAACCCCAGCACGAACAAATTGCCGAACCAGGCGAGCGTCAGCCAGTTGACGCGGCCTTCAATCCAGAAATCGAGGAAGGTGTAGAGCCTCGGAAACAGAATCCGGTGCTCGTTGTGCTGCACGTAAGCCTCGCGGAATGCGTCGGCGAAGCCGAGGTATCGCTGCTCCGTCCAGACGACGTTTTTCAACAGGTGAAAATCGTCGGCGAAGGGCAGATCGACGGCGTAGCGGGCGATTTGGTAAAAATGAATCCCCGCCACCGCTCCCATCAGCAGGAGCGCCAGCGCGTTGACCCCCGGTTTTCGTAAAAATTCAATCATCCGGTCGCGGGTTAGGATTTTTCCAGAATCTCCTCTTTCGTCGGCACGTCGAGGTAGCTCCACTTGCCCCGTACCGTGCCGTCGCGGAGCAGCCACAGGCCGGGATTGGTGCGGAGGATGGTTTTCAGAACTTTGAAATCGGCAAAATAAAACGGCAACGCGGTGAGGCCGTGCTGCCGACGGAAGGCTTCAAATTCGGCCCTCGGCGAGGAAGTCAGCACGACGGGCTGCACGTCGGTGCCGCGCAGGGAAGTCAGGAGGTTTTTCACGTCGTCCATCGTGCCCGTGTGGGCCTTGTGGATGTCCTGGACGATGAAAAAGAGCTTTTTCCCCCGAAAACTTTCCTGGGTGAAATCGGTGGAATCGTCCCAGAGGCGGTAGTCGGTGATGCGGGGTTTGGCGTTTTCATTCAGGAGAATCATTTCCCGGAATTTCAGCGTCGTGTCGGTGGGGTACTGCTCGAAGCGGTAGGTTTCGCCGCCCCGTTCCATGACGTACTCGAAGCGCAGGGGTTCCGACGGCTTCTGGTTCGTCGGAATGTGCTGGCCCACGGCGTAGGCCAGGCCGTCGTAGGGGGGCAGGTGCCGGATGGCGTACACGCCCAGGCCCGCGCAGGCCAGCGCCGCCAGCCCGACCGCCCAGCCCGTGCGGGGTTGGGCGAAATCTTTCCGCCGCCAGAGAACCACCAGCAGCAGCGCCAGCAACGCGATGTCCTTGTAAAACGACTGCCAGGGCTTGAGTTTAATCATTTCACCGAAACAGCCGCAGTCGGTGACTTTGTTGAAAAAAGCCGCGTAGAAGGTCAGGAAGGCGAAAAACGTGCAGAGTGCGAGCAGGAACCACGACGTGCGGCGCAGGTTCCACTGCACGAGCAGGGCCACGCCCGCGAGTACTTCGAGCGAGCAGAGCAGCACCGAAAACAGGAGCGCGTAGGGCACGAGGGCTTCCCAGAACGGGGCGCTCGCCGGCCAGTCCTGGGCGAAAACTTCAAAATATTCTTCGAGTTTTATCTGCGTGCCGACGGGGTCGTTGAGTTTGATAAGCCCCGAAAACACGAACACCGCTCCAACAACGACGCGGCACAGGTGAGCAAGGAATTTCATGCGGCAAAGATAGGTAGCTCCGGCTGAAAGGTAGCTCCGACCTCCGGTCGGAGGGGCTTCCCGACCAAGCCGCCCGGCTGGTGCCCCTCCGACTGGAGGTCGGAACTACCTTTTAGCCGGAGCTACCCAGTTTTATCAAACAAAACACCGCGTAGTTGATGATGTCGCGGTAGTTGGCGTCCACGCCTTCCGACACGAGCGTCTGGCCCGCGTTGTCCTCGATTTGCTTCGTGCGGAGGAGTTTCATCAGAATCAAATCCGTCATCGAACTCACCCGCATTTCGCGCCAGGCTTCGCCGTAGTCGTGGTTTTTGGCCAGCAGCAGGGCGAGGGTTTCGGCCACCTGGGCGTCGTAGCGGGCCGAAAGTTCGTCGTCGGGCAGTTCGAGGCGGGGGTCGTCGGCCAGGTCGAGCTGGATGAGCGCCATCAGGCTGTAGTTCACCAGCCCGATGAACTCGGACACCACGCCCTCGGCCACCCGCTGGGTGCCGGTTTCCTGAAGCTGCCGGATGCGCTGGGCTTTGATGAACAGTTGGTCGGTGAGGCTGGGCAGCCGCAGAATCCGCCAGGCCGTACCGTAGTCCTTATTTTTTTTCAGAAAAAGGTCTTTGCAGACCTCGATGACCCGGCGATATTCGGCTTCGGTTTGAGACATAGGTGGAGTGTAGGGTTTAGGGTTCAGCGTTTAGAGTTGTTGCTACACTGAACCCTAAACCCTGAACCCTAAACGGAACCAATGCCCGAAATTACCGCCTTTCGCCCAAAAACCACGCTCAACGTGCGCGGGACGCTCGTGGATTTGACGACGCCCGCCGTGATGGGCATCCTCAACGCCACGCCCAATTCGTTTTTCGCGGGCAGCCGCGCCCAGGCCGAAGACGCGATGCTGGCCAAAGCCGACCGGATGCTGGCCGAGGGCGCGACCTTTCTCGACGTGGGCGGCTACTCCACCCGCCCCGGTGCCGCCGACGTGAGCGAGGCCGAAGAAACCGACCGGGTGCTGGGGGCCATCGAACCGATTTTGAAAACATTCCCCCATGCGCTGATTTCGGTGGACACGTTTCGGGCTTCGGTGGCCGAACGGGCCGTGGCCGCCGGAGCCGGACTGGTCAACGACGTGGCGGGCGGCACGCTCGACCCGGCAATGTTCGCGACCGTCGCCCGGCTGGGCGTACCCTACGTGCTCATGCACTTGCGCGGCACCCCGCAAACCATGCAATCGCTGGCCCGCTACGAACACGTGACGCTGGAGGTGATTGCCGAATTGAAAGGAAAAGTGGCCCAACTGCGCGCCCTGGGCGTGAAAGACCTGATTCTCGATCCCGGTTTCGGCTTCGCCAAAACGCCGGAGCACAACGACCACCTGCTGCGTGACCTCCCGGCCTTCCGGCTTTTCGGGTTACCTTTGCTCGTGGGCCTCTCGCGCAAGGGCAGCATCTGGCGGCGGTTGGGCATCACCCCCGACGAGGCCCTCAACGGCACCACCGTCGTGAACACCGCCGCCCTGCTCGGTGGCGCGTCCATCCTCCGCGTCCACGACGTGAAGGAGGCGGTCGAAGCGGTGAAACTGGTGGAATTTCTGACGGCACCATGACGATTCCTGTCCTCCTGCGCGTGCGTTTCAAACTCCCCATCCAACCATGATTCTCCTCGTCGGGCAGGGACTGGCCGGTTCGCTGCTGGCCGACGCGCTGCTCCGGCGCGGACGGACCGTGCGCGTCGTGGCCGACGCCCGGCCCACCTCGTCGGGGGCGGCGGCGGGGCTGTTCAACCCCGTTACGGGCCGCAAGCCCCAACTCACCTGGCTCGCCGATGCGCTTTTCCCCTTCCTGCACCGGTTTTACCCCGACCTCGAAGCGCGGCTGGGGGCGCGATTTTTCCACCCCATGCCGCTGTACCGCCCGTTTGGTTCGCCCGAAGAACGGGCCTTCGGGCTGGCCCTGGCCGAACAGCCCGGCCTGCGCGCTTTTCTGCAACCCGCCCCCGACGATGCCGCCTACGCCGACGCCGTGCGCAACGAACTTGGCGGCCTGCGCACGGCGGGGGCCGGGTGGGTGGACGTGCCCGCGTTGCTGGCGGCCTTCCGGCGGGAATTTCAGGCGCGGGGGATTTTTCTGGAAAAAACGTTTTCCCACGCGTCGCTGAACATCGCGCCGTGGGGTGTGGAGTGGGAGGGGCAGCGGTACGCCACGGTGGTGTTCTGCGAGGGCGTGTACGGGGCCGAAAATCCGTTTTTCGACTGGCTGCCGTTCAACCCCGTCAAGGGCGAAAGCCTGACGCTCCGGCTCGACGGGCCGGTGCCCCCCGGCATCGTCAACCGGGGCGTGTGGCTGATTCCGAACGGGGCCGCCCGAACCGCCCGGGTCGGGGCCACGTACGTGTGGAAGTCCTCGGGCGGCGCTCCGCCCGACAGAGCGCCGCTGACCTGGGAGCCGACGCCGGACGGACGGGATTTTTTGCTCCAGAAACTGGACGTTTGGCTGAAAACGCCGTACGCCGTTGCCGGGCAGGTGGCGGGCATCCGCCCGGCCGTGCAGGGCCGCCGCCCGTTGCTGGGGTTGCACCCCGAATTCCCCCAACTGGGCATCTTCAACGGGCTGGGCAGCAAGGGCGTATCGCTGGCACCGTTTTTTGCCCAACAGTTCGCGGAATTTCTGGTTGATGGGAAAGAACTCCCCGAAGCGGTGAATATCAACCGGTTCTTTTCGTTATATTCAGGTCGAAAACGGGTTTAGAGTTTGGTGTTCAGGGTTTAGGGTTTACGTAAACTACTGATTTTTAAAGCAATAACTCTAACCATTGAACTCAAAACGCTAAACGATTACCCATGAAAACCTCTACCCGTCTTCTGGTTACGGCCCTGTTGCTGGGTTTCGGAATGCCGGTGAGCGCCCAGCAGTACATGCCCACGCTCGAAGAATTTGGCAAAAACCGGATTCAGTACCAGCGGTTCGACTGGAAGGTGATGACCTCCACCAACTTCGAGGTGTATTTTTACGGCGACGCCCAAACCGCCGCCACACTGGCCGCGCAGTACGCCGAGTCGGAATTCGACCGCGTGACGGACATCCTCGGCTACACTCCTTACAGCCGGACGAAAATTTTCCTGTACAGTTCCCAGTCCGAACTCAATCAGAGCAACATCGGCATTACGCTGGGCAGCGAGCGCGACGCCCGTGAGGAAAGCCTGTCGAAGTCGCGCATCCAGGTCGCGTTTTCGGGCAACCAGGTGGAATTCCGCCGCCAGTTGGTGCGCGAAATCGCCGCCGTGTTCGTGTACGACATGCTCTACGGCGGCAGCCTGAAAGACGCCCTGCAAAGTTCGCTGCTGCTCACCCTGCCCGACTGGTTCATGTCGGGCATCACGGCGTACATCGCCGAAGGCTGGAGCACCGACCTCGACAACGCCATCCGCGACGCCGTGTACCAGAAGCGCCTCCGCAAGCCCTCGTCGCTGAGTGGCCCGGAGGCCCAGCTCGTGGGGCATTCCATCTGGAATTACATCGCCGAACGCTACGGGCGCGACAACATCTCGAACATCCTCAACCTGACGCGCATCATCCGCAACGAGCAGACCAGCATCGCCTCGACGCTCGGCCTGCCCTACACGCGATTTCTGAACGACTGGCGGGAATACTACACCGGCATGGCCACGGCCGTAAGCAACCAGTACCAGGCCCTGCCGACGGGTTCGTACCTGAAAAGCTTTCCGCAGTTCAAGGACATCAACGTCAACCGCGTGAAGGTCAGTCCCGACCAAAAGTACCTGGCCTACGCCCTGAGCGAGAAGGGCAAATTTGGGGTGGTGGTGGTCGAAACGGCCACGGGCAAACGCACCGAACTCCTCAGCCGGGGCAACCGGCTGCTGAGCGAGCACCATTTTCAGAACCCGCTCGTGGCCTGGATGCGCGGCAACGCCCCCGCCGTGGTGTTTGAAGACCGCGGGCGGCTCTGGCTGTACGTGTACAACCCCATGGGCGAGAAGGGCACGGGCCGGGTGCGCGTGCGGCGCGAACTGAAGAACTTCAACCAGGTCAACGACTTCGACATTTCGGAAGACGGCTCCGCGGTGGCCCTCAGCGCCGACCGCAAGGGGCAGAACGACTTGTTTCTGTTTAACGTCAACCGCAGTTCGGTTCAGCAACTGACCAACGATTTGTACGATGACCTGACGCCCTCGTTCGTCGGGCGCTCGAGCAGCCAGGTGGTGTTCGTCTCGAACCGCCTCCAGGACACGCTCAACCGTGACCGGGGCAATTACCGGACCATCCGCGACCGGTTTACGTTGTTTCTGCATGAAGGCAGCCCCCGGGCGCAGGCTGTCAGCCGGTTGATTGACTCCGCCGCCGTAGCCAGTTCCAACCTGCCCGGTCTGGGGCGTCTGAGCCAGCCCATTGCCCCCGACGGCGGTACGGTGTACTTTCTGAGCGACGCCCAGGGCGTTCGCAACGTGTACCGCTACGACACCATCAGCCGACTGGTGCGGCCCGTGACGACCTTCCGCAGCGACCTGCTGACCTACGACCTGAACCCCTCAACCGGCGCGCTCGGCTTCGTGGCCAACGAAGGGGGCCAGCAGCACGTGGGGTACCTGGGCCGGGTGGACCTGAGCCGCGAGGTGAGCGGGACCTTCACCCCCCGCGTGGCCCAGCACGAAGGGCGGGGCTTCGTGCCCAAAACCACCCCCGAACCCACGCCGGACGCGAAAACGGCCGCCCCTGCCGCCCCCGCCGCGACCCCCCCGCCGGGAGGCATCGTGCTGCGGCCCGGCGAGGTAAACACCGACGATTATAAATTCGACGTCGAGTCGTTCAAACTCACCGAGCGACGCACCGAGCGGCCCAGCAAATCGGCCGGGCTGACGACCAAAACCCTCCGCCGCGACAACATCCGGCTGAAAGGGCCGGTGCCCTACCGCGACGCGTTCGTCGTCAACAGCAACGAGGGCTTTTTCCTGGTGGATCCCATCCGGAATTTTGGCTACAAGCACGTGCTGACGATGAACGATTTGCTGGAAAACAACCTCGTCAAGGCGGGCATTTTCATCACGCCCAACTTCCGCAACAGCGACATCTTCGCCGAATACCATTACCTGCCGCAGCGGCTCGATTACAGCGTGCGCTTCGACCGCCGGTCGATTTTCCTTGACCGCGACGGCTTCGACATCCAGAAGTACCGCTACAACCAGCTCACCCTGACGGTGGCTTACCCCTTCAACGAGGCCATGCGCGTGTCGGTCTCGCCGTTTTACGCCCTCAACCGCCTCGTGCAGAGCGGCCTCAGCCCGATGCCCGGCGACCGCACGTCGGATTTTGGGGGCGCGAAGGCCGAATTCGTGTTCGACAATACCGTTTCGACGGGCATGAACATGCTCGAAGGCACCCGCCTCAAGGTGAAGTACCAGCACTTCCAGGGCCTGCGCTCGGCGGCGGAAAGTTTCAACCGCCTCAACGTGGACATTCGGAATTACCTGAAAATCCACCGCGACCTGATTCTGGCTACCCGCCTGTCGTACGGGCGCTCCGGGGGGCGTTCGCCCAAATTCGACCTGCTCGGCGGGATGGACAACTGGCTGTTCAACACCCAGGACCAACGCAACGCCGTGGAGGGCAACCCGCTGAACACCAACCTCATCGACGACAACCGCGACCTGTTCTTCACGAATTTCGTGACGCCGATGCGGGGTTTCAACTACAACAAACTGTCGGGCAACAGCCACCTGCTGCTCAACGCCGAACTCCGCCTGCCGCTGGTACGCTACCTGTACCGGGGGCCGATAACGTCGAATTTCCTGCGCAATTTCCAACTCGTGGCCTTCACCGACGTGGGCACGGCCTGGCGCGGCGACCAGGGGCCGTTCAGCCGCCAGAACAGCCTCAACACCGAATTCGTGGGCGGCAGCGGCAGCCCCTTCAGCGCCACGGTGACCAATTTCAAAAACCCCTACCTGATCGGCTACGGAGCCGGGGTCCGGACGTTGTTCCTGGGCTACTTCACCAAGTTTGACGTGGCCTGGGGCATGGAAGACCGCACCATCCGCCCCCCCGCGTTTTACCTGACGCTCGGGGCGGATTTTTAGAATAAACCTTCTTTTCACCCTACCAGCCCGGCCAACTTGGTCGGGCTGGTTTGTATTTAGCCAAACCCGCCGGGGGCGCATCGCCCGGAAATTGGCATGGTTTTGGCCAAACTCCCCGCCCCCTTCGCCGCCACCCCCCGCCGCCTGCTACCGGGCGGGGGCGTAAACCGCTGGCTGCTTGGTGCCTTGCCGTTTCTTTTCGGGCCAAAATCCTAACGACCAACGGCTTACGGAACGACCGTTCGGGCGGATTCCGGGATGTTCATTCGGGGTAAAAAAATTGGCACCATTTCTGCGAATTCCTGGGGCGCAGGAAGGGGCGCGTCGCGTCCGGCCCGTTCCGCACCAACCCCTTCGCCGATGAAACGAACTTCTACGCCGAGCACCGCCCCATCGCCCACCACGGGCGGCCCCGCTTTCCCAGCCCCCGCTGCCCGTCCGGCGTTGCCCGCCGCTTTCCGCGCCACCTATGGAGCCTCGTTCGTTTCCGGCGTTCATTCCCGAATTCATCCAACCTTGTTTCTGCCCGGCATGAAACCACCCGTACCCACGTCCAACCCCGCCGACCGCCCGGCGGGCGACCGGCTCCACCCCGATGCCTCCTTCCCGAGGGAGCGTCACTTCCAACCCGTTTCGGGTTTCTGGCGGCAGGTGTTCGGAAACCCGCGCCGGGGGGCCTCCTTCCGGTACCTGCTGCTGGCGGGCTTGCTGGCAGGCACCGGCCTGCTGAGCGCCGCCGCCCAGAGCAAGGTGGACCTCAGCCTGAGCCAAACCATCAGCAACGCCGCGCCCCAAACCGGCGACGCCGTCACGTACACCCTGACCCTCCGCAACGCGGGGGCCGTGGTCGCCGACAGCGTTGCGGTGACGGACAAACTGCCCCTCGGTGGGTTGAGCTACGCCAGCGCCACCGTGACGCGGGGTTCGGGCACCTGGTCGTACGCGGGTGGGGTGGGTACCTGGAACGTCGGCACCCTGGCGGCGGGCGATTCGGCCGTGCTCCAGATTCGGGCCAACGTCACCCAGCCGGGCGTGTGGTTCAACGCCGCCTTCGTGGCCCGGCAGAAGCAGCCCGACGAAGATTCGACCCCCGGCAACGAGGTTTTGACCGAAGATGACTACGCCAGCGCTTGTTTTTCGGTGCCGGTGATGCTCTACCCCGACGAGGAAATCACCGTCACCCTGCCCGAGGGCCTGACCAACACGGTCTGGACAAAAGACAATCAACCCATCACCGCCAGCACCCCCGACTCGGAGGTCGTCATTCACGCCAACGGCTCGCTGACCATCCGCACGCCGGGCACCTACCGCTTCACCACCTCGCTGGGCAACTGCCCGGCGGGCGGTTGCTGCCCCGTCGTGGTGGTGCCCGGTGCGTACGGCAGCATCGGCGACCTGGTCTGGAAGGATTTTAACGGCGACGGCCAGCAAAACCCCGGCACCGACGGCATTGCGGGCGTCACCGTGCGCCTGCTCGATAGCGGGGGGACGGTGCTGAAAACCGCGTTGACGGACGAAAAAGGCCGGTACCGGTTTGATTCCCTCCGCACGGGCGAGTACGTGGTGGAATTTGTGAAACCCACCGGCTACGACCCCGTGCCCCGGCAAACGGGCGGCGATGGGGGCAAAGACAGCGACGCTGACCCCGTCACGGGCCGCACGGCGAAAATCAGCATTGACGTCAGCCTCGCCGAGGGCGATCCGGGCCGCGACAACCTGAGCGTGGACGCGGGTTTTGCCCCCAGCCTGAACCTGAACCTGGGCAGCATTGGCAACCTGGTGTGGTACGATTACAACGGCGACGGCAAGCAGAACCCGGGCAATGTCGGGATTCCGGGCGTCACCGTGCGCCTGCTCGACAGCACCGGCACGACCGTGCTCAAAACCACGCTCACGAACGAAAAAGGCCAATACCGCTTTGATTCGCTGGCCGCCGGGGGGTACGTCGTTGAATTCGCGAAACCCAACGGCACGACCGGCGTGCCCCGGCACAACGAACCCAACCCGGCCCTCGACAGCGACGCCGATCCCGCCACGGGCCGCACCGGGCTGATTAAACTCGGTACGGACGCCGCCACGCGCAGCACCCTCGACGTGGACGCCGGGTTCAAGCCCGCCTGCGAAAACCCCGTCGTGACGGCCAACCCCACCGAGCAGACGATTTGCGAAGGCGATTCCAACGCCGTGAAAACTTTCGCGCTCACGGTGAAAGGCTCCACCGAATTCATCACCTACCAGTGGTACGCCGCCCTGCCCTCCGACCAACTCGTGGGGGCACCCATCGACGGTGCCCTGCACGCCCATTTCCGCCCAACTACGGCCCAACTGCCCCCCGCCGACGGCACCACGCACCACTACGCGGTGTTTGTGCGCCGCTTCGGCCTGGCTACCTGCGCCGATACGGTCTGGGTGGCGATGAAAGTCAACCCCAAACCGGCCACCCCGACGCTGGCCGCCGTGCCCCTGACCTGCCAGGGCGAGTCGGCCTCGCTGGTGGCTACCTCGGCGGGCAGCGCCATCCGCTGGTACGCCACGGCCACGGCCCCGACGGCCACGGCCACCACCGACAGCGGGCAGCCCTTCGTCGTCAAGCCCGACTCGTCGGCCAGTTACTTCGCCGAGGCGGTGAGCGCCAGCGGCTGCGCCAGCCCGCGGGTTCAGGTGTTCGTGGGGGTGAATCCCAAACCGGCCAAACCCAGCGGCCTGAGCGCCCTGGCCAACGCCTGCCCCGATTCGACGGTCAACCTCAACCTAGCCCTGCGCCAGCACGTGAAGCACACGCTGGCGGGCAGCACGTTTGAATGGCACACGGGCGAAACGCCCACCTCGCCGGTCGTGACCGACTCGCTGGCCTCGAAATCGGCCACGTTGTATTTGTTCGAAAAATCCGCCGAAGGCTGTTACGGCGAACCCCTGGCCGTGAGCGTCAGCATCACGCCCTGCGGGTGCCAGTCGGCCCTCGCCGTGGCCATCACCGCGCCCGCCGCCGTGTGCGGCACCGGGCCAATTGCCGCCTCGGTCACGTCCACCGCCAACGGCAAGCCCCTGGGCGGCCTCTGGAGCAGCACGGGTTCGGGGGTGTTCAGCACCGTCAACGAATTCAGCACCAGCTACACCCCCTCGAAGGCCGACAGCAGCGCCGGGACCATCACGCTGACCTTCACCACCCTCGACCCCGACGGCGACGGCCCCTGCCAGCCGGTGACCCGCTCGGCCGTGGTGAGCGTGAACGGCGTACCGACGGCCCCCACCGTGCGGGCCGACACGACCCTCTGCGCCGGAGCCACGGTGGCGCTTTCGGGCACCTCGTCGGCGGGCGCGGCCCTCCACTGGTACACCGCTCCCACCGGCGGCACGCTCGTCGGCACGAGCCAGAGCGGGGGAGAAGTCCCTGTTTCCCCCGAAAAAACAACGACGTACTACGCCGAAGCCACGCTGGGCACCTGCGTGAGTCCGCAGCGCACGCCGCTCACGGTGACCGTGCAGCCCTGCGCCACGATGGACCTGAGTTTGGTGAAAGACGCCTCCAACCGCAGCCCGGCCGAAGGCGACACGATTACGTACACCCTCGAAGTGCAGAACGCCGGTCCGGCCACGGCCACGGGCATCGAAGTCCGCGACGTGCTGCCGAAAGGGCTGCTCTTCATCCACAGCGACAACCTGACCCGCTCGGGCGACACGCTGACGGGCAAACTCGAAAGCCTGGCCGCCGCGGGCGTGCACCGCTTCACGTTCCGGGCGAAAGTGACGGGCGAAAGCACGATTACCAACCGCGCCCAGATTGCCAAAGCCACGGGCAACGACAGCGACTCGACGCCAGGCAACGGCCTGGCCAACGCCGAGGACGACGAATCGTTCGTGGAAGTGACCCCGCGCAAACCCTGCGCTCCCGCTGCCCCGACGCTTTCGGCCTCCAAAACCAGCATCGCGCCCAACGAATGCGTGGTGCTGACGGCGAAAGGCTGCGAAAACGGCCACGTGGAATGGACCGGAGGCAAAACCGGCCCGACGCTCACCGTGTGCCCCGCCGAAACGACCACCTACACGGCAACCTGCACCACCAACGGCTGCACCAGCCCCGCCTCCGACCCCCTCACGGTGACGGTGACGACGTTTGAAGCCCCCACCGCCAAAGCCAGCACGACCACCCTCTGCAACGGCAGCGCCACGCTGACGGCCACGGGCTGCGCCACCGGCACCGTGCTCTGGAGCAACGGCCAGAGCGGCGCGAGCATCACGGTCAGCCCGCGGGCCACGACCACCTACTTCGCCGTCTGCAAATCGGGCCAGCGCACCAGCCCCAACTCCAACCAGGTAACGGTCACGGTTGCCTCGGCCACCATCCCCGTCGTCGGGGCCACCAGCGCCGACATCTGCCCCGGTGCCAGCACCACCCTGACGGCCTACGGCTGCCCGGGCACCGTGCTCTGGAGCAATGGCCAGGAAGGAGCCAGCATCACGGTTTCGCCCAAAATCAACACGACCTACACGGCCCAGTGCAAGGTGGACCAGTGCGTGAGCGAAAAATCGAACGAACTCGTCATCAACGTGCTGTCGGGGGCCACGCCGGTCGTGACGGCCTCCACCACCAGCCTCTGCGCCGGGGGGAGCGTCGTGCTGACGGCCACCGGGTGCAGCGGCGGCGTGCAGTGGAGCAACGGCCTGTCGGGCTTTACCGTCACGGTCAACGAGCCGGGCAGCTACTCGGCCAAGTGCGTCGGGGCGGGCTGCACGAGCGACTTCTCGAAACCCCTCGTCATCAAGTCGGGCAGTCCGGCGGCGGCCCCCACCGTGGTAGCCAGCAAACCGGCGGTCTGCGCCGGGGAGAAGGTCACGCTGACGGCCAGCGGCTGCGCCAACGGCACCGTGACCTGGAACACCGGCGCGACCGGTGCGAGCCTGACGGTTACGTTGACCGAAGCCCAAACCTTCACCGCCACCTGCACCCTCGACGGCTGCACGAGCGTGGCCTCGAAAGAAACCACCGTGACCCTCACTCAGGCGGCCATCCCGGTCGTCGCGGCCAGCAAAACCACTCCCCGCAAGGGCGAATCCATCGTGCTGACGGCCACGGGCTGCACCGGTACCGTGACCTGGAACAACGGCATGACCGGCCCGAAAATCACGGTTTCGCCCAAAACCGACACCACCTACACGGCCACCTGCACCGTGGGTAGCTGCGTGAGCGGCGAATCCGACGCCCTGGCCATCACCGTCGAGTGCGGCGACCTGCCCAACGCGCCGGTGCTCGTGGCCAGCCAGAGCACTGTGCTCAAGGGCGGCAGTGTCACGCTGCGGGCCAAAGGCTGCTTCGGCGGCACCGTCACCTGGAACACCGGGGCCACGGGCGATTCGCTCCAACTCACCCTGGGCACCACGACGACCTTCACCGCCACCTGCACCGTGGAGGGCTGCGTGAGCGAAGTTTCCGAACCGCGCACGGTGACGGTCAGCGACTGCCTGCCGGTGAATGCGCCCATCGTCGTCGCCCGCACCAACGCCACGCTGTGCCTGGGCGAAAGCACCGTCCTGACGGCCACGGGCTGCGCGGGCACCGTCACCTGGAGCCTGGGTGGCACGGGCGATACCCTCCGCGTCACCCCGACGGTCACGACCACCTACACGGCCACCTGCACCGTGGGCACCTGCGTCAGCCCGATTTCCAACGAAACCACGGTGGTGGTGGTCGTGCCCGCCGTGCCGGTGGTGTCGGCCAGCCAAGACACCGTCAAGACCGGCGAGACCGTCACGCTGAAGGCCGAAGGCTGCAACGGCACGGTCATCTGGAGCAACGGGGCCATCGGCGGGTCGCTGGTGGTGAAAATCACCCGCGACACCACCTTCACCGCCCGCTGCTCGGTGGGCCGCTGCACGGGCGAAGCCGCCAAACCGGTCACGGTGCGGATTCAGAAGTGCGAAAACGCTCCCGCCGCCCCCCGCGTGACGGTGGACAAAACGACGGTTTGCCCCGGCGGCGTCGTGACGCTGAAAGCCGAAGGCTGCGCGGGCACCGTCACCTGGAACAACATCCACACCAGCCCCACCTTCAGCGTCGGGCCGTTCGAGACGACCACCTACACGGCCACCTGCACCGTGGGCGAATGCACCAGCCCGGCGTCGGAGGGTGTGACGGTGGTGGTCGAAACACCCGCCGCGCCCGTGCGGAGCGAGGCCCCGCTCGCCAACGCCTGCCCGACCAGCACGGTCAGCCTGACGGCGGCGGTGCAGAAACCCGCCTCGGGAACGGTCGAGTTCTACACGGGCGTCACGATTGGGTCGCCGAAGGTGGAAAACCCCGATGCCGTGGGCGCGGGCACGTACTACGCCTTCGTGAAAACCGAGACCGGCTGCTTCGGCGAACCCCTCGCGCTCGTCACCACCGTGACACCCTGCGACACGACCAAAAAAGTCGTGAGCCTGGGCATTGCCAAGCAGGTGGTGGGCAAACCCGTCGAACTCGGTCCCAACCAGTTCGCCCTGACCTACGAATTCCGCCTGAGCAACATGGGCACGGAGGCGTTCACCAAACTCCGCCTGCGCGATGACCTGAAAACGGCCTACGGGGCTAAAAAAGCCGTGGTGGATTCGTTCAGCGTCACCGCCGAGGAAGGGCTGGCGGTCAACCCGGCCTTCACCGGCGAGGGCGACCACACCGATCTGCTCCTGGAGTCGAGCACACTTCCTGTGGGCACCACCCGCTGGGTACGGCTCCGCCTGCGCGTCAACCTGACCAACTCCATCGACTCCGTGTTCCACAACACGGCCGTCGGCAAAGCCTGGACGGAGGCCGGCGACTCGGCCGAAGACGCCTCGACGCTCGGTTTCGACGCCGACCCCGACAACGACACCAACCCGACCAACAACAGCGTGCCGACCAACGTGACCCTGCGCCTGCAATCGGCTCCGCTTCAGGCCGCCATCGGCCTGGCCATGCACGCCGACACGATTCGCCAGCCCGATGGCACCTACCGGGTGATTTACACGCTGACGCTGAAAAACTACGGTGACCAGCCCGCCACCCGGGTGCAGGTGACCGACTCGCTCGACCGGGTCTTCACGGGCGGGGTGAGCTTCACCGTCGTGGACAAACCCAGCGGCCTGCCCGACGGCTCCACGCTGACGACCAACCCGAATTTTGACGGAAAAACCGACGTCAACCTGCTCGTTGCCGACCGCAGCAGCCTGGCCGCCCGCCAGACCGAAACCTTCCGGTTCACGGTGCTCGTGGTGCCCGACGGCCGCACCGAGCCGTTCCTCAACACGGCCCTGGCCACGGCCCGCTATGGGGACTTCGACGAGGTGCTCGATTACTCGACCAACGGCTTTAACCCCGCCCCCGACGGCGTACCCGCCCTGGCCTTTGAGCCGACGCCCGTCACCCTGCCCACGACCGACAACGGCCAGGTGTTCATCCCCGAAGGCTTCTCGCCCAACGGCGATGGCGTGAACGACGTCTTCCGGATTCGGAACACCGCCGGGGCCACGGTCAACCTGCAAATCTTCAACCGCTGGGGCCAGTTGGTATTTAGCAGCGAAGAATACAAAAACGACTGGGACGGCACCTCCAACCGGGGCGCGGCCTTCAACAACCGGGGCCTGCCCGACGGCACGTACTACTACGTCGTCAGCCTCAGCGACGGCCGCCGCTTCGCCCGGTACCTGACGCTGATGCGGTAGGAGTCGGTAGTCGTCAGTCGATAGTCGTCAGATGCGCAAAAAGGGCGGGCCGTGAGGTTCGCCCTTTTTGCGTGAAAACGAAGGTTTTTCCACCCTGAAAAATTGGCAAGCCGTTTGCTCCATTCAGGAAAAAACCGCCCCCGGCTTCGCGCCGAAACCCACGTTTTCAAGCAGTTCACCCTTTCAAAAACCCGGCAATGAACACGTTTATCCAACGGCTGCCCCTGACCGCGCTCGCGGGCTTGCTCGCGCTGGCCCTGCCCGCTGCCGCCCAGCAGGAGGCCACGTATTCGCAGTACATGTTCAACATGATGGCCGTCAACCCGGCCTACGCGGGCAGCCGCGACGTGCTCAGCCTGACGGCCCTCCACCGGCAGAATTTCTCCGGCATCGAGGGTGCGCCCATGACCCAGACCTTCACCGCCGACGCCCCCGTCCAGCGCGAGCGCGTGGGGCTGGGCTTCCAGGTGTACAACGACCGCGCCGGGGCGCTCGGCAGCACGGGCCTCTACGGCAGCTACGCCTTCCGGGTAAAACTCACCGACCGGGGCACCCTCGCCCTGGGCCTGTCGGCGGGCGTGACCAACTTCCGAGGCGACCTGGCTTCGATCAACACCGGGCAGTCGGACCTGGCGTTTTCGGCCAACATCAGCAAGTTCCTGCCCAACTTCGGCACCGGCATTTACTACAGCACCGACCGGTTTTACGTCGGGGCTTCGGTGCCCCAGCTCGTGCGGGGGCGCATCAACGAGTACTCCTCGCGTACCACCGACCGCTACGCCCGGCAGGAACGGCACTACTTCGCCATGGCGGGGGTGGTGTTTCCGCTCGGCCCCTCGCTCATGCTGAAACCCTCGGCGATGGTGAAGGGCGTGGCCGGTGCGCCGCTCACCTACGACCTCAACACCAACCTCTGGATCAACAACCGCATCGCGCTTGGGGCTTCGTACCGCACCTCCAACCCGGCCTTCCGTGCCCAGGGCATGAACACCCGCCTCGGCGACGCGGTGGTGGGCATGGTCGAACTCCAGCTTACCGACCAGTTCCGCTTCGGCTACGCCTACGACCACCCCCTCAACAACCTGGGCTTCACCGGTCACGAATTCATGATTCGCTACGAATTCGGCTTTGTCCGCAACAAGATTCTGACGCCGAGGTACTTCTGATTTTTCGAGCCATGAAATTCCTCTTCACCACGCTGGGGCTGTTCGGGGCGCTTGCCTTCGTCGGCCAGGGTCCGCTGGCGCAGTCGCCGACGCGCTACGCCGCCCGGACCAACGCACCGGTTCACCAACCCACCGACGGCGGCAGTGCCCCCGCCGACGAACCCGCGCCCGCCCGCACCGAGCCACCCTCGCCGCCCGCCGTCAGCTACCGGATTGAATTTCTGGAAGCCAACTCGCCCCAGGCCGATTTTGCCCCCCAGTTTTTCCAGAACGGCCTCGTGTTTGTCACGGGCCGGGGCGAAGTCCAGGGGTTGAAAAAAGTCTTCGGCGGAAAAACGGCCTTTCTCGACCTCTACTTCCTGCCCGACGCCGAGAGCCTGGCGGGCCGACCCGTGGGCGAGGCCGGTAAAACCAGCCCTAACCGCCGGCTCAACGCCAGCCGCCGCCTCGGCACCGACGCCTACACCCCGGCCACGGCCAACGATTCGCGCACCGTCGGCGGGTTTGCCCACGCGGGGGAAGCCGGGAGCGAAACGGGCCGGTTTTCGCGCACCCTCAACACAAAGTACCACGAAGGCCCGGCCACCTTCAGCCGCGACGGGCAGCGGGTGGTGTTCACCCGCAACAATTTCAACGGCGGCGAGTACCGCGAAAGCGCCGACAAGGTCAACAAGCTGAAACTCTACACCGCCGAACTCCGGCGCGGCGAGTGGGTGAACGTGGAGGAACTGCCCTTCAGCCACGACGACTTTTCGACCGGCCACCCGGCCTTCAGCCCCGACGACCGGCACCTGTACTTCGTCAGCGACCGGCCCGGCGGGCAGGGCGGCACCGACCTCTACGTGGTGGAATTCAACGACGGCACCTGGGGCAAACCCCGCAACCTGGGGCCGGGCGTCAACACGCCCGGCAACGAAATGTTTCCGTTCGTTGATCCGCGGGGCAACCTGTACTTCGCCTCCGACGGCCACCCCACGCAGGGCGGCCTCGACGTGTTTTTCGTGGAACTGAAGGCCACCCGCCCCGTGGGCCGGGTGGAGAACGTGGGCGCGCCGATCAATTCCGAAGAAGACGACTTCGGCCTCATCACCGACGGCGACCGGAGCCGGGGTTTCTTCAGCAGCAACCGCCGACGCGGCGGAGCCGACGACGACCTCTACCGCTTCACCCGCACCAGCCGCCTCCACGCCTGCCGCGAACTGGCGGTGCTCGTCGTGGACGCCGAAACCCGCCAGCCCCTGGGCCAGACCACGGTGTCGGTCGAGCGCCAGGGCCGGGCCGCCGAAGCCCAGGAGGCCGACGCGGGCCGAATCAACCTGTGCCTCGACGAAAACCAGGAATACCTCTTCCGCGTGAGCCGCCCCGGTTACGCCGTCAACACGGTTGGCTTCTCAACCCGGGGCCGGGCCGACGACGCACCGTCCCGCCTTGAGATTCCGCTCCTGCGCCCGCTGGGCCGCCGCCTGACCAAACTCCAGGGCCGGGCACTGACCCAGACCGACGGCCACCCGCTGAAGGGCACGCTCGTGGTGCTGCGCAACGAAACCGACGGCACCTCCCGGCAGGTGATGACCGGCCCCGATGGGGGCTACGCCTTTGACCTGCTGACGGGCTGCGACTACCGCCTCGACGGCTCCAAAGACGGCTACGCCGCCCTCAGCCGGGGCATCCGCCAACTTGACCCTGCCCTGGCTCCCGAAGCACTCCGCGTGGATTTGTCCTTTTTCAAAAAAGGCGACGTGGTGCAGGTGGAAAACATTTACTACGACTTTGGCAAAGCCACCATCCGCCCCGACGCCGCCCGCGAACTCGACCGCCTCGTGGCCCTGATGGAGCGCTACCCCGCGATGCGGATTGAACTCCGCTCGCACACCGACACGCGGGCTTCGGCCCCGTTCAACGACAAGCTTTCGGCCCAGCGCGCCCGCGCCGTGATGGATTATCTGCAGGAAAAAAACATCGCCCCCGACCGCATGGTGGCCCTGGGCCTCGGCGAGCGTCAGCCCAAAGTGCCCTGCCCCAACGACAAGTGCGGGGAGGAAGTCCACCAGCAAAACCGGCGGACGGAGTTTCGGGTGCTGTCGCTGAAGTGAACTTTCAGGAATAAATTTTCGGGACGGGTGGAAAAACCACCCGTCTTTTTTTCGCCCCAACGCGCCATTTTCGGCGTAGTTTTGGGCCGATTCTGCTTTTTCCGTTCATGAACCATCCTCTTTTCCAACTCACCGGCCGCAAGGCCGTCGTCACCGGCGGCACGAAGGGCATCGGCGAAGCCATCGTCCAGCTTTTTCTCGAACTCGGGGCCTCGGTGTTTCTCGTCGCCCGCGATGGCGACCTGCTCCAGACCCAACTCACGGGCTACCGGGAGCAGGGCTACGACGTGGAGGGCCTCGCCGCCGACCTCAGCCAGCCCGGCGCTCCCGCTCAACTCATCGAAACGGTACGGCAGCGCTGGGGTGGGCTGGACATCCTGGTCAACAACGCGGGCACCAACATCCGCAAGCCCACCACCGAGTACAGCCGCGAGGAATACGACCGGGTGCTCGACACCAACCTGCGCTCGGCCTTTGAACTGAGCCAACTGGCCTACCCGTTGCTGAAAGCCTCCGCCAACGGCTGCATCGTGCACGTCTCGTCGGTGGCGGGGCTGACGCACGTGGCCAGCGGCTCGCCCTACGGCATGAGCAAGGCGGCCATGAACCAGTTGACGAAAAACCTGGCCGTGGAGTGGGCACCCGACGGCATCCGGGTCAACGCCGTGGCCCCCTGGTACATCTACACCCCCCTGGCCAGCCCCATCCTGAACGACCCCGAACGCCTGGCCAAAATCCTGAAACGCACACCGCTGAACCGCACCGGCCAGCCGATGGAAGTGGCCGGGGCCGTGGCCTTCCTGGCCTCGCCCGCCGCCAGCTACATCACCGGGCAAATCATCGCCACCGACGGGGGCGTGACGGTGAGCGGGATGGTGTTTTGAGGGAGGTAGCCCACCCTGACAGCGGTCGATAGACCGCTGTCAGGGTGCCTCTCACCCAATTCCAACCTTCGAAAAATGCGCCCGCAGCAACTGCCGCAGCAGCAACCGCTTGTACTCCGCCGAGCCGCGCACGTCGGAGATGGGCGAAATTTCGGTTTGGGCCAGGTCGGCGGCGGCTTCGAGGGTTTCGGCGGACAGCATTTTTCCCGCCAAAAATTCAGCCGTTTTTTCGAGAAACAGCGGAACCGGGGCCACGCCCCCCGCCGAAAGCCGGGCCTGCACGATGCGGCCGCCGCTGGTTTCGAGCAGCAGCGCCGAGTTGACGCTGGCGATGTCGAGGTACGTGCGTTTGCAGACTTTTTCGAACGAGAAAACCTGCCGCTCGGTCGGGGCCGGAAACGAGATGGTTTCGAGAATCTCGTCCGGGGCTTTGTCGAGGGTTTTGTAACCGAGGTAAAACTTTTCCAGCGGCACCGTGCGGGTTTGTGAGTCGCGCCGGAGCGTCACGCTCGCGCCCAGCGCCAGAAACCAGATGGTCAAATCGCCGATGGGCGAGGCGTTGACGAGGTTGCCGCCCACGGTGCCCATGTTGCGGATGGGCGTGGACGACACCAGTTTCAGGTGTTCATCGAGGTTCGGGAAAAGCCGCCGCATCACCGGCGAACGGCCCAGGTCGTCCGCCGTGCAGGCCGCCCCGACGGACACCGTGCCGCCTTCCTGCCGGATGGTTTTCAGCGGCGATTCGTCGAACACGTGCCGCAGGGCGGCGTGGCGCACCATTTCGGGTTTTTGGACGAACAAATCCGTGCCGCCGCCCAGCACCGTTGGGGTTTCGGCGAGTGCTCCGCCGTGGCCGTTCGTCGTGGCTTGCAGGGCCAGCAGCCGCTGCGGGATTTGCGAAAAGTACGGGGGCAGAAACCGGTGTTGCACCAGCCAGTCCAACCGCTCATCGGTCAGGGGGCGGTCAGCGAGAGCGGCGGCAATCCGCGCCACGGCCCGCTCGATGGATTTGTAGCCCGTGCAGCGGCAGATGTTGCCGTCGATGGCGGCGATGCCCCGCTCGTAGCTGGCCGGTTCGTCGCTCAGGCAGAACCCGGCCAGCGACACCACGAAGCCGACGGTGCAAAAGCCGCACTGGGTGCCGCTTTCGTCCACGAGTGCCTGCTGAACGGAGTTGAGGCCGGTGGAAAAATTCAGCCCTTCGACCGTGACGAGGTGCTTGCCGGGGGCGTTGCCCAGGGGCATCAGGCAGGAGGTCATGCTGCGGTACCGCAATCGCCCTTCCCGAAACTCGCCGACCAGCACCGTGCAGGCCCCGCAGTCGCCCTCGCGGCAGCCGGTTTTGGTGCCGGTCAGGCGCTGGTGTTGCCGGACGAAGTCGAGGACGGTCGTGCCGGTGGGTTCGCCGGTTTCGACGAGGCGGTCGTTGAGGAGGAAGCGGAGCATGGGGTACCGGGCTTTTTGGAAAAAGCCTGGTACAAGTTGGGGCAAGGAAGAGTTTTTTCCAAACAACCCTGCCCCGTTTTCTCCGCTGCCCGGTTACCGGCAGTTTCGGGGGCATTCGTCGAACGGCCCCCGCCAGACTTCGCGCCCCGGAAACAGTTCAACGCAATAAAACAGGCCGTTGGAGGGCCGGATGCGGCATTCGCGCCGCACGCGCAGGCCCATGGCCCGCTCCGTGACCACGGTGTCCGGTTCGGCATCCGGCTCGGGGTGCGGCACGGCCCTAAACTGGGCCTGAAGTTCCTCAAACAGCGGGCGGGGCAATTCCCAGACTACGGTTTGGCCGTCTTGCTGACGGCGGGGGGTACGCTTTCCCATGAAAATTCTTTTTTAGTGAAAACAATGGATGAAATTCCGTTGAAACCGTCGGCAACGCCAAGCACGACGGGTTTGTCGCCGCCCAGCCAATTGGGCTTGTGGTTGATGATCTGGTCAAGGCGGTACTGGTCGGTCGAACGGCGTTCGAGGTGAAACTGGAGGTCGATGGTGGAGCGTTTGGTATCGATTTGCTTCAACTCGTGGTCCAGGTACCGGTACTTGCGGCTCGGTCGGAAGTAGGTTCCGTCGTACAAGCCCGCGTAGATGGTCACGGCCTCTCTGGAGGCACCCACACTTGGTCGCCGGTGGGAGATAAATAGCGTTGGAAAGGCCCGCGTGGTGTCGCTTTGGCGGGTTTCCAGCACGAACAACGCGAATACGTGCTCGTTGCGCGTGAATTCCTCGGCGCATTCCTCGGCGGGAACGAGGTCGTAGTTGTAAATTTTTTCGGTGGCCCGGGCGCATTCGGCGAACACCGCCTCGTACAGGGCGACCCGGTGTATTTTGTCGATTTGACCGGGTGGAAACAAGGTAGCGAGTCGCTGGTACACGTCTTCGTGGCAGTACGAAAACACCCGATCTTTCGGGAACAGCGTCCGAAGGCAGCAGCCGCCGAGTGAAAAAAGCACCAGGCCAGCCAGGAGGGCAAATTTAACGCGCTTCTCCATACACGGATTGTTGGTGAAGCACCCCAAAAAACAGCCGGTTTACGTCGGTATTGGGGTGTAGTGGGTACTTGCCGATGGCGTGGATGATGTCCTGAAAACCATAATGCCGGCCTTCGGACTCATTGACGAGCGAACCGAGCACACCGAAGTCGAAACCAAAGTTGGGACCGGGAAAAAAGCGCAGGTTGTACGTCGAGGAATTGTAGCCCGAAGGCGTGAACCCCTTTTGAATGGCCGCGTCGGAGGGCTTCACGTAGGTTGGAATGTTGATGCCCAGGATGTTGGAAAGCTGGTACGCCAGGGGCGAGTAGCCCGTAAACTGGTCGAAGCCCAGTTCCAGGCGGTTAAAGCCCCGGTTGGTGTGGACGAGCAGCCCGCCGCCGCCCGTCCACCAGCGGTCGAAGTTGTCGCCCAAGCCCAAGCGGTCGAACGGGGTACCCCCGTCGTTGTAGTAATTAAGGGAAACGTCGCCCAGGGTGCCGTTGAACGCCCCGATGCTCTGGTTGCGATGGTGGTTGTTGAACAAAAACACCGTGGAAGCGAACAGCCCGTAGCGGTAATCGTGGACGAGGTTGTAGGCCGGGACGTTGTTGATGGTGCGCAGGTACTTCACCGGCCCGCGCTGGTGGCCCCAGCCGAGGGTGAAGCTGTTGGCAAAATCGAGCTGGATGTCGTTGACGAGCGGATTGAGGTGGTTGCCCAGCGTGCGCTGGTAAAACGCCAGCGTACCGCCGTAGGCCGTCAGCCAGCCGCCCCGGTGGTGGCCGTTGACCACCACGCTCGCGAAGGCCCGCAGGCCGGGGTAGTGCTGGGATTTGCCGTTGCCGATGCCGTGGTGAAACAGCAGGTTCACGCCAAACCGGGCTTCGACCCGAAAGCGCACTTCCTGAGCGACGTTGGGCAGGGCCACGGCGGTCAGCCATCCCGTGAAAAGTAGCGCGCGGTTCATCGGCGGGGGCGGGTTGAAGCCAGAAACTGCAAATCGCGGACGGTGAAGCGCTTGTCGGCGTCCGGGTCGCGACCGAGAATGTGCCGCAGGACCGTGTTGAGCGTCACGGGGTCGTTGTCGAACCCGCCGTGGGTGTTGCTTTGGCTGAAAAACCGGGGTTTTCCCCCGGCATCGCGGCCGTATTCCTGACCGGCCACGATCAGCGTCGGCGAATTCGCGTCGCCGAGGGCCAGCAGGGGCATGGCCTCCCGGACGCTTTCGTCCCCCAAAAATTTCTCCATGCCCAGCAGGGGCGTTTCGCGTTTTTCCTCGAAGGCATTGCTCACCAGGTACAGCAGCGAGCGCCCGTACGGCCCGACGGTGTCGTCGCGCTCGCCCGCGTCGCTCAGCACGTAGAGGATGGGGCTGGGGCAGCGCCCGGCTTCGATGAGCGGGTACACCAGCCGCCGGAAGTCCTGCACCCGGATGGCCGGGGCCAGAAAATGCATCGATTTGAACGCCTCGCCCAGCCCGGCCAGATGCCGGATGGCCTGCGCGGCGAAAATGCACCCCGCGCTGTGGGCCACGACGTGGACTTCCAGGTTGCTCCGCTCTTCGTCGCTGAGGGTGCGCAGAGCCTCGGTGGCGTAGCAGGCAATCAGTTCCATGCCGCCTTTTTTCTTCGGGTGGCTCGACGCCAGGCGGGCGTTTTCCTTCATTTCTTCCCACAGCGCCCGGCCCGGCCGGGCCACGGTGAGTTCGAGGGTGCGGTCTTTGGCTTCGAGCAACCCGTCGCGCAGTTTGCGGAGCCAGTCGCCCTCGGCCCGGTCGTCGGCGTCGGTGAACACGTCGTCGATGAGGTAGTTGAGGGTCTCGACCACGCCCGTTTCCCACATGATGTGCACGGGGTAAATCTGGTTGGCGAGCAGCACCCGTTGGAAGGCCACGATCCGCTGGGCCACGTCGCGCTCCGAGTTCAGCCCGCCGTGCAGGTACACCAGGATGCGGCGCTTTTGCCAGCCCTGCGTGCGTTCCAGGATGGTTTTGGTGAAGAGCCGCTCCACGTCGGCCTCGGTGTTCCAGTAGTCGCCGGTGGTCGAAAGCTCGCCGTTGTTGCCGATGTCCACCACGTAGGGCCGGATTTGTTCGAGGGGAATCACCGGCGCGGCGCGTTGCAGGCCTTCCGTCGAATCGGCGTTGCCCGCGGCCCAGAGTTCGGCCCGGACGGGCACGCCGAGCTGCATTACCCACACGTCGGTGGCGTGGAGGAGGTAGTCTTCGTAAGGCAGCAGGGCGTAGCCGTCGAGGCCCCAGCCGGGGCCCCAGGAGTTTTGCACGATGAACCCGTCCTCCGTGTAGCCCACCAGGGCGACGGCGTGGCCCCCGTCGGCCCGGCCTTTGCGCGTGATGACGGGCAAGCCGAGCACCTGCTCGCCTTCCAGTTCGTACACCTTCACCGCCGGGCCGGGCCGAAGCCAGCCTTCGTGCACCATCAGGGTGCAGTACAAAATGCCCGTTTCGGCCAGGGCGGCGTGCATGTCGCGCACCTGCCGGTGCATCACCCGGAAAAACGCCCCGCCCGGCGTATTGCGGGCTTCGTCGGCCACGGTGGTGCCGTCGGGCAGGGACCGGTAGAACTGCTTGAGGCCGTGCTGGTTGGCCCGCCACAACTTCTGCGCGCACACGCCGTGCCGCACCCAGCCTTTCATCGCACCCCGGGCCGAGGAACCTTCGTAGGCTTCGCCGGGCCATTCGTCGTAGAGCCGGGCCATTTCGTAGAGCATCCGCGGACTGACCATCCGCCGAACCCCGCGCCGACGCAGGAGGAAATTGAGCACCGCCGCCAGGGCAAACCCCGTGCAGGCCCCCTCCCGGCCCTGGTCGAGGATGTCGTCCGGCGCGGTTTCGCAGTTGATGAGCCGGTTGGGCAGAGCACCGAGGGCGGGCTGGTAAAACCAGTCGCGGATGTCCACGCGGTCGGGGGCGGCGTCGAGGGTGCGGCCCATCCGCTCGGCGGCGGTCCGGGCGCGTTCGGGCAGGCGGCGCTCGTCGGCTTCGGCGCGGGTGGTTTTGGGGCCGGGGGGATCTTCGGGCGTGGTCGTGCCGGCGCGGTGGCTTCCGGCCCGCGCCGGAGCGGGTGCCACCCCGGCCATCAGGCTGGCAGCCACCGCTACCGGGGCCGCCACGGGGATCGGCTGCGGCTGCACTTCCCGGATGACGCGCTCCCAATCGAAGGCCGGGCCAATGTCCCACTTGCCGTCGGGGCGGTAGTTGACGTGCGACGTGATGCCGCTGAACGAGGCGATGTCGTCGAGGGCTTCAAAACGGCGTTCGGGTTCGAGAAACGTCGCCGGAATTTCGTAGCGAACCAGCAGAAAACGCAGCAGTTTGCCCAGGCTGACGTACTGCGCTTCGGTGAAACGGGCAAAAAACTCCTCCCCCCGGAAGGCCGGTACGCGGGTGTACAGCTCGGTTTGGTCGAGGGTGCAGTACACGTCGGGCCGGGCGGCGGTGCTGGTGGAGGTGTGCAGGTCGTTGCCCTGCCGCCGCAGGATGCCGATGTTGGAAAGTTCGATGCCCACGCTCGTGCGGCTCATGGCTTCGTTGCCGCCTTTGGAGCCGGGGCCGAGGTGAAACGACCAGAATCTCGACGCCCAGAGGTTGTAAATCCGCCCGTCGCGGGCGATGACAAACGGCACCGACACGCCGCGGTCGGCCTTCGTCAGTTCGGTGACGTCGCCCTTGAGGTACCCGGCGGTGAAGTGCAGCACGATGCGTTTCTTGGGAAAAACCTCTTTCCGGACAAAGCTGTCCACGCCGTCCACCCGCTTGCATTCAATCAGATCGAGCATTTCGGTGGAACCCGGAATGCGCACCCGGAGCGGGTTGCGGGTGTGCCGGCGGTTATCGTTGTCGATGCCGGTCTCGAAGAAATCCTGCTCGTGGCGGGGAATGCGGGAGGCGTTCATGGGAGGGGGAGGTTGAGAGGATTCGCCGCTGCGAAGCGAACGGCCTGTTTTTCAAGGGACTAATAAACGGAAAATTCGAGGGCACCCGGCGGAGTGGGCCGTAAAATTCCGCGCTTCGGGCGGGCAGATGCAATGGTAAAATCCCCGTTTCGTCCGGGTATTTTTCCCGGTCTTCGGCCTCTGGGGGGTGAGTCGGGTGAAATTGGTTGCGGGGAAACGTGCTGCGGAATTGGCGGTACGTGGGTATTCGCTATTTTGCCCGTCGTCCGAGAACTGCCATGCTGCTCACCCTCACCACCCCCGGCGCGCCACAGCGCCACATTCCCGCCACCGACCTCGGGTTTCTGCTCGGCAAACACCCCGCCCGCCTCCAGACCTTCGACGTGACCGGGGGCCGGGCGCACGTGTTTTACCCCGAAGCCACGCCCGACCACTGCACCGCCGCCCTGCTGCTTGACATCGACCCCATCGACCTCGTGCGCACGCTCCGGGTGCCCGGCAACAGCCTGATGCTCCGGCACTACGTCAACGACCGGCCCTACGTGGCCTCCTCGTTCACGAGCGTGGCCCTCGCCGCCGTGTTTTCGTCGGCGCTGAACGGCAAGTGCAACCCCCGGCCCGACCTGGTGGGCGTGGCCCTGCCGTTTGAAAGCCGGATTTCGGTGCTGCGCGTCAACGGCGGCGAGGAGGTGCTCCGGCGCGTTTTTGAACCCCTGGGCTACGCCGTCAAGGCCACGCGCCATGCCCTCGACCCGCAGTTTCCGGCCTGGGGCGAAAGCACCTACCACGACGTGACGCTCGCGCACCCGGCCGTCACGTTGCGCGAGTTGCTGGCGCATTTGTACGTGCTGCTGCCCGTTTTCGACAACGAAAAACATTACTACGTGTCGCAAAACGACGTGGAGGCCCTGCTGCGCAAGGGCGAGGGCTGGCTGGCCGACCACCCCGAGCGGGAGTGGATTGTGTGGCGCTACCTCCGCCGGTCGAAGTCGCTGGCCCAACAGGCGCTCAACCACCTCGTGGAGGCGGAGGAAGAACCCAAAACCGGCGAAGAAGCGGAAGAAATCGAGGCCGACGAAGCCGTTCCCTCGCCCGGAGAAGTTGCGCAACCCACCGCCCGCCGCCTGACCCTGCACGAGCAGCGCCTGCGGGCCGTGCTCGAACACCTGGTGGACTCAGGGGCGCAGTCGGTGCTCGATTTGGGCTGCGGCGAAGGCCGACTGCTGCGTCTGCTGCTGGCCGAACGGCAGTTTACCCGCATCACGGGCATGGACGTGGCCTACCGCGAACTGCTCAAGGCGAAGGACCGCCTCCGCTACGACCGCCTGCCCCCCGCCCAGCAGCAGCGGCTCACGCTCCTGCAAGGCTCGCTGATGTACCGCGACGAACGGCTGAAGGGCTACGACGCAGCGGCGCTGGTGGAGGTCATCGAACACGTGGAACCCGACCGCCTTCGGGCGCTCGAACGGGCAGTGTTCGAATTCGCCACGCCGACGACCGTCGTCGTGACCACGCCCAACGTGGAGTACAACCAGAAGTACGTTTTTTTGGAACCCGAAACGTTTCGCCACGCCGACCACCGCTTCGAGTGGACGCGGGCCGAGTTCAGCGCCTGGTGCAACCGGGTGGCCGAAACCTTTGGCTACGCGGTGAGCCTGTGCGGCGTCGGCGAGGCGGACGAGGCGGTGGGGTCGCCTTCGCAGATGGCGGTGTTTCGGAAGACAGCAAGGTAGTTTTCCCTTTTCAAAGAATGTTCAATGTTCAATTCTCAATGTTGATGTGCGACACTAAGTTAGGGTACCCTCTGATTTGCACTGATTCAGGCGTAATCTACGGTTGGCTTCAGAATGCGACGTCTTCAATGACAAAAACAGCACTTTTTGAAGGAAGTAGACTACCCTAACTTAGTGTCGCACATCAACATTCAATTTTCAACTCTTTAAAAATCAGTTCATTGAAAATTGAACATTGAGAATTGAACATTGAACATTCCCCAATTTCCACACCCATGACCTTCTCCGTCCCCGACCTTTCCCTCGTCGTGCTCGTCGGGGCGAGCAGCGCCGGTAAATCCACCTTCGCCCGGACGCACTTCCGGCCCACCGAGGTCGTCTCGTCCGACCAGTGCCGGGCGCTGGTCAGCGACGACGAAAACAACCAGGCCGCCAGCGCCGACGCGTTCGATGTGCTCCATTTTTTGGTTCAAAAACGCCTGCGCCGGGGCTTGCTCACCGTCGTGGACGCCACCAACGTGCAGCCCGAAGCCCGCCGCCCGCTCGTCGAACTGGCCCGGCAGCACCACGTGCTGCCCGTGGCCGTCGTGTTCGATCTGCCCCTGCGCGTGCTCCGCGAACGCCACGCGCAACGCACCGACCGCGATTTCCGCGAACACGTGCTCCAGCGGCACCAGCGGGACCTGAAGCAGTCGCTCCGAACCCTGGGCCGCGAAGGCTTCCGGCACGTCTTCGTGTTTGAAACCCCTGGAGAAGTCGCGGAAGCGACCGTCCGGCGCACGCCGCTTTACAACGACCGCCGGGGCGAAACCGGCCCCTTTGACCTCATCGGCGACGTGCACGGCTGCTACGACGAACTGGTGGAATTGCTGGGAAAACTCGGGTACGCCGTGGCGACCGACCCGGAAGCGCCCTTCAGCGTCCGCGTCAGGCCGCCCGAAGGGCGGAAAGCCGTGTTCCTGGGCGATTTGGTGGACCGCGGCCCGGCCAGCCCCGCCGTGCTGCGCCTCGTGATGGGCATGGTGCGCGAAGGCACCGCCCTGTGCGTGCCGGGCAACCACGATTTCAAGCTGCTGCGCAAGCTGCGGGGCCGCGACGTGAAGGTGAGCCACGGCCTGGCCGAAACCCTGGCCCAACTCGCCGACGAACCCGCCGAGTTTGTCGAAGCCGTCAAACGTTTCCTCGACGGGCTGGTGAGCCACTACGTGCTGGCGGGCGGGTCGCTGGTGGTGGCCCACGCGGGGCTGCGCGAGGAGATGCAGGGGCGGGCGTCGGGGGCCGTGCGGTCGTTTTGCCTCTACGGCGAAACCACGGGCGAAACCGACGAATTTGGCCTGCCCGTGCGCCACAACTGGGCCGCCGAGTACAAGGGCCGCGCCACGGTGGTGTACGGCCACACGCCTGTGCCCAGGCCCGAATGGCTCAATAACACCCTCAACATCGACACGGGCTGCGTGTTCGGCGGGGCGCTGACGGCCCTGCGTTTTCCCGAAAAAGAACTGGTTTCAGTGCCCGCCCGGCGGCAGTACGCCGTCCCTGCGCGCCCGCTTGCGCCGCCCGTGGCCGCAGTGGTGAGCGTCCAGCACGCCGCCGACGACGTGCTCGACCTGGCCGACGTGACCGGCAAACGCCGCCTCGAAACCCGCTACGCGCCGCCGGTTCTGATTTCGGAAGAAAGCTCCATCGCCGCGCTCGAGGTGATGAGCCGCTTCGCCGTGGACCCGAAGTGGCTAATTTACCTGCCGCCCACCATGTCGCCGACCGAAACCAGCCCGCTGCCCGACTGGCTCGAACACCCCGCCGAGGCGTTTGCGTACTTCCGGGCGCAGGGCGTGACGGAGGTGGTTTGCGAGGAAAAGCACATGGGTTCGCGGGCCGTGGTGGTGCTCACGCGCACCGACGAGGTAGCCCAAACCCGCTTCGGTCTGCCCCGGCTCGCGGCCGGAAGCTGCTACACCCGCACGGGGCGGGCGTTTTTCAACAAGCCGGAGGTTGAACGGGCGTTTCTTGAAAAACTGCGCTCGGCGATGAATGCGAGCGGTTTTTGGGAAAAACTGAACACCGACTGGGTATGCCTCGACGCCGAGCTGATGCCCTGGTCGGCCAAAGCGGGAGCGCTCATTGAGCGGCAGTACGCCGCCGTGGGCGCGGCGGGTCGGCACGCGCTGGCGGCGGCGAACGCCGCGCTGGCCCAGGCCGCCGGGCGGGGGCTGGACGTGGGGGAATTGCAGGCTCGTTTTTCCGAAAAAAGAACCGCCGTCGAACGGTTCGGCGAGGCGTTCCGGCGCTACTGCCGCGACACCGACGGCCTCGACGGGCTGGTGCTGGCCCCCTTCCACGTGCTGGCCACTGAGGGGGCGGTTCACGCCGACAAGCCGCACCGCTGGCACCTCGACACGATTGCGGATTTCTGCGCCGCCGACCCCGAATTTCTGCTGGCCACGCCCTTACGCACCGTCCGCCTCGACGACCCGGCTGGGGAAGCCGACGCCACGGCCTGGTGGGAAGCGCTGACCGCGGCGGGCGGCGAGGGCATGGTGGTGAAACCGGCCGATTTTCTGGTCAGAACGAGCAAGGGCCTCGTGCAGCCCGCCGTGAAGTGCCGGGGGCGGGAGTACCTGCGCATCATCTACGGCCCGGAGTACGCGTTGCCCGAAAACCTGGCCCGGCTCAAAAGCCGGAACCTGGGCCACAAGCGTTCGCTGGCCCTGCGCGAACTGGCCCTGGGCCTGGAAGCCCTCGACCGCTTCGTGGCGCGGGAACCCCTGCGGCGGGTGCACGAGTGCGTGTTCGGGGTTCTGGCGCTGGAAAGCGAAGAGGTGGACCCGAGGCTGTGAATTGGCCTGAATTTCAGGCTGGTGTAAGTCCGAAAATGAAAAATAAGGAATGAAAAATAAGAAATGCAAAAGTAGAGAACTGCCTTTCCCTTTTTCATTTCTTATTTTTCATTCCCTGTTTTTCATTAAAACTGCAACTCCATCCCCTGAACCGGTCGAGTGGGGTTACCCCCCCAAATTCCCCGTAATCGTCACCTTCACCTTCTCGATTCGGGCGTCTTTCATCGACAGAATCGTGAACGTGAAGGGTTCGTAAATCACGACTTCGTTCACGCGGGGGATGTCTTCGTTGATGGCGATGATCATGCCGCCTAACGTATCGTAATCGCCTTCGGGCAGTTCCCAGCCGTATTTTTCGTTCAGAACATCGATTTTCAGGCGGGCCGAAAACACGTAGTTGCGGTCGTCGATTTTCTGCTCGTCGCCTTCTTCGGGTTCGTCGTATTCGTCCTTGATTTCCCCGAAGATCTGCTCGACCAAATCCTCCAGCGTCACCAGCCCGGAGGTGCCGCCGAATTCATCCACCACGAGGGCCATGCTTTTGCGTTCCTGGGTGAAGCGGACGAGCAAATCCTGGGCGGGCATGGCTTCGGGCACGATGGGAATGGGCGTGAGAATGGTTTTCACGTCCTTCGGCTTTTTGAACAAGGCCAGTGAGTGGACGTAGCCGAGCACGTCCTCGATGGTGTCGCGGTACACCAGCACGCGGGAGTGGCCGCTCTCGACGAAGGCTTTTTTCAGCCCGGCCATGCCGTCCTCCACGTCCACGGCCACGATTTCGGTGCGGGGAATGAGGCAGTCGCCCACGCGGACTTCCCGAAATTCAAGGGCATTGTTGAAAATTTTCGTGTCCACCTCGGCCACGTCTTCTTTTTTGGGGCCGGTGTCGGTGCGGTTGAGGTTTTGCAGGTATTCGTTGAGGTCGGTCAGGCCGAACACGGGCCGGGTTTCGGAGTATTCGAGCCGCAACACGTTGGTCAGAAACCAGCGCGAGAGGTTGACAATCGCCCACACCAGGGGCGACATGGCGTGGTACACCAGCCAGAGTGGGATGGCCAGCACTTCCAGAAACACGTCGGGGTTGAGCAGAAACAAACTTTTCGGCACAAACTCCGCTACGGCCAGCACCAGAATCGTGGCCACCAGCGCGGGCAGGAGGATTTGGACGAACGGATTGTCGAGAAACTGGAAGGCGGAAGGCAGGTGTTCGAGCGCGTCGCGGAACACCTCGTGCAGCCAGCCTTCCATGAAAATGCCGTAGAGCACCAGCGCCAGCGTGTTGCCGATGAGCATGGTGCCGATGAACTGCGAAGGTTTTTTCAGGAACCCCGCGATGATCTGCCCCGTGATGACGCCCTGCTTGGCCTGTAACTCGAAGTAGAGCTTGTTGGCCGACACGTAGGCGATTTCGACGCCCGAAAAAAACGCCGAGGCCAGCAGGGTGAGGACGATGGTGAGGGCTTCCTGGGAAGTCATGTTGCGAGTTGGCAGCTGGCAGTGGGCGGTTGACAAAAATGCGGTCAACAGCCTGACCAACGAAAAAGCCGGAGGTTTTCCGGCTTGAAGATAGAAATCCTATCTGCTTCATCCATAGCGCGGGAATTAATTCCCGCGCTATGGATGAGGAAACGCTATTTTTTCTTTTTGGAAAGCGGCTTTTTGACCGCTGGTTGCTGTTTCGCCGCCGCTTCTTTTTTCAGCCGGACGTTTTTCGTGTACTGAAAATACAGCAGGCACGCGATGCTGAACATGATCCAGAAGTAGCTGGCCTTCAGCGGTACGCCCTGGAACAGTTCCCCCGCCCAGATGATGAAAAAGCCCACGGCGGCGGAGAGGAGGAGGGATTCTTTTAAGGTCATGAAATGCTCAATGTTCAATTCTCAATGCTCAATGTTCAATTGGACGTTGAGAATTGAACATTGAGCATTGAACATTATGCCGCTTTTTCCCGAAACCGCCGCACCGCCGACATCGTGAAACCAATCGCCAGCACGAAGGTGCCGATCCAGAGGACGTTGATGAAGGGCTTCTCGAGGGCCTTCATCACGATGTAGTCGCGCTGGGTGGTGTTGACGTTGAAGGTGAAGGTTTCGGTTTTCGGGTCGATGTTCGTGAACTGCACCCGCAGGCCCAGTTCGTCGCTGACGAAGGGCGGGCGGCCCACCATCCGGTTTTTGATGATGTAATTTGGCGTCACGCTCACCGTCCGGCCGTTTTTGTCCATCACTTCAATCATGGCCTGCACGGCGGCGTCGCCGGGGCCGAGCGTTTCGCCCGCTACTTCGCGGACGGGCTGCACGCCCCGGAAGTAGGCCACGTAATCGTTCAGGAACAGCGTGTCGCCGAGCGAAACGGTGTAGGTTTCGGTCTTGCTCCAGTCTTTTTCCCCATTGGGCAGGGGCGCGTCGGTGATGTGCGTGTACACGTCGCGCTTCCACTCGTTGCGGATGGAGGGCGAGGCGGCGTTGCCCATGCGGGGGTTGATTTGCACGCGGGGGTAGAGCGTGAACACCCGGCCGTTGGGTTCGCGGTACTCGACTTCGTAGTACGTGTTTTCGTTGAATACCTCCAGCGTGTCGCCGGCTTTGTGGTAGGTTTTACCCCCCACCACAATGTCCTGCTTCGCTACGGCGCGGAAGTCGTTTTCAATCAGTTGCACCCACGACTTGGGCAGGTAGCCGGGCACGTCGCGGGCCTCAATGCGCTGACCCCGGTACGTGACCAGGAATTTGTCGAGCTTCTGCGGGTCGTTGAGCCAGAGCAACTGGTTGTCCACGTTTTCCTGCGTGGGGATGTCTTTGCTGTTGAAAATAATCAGCCCGCTTTTGTTCTGGGTGATGACTTTGGAGTAGCCCGCCGAGAACAATATCCCGATGAGCATCAGCGCCACGCCGATGTGCGTGACCGACCCGCCGGTGATTTTCACTTTTTTGCGCGCCAGCGACAACAGCACCGAGCCGTTGGTCACGATGGCAAACACCGCCGCCGTCAGGAGCACGATGTGCTGCCATTCGCGAAGCCCGCCCAGGGCGATGAGCGCCGCCGAAAGGATAAGCGTCAGCGTGAGGGGCACGGTGAACACGTCCCAGGCACCGAGGTTGACGTCAAACCCCCGCGTGAGAACCTCACCCCGGCCCCTCTCCTGCTGAGAGGGGTTCCCTAAGCCCTTCCCCTGCTGGGAAGGGTTGGGATGGGGTACTTTCATTTTCCCCCACCAGAAATACTGCCCAATGCCCGTCAGCACGGCCACGACGACGAAAAACCACTGCTGGAATTTGGTGTAGTGCCCGATTTGGTCGGCGGGCAGGGCAAGGGAGGAATTAACGCCGAAGGCTTTCAGCACCGCGTTGTACACCGGAATCGAGGTGGTGGTGAGCACCTGAAACCCGGCGAGGCAGAGCACGGTGGCCCCGCAGAAAATCCAGAATTCGCGGCTGTAGGTCGAAAGTTCTTTTTCGTCGGAAGGAATCTTTTTCCACCGCCAGACGAGCAAACCGACCGACACGGCCAGGAACGTGAACAGGTACAGCAGCAACTGCCCCGACAGGCCCAAATCGGTGAAGGAGTGGACGGAGGCGTTGCCCAGAATGCCGCTGCGCGTGAGGAACGTCGAGTAGAGAATCAGCACGAACATGCTGATGACGAGGATGATGGACGTGCGCAGGGCGGTGTTGTTTTTCTGCACGATGAGCATCGTGTGCAGCCCCGCCACGAGCACCAGCCAGGGAATGTAAATCGCGTTCTCGACGGGGTCCCAGTTCCAGTAGCCGCCGAAGTTGAGCGTTTCGTAGGCCCAGTAGGCTCCCATCAGGATGCCCACGCCGAGGATGAGCGCGGCCAGGGACGTCCAGGGGAGGGCGGGTTTGATCCACTCCCGGAATTGCCCCCGCCACAGCCCGGCGATGCAGTACGCGAACGGCACGAGCGTCAGGGCGAAGCCGAGGAACAGGGTAGGGGGGTGGATGACCATCCAGTAGTTCTGGAGGAGGGGGTTCAGCCCGTTGCCGTCTTCGGGGATGAAGTTGGGCTGCATCTGCCAGACGGGCCAGTCGGGATTGGCTTCGCGCAGGAGCAGGAAGGGCGAGGAACCGATTTTCAGGTCGAGGCCGGGCAGAATCACGCCCAGAATCATCGAGCATAGGAAGGCCTGCACAAGGGCAAAAATCGCCATTGCGGGGGCTTCGAGGGACAACCTCACCGACCCGTCGGACCGCCCCGGCCCCTCTCCTGCTGAGAGGGGAGTAGAAGCCCTCCCGGTCGGGGAGGGTTGGGTGGGGTTCTTTTTTCGAAACGACGCCACCAGAATCACGCCCAGCACGGCCTGCCAGAAAATCCAGAGCAGAAAACTGCCTTCCTGGTCCTGCCAGAAGCTTGAAATGACGAACTCCGTGGGCAGGGCCTTCGAGGAGTTGTCCCAGGCGTAGTGGTACTCGAAGTAGTTGTTGTAAATAATGACGTACAGGCTCGCCACCACGCTCAGCACCGCCAGGGCGTGGACGCCGAAGGCCCAGCGGCCGAAGCCCTGCCAGTCGGTGGTGGTGGTGCGGGAAGCCTGAAAATACGCAAACGCGGCCACCAGCGCCGCCACGAAGGCGAGGATGATGCTGAGGTGACCGATTTGGCCGATGGTGGTGTGGATCATGATGTCTGGATTATAGACTTTCTTGTTTCAATCCCGAATGACTAATGTGAGGATAATCAGAGAAATTGTTCAAGAACCCACCAAAATCCTGTTTACGGCATTTAATTACGGAATTGGAGCTAATTGAAATTGTAAGATTTAGCGGTTTAGGATTCAGTAAAGCTTTATCCCCAATGAAGTTTCGAAGTTTATCACTCGAAATTATGAATAAATATTTCCATTGAAGTTCATGTCGAACCACGAATACAAAATCAATTTCACTTCCTGAAGGAACTAATAGCAACTTAGAAATAGAATACTGTACCGAAATGGTTTTTCCCCTGACAAGAGCGTTAGCGCTTTTAACCTGCATTCTACGGTAATTACTATCCCCATGTCGTACCACAAAAATATCATCTCCCTGATCAATTTCAGGGATTGCTACGTTCCATCCACGCAGGAGTAATTCGCTCATTACAAACAAATGTCCTGCTTTACCAAAATAGGTGCTTCCGATACCCTTTACTTTCATTAAAAGTAGATAAGAAATTCGTGTAAGTATCTAACTATTAGTATGTAAGGTTTCCATATGGAGTGTTTTCCCTGACAAAGGATCAATAAACTCTACAGAAGAAAACCACTTTTCATCTTCAGGTTTACTAAATCCAGCTAAAGACGGAAAAACATGGGGAATTATAGAGCCATGATAAAAATCAAAATCGTTTTTTACGCTGCTCGTAAGATATAAACTACCCGATGGATTTGCTTGAAGCTCCTCTAATTTCTTTTTCGTTTCCGTTGATAGTCTGAACGTGAAGCCATCCATGCTTCGCGTTACGAAAATCTTTGCGTTTTCCATGACAGAATAGGTTTAGGTTTGAGCCATCACAACTTCGCCGCCTTCGCCCCCTCCGGTGCCCCGGTGTTGTACTTCGAGGGGCACTTCAGCAGCACCTTGTCGCACTTGAAAACGTCGCCCTGCATGTTGCCCACGATGACGACCTTCTCCGACTTGTCCATGTCCTGGGGCTTGGGCTGGTTGTAAATCACGCGGGCTTCGGTGCCGAGCGTGTCCACGAGCGTAAACTCCAGGCGGTTGGCGTCGATGGCGGGGTTGTAACTCATTTCGACAATGCGGCCCTGAGCGTCTTTTTTGAGCGTGCCCACCACGTGAACCTTCGCGGCCGGGTTTTCCTTCGCCACGGCGGCGGCTTCCCGGAAGCCCACGTAGGTGCTGGCGTCGGAGGCCGTGCTCATGATGATGGCCACCGCCGCCGCGATGACGAGGAGACCGAATAGGTGAATCTTTTTCATGGCAAAAAGCGGGCTATTTCTTCAGTTCTTTTTCCAGCCGACTAATCTTCCGATCCAACGTGACGAGGTACGCGATGAGGCCCGTCAGCACGACAACGATCACGGCAACGACCACGTAGATTTTACCGTCCGAGCGCATCGTGTCGGCCATTTCCACGCCTGAATCAACGGTTTGCTGGGCCAGCAGGTTCGCCGAGACGAGCAAAAAGGCGAGGAGCGAAAGCAGTTTTTTCATGGTAAAAAATCAACGTTCCAGCGTGGGTTTTCGTAAAAAGCGCTCTTCGCGTTCCTCCAGCGCCCGCGTCACCCGCCGCAGGCGAACGCGGAGCGTCGAAATCCAGACGCCGAGCAGAATCATCCCGACGTTGGCGGGGTAAAACACCATCCGCATCTGGTTGTCCATGTCGTATCGACCGAAGGCCGGGTTGCCGCCATTGCCGGGGTGGAGCGAGTCGGTCAGGCGGGGCAGCACGAAGATGAGCGGGATGAAGACGGCGAAGGCGAACACGTTGTAAATCGCCGAAATGCGTGCCCGTTGCTGCTCGTCGCGGAACGAACTCCGCAGCAGCCAGTAGGCCAGGTAAAACAGCATCCCCGCCGCCGCCGAGAGGATTTTCGGGTCTTTCGGGAGCGGATCGCCCCAAGTGTAGTTGCCCCAAATGGCCCCCGTCACGTAACCGAGCAGGCCGAAGACGAGACCGGTGTTGGCGTACTCCACCGACTGCCCGTCGTCGTCCATTTTCCCAAAACGCAGGTACCGGACGGCGTACCAGCCCGAGGCCGTCATCAGGGCAATCATGCCGAACCACAGCGGCACGTGGAAGTACACGTTGCGGATGGTTTCGTTCAGAATCGGCTGCCTCGGCACGTCCATCAGTAGCCCGGCCGTGAAGACGTAGGCGAGGATCGCGACGCAGCCGATTTTCCACCAGGTTTGGTTCATTGAAGGTATAGTTTGAAGTTCGAGGTTTGAAGTTCGAGGTTGTTCAACTTTGAACTTCAAACCTCGAACTTCAAACTTGAATTTAGCTTCTCCACAAATACGGAAACAAAATCACCGACAGCACCCAGACGATGGCGTTGAGGGCGAGCAGGGTCAGGATTTCGTCCCGGCTCTGGCCCCGGTCAAGGCCATCGAGGGCGTTTTTCGACACCTTCAGCAGCATCAGCAGCATGGGCAGGATCACCGGAAAACTCAGCACGGCCATCAGCGTCGGGGCGTTTTCGGCCTTCGAGGCGATGCCCGCCACGAGCGTCAGCGTACCCGAAAACCCCAGCGCCCCCAGCGCCACGCTGAACAGGTACATGGGCCAGTCGCCGACGGGGTTGCCCATCACGAACGCGTAAAACGCCAAACCCACCAGCGCCAGTCCCGTCATCAGCAGCGCGTTGTAAAGCAGTTTCGCGAGGATGATGCCTTCGGCGGAGGCCAGTGTGTAGTAGTACAGCAACCGACCGGCCCGCTCCTGCGTGAAACTTTTCGCGATGGCGCTCACGGCCGTGAACAGCAGGATGATCCAGAACAGCGTGTTCCAGGTCAGGGCTTCCATCTGGCTCATCCGCAGCCGGAAACTCAGGTAACACACGAACACCGTGCTGACCAGGTACAGCACCATGCCGTTTAGGGCGTAGCGCTGCCGCCACTCCAACTGAATTTCCTTGACGAAGAGCGCTTTGAATTCGTTCATGCTACCCCTACGCATAGTCGGGTTTTCCGGTATCGCAAAGGTACGATACAACCGGGCTGAATGTGTTTTTCGGAGGGAAGAAAGGCGTTCAAACGCCGGATTCGTTCGGTCAAAGGCCCCGAATTGGCGTTGGAATGACCACGAAAATCGGAACGGAGCCGACGGCGAAGCAATGACAAATGTTCCCGAAAAATATTTTTTACTCTGCCGAAACCTCCCGTATTTTGCGTTGGTTTAAATTAAGTCTAAATAAGCTACTTACATGGCCAGCCGCAGCGTTGCCGATTTGAAACGAGGGGAAAAAGGCATCATCTGCTCGTTCAAGGACGCCCAGATGTCGCTTAAACTACTCGAAATGGGTTGCCTGCCCGGCACGGAAGTCTGCCTGAGTTGTGCCGCTCCCTTCGGCGACCCGATCTGTATCAAAGTCTCGGGCTACTGCCTGTCGCTGCGTCGGGAGGAGGCTTCGACGATACTTTTGAATTGACCGCGATAGCGTAGAGAGCAGAGAGTAGAGAGAATAGAGATATTGAATCCGTCTCTTCTCTCTACTCTCTGCTCTCTGCATTTTATGAAAGATCTGCCCACCATTGCCCTCGTTGGCAACCCCAATTCCGGTAAAACCTCGCTTTTCAACCAACTGACGGGCCTCCGTCAGAAGACCGGGAACTTCGCGGGCGTGACGGTGGACAAGAAAACCGGCCTCAGCCGCCTCGACCGCGCCACCGAAGCGCTCATCCTCGACCTTCCCGGCACCTACAGCCTCTACCCAAAATCGCTCGACGAGCAGGTGGTGCTCGACGTGCTCGCCAACCCCCAACACCCCGATTACCCCGACGTGACAGTAGTGGTGGTCGACGCCTCCAACCTCAAGCGCAACCTGCTGCTCTACACCCAGGTGGCCGACCTCGGTTTCCACACCGTCGTGGCCCTTAACCTGCTCGACGTGGCCGGGCGCCAGGGCCTCGACGTGGACCCCGACCGCCTTGCCGAACAGTTGGGCGTGCCCGTGGTGGGCATCAACGCCCGCACCGGCGAGGGCCTCGACAACCTCCGCTTCGCCCTCAGCCGGGAACTCAAGGCCCACTTCGAGCCGCAGCGGCCCACCCTGCCCGTGCACGACCTCGCGCCAGGGCTGATTGACGACATCCGGACGAAGCTGGAATTAAAAAATGATTACCAGGCCCTGCTTTTTGCCGGACAGCACCAGACCCTCCGGTCGTTGCCCAAAGCCAGCCGTGACCAACTGGCCGAACTAACGAAAAAGTACGGCTTCAAGCCCACCGACGTGCAGGCTCAGGAAACGCTGGAACGCTACCGCCGCATCGGGGAAATCGTGGACGAGGCGGTGAAAACAGGGCCCGCCGCCGCCGAAGACGGCCTCACCACCCGCCTCGACCGGGTGATGCTGCACCCGGTGTGGGGCTACCTGATTTTTCTGGGCATCCTGTTCCTGATTTTCCAGAGCATCTTCTCGCTGGCCCAGTACCCGATGGACGCCATCGACGGGGGCGTGGCTTCGCTGACGGAATGGCTGAAGGAGCGTCTGCCCGCAAGCCGCCTCACCGACCTGCTCACCGACGGCTTGCTGGCGGGCATCGGGGGCGTGGTGGTGTTCATTCCGCAGATTGCGTTTTTGTTTCTGTTCATCGCGCTCCTCGAAGAATCGGGTTACATGGCCCGCGTGATGGTGCTGATGGACAAGGGTCTGCGCCGCTTCGGGCTGAACGGCCGGAGCGTGGTGCCGCTCATTTCGGGTGTGGCCTGCGCCGTGCCGGCCATCATGTCCACGCGGAGCATCAGCAACTGGAAAGACCGGCTCATCACGATCATGGTCACGCCGCTGATGAGCTGCTCGGCCCGGCTGCCGATTTACACGATTCTCATCGCGCTCGTCGTGCCCGACCAGCCGGTGCTGGCCCTCTTCAACCTCCAGGGTCTGGCCCTGATGGGCCTGTACCTGCTCGGCTTCGTGGCGGCGCTGCTCTCGGCCTGGGTGATGAAATGGCTGGTGAAAACCCGTGAACGCAGCTACTTCATCATGGAACTGCCCACCTACCAGCTACCCCGCTACAACCACGTAGGCCTGAGCATTTTCAACGCCGTGAAAGCCTTCACGATCGAAGCGGGAAAGGTCATCGTGGCGATTTCGATTGTGCTCTGGGTGCTGGCCACCTACGGCCCCGGCGACGCAATGGACCGGGCCGAAGAACGCGTCCGCCGCGAAGCCGGGGCCCAACCGGATGCGGACGTGGAAAACGCCGTGGCCGCCGTTCGGCTCGAAAACTCCTACGCCGGGCGCTTCGGCAAGGCCATCGAACCGGCCATCCGGCCCCTGGGTTACGACTGGAAAATCGGCATTGCGCTCCTGACCTCCTTCGCCGCCCGCGAGGTGTTCGTGGGCACGATGGCGACGATTTACAGCCTCGGCTCCGACGTGGACGACGCCCAGCAGGCCACCGTGAAACAACGCCTCCGCGCCGAAATCAACCCCGACACGGGCGGGCCGCGCTTCACGCCCGCCGTGGCGTTTTCCTTGCTCGTGTTCTACGTGTTCGCCATGCAGTGCATGAGCACGCTGGCCGTGACCTACCGCGAAACGAAGGGCTGGCGCTACCCCATCATTCAGCTTTTTTACATGACGGGGCTGGCGTATTTGGCGGCGTTTTTGGTGTACCAGGGGTTGAAGTGAATTGGCTATATTTCGGCGTTTTCAGAAAACCTCTAAACATTTCGAGAAATGAAAGGCCTAATGGTTCGAGAAGAATGGCTTAACAAAATCCTTTCCGGCGAAAAAATCTGGGAGATACGAGGCAAAAACATCCAGGTACGCGGACGAATTGCGTTGATTCAGAGCGGCTCAGGTTTAGTGGTGGGTAAATGTGAACTGGCCGATGTCGTTGGACCATTGTCACTGCGCGAGTTCAGGAAAAATGCTCATTTAGCCGGAGTGGAACCTGAAATCATTCGAGGTATGCCTTACGACAAAACATATGCTTGGGTCTTGAAAAACGCGCAGCGACTTTCCAAACCGGTACCCTACACACATCCATACGGCGCGGTAATTTGGGTGAATCTTGATTTTGAGGTTTAGAAAGACTTTTTAGGAGTCATGGATACAGCTTCTTTGCTCAACCGCATCACGATTGACGATGAAGTCTGCAACGGCAGGCTCATCATTCGGGGTTACCGCCTAACGATGCAGACTGTGCTCGAATTCCTGTTGGCGGGCACCAGCGAAGCGGAGTTGATGGAGGGGTACCCGTTCTTGGAAAAACAGGTTGAACGCATTTAAAAACGGAGTTTAGTTAACAGCCTAACTAGATACGGGTTACTCCAAGCAGCCATCTTTCGTCGGGTTTTGATGCTCTCCTGGTGCTGGGCTTGGTGGAGTACCTGTAAGGCCAGTTTGCGCAGGGGGGCCATGTTGTCGGCTCCGTTGCCCACCCGCACCCGCTGCTGGTCTTCCCTGAAGGCCACGTCCAGTTGCCAGTGCAGCTTGTTTTCGATGCCCCAATGCCCCCGCGTCAACTCTAAGATGAACAAGGGGTTGGCCTCCAAACTGGTTAGACACAGCCGATTTTCCTGCGTGATTATTCCGTTTTTGGCAACCCTCAGCCACGACCGTACCACGCTTTTGACCCCTGGCCAGTCGGCCAGAGGCTCCACCCATGTCAGGTCTTCGAGCACGTAGGCCGTTCTCTTCTCGAAGCGACCGCCACCGGTTTGCAATTCGCTCTGGCGGGGTAGTTGGGCCTGCCGTGCCAGGAGTTGCGACCAGACCTGCTGGTAGAGGTGTTTCGGGGACGCCCGCCGCTGATTTTGCTTCAGGGCCAGCAGGTAATGGGCCTGTTTGGCCCGAATCTGGCGGGCCACCGACACTTGGCAGGCCACCGCGTCGATGGTGACAATCGCCCCCGTCAGGTCCAAACTGTCGAGCAACTCGGGGATGGCCTGCTTTTCATTGCTCTTGCCCTCGACGCGTTGCTGGCCCAGCACCAGGCGGTGGTCACTGACCCAGGCGCTCACCACGCAAATCCCACTTTTTTTGTGGCCGCTACGGGCCGAGGCCCGCAATACTTTGCCGCGGCAGGCGTCCCTGTCAATGGCCACCTGATGGTGTTGCAAGGAGGCCAGAAATTCACCCGACCAGCGGTAGAGGCACTCGCCGAAGGCCTTCGCGTCGAGGAACTTGCAGACCCGGTTGAAGGTGTCGTGGGAGGGAATCCCGTTGGGCACACCAGGAAACCCCGCAGGAATTCAATCTTTTGCCGTCCGTATTCGGCCATGTCTTCGTAGTCGTCGGCTCCGCTCAAAACGGCGCACAAAGCAATGCCTAAAATGTCACTGAGCAGGTGCCGTTTGCGGCGGTTGATGCCGAAATCCGGCACACTGGAGAGAAAATGGGTCCATTGCATCCCCCAAAGTTCGTCCCTTGCACTCAATCCCTTTTTTTAATGCGTTCAACCTGAAGAAGAAAGAGGCATAACAGCGGTCAGTTTCCCGAAGAGTGAAGCTACAAACCGGCTTCTGACCGTACCCGGGCCGCATTTGACCGGGCGGCGCGCAAACCGACCTGGTCGTTCCGCAGTCAAACAGTACTTCGATGGGCTGACGCAACGTGCGGCCGGAGGGGATACCCCAAAAGCTACTTCACAAGACCTCGCCGGGCAGAACCCGCTGCTGGTTGCGAGCGCGTTGGAAGGGCGATTCCCTGCCAGTCTCGCACTTGGACTTGCCAGCCCGCGTCGGCGATTGAACGGACCTTTTTCGTTAACGATGACACTGCTGGTACTTGAGCGGGTTTTTGCCCGTGAGGGCTTTGAAGGATTTGTTGAAGCTCGAGAAGTTGAAAAATCCGCTCTCGAAGCAAACCTGGGCAATGGGTAATTCACCAGTCTGAAGGAGTCGGCAGGCGTGGCCCACCCGGATTTCGAGCAGAAACTGGGTGTACGTTTTCCCGGTGCGCGATTTGAAATACCGACAGAACGAATGCGGGCTGATGGCTGCTTCCCCGGCAATTTCCTCCAGGGTTATTTTTCGCTGAAAATGGGCCAGCGAGTAGGCGTAGATTTTGTGGATGCGTTCGGTTTCGTCTTCGCTCAGCGAAAGAAACGAAGCCGCCGAAGATAACACCTGACGTTCCTGGCTTTCAGCCAGCAGCCCCAGCACCTCCTGAAGCAACAGCAACCGTCTCCGGTCGGTTGCCAGCAGCATTTCGCCCAGCAGCAGGGCGATTTCTTCCCGTACCGACCCGCCAAACCGTAAGCCCCGGCGGGCGGCGCCGATCAAGTCCCGGATACCCCGGTTCTCGGGCAGTTCCAAAAACCGCTCGCCCCAGAAATCTTCCCGAAAATGCACCACGCTGGCAACGGCCCGCAGTGCAGAGTCGGGCTGAAAGTACTTCTCCTCGCAGCGCCAGTAATGGGGCAGGTTGGCACCCACCAAAATCAGCTCTCCCGGCCCGAAATTCAACAGGCTGTCGCCAATGACCTGGGTGCCGCTGCCCGCTTCGATGCAGACCAATTCGACTTCGGGGTGAAAATGCCAGCGGTTGTAAAAATGAGGCACCACGTCGCGGCGCACGCTGAACGAAAGGTCTTGCCGCAGGGGAACCTTCAGGAAGTGGGGCTTCATGGCTTCAATTGGCAGCGTTTAGAGCGTAAGTGGTGGATTAATGCCAAAATTGCTTAAAAATCCGCCAATCTTTCAAAACATTCTTCGAAAAGCGACAGGGTACTTTGCGGTGGGTTTGCCCTCACCTCGTTACGCCGTGGCTACTTCTGCTTCGTTTCGTTCGGCCTTTTTGCTCATCACGAGTCTGTTTTTCCTGTGGGGGTTTGCTCACAACCTAAACCCCATTCTGATTCCTCACCTGAAACTGGCCTGCCAGCTTTCCGACTTCGAGTCGGCCCTCATCGATTCGGCGTTTTTCCTCGGCTACCTGCTGATGGCCCTGCCCGCCGGAGCGTTCATGAACCGGTACGGGTACAAATCGGGCATTCTGCTGGGATTGCTGCTGTTCGCGGCGGGGGCGTTTCTCTTCATTCCGGCCGCCGACGTGCGGCAGTTTGCGATGTTTTTGCTGGCCCTGTTCATCATCGCCAGCGGCCTGACGTTTCTGGAAACCGCCGCCAATCCCTACGTGACGGTGTTGGGCGACGACCAGGGGGCCACCCAGCGCCTGAACCTGGCCCAGTCGTTCAACGGCCTGGCCGCTACGCTGGCCCCCCTGCTGGGGGGGCGCTTTATTTTATCCGAACAACCCCTCACCGCCGAAGCCATGCAGGTGATGACTCCGGCTGAGGTGCAGGACTACCTGTCGGCGCAGGCGGCAACCGTCAAACTACCCTACCTCTTCATTGGCTTGGTGGTGTTGGGGGTGGCCCTGCTGGTGTGGCGTACGCCGCTGCCGGAAGTAGCCCGCCGGGACGAAACCGCCGCCGAGGTCAATCCGCTTCCCTGGTGGCGACAGGGTAATCTGCTGCGCGGGATTGCCGCCCAGTTCTGTTACGTGGGGGCGCAGGTGTGTGTTTCATCGTTCTTCATTCGATTTGCGAACAAAACCGCCGGGCTTTCCGAAAAGAACGGAGCGTATTTTCTGTCCATCTCCCTGCTGGCTTTCATGCTGGGTCGCTTTGCGGGAACCTACGCCATGCGGTGGGTAGCGCCCGCCCGGCTGCTGGCCCTGTACGCAGTGGCCAACGTGGTATTGCTCCTGGTGGCCGTGACCGGGTCGGGTTACACGGCGGTGTACGCCCTGATCGGGGCGCAGTTTTTCATGTCCATCCTGTTTCCCACGATTTTTTCGCTCAGCTTACAGGGGATGGGTGGGCAGACAAAGCTGGCCTCCTCGCTGCTGGTGATGGCCATTGCCGGAGGGGCCGTGTTTCCGCCCCTGATGGGCCGGGTTTCCGATCTGACGTCCATTCAGACCGCCTACCTGGTACCGGCGGTCTGCTTCGGGGCCGTGCTCTACTTCGCCCTGCGGGTAAAAACAACGCAACCGCTCCGCTTCGAATTAACCCACTAACCCATGCGTGTCGCCCTGTTCGTTCCCTGCTACGTCGACCAGTTTTACCCCCGGGTGGCCGTGGCCACGCTGCGGTTGCTGGAAAGCCTGGGTTGCCGGATGGAGGTACCTGGCGGACAAACCTGCTGCGGGCAACCGATGGCCAATTCGGGGTATGCCGCTGCCGCCAGGGCCTGCGAAAACCGCCGACATCGAACAGTCCCTGGTGATTGGTGCCCACGGCCCGCGCAGCCTGACGCTTTTTTTACTGGACGAGTAACCGGTTGATGCTTTGAAAACGACCCTGACCCCGCCGAGCACCACGCTCAAAATTCACCCCGCCGACAACGTGCTCGTCGCCCTCACCGACCTGCCGGGCGGCACGAAGGTGAGTGAAAACGGCCATACCGTCACGCTTACCCACGACGTAGCCGCCAAACACAAAATCGCCCTGGAGACCCTGCCCACCGGCGGCGGGGTAACGATGTACGGTGTGCTGGTGGGAAAAACCACCCGGCCCGTGGAAGCCGGAGAGGCCCTGACGACCTTCAACCTGCGCCACGATGCCGAGCCGTTCGACGTAGCCCGCCGCCAGCCCTACGCCTGGCAGCCCCCGGACGCATCGGCCTGGCAAAGCCGCACGTTCCTGGGCTACCCGCGTTCGGACGGGCGCGTCGGCACGCGCAACTACTGGCTGGTGGTCCCGTTGGTGTTTTGCGAAAACCGCAACATCCTCGTGCTGAAGGACGCCTTCGAGCGCGAACTCGGCTACGCGCCTTCGGAGCGCTACCGCTGGCAGGTGCGCGACCTGGTAGCGGCCTACCGGCACGGCAACCAGTTGGCCATCGAGCGGTCGGCACTGCCCTCCGGTCCGGAGGCCGTACCGGCGGAATCGCTGATTTTTCCCAACCTCGACGGCATTAAATTCCTAACCCACGAACTGGGCTGCGGGGGCACCAACCGGGATGCCGATGCCCTGTGCGCCCTGCTGGCAGGGTACATCACCCATCCCAACGTGGCCGGGGCGACGGTGCTCAGCCTGGGCTGTCAGAAATCACAAATTGACACCCTGCGGGCCGAAATCGCTCGGCGCGACCCCCGGTTTGACCGCCCGTTGGTGTACGTCGACCAGCAAACCACCGGCACGGAAGAAGCCCTGCTTTCGGAAGCCATCCGCGAGACCTTCCGGGGTCTGATGCGCGCCAACGAGCAGACGCGCCAACCCGCGCCCCTCACCCAGCTCACCGTGGGCCTGAAATGCGGCGGCTCGGACGGGTTTTCGGGCCTGTCGGCCAATCCCGTCCTGGGGCACCTTTCGGACCTGCTCGTCAGCCTGGGCGGCACGACGCTGCTGGGGGAATTTCCCGAACTCTGCGGCGTCGAGCAGCAGCTCATCGACCGCTGCGACCGCGAAGCCGACGCCGAAAAATTCGCCCGGCTCATGCGCGAATACGCCGCCCAGGCCGCCGCCGTGGGGGCGGGTTTCGACATGAACCCCTCGGCGGGCAACATCAAGGATGGTCTGATTACCGACGCCATCAAGTCGGCGGGCGCGGCCAAAAAAGGTGGCACGGCCCCCATCGCCGGGGTGCTCGATTACACCGAGTGGCCCACGCGCCCCGGCCTGCATCTGCTTTGCACCCCCGGCAACGACGTGCTGGCCACCACGGGCATGGCCGCGTCGGGGGCCAACCTCATTTTGTTTACCACCGGGCTGGGCACGCCGACGGGAAATCCCGTTGCGCCGACGGTGAAAATATCCACCAACTCCCGCCTGGCCGGACGAATGCCCGACGTCATCGACTTTGATTCGGGACCGGTGGTTACCGGCCATCAAACCATTCAACAAAATGGCGAAGCCTTGCTAGAATGGCTGATTGCTCTGGCCTCGGGCCGGCACCGAACCAAAGCCGAAGCGCTCAACCAGGATGATTTCATGCCCTGGCGGCGGGGCGTCAATTTGTAATCCAGCAAAAACCAGGTTCGACTTAACCGGAAAAACAGCCGTCGTGACCGGACGCGATTCCCTGCTCAATGGCGGATGTGTTAGGCTCAACAACTGACTTCCCCGAGTATTCCAGCTATTCATCAAGGAACTGAAGCTCAAATGAAAAAGTGGTTAGGTGAATTTCTCATAGGTTTAGTAGTGCCGAAAGCCGCACCGAACTTCGGTGCGGCCTTTCTTCTTTTCAATTGAATGAGTTTACCATGAATCTAACTCTTCAGGAAAAAGTCATCCTCGTATCGGGCGGGGCCAAGGGCATCGGCGAAAGCATCAGTTCGGTACTGGCCGCCGAGGGGGCCATTCCGGTCATCGTCGGGCGCAACCAGGCCGACAACGCCCGCGCGCTCGAAGCCATCCAAGCCGCCGGGGGCCTGGGCTACGCCATCACCGCCGAATTGACCCAGCCCGAAGAATGCGAAAAGGCCGTCCGCCTGACGCTCGAACGCTACGGCCGCCTGCACGGGCTGGTCAACAACGCGGGCGTCAACGATGGGGTGGGGCTGGAAGGGGGCGGCTACGAAGCGTTCATGGCCTCGCTCCACAAAAATCTGGTGCATTACTACCTGCTGGCCCACCACGCCCTGCCCGCCCTGAAGCAGTCGAAGGGCAGCATCGTCAACATTGGCTCGAAAACGGCCGAAACCGGTCAGGGCGGCACCTCGGCCTACGCCGCCGCCAACGGCGGGCGCAACGCCCTGACGCGGGAGTGGGCGGTGGAGTTGTTGAAGTACGGCATCCGGGTCAACGCCGTCATCGTGGCCGAGAGCTACACGCCGCTCTACGAAAAATGGCTGCAAACCCTGCCCGACCCGGCGGAGACGTTGAAAAACATCACCCGCAACATCCCGCTGGGCCAGCGCATGACGACCCCCGAGGAAATCGCCAACACGGTGGCCTTCCTGCTGAGCGAAAAGTCCAGCCACACCACCGGCCAACTCCTCCACGTCGATGGGGGTTACGTCCACCTCGACCGGGCGTTGGCGAACAAATAGTGCGTTGGTTCGTCAGAGGCCGGGAAGACAGGAAGTTCGTTCGATGACAAACGCCACATGGCCCGCTGACTTTGTAAATTTTCTAAACCTCGCTCCATGCCTCACCCCTCGACCGCAACCCCAACCACCTTCGACAACAACGCCGTCAGCCGCTCCCGGCTCTACAAAGTCATCGCCGCTTCCTCGGCCGGCACGGTCATCGAGTGGTACGACTTCTACATCTTCGGCGCCCTGGCCGCCGTCCTGGCCGGCAAGTTTTTTCCCGCCGACAACCCCACCGCCGCCTTTCTCAGCACCCTGGCCACCTTCGGGGCCGGCTTCGTGGCCCGGCCTTTCGGGGCCATCGTCTTCGGTCGTCTCGGCGACCGCATCGGGCGCAAGTACACCTTCCTGCTCACCCTGCTCTTGATGGGCGGCAGCACCTTCCTCATTGCCCTGCTGCCCACCTACGCCGCCGTCGGCACGCTGGCCCCGGTGCTGCTGGTGCTGCTCCGGATTGTGCAGGGCCTGGCCCTGGGCGGCGAGTACGGCGGGGCGGCCACCTACGTGGCCGAACACGCCCCCGACCACCAGCGCGGGCGCTACACCAGCTACATCCAGTCCACGGCCGCCCTGGGACTGCTCGTCAGCATCGGCGTGATTCTGAGTTGCCAGAACGTGCTGGGCAAACCGGCCTTCAACGACTGGGGCTGGCGGGTGCCGTTTGCCCTGTCGGGGCTGCTGGTGGTGGTCTCCTACCTCATCCGGCGCAACATGGACGAATCGCCCGTCTTTGAGGAATTGAAAAAACAGGGGGCCGTCTCCAAAAGCCCGCTGCGGGAGAGTTTCTCCGACCCCCGTAACGTGCGGCTGATGCTGATTGCCATGTTTGGGGCCATCGTCGGGCAGGGGGCCACCTGGCACACGGCCCAGTTTTACAGCCAGATTTTCATGACCAACACCCTGCACGTGGAGTTCGAGTCGGCCAACCAAATCATGGCCATCGCCCTGGTGCTGGGCACGCCGTTCTACGTCGTGTTCGGGGCCTTGTCCGACCACCTGGGCCGCAAGGCAGTGATGATGACGGGCATGGCCCTGGCGGTGGTGGGCTACATCCCGATTTACCAGGCCATGGACGCCGTGGTGACGCCTGCGGGTGCGCACGTCGAGGCGGGTCGGCTTGAAAATGGCACCTTCCGGCGCTACGAAGACGATTCGGTGGTGCGGTTGCTGGAAACGCCCCAGCCCAACGGCCAGACTACGACCAAGACGGAAATCCTGCTGCCTGGCCGCGACAAGCTGGCGCTGATTGCGCTGATTCTGGCGCAGATTCTGTTTGCCACGATGGCCTACGGGCCGATTGCGGCGTTTCTGGTGGAGGTGTTTCCGACCAAAATCCGCTACACGTCCTTGTCGGTGCCGTACCATTTTGCCAACGGGGTGTTCGGGGGCTGCTCGCCGTTTGTGGCCACGTGGCTGGGCAGTCTGACCGGCTCGAAACTGGCGGGCATTTACTACCCCATGTTCCTGGCCGGGCTGACGCTGGTGGTGGGGCTGATTTTTCTGAAGGAAACCAAAGGGAAAAAACTGCGGGATTGAACCTGATTTGAACGCTAACCGATGGTCGCACTCCTGATTACGGGGCTGGGCATTGCTCTGCTCGTCGTGCTCATTTCCTCCGTCAAACTCCACGCTTTCCTGGCGTTCCTACTCGTCTCCCTGGGCGTCGGGCTGGCATTGGGGCTATCGCCTGAGGTGACGGTCGGGGCCATTCAGGAGGGCATCGGCAGCACGTTGGGCGCGGTCACGACCATCATTGCCCTGGGGGCCATGCTGGGAAAAATGGTGGCTCAAAGCGGAGCCGCGCAACGCATTGCCCTCGATTTGATGGCCCTGGTGGGCGTGGGGCGGGCGCGATGGGCGTTTATGGTCGCCGGGTTTCTGGTGGGCTTGCCCTTGTTTTACTCCGTCGGGTTTTTGTTGCTGACTCCACTGGTTATCGCCGTTTCGTACCGCTACCGCCAACCGGCGGTGTATTTGGGCCTGCCGATGCTGGCGGCCCTTTCGGTGACGCAGGGCTACCTGCCTCCGCACCCGGCCCCGCTGGCCATTCTGAACCAGTTCGGGGCTGACCTGGGCTTGACGCTGGGCTACGGCATTCTCGTGGCCATCCCGGCGATTCTGGTATCGGGGCTGTGGTTTGGCAGCGGCGTGCGCGGCATCACAACCCCCGCCAACCCGGCTTTCCAGGCCGCTGACGTCGCCGACGAGCAGCTTCCCTCGTCGGTCCGGAGTTTTGGCGTGGTGCTATTGCCCATCGGGTTGATTAGCGTGGGGCTGCTGCTGAGTAAGGCACTGCCCGAGGGGTCGGTTGCGCAACTGACCCTGCGCTTCGTGGGTGAGCCGGTGGTCAGTATGCTGTTGGCCGTGCTCCTGGCCATCGGTCTGCTCCGGCCCTCCGGAGAGCCGGGGTACCGGAGTCGCGTCCGCAACTGGTTGACCGATTCGGTAAAGGAGGTGGCCCTGCTGTTCCTGATTTTCGGCGGGGCGGGGGCACTCAAGCAGGTACTAACCGACGGCGGATTAAACCAGGCTATTGCCGGGATGCTGCAAACGTCGACCTTGCCGCCCTACGTATTGGGCTGGGGCATGGCGGCGTTGATTCGCGTGTGCGTGGGGTCTTCCACCGTCGCGGGCATTACCACGGCGGGATTCGTCAGTCCCCTGCTGCACACCCTGCCCGTCGACCCCAACCTGATGGTGCTGGCCATCGGGGCGGGGAGCATGATGTTTTCGCACGTCAACGACACGGGCTTCTGGCTGTTCCGGGAATACTTTCAATTGTCGATGAAGGACACGCTCCGGACCTGGTCGGTAATGGAGACGCTGGTGTCCATCATGGGGTTGTTGGGTGTGCTGGCCCTGAGCGCGGTGTTGGGGTGAAAAAACGTTCGCCCGACGAGAGGTTCCTTTGGCCTTTGCCAAAGACAGCCGAAGAATTTTTTTTGGAAAAACCCAGGGTAAAATCGACTTTCAGAGTCTATCAAGAAATGCTCTGAACCTCAATGGCTTTACCTGAACGTTGGCGGGACCCCATTCCCCTGAATTCCCAGCAAGCCGCGCTGCGGAACGCCGGGGATACCCCCCCTGAGCCGGAACCCCACGACCGGGAATACCTCATCCGGAAAACCTTCGAGCACGACCCGCGCCAGGGGCTGGACCTGCTGTTTCGCCGGTACTACCGCCCGCTGTGCAGTCATGCGGTGCGGTTCGTGTACTCCCGGCAGGTGGCCGAAGATTTGGTAGCCGAAGTATTCTTCCAGTTCTGGCGCACCCAGGCGTACCGGTCGGTCCGGGGCACGTTCCTGGCGTACCTGTTCAGTGCCATCCGGAACGAGGCCTTCACCTACCTGCGGCGCGAATTCGGCCGTACTGACCCGCTGGAATCCGTGTCCGAAACCCGCGTGCTGCCCGCCCCCGAAGCTCCCGACCAATCCGTTCAGTTCAACCAGCTGTTTCTTTCCGTTCAAGAGGCCATCGACGAGTTGCCCACCCAATGCCAGCGGGTGTTCTTGCTGAGCCGGTTTGAGAACCTGAAAAACCAGCAAATCGCCGATGAGTTGGGGATTTCCCTTAAAACGGTGGAATTCCACATCACAAAGGCCCTCGGTGCCCTGCGCAGCCGACTCCGGCTGGAGGGATTCATCTCCGTATGCCTGTGGTTCTGTTTCGTTTCGTAATTCCGTCACTCTCGCCCGCGCCGCAACCAACGCTGCACCATGAACGCTCCCGTGTCGAAACACACCCTGTTTGAGTACCTGTCCGGCCGGGCCAACCCGCTCGAACGCCAGGCCGTTGAAGCCTGGCTCCGCGACCCCGCCAACCAGGAATTTTTCTTCGAATGCCTGCTGGAATGGGAAACCCTGCACCCCCAGGTGGAGCCGGACACCGAGCCTGCCCTGCGCACGCTGAACCGGCGCATCGACACCCTGCCGGTGGGCCACCAGCCGGAAGTGCCCACGCTGGCCCCGCCCACGCGGTTTCCGTTTTCGTTCCGGCTGGCGGCTGCGGTGACCGGGTTGTTGCTGCTGGCCGGTGCCGGCTGGTTCTGGCGCGATGCCCTGGTGTACCGCTCCTACCAGACCGGCTATGGCCAGGTCGAAAGTTTGGTTCTGCCCGACGGCAGCCGCGTGACGCTCAACGCCAACTCCCGCCTCCGGGTACCCCGCTGGGGCTTTAACGCCGGAACCCGCGAGGTGAACCTGCGGGGCGAGGCCGAATTTTCCGTCGTCCACACCCGCGACCACCGGCGGTTTGTCGTCAAAACCGACGGCGATCTTCAGGTGGAAGTGCTCGGCACCGAATTCACGCTTTTCGCCCGGCCGCGCGGCACGCGGGTGGTGCTCAACCAGGGTAAAATCCGGGTGGATTACGGACTGGGCGGGCAGCGCAAGCAGTTGGTGATGAAACCGGGCGACTGGATGAGCCTGCCCCGCAAAGGCGGCCTGCGCCTCGGGCAGGTACGCCAACCGGCCGTGGCCGCCGCCTGGAAAGAGCACCGGTTTGTTTTCAACAACAGCTCGGTCCGGGAAATCGCCACGCTGCTCGAAGAGCACTTCGGGGTGACGGTGACCCTGGCCGACTCCACCCTGGCCAGCCGCAGCGTTTCCGGAAACTTCAAAGCCCAGACGGCCGATGAACTCCTTTCACTCCTGAGCGCGGCCCTCGGCCTCGACGTCCGGCGTACCCCCGAGGGGGTCTTGCTCGCACCCAACCCCGACAACTAACCTTCTAAACCTGAATCGACAATGCCCCACGTTTCCCACCTACTCGGCAGGGTGGCCTTGCTGGCTATGCTGCTGACCACCACCGACGTCCCCGCCCAAACCTTCGCGTACGCCCAGCCCCCGCGCCAGCGAACGACCCCGGTCGCTCCGGTGTCGCTGAAAGAGGCCCTGCTCGACGTGTAGCGGCAGTACAAGGTTGAGGTGATTTTCGAGGACAAACTCGTCCTAAACAAATCCGTGTCTGGGGAGACGCTCCAGCGGAAAAAATCCCTCGAAAGCACCCTAACGCAACTGCTCAAACCGCTCGGGCTGACCTTCCGGAAACTCCGCGAAAATACCTACGTCATTAACGCCGTGCGGACCAACGAAAGCGAGGCTGCCGGGGAGGGGGCAGGCTCCGCGCCCTTTCGTTCCGAAATCGAAACGCAGCCCGTTCATCCCCTCAGCCCGGAAAGAATGGCCCCGGTGAACCCGACCCGGATCGGACAGCCCACCGAGCAAACGGTTTCGGGGAAAATTTCGGACGAAACTGGAGCGGCACTGGCGGGCGTCAGCGTGGTCGTCAAAGGCACCACCCGGGGCACTACTTCCGACGGCGAGGGCCGCTACCGCCTGGCCGTGTCCGACGAATCGGCGGTCTTGGTGTTTTCGTTCGTGGGTTACGTGCCGCAGGAAATCACGGTGGGGAACCGGACGGTCATCGACGTTTCCCTCAAAAGCGACAACAAATCACTCGACGAGGTGGTCGTCATCGGGTACGGTTCGGTCAAAAAGCGGGATCTGACCGGCTCGGTGGCTTCCATTGGGGCGGCAGAAATCAAGGCCCAGCCCGTTTCCGGCCTCAATCAGGCATTGCAAGGCCGCGTGGCCGGGGTACAGGTGACGCAGTCTTCCAACTCCGCCGGTGGGGGGGTGCAGGTTCGGGTGCGGGGGGGTAATTCGATCTCCGCCTCCAACGAGCCGCTGTACGTCATCGACGGCTTCCCGGTCACCAACCCGGCTCCGGCCCAGGGGGCCAGCAGCGGGAACGCCAACTCCAACGCGTTTCCGAACGTGCTGGCGACGATCAATCCCAACGACATCGAATCCATCGAAGTCCTGAAAGACGCCTCGGCGACGGCCATTTACGGCTCGCGCGGGGCCAACGGGGTGGTGCTCATCACGACCAAGCGCGGCAAAGCCGGGCAGAGTGCCGTGGAATTCGAAACGTTTTACAGTGTTTCGCGCATCACCAAAATGTTCGATTTGGTCAACGCATCCGAATCGCTCAGGGCCAAAAACGAACAGTTGGTGAACCTGGGACGCCCCGAACGTTACGGCACGGACCCCGCCTACGGCCCCCGCAAACCCGACGATTACCTGCCCGGCACCGACTGGCAGCGCGAAATTTACCGCGACGCCCCCACCCAAAACTACCAGCTCACTGCCTCGGGCGGGAACGAGAAACTGCGCTACCTCGTCAGTGGCAACTACTTCAACCAGGACGGGATCATTATCACCAACAAGTTCAAGCGGTACTCGACCCGGATGAACCTGGACGCCCAGCTTTCGGACCGGGTCAAACTGGGAACCACCTTCACCCTGACCCGCAGCGACAACAATCTGGTGAGTGAGGTAGCGAGCAACACCACCGCCGGAACCAGTTCCAATCCGGTCCAATCGGCGCTCGGGGCTACCCCGGCCATGACGGTGTTCAACGCCGACGGCAGCTACACGCTAAATTTCCTGGGGATGTCGGCCTCCGCCAACCCGGTTGCCGTGCTCCGGACCAGCACGAACACGCTCCAGAGCGACCGGATTCTCGGAACCCTGTTCGGGGAATTCAAACTCGCCGACGGCCTGATGGCGCGGGTCAGCGTGGGGGGGACATCCTCAATTTTCGGCGGAACGTCTTCTTCACGCCCCAAACCCTGCTGGCCAATACCACCAACGGGTACGGAAGCGTCGGGAATTCATCGAACACCAACCTGCTGAACGAAAACACGATTACTTACGCCCGGAATTTCGGGAGCGCGCACAGCCTGGATTTCCTCGCCGGGGTGACGTTTCAGCGGAACCGGGAAGTGCGCAACTTTACCGAAGCCCAGGATTTTCCCAACTTTTCACTCGGCGCGGCCAACCTCGGCCTCGGCAACCGGCTGCTGGCACCGACCGGGTCGATATCCCAGTGGGGCCTGGCCTCGTACCTGGGTCGGGTGAACTACCGGCTCCGCGATCGGTACTTGTTCACGCTGACCGGCCGCATCGACGGCTCCTCCCGGTTCGGGGCCAACAACAAGTACGGATTTTTCCCTTCCGGAGCGTTCGCCTGGCGGGTGTCCGACGAGCCGTTCCTGCGGGACAACCGGGTGTTCAGCGACGTGAAGTTCCGGCTGAGCTACGGCATCACCGGCAACGACGGCATTGGTCTGTACAACTCGCTGTCGGCCTACGGCACCGGTCGGATGGTGCTCAACGATCAGGAACAGCTTTTCATCGAAGCGTCCCGCATTGCCAACCCGGATCTGCGCTGGGAAAAAACGGCCCAGTTTGACGCGGGCATCGATTTCAGCGTCTGGAACAACCGGATTCAGTTCACCGCTGACTACTACGTCAAAACCACCTCCGACCTGCTGCTGAGTGTGGAATTACCCGCCACGACCGGTTTTACCTCCGTGTTGCGCAACGTGGGGAGCGTCGAAAACAGGGGCTTTGAACTGGGCATCAACTCGACCAACATCAACAGCGGTGGCTTCCGCTGGACGACCAACGGCAACGTGTCGTTCAACCAAAACAAAGTCACCAAACTGGCGGATGGCGTCAGTCAGTTTTTCGTCGGCAGCGAGAGTGAAGTCGTGGTTCGGGTCGGGCAGCCCCTCGGGTCGTTTTACGGCGTTCAGTTCGACGGCATCTGGCAAACGGCGGAAGACATCAAAGCCGCTGGCGCGCTGGCGGTTCCCGGCTCGCTCCCCGGCGCTCCCCGGTACAAAGACGTCAACGGCGACGGCGTGTACAATGCCTCCTCGGACCGCACCGTCCTGGGCAGCGGGTTGCCCCGGTACATCTTCGGGATTACCAACAACTTCAGCTACAAAGGGTTCGATGTGTCGGTGTTTCTCCAGGGCGTGCAGGGCAACAAGATTTTCAACGGCACCTTCCGGCAGATTGGCGGGGGTGATCCGGGTGGGGGTCTCCTCCAGGATTTTTACGACAATGCCTGGCGCACCACCCGCCCGTCCAATCAATACGTGGCCCTGCGGCAGTGGACGATCCCGGTCAGCGACTACTGGGTGGAAGACGGCTCCTTCGTTCGCCTGAAAAACGTGTCGGTGGGCTATCAGCTTCCCATCAAAACCAAGTTCCTCAAGCGCGCCCGGGTGTACGTGAGCGGGCAAAACCTGCTGACCTTCACCAAGTACCGGGGCTACGACCCCGAGGTTAACTCGGATTTCAACAGCAACACCCTCTACGGTTTCGACCGGTTTGCTTACCCGGCTTCCCGGACCTTTACCGTCGGCGGAAACTTCACCTTCTAAGCCCCAACCTCCTGCGTTATGAAACTCACCGCATCTCTCCTCCTGACCACGGTGCTCCTTGCACTGGTTGGTTGTGAAAAAATTCTGGAAGAAAAGCCCGAAAGCTTTTTTGAAGAAGGTAACTCCTTCCAGACCGCCCGCGACGCCACCTCGTCCATCAACGGCGTGTACAACCGCCTGCGCGGGGTGTACAACATGACGATAATCAACCTGGCCGACGTGAGCGGCGAAGAATTGGAAGTAAATCCGTTTAATGCTGAGGCCAGGGAAATTGATCGGAATCTGTTCACCTCCGGGCTGGATGTTTTTGATAGGTTTTACACCAACTCCTACGTACTCATTGACCGGGCCAACCGGGTCATCGCCAACGTGCCGAAGATCGCCATGGACACCAAACTCCGCGACCAGGTGGTGGGCGAAGCCAAGTTCGTGCGGGCGCTGGCTTACTTCAATCTGGTGCGGGCCTTCGGCGACGTTCCGCTGGTAACGAGTCCCACCGCCGACGTCGTCAACGTGGCCCTGAGCCGCACTGCGGCCACGGAAGTGTACCAGCAAATCGTGCAGGATTTGAGAGACGCGGAGGCCGTTCTGCCCCTCCGGTACACCGTCGCCAGCGAAATCGGGCGGGCTACTTCGGGGGCGGCCAAGTCGATTCTGGCGAAGGTGTACCTGACCCTGAAAGACTACACCAATGCCGCCGCGAAGGCCAAAGAAGTCATCGACTCGAAGGTGTACACCCTGGTGCCCAATTACCGGGACGTATTTCCCCCCGAGCGCAAGAACGGCCCCGAACACATCTTCTCGGTGCAGTACAGTTGCCTGTTGGCTTCGTACGGTAGCCCAATGGCCGAAGCCTTTGCCATCGTCTTTACGTACCCCGTCCAACAAGCGGGTGGGACCTACTACCCGACTCCCTACCACGTCAACAGCTACCAACCCGGCGATTTGCGCAAGGACGTCAACGTCGTCACGCAGGGGGTCAACCCCCAAACAGGGGCCATTATCCGGCCCGGTGCTGACCAGGGTCCCGGCTCCAACAAATACTGGGACCCGCTGGCCTGCGGGCGGCAGCAGGCCCGCAACAACTTCATGGTGATTCGCTACGCCGACGTGCTCTTGATGTACGCCGAAGCCCTCAACGAACTCAGTGGCCCGACCGCCGACGCCTACGCGGCCATCAACTCGATCCGGGCCAGGGCACGGGGTGGAGCCGCCGTGACGACCGGCCCGCAGGATTTGAAAGGTCTGACGAAAGAACAGTTCCGCGACGCCGTGTTGCAGGAACGCAGTTGGGAACTCTGTTTTGAAGGCCACCGCCGCTGGGATTTGCTCCGCACAGGCAAGTACATCGAAACCCTCACCAAAGCCGGGGTACCCGTCAGCGAGAAAAACCTGCTCTACCCAATTCCTCAGAACGAAATCGACGTCAACCCGGCCCTGAAGCAGAATCCGGGGTACTGAGATTCGGTAAGGCGTACGATGACGCGAAGGCTTGCGAAACGCTCGTGAAAACGGTGCCACAACGGTTTCAACTTGAAAAAGGATGACACGAATAAGGCGGACGGTGCTTGTGCTGGGGATGAGTCTGTGTTTAGCCGTGCAGGCGACGAATGCTCAGCAAAGACCGAACATCCTGTTTATCATGGCCGATGACCTGGGTTACGGCGATTTGGGTTGTTACGGGAGCGAACTACCAACGCCCCACCTGGATGCCCTTGCTCGCCAGGGAATCAAACTAACCCAGATTTACGCGGCGGCCTCTACGTGTACCCCATCCCGGTTTGGGTTGCTGACCGGTAAGCACCCCCTGCGGTCGAAAGACAACCTGCTGAACCCGCTGGCCTACGGAGACCCCGCAGACGCCGATCGGGGAATCAGGCCCGGCGAAAAGACAATTGCGGCCTACCTGACCGAAGCCGGGTATTACACCGCCCTCATTGGGAAGTGGCACCTGGGTCACGGCCAGAAGGCCTTTTTGCCTACCCGGCACGGGTTCCAAACGTTCTGGGGGTACACGGGCGGGGCCATTGATTTTTTTACGTCGCGGTACGGTGCCGAACCGGACCTGCACGTGGGTGAAGAAATCGTAGAGAAGCCCGGATACGTAACCGACCTGACGAGCGACGAAGCCGTGCATTTTCTAACCTCCCGGCCAAAAAACCAACCCTTCTTCCTGTGCCTGCACTACAACGCCCCCCACTTCGGCAAACCGTGGGATGATACCAGAAAGGCGGCGGTAAACATTCTTCAAGGTAAGCCGGAGTACATCATCCGGTTCCGGGAAATAAAGGATAGTACCCGGCGCGAATACGCCGCGATGATGAAATCCCTCGACGAAGGCGTCGGGAGGGTGTTGAATGCCTTGAAAACAGCCGGACTTGAGGAAGAAACCCTGGTGATTTTCACCAGTGATAACGGGGGATCGCTCAACCACGGGGGACGAAACCGGCCCCTGCGGGGTCAAAAAACAACGCTCTTTGAAGGGGGCATCCGGGTACCTTGCCTGATCAGGTGGAAGGGCCGCCTTCCGGAAGGCAAACAGAACGATACGCCCCTCTCGATGCTGGATTGGTTTCCTACCTGGCTGCGGCTGGCGGGGGTAGCGTCAGATGCCGCCGCGCCCGACGGGATGGATGTTTGGCCCGTTTTGGCGGATGGAAAAAAAATGCCGGTCCGCCCTCTCTTCTGGAGTGAAGTAGCCGCTCCACGGGACGGTGGGCGACCAACCAATGCAATTCGGGTGGGTAGGTGGAAGTGGATTCAGACCCCTGACGGCAAACAGCTTTTGTTTGATTTGGGGCGGGACGAATCCGAACAACTGGATGTGGCAGACCGCCACCCCGGCATGCGGGCTGAATTGATGAAACGATTCATCGTTTGGCGGGAAACTGCCCTGAATACTCCAGCAAGCGAAAAATAAAAAAATTGACCTAAACCCGGCTCTGAAGCAGAATCCAGGATATTGAATCCCGACCCGATCAGAAGCACTACGAATTCCAACCATGAACGCCACCCAAAAGTCCCGCCGCGAATTTGTTAAAAGCACTGTAGCCGCCACCAGCGCCTTTTCCCTGAGTAACCCACTCGTTTTGGGGCATTCGTCGCTCTCGCGGTTGCCGCTCACCACCCTGAAAACCGAGGTACTCGTCTGCGGTGCCGGGTGTGCGGGAATTACCGCCGCCCTCGCTTCGGCCCGGGCCGGTGCAAAAACCCTCCTGGTCGAACGGGCCGGTTTTGCCGGGGGCATCGTGACCTGCGTGGGCCTGCCGTACTTCGACGGCCTGATTGACAAGACCACGGGTCGGTTCGTTACCTTCGGCATGGTCACGGAATTTCTGGAACGCATGGGGTCGATCAAACCCGGCGCCAAAACCCTGGACGATTGCCGGGCCGACCTCGTCTCGAAGCAGTGGAGCACGGTCATTCTCGACAACACCGAAGGATTTAAGCTGCTCTGTGACGAGTTGATCCGCCAGGCCGGCAACCTGAGTGTGCTCTACCACAGCACCGTGTGCGATACGGAAGTCCGGGACGGGCGCATTTCGGCGGTCATGATTGCCAACAAGGACGGCATTACGCGCATCGAGGCCCGTCAGGTAATCGACTGCACCGGCGACGCCGACGTGGCGACGTGGTCGGGAGCGCCGGTTGAAAAAACGACCCCGCTCATGCCCCTGACGCTGCACTTCCGGATTGGCAACGTCCGGCGGGACGATACCTCGGCCAATGACAGCGGGCGGGCAAAAATGACCGAAATCGCCAAGCAGGAAATGATCAAAGCCCACGAGCGCGGAGACCTGCCCGCGTTCTACGGGCCGGGGCTGATTTTTGCGTTTGCCAAAGACGAAGCCTACGTGCACGCCGTGCGGGTGGCCGCCGATGCCAGCAGCGCCGCCGACCTGACCCGCGCCGAAATGCAGGGTCGCCGCGACGCCTGGACGATGTTCAACGCGTGGAAGAAATCCGTTCCGGGTTTTGAAGACAGTTACTTCATCAGCAGCGGCCCGTATATCGGGGTCCGTGAGAGCCGCCGGATCGTGGGAAAGGCTGTGCTGACCGTGGATGATTTGCGCCAAAACCGCCGGTACGCCGACGCCGTGGCTACGGGGTGCTGGTTTCTCGACATTCATCCCAACAACGCCACCACCGACAAGCCCTACGCCGGGTCGGGCTTTCAGCCCAAGCCCTACGATATTTCTTACCGGACCCTGGTGCCGCAGAAACTCTCCAACCTGCTGGTGGCTGGCCGGTGTCACTCCGCCAGTGCGGACGCCGCTTCGTCCTCGCGGGTAACGGCCACGGCGATGGCTCTGGGCGAAGCCGCCGGAACCGCCGCTGCCCTGTCCATCAAAACCCGCACGGAGGTGGCCTTGCTCGACGGCGTGAAAGTGCGCGAAAACCTGGCCCAACGGGGTGCCGGGCCCTTTTCGGACGTGTAATGGCTAACCAACTGGAGGACTGTGAAAAACCGAATCAACCTGCTGATTTACTTTTTTGCCTGGAGCGTAGGTTGCCTGGCCCAGCCCGCCCCACACCGGGCGGACTGGATGAAGGGAAAATACGGCATCATGGTGCATTGGCTGACTCCGTGGTTTGGGCAACTACCTCCCAACGCAGCCGTCAACCCGATGCCCCAAAGAGGAGAATATATTTCGGACCTGAATGCGGCCGTGGAAGGGTTCAATCTTGGGCGTTTCCTCCGCGATTTTGACCAGACCGGGGCGGAGTGGCTCATTTTCACTATCGGGCAAAACCACGCTACCTATGCCAGCCCCAACTCGGTCATCGACTCGCTCTGCGGGCCGGGACACACCGCAAAGCGGGATTTGGTGCTGGAAATCGCCCGGGCCGTCCGCCAGCGGGGCAAGCGGTTTATCGCCTACCTCCCCGTTGAAATGAAGGCTCCAGCCAATGAATCGTTGTGGCGAGGCATGGGCTGGCTGAACCAGCCCGGTACCGACCAGGCGGTTTTTCAGAAAAATTACTTGAAGGCCATCCGGGAATGGTCCCTGCGTTACGGCGATTTGTGCGACGGCTGGTGGTTCGACGGCTGTTACGCCTCCGACCGTAATTACTTCAGCAACACGCGGATGAAGTGGGAAGAGTGGTACGCCGCCTGCCGGGCTGGGAATCCCCATGCGATACTGGCCTTCAATCCAGGTGACATGAGCAACCGGGAAAACAGCCGACCCATCCGGCCAGAACACGATTACCTGGCCGGCGAGATCGTTGTGTTGATTGACGGCAAACTTCGCCTGGCAAAAATTAACGACGACCCCTCCAAGTTGTTCATGCCCTCCACGGCCTTCGTGGACGGGACTAACTGCCTTTACCACGCCCTGCCCATCGTCGACGCCAACTGGGCCTACACCGGGAAGCCCCGGGTATTTGCCGACTGGGTCAATGCCCCTTTCAAGCCGTACTACCCGAAGGGAAAACGGCAGATGGATCCGCCGCTGTACCCGGATGAAGACTTGCAGCGGTTCGTGAAGGAGTTCACGCGGGTGGGCGGGGCCGTTACACTTAACGTGGGTATTTTCCAGGAAGGGCACCTGGGCAGAAAAACGATTGCCCAGGTGCGAAAACTCAAAAAAGCCATCACTTCGCATGAAGACCATTAAAACCGACGTGCTCGTCTGCGGAGCCGGTTGTGCCGGCATCGCCGCTGCCCTCGCCGCCGCCCGCAGCGGGGCCAAAACGCTGCTCGTTGAGCGGGCCGGATTCACCGGCGGCATCATCACCGCCGTGGGCCTGCCTTACCTCGATGGCATCGTGGAATTGAAATCCGGCAAAGTGGTGGTCCGGGGCATTGCCGAAGAACTGACGGTGGCTCTGGGCCTCGCCCGCCGAGGCGCAAAAACCATCGACGATTTTGACAAAAAGGCCTCCGACCGGCGCTGGATGACCCTACGCCTGCCCAACGTGGAGCAGTACAAGCGCGTCACCGACGAGTTGATTTTGCGGGAGAAGCCCAACCTGAACGTACTCTACCACACCCTCGTGGCCGATGCCGAAATCAAAGCGGGCCGTCTGGCCTCGGTCACGGTGGCCAACAAGGATGGCCTTGTGCGGGTGGAAGCCCGGCAGGTCATTGACTGCACCGGCGACGCCGACGTGGCCCGCTTCGCCGGTTGCCCGGTCACGAAAACCACCCCGCTCATGCCCCTGACGCTGCACTTTCGGATTGGCAACGTCAAACCAACGCCGGGCATGGACGAAGCCGCCAAGAATGTCCTCCTGACCGAGTACCAGTCCGGGCGGTTGCCCATGTTTTACGGCCCCGGCATCATGTTCGCCTTCGGCGAAAACGAAGCGTACATTCACGCCATCCGCGTACCCGGCGACGCCAGCGACGCCGCCGACCTGACCCGCGTCGAAATCCAGGCCCGCAAAGACTCCTGGACGATTTTCGAGGCCTGGAAAAAATCGGTGCCGGGTTTTGAAAATTCGTACTACCTGGCCAGTTCGCCCTACACCGGTGCCCGCGAAACCTACCGCATCGACGGCGCGTACGTGCTCACCGGCGAAGATTTACAAACGGGCCGCCGCTTCGACGACGCCATCGCCACCGGCTGCTGGTACATGGACCGCCACCCCAACAAGCAAACCCTGCACCCGAACGGAGACGCGGGCCTGAACGACAAAACAATCGTTGAAAAAGTAACGCCCAGCGCCTACGACATTCCGTACCGTTCGCTCGTGGCCAGAAGCGTGTCCAACCTGCTGGTGGCCGGTCGCTGCCATTCGGCCAACGCCGAGGCGTCGAGTTCGACCCGCGTCACCGTCACGGCCATGGCGATGGGCGAAGCGGCGGGCTGCGCGGCGGCAATGGCCCTGAAGTCCAAAACGGAAGTCGCACTGTTGAGCGGAACCGCCGTGCGGGACAAACTCACCGCGCAAAACGCCGGGCCTTTCACGAACGTGTAACCCGTTTGAAACAATGAAAAAAAGAGAAATCCCCGTTTCTTCCCCCTCGCGCCGGAAGGCATTGGGGGCCATGTTGTCCGGGGCCGTGGCCGCCGCATTCCCGGCGTTTTCAAGCCCAAAGCCCCCAACGAATCCCGCTCCGGCAACGGACGAACCGCAACCGTACGTCCGCCAGGACAACTATCCTTTTTTTGGAAACTGACTGATGCCTTTTCGGCTCAATCCCAGCCTTCTCATGCGTTTTTTCGGTTTAACCGGGTTGTTCTTTTTGCTGAATCGGGCCGTGCCGGCGGCCGCGTCGGCGCAGCTTCCGATGCCCGAACTGGCCGTGTACCAGGCCCGGTTGAGTGCCAGGGTCAACCAGTACGACCCCGAACGTTTCAATTCCCTCGCGGCCTCAGCGCGGACGTCTCTCGACGCATCGGGTAACTCGTTGACCTTTCAAGGCAGTACCTGGCAAGTGGACCGGGAGGTAAAAGCCCTCCCCCAAAAAGGGCAGTACGAACTAACCGTCACCTTTCGCTGCCTGTCGGGCGAAGTGCCCAACGGGTCGGTATCGGTGGATTTGGCTTTCGACAACTGGTCGACGCAGCATTACGTGCTGATGCCAGGGTCGGTGTACAACGGCAACCGCTACCCCTACGTGCAGATGGATTACGCGCCGTTTTTCATCACCAAAGACCAGATGGGGCTGGATAAACCCCTGGTGATGTCCGACGGGCCACGCCTCAACTACCGCGCCGGTCTGTCGCGCCTGCAAGACCGCAGCGGCAGCATGGCCTTCCCCAGTGTCGGCTTTCAATCGCCCGGCTCCGCGAAAGGGTTCTGGCTCTGCACGCAGCAGGGCAATCAGTACGGTGATTACGGCATGGACGTCGAGGAAAACGCCAGCCGCAGCCGGGCTACGTTTACCCTTACGGCACCGGTCGTGCGCGAAGTGCAGCGCCACTGGCTGGCCCGGATGGACGTCAAACCCTCGACCGATGCACCGGTGCATTTCAAAGCGGGCGACGTGTCAACCCTCACGTTTTTCGTCGATTTCTTCGACTGCCCCACGGTTCAGGGGCTGTACGACGAGCTGACGGCCATTCGGACGGAGCGGTACCCCTCCCCAGCCAAGCCCAAACTCATGCCGTATTCGGCGGTGTACAAAATGGTCGAAAACGTGCTCAACACCCGCCACTGGCGCGGGTCGTACTACGGCACCGGCCTGGAGGCCAACCGGCGTGGGGGAGATTGGCAGCCGGGTTGGGTCGGTGGGATGATTACCGTGTTTGCCCTGCTGGCCGAAGGCAGCCCCGAAACCCGGCAACGCGTGGTGCAGAACACCGACTGGGTTTTCCCGAACGCACTGTCGCCGTCGGGCTACTACTACGACCTGCGGCACGAGGGAAAGTTCGTCAGCGCCAAAGACATCCGGGCTTTTGGCAACGACCTGACGCTGGTGCGCAAAAACGCCGACGCGACGCTGTACGCGTTCAAGGAATTTGATTTGATGGCGAAACTCGGGATGCCCGTCAAGGAGGAATGGAAGCAAGGCAACCTCCGCGCCGTGGACGCGCAACTGGCCACGTTCCGCACCTACGGGCAGTTGGGGCATTACGTCAACCAGCAAACGGGCGAACTCGTGGTGGGCAACACCACCAGCGCGGGGCTGTTCCCGGCCTCTCTCCTGGCCGCGTACCGGCTCACCAACCGGCAGGAGTACCGGCAGGCCGCCGAAGCCATTGCCAGCCACTACTACGAGCAGTTCGTCGCGAAGGGCCTCACCTCGGGCGGACCGAGCGATGCGATGCAGAGTTTCGACAGCGAATCGTCCTACGGCCTGCTGGAAAGTTTCGTCGAACTGCACGAAGTCACGCAGGACCCGCTCTGGCTCCGGCGGTCGGAAGAAATGGCCCGGCAGTTTGCCACCTGGGTCGTGGCTTACGATTACCGGTTTCCGCCCAACACCACGTTCGGAAAACTGGACATGCGCACCACGGGGCTGGTGTTGGCCAACACCCAGAACAAGACGGCTGCGCCCGGCATCTGCACCCATTCGGGGCTGGGGCTGCTGAAGCTCTACCGGGCCACGCAAAACCCGTTTTACCTCCGGCTGCTGGCCGACATCGCCCACACCATGCCGCAGTTCATGTCCACCCGCGACCGTCCGCTCCCGAAGTACGAAGAAGGTTGGATTTTCGAGCGGGGCGGCATGACCGACTGGCTCGAAGGCATCGGCGAAACCTCCGCCCACAACGCCTGGCCTTCAACCACCCTGCTGCTCAACTACGCCGAACTCCCCGGCGTGTACGTCAACCTGACCACCGATCAGGTGTTTGAACTCGACCACGTCGGAGCTTTGCTGACCAGCGGAAAAAAAGGCGCGAAAACCCTCACCCTGACCAACCCCACCCGCTACGACGCCGAGGTGAAAGTGCTGGCGGAAACAAGGCCCCAGGCCACCCAACCGCTGGGGATGAACGCGTTCCTGCGCTTTGAGCGTGTTTGGGTACCGGCCGGAAAAAGCGTGGCGGTTCCCCTGAACCCTTCTCGTTGATGCTGCCATGAAGAAAACCCGATTGCTCAACATTCGCTCCCTGGCCAGATGGATGGTCGCCGTGGGACTGCTGGTCGCCGGACTGCAACCCGGCATGGCCCAGATTTACATCGACCCGCTCAAGGGCAGCGACACCAATCCCGGTACGCTGGGGGCGCCGTTCCGGTCGCTGGCGCGGGCGCAGACGGCCGTCCGCACGATGAACAAGTCCATGCGTCGGGACGTGGTGGTGTACCTGCGGGGCGGACGTTATCCGGTGCAGTCCACCCTGACGTTCACCGAACTCGACAACGGCACCAACGGCCACCGGGTCATCTACCAGGCCTACGTCAACGAAACGCCCATTCTCGACGCGGGGGTGCGGGTCACCAACTGGCAACGGGTGAACGAACGCCTCTGGAAAGCGACGGGCATTCCCGTCGATAACTTCCGGCAGTTGTACGTCAACGGCGTTCGGGCCAACCGGGCGCGTTCGGCCGTCAGGTACACCGGTTCGGGCTGGCCCAACCCGCCGGTGGCGTTCGTTGAGGAAAACTGGAAACTTGAAAAGCAATACTACCCCGAAGGCATCAAGGTGGGGGCCTCGGCCATCCGGCCCGGCTGGGGCAACGCGCGGGACATCGAACTCGTGTGGATTGGGGAAGAATCCCATTGCACCTGGCGCAGCCACCGGCTGCTGGTCGATGGGCTGGAGGCGGATGGAGCCGATTCGACCGTCATCAGGCTGGCCAATTACGGCTACGTGCTTACGGGGGCATCCATGTCGAGGCCCCTGCCCGAAAGCCCTTTTTACCTCGAAAATGCCCTCGAACTGCTCGACAGCCCCGGCGAGTGGTACCTCGACCGCCGCACCGACGAACTCTACTACCAGCCCCGCCCCGGTGAAGACCTAACTACCGCCGAGGTGTTCATTCCCGGCAACGTGGAAACGGTGTTCCGGTTTGAGGGCACGTCCCTCGCCCGCAAGGTCGCCAGCATCACCCTGCGGGGGCTGACTTTTCAGCACACCACCTGGCTGCGGCCCAGCACGAGCCGACTGGGAGCCTGCTCCGGTCAGGCCGACCGCTACATCAGCGGCCACGGGCAAATCGGGCGGGCGCACAAGGCCATTCACCGACGGGAGTTTTTCTACGACCCCGCCTTCGATTTCGTGGTCGATGCTCAGGGTGAAGCGGAAGGCTTCAAACCCGACGCCTGCCTCGAACTCAACGCCACCGACAACATCCGCATTGAGAATTGTCACTTCCGCCACCTCGGGGCCGTGGGCATCGACCTCACCCAGGGCTGCAACCGGACGGTCATCGACGGCAACCGGTTCGAGGATGCATCGGCTACGGCCCTCGTCGTCGGTCGCTGGGACCAGGATTACATCGGGCCAGGCGAAGAAGTGTGCAAAAACCTGCGGGTGACCAACAACCGGATTCGGCGCGTCGGGCAGGAGTACTACAACTCCCCCGGCATCACGGCCTTTTTCACCGACGGAATGGTGCTGGCCCACAACGAACTATCCGATTTGCCCTACAGCGGCATCTCTTCGGGCTGGGGGAGTTGGGGCGGCAAAACCGCCTGGACGACCAGCAACCGCCGCAACGTGATTGAATTCAACCGCATCGAAAACTTCTGCCAGCGGTGCAGCGACGGCGGGGGCATCTACACCATCGGCATCGGCAAGGCCCGCACCGACCCCGATACGCTCACGAGCAAAATCCGGTACAACTACATCCGCGACTGCGGCATGGCCTACGGGGCCTTGTACCCCGACGAGGGTAGTTGCTACTACGAGCTGGTGGGTAACGTGACGGAAAACGTGGAGACCTCCCCGAAAGGCAAGTGGCTGCACCTGTGGTCGGTCAACCACCACAACATCCGGGTCGATGGCAATTTCAGCAACAGCCCCAAGCACCTCAACAAAGGCATTAACTGCCCGTTGACCCGACACACCGTGTACGAAGGAGAAAATCGCCCGGCCCCGGCGGCGGCCATTATCGCCCAGGCGGGGCCGGAACCGGCGTACCGTCGGCGCTGGGTTGTCACCCCGCCCGCGCAGGTGCCGACCGTTCAACCCCAACTTCAGCCAGTAACGCCATGAGCCGTTTTGCATCCGCATCGCACCTGCGTCTGCTCCTGTCGGGTTTCCTGCTGGTGGCAGGGGTGGAAAGCCAGGCCCAGTCCAAGCGCCCCAACATCCTGCTGATCGTTTCGGACGACCAGGGCTACGGCGACGTGTCCAACCTGGGGCATCCCGTCCTGAAAACCCCGAATCTCGACCGGTTGAAAAGCCAAAGCCTCTGGCTGAAAAACTTCGTGACGGCCCCGGTCTGCTCGCCCACCCGCGCTTCGCTGATGACGGGTCGGCACCAGTTCCGGACGGGCATCTGGGATACCTGGCGCAGCCGCTGCAACATGGCCCCTGACGAAGTGACCCTGCCCGAATACCTCCGGGAAGCCGGGTACCTGACCAGCCACTCGGGCAAATGGCACCTCGGCACCAACCTGCCCTTCCGGCCCGACGACCAGGGGTTTGACCACACCTACGTCTGGCACAGTTTCGACCGGTTCGACCCCCAGATGCTCCGCGACGGGAACACCGTGGAAACCGTGAAAAACGGCTACCTCGACAACGCCATCACCGACGACGCCATCCGGTTTCTTTCCCGGCAGCACGAAAAACCCTTCTTCGCCTACGTAGCCCTGTTCAACCCCCACGACCACTGGAAGAAGCAGGTGGCCGACGAGTACACCGGACGGTTTCTCGACGCACCGGGCATCAACGCCGAGAGCGCCGAAGTGATGGGCATGATTGCCAACGTGGACGACAACGTCGGACGTTTGCTGGAAACCCTGAAAAAAAGGAACCTGGAAAACAATACCCTGGTCATTTTCATGTCCGACAACGGGTTGCAGGGGGGCAAACGAAAAGAGAATGCCCTCTTCAACGCCGGACTGCGCGGCACGAAAGGCACGGTGTACGAAGGCGGCGTGCGGGTGCCCTGCTACGTCCGCTGGCCGGGGGTTCTCACCCCGCGCACGGTGACCGAACGCATCGCCGTCATCGACTGGCTGCCGACGTTGCTCGACGTGGCGGGCCTGAAACCCACCCGCAAGCCCATCGAGGGCATCAGCGTGTGGCCCCTGCTGACGGGAAAAGTGGACACCCTGCCCGACCGGTACATTTTTCAGCAACACCAGCCGCAAATGTCGGGGAGTAGCCCGCAGGCGTTCGTCAACGCCAGTGTGACGGGGCGGCGGTTCAAGCTCCTGTTTCCCGACGCCACCCGCCCCCCTGAATTGTACGACCTGCCCGCCGACCCGGCCGAATCGCGCAACGTGGCGGGAGAGCATCCAGGGGTAGTCGGGGAAATGAAAAAAGCCTACGAGGTCTGGTTCAGCAGCGTCGTCAACGACCGGGGATTCAACGCCCTGCCAGTCATTCTGGGTAGTCCCAAGCAACCTTCCATGCGGGAAAGCGTCCTTCAGTTCGACGCCAATCAGGGTTTTCCGGCGTACGTCGAACGAGCCGGTACGTACCGGATTGAGTTTGGAACCATTCAGCACGATTTATTTCCCGAAGGCGGCGAAATCGGATTCACCGACGGCAGGACCGTCTGGAAAGGAACCGTCAACCCGAAGACTGACGCAGTCACGTTCGAGGCCCGCTTTCCGGAAGGACCCCTTCAGCTCATGCCCTGGAGCAGGGGCAAAAAAGTAGTGATGCGGTACCTCAACCGCCTGGAAGATTACGGCCACCGGGATTTTGTCATCACCTACCTGCATCCCTGAAAGCATTCATTCTTTTTTCCTAATCATCCGCAACCATGCGCCCCATCGTCCAGATTTCCCTCGACCTGACCAACATTGACGAAGCCCTCGAAACCGCCGCCCTGGCCCTGCGCGCCGGGGTGGACTGGCTCGAAGCGGGCACGCCGCTCATTCTGGCCGAAGGGCTTCACGGCGTGCACGCCCTGCGGGCGGCCTTTCCGGGCGTGCCCATCGTGGCCGACCTCAAAACCATGGACGGCGGCTACCTCGAAGCCGAAATGATGGCCAAAGCCGGGGCTACCCACGTGGTGGTCATGGCCCGGGCCCACGCCGAAACCATCAAGGTGGTGGTGCAGGCCGGTAAGGATTTCGGCGTGAACGTGATGGGGGACAACCTCGGTTGCCCCGACATGGTCGAGGGTGCCCGCTGGCTGGAAGACCTGGGCTGTGATTTCGTCATCCACCACATCGGGTACGACGAACGACGCGGCATTGCCGCCCAGGGCCAACGAATGCCCAGCCCCCTCGACCAACTCCGGGAGGTGGTGGCGGCGGTGAAGGTGCCCGTGCAGGCCGTGGGCGGCCTGACGCTCGAACAGGCCGTGCGCTGTCCCGAATACGGTGCCCCGCTGGTGGTGCTGGGGGCACCCCTGACCATCGACGCCGATTCGTTCAAAACCGCCGACGGCGACCTGGAAAGCTCGTTGCGGCTAATTTGCGAGCGGGTTCACGCCTACGGCGACGTGGCCGTTGGGCAGTAAGCAATCTCATTCCCAATTTTCCGAAAACTTCACATGAAATCAGCCGCAGTGGTCAATTACGCGCCCGAAAAGGGCAGCGTCGAACTCCGGGAAATCGAACGGCCCGGCATCGGCGAAGACGACGTGTTGCTGGAAGTCGCCAACGTGGGCGTCTGCGGCAGCGACCTCCACCAGTGGACGGCCGACCACAGTTGGCCCGTCAACTACCCCGTCGTACTCGGGCACGAATTCGGCGGGCACGTCGTCGAACTCGGCAGCCGAGTTCGGGGCTGGCAGGAAGGAGACCGCGTCGTCAGTGAGACGGCGGCCGTCATCGACCCCAACAACCCGCTCAGTCGCCAGGGCCTCTACAACCTCGACCCCACGCGCAAGGGCTTCGGCTACGGCGTCAACGGGGCCATGACCCGCTTCGTGCGCGTCCCGGCCCGCTGCCTGCACCGCGTACCCGAGGGCCTCTCGTTTGAGGAGGCCTGCCTGACCGAACCCTGCTCGGTGGCCTACAACGCCGTCGTCGAAAACTCCCGAATCCGCCCCGGCGACCGGGTCATCGTACTCGGGCCGGGCACGATTGGCATTCTCTGATGGTCGATTTTTCGGGTTTGCTGGGAAAGGCAGGCGATGATTCCCGCCACCTGATTGGACAGGTTCGTGGTTTGGAGCAATTCCCGGTCGTAGGCATCGCCCGATTTGCACACGACCACCTGGTAGCCCTTCCGAAAGGCGACTTCCTCGATTCCGTTCAACACCGCGCCGTAGAAATACTGCTGGATTTCGGGCAGAATGACGCCGAGGGTGCGGTTGTGCTGGTCGCGCAGGCTCTGCGCCCGGACGTTGGGCTGGTAGTGCAGTTTCTTGGCCATGGCCTTCACCGCCTCCACCGTTTCGGGTTTGAGGTCCGGGTAATTGCGCAAGGCCCGCGACACGGTCGAGGCCGAAATCTGGAGCTTTTCGGCGATGTCATAAATCGTGATGGTGGTGCGGCGATTGCGGTCGAGGCGAGGCATGGGATTCCAGGCAAACGTTAAAATCAGCCCTTAAATGTAATCAGTGAACTCGCCGCTTCGAACATGAGGTCATGGAGCGGGCGGCATTTCGCGGCCGCTTTCCCCTCCCGCCGGGGCCGGAGTGAGGCTGTACTGCCGCCGGTACGCACTGGGCGATTGACCGAAGTGGGTGCGGAAATGCTGGCTGAAATTAGCCCAGTTGTGAAACCCGCTCTCGTAACAGATTTGGGTGATGGGCAGGCTCGTGGTCGAGAGGAGTTTGCAGGCCTGCGCCAGCCGGATTTCCGTCAGAAAATGCCCGTAGCTTTTCTTGGTGCTTCGCTTGAAGTACTGGCAAAACGCCGATACGCTGCGGTGGGTGAGCCGGGCTACGTCGGCCAGACGGACTTTTTCCCGAAAATGCGTCATCGTGTACTCCAGAACGGCGTGAATCTGGGCCTGGTCGTTGGTGGAGTAGGTTGGAATGGGGGATTGATGGAGGCCCGCGTACTCGGCGGACTGGCTGATTTGGTGCAGGCTGCTCAGCAATCCGGCCAACTGCTCGAATCCCCGCTGCCGTTCCAGCGCCTGGAGGGTACGGGCAATGCGATGCCGAAGGGCACCTTGCAACTTTAGTCCTTGCCCGGCTACTGCCAGCAGGGTTTTGATGGCGTGCATTTCGGGCAGTTCTAAAAACGCCTGGCCCCAGAAATCAGCGGTAAAATGCACGACGACGGCGCTGTTTACCGCCTTCGCATCGGCCTTGCGAAACCAGTGCGGCAGGTTTTCACCCAACAGGTACACGTCGCCGGGATGGTATTCGCCGAGCGAATCGCCGATGAGCGCCGTTCCGCCGCCCTCGGTCACGAGCAGCAACTCGATTTCTCGGTGCTGGTGCCAGGGCGTTTCAAAAAACGGCGTCCGGTACGTGCGGGCCACAAACGACGACTGGTGGTCGAGGGGGAGCTTTTGAATCAACGTTTTCATACGCTATCCTAAGTCAGATTCATCCAAACATACCCACAATCGCTAAACATAGCGGATAAAGTAGCGAAAAAAACGGAGGCGAGCCAGCCTGCGGGGGTTTTCCTTTGAATTGAAATTTCTGGGTAAGAATTACGACGTAAACGCGTCCTCACCGGATACCTCTTCATGGAAAAACCCATTTCACCCGACGAAATAGCCGCGTTTCAGCGCGACGGATTTCTGATCAAACGGAGTCTGTTCAGCGCCCCCGAAACCGAGTTGCTGTACAGTGTGGCTACCGATGAGTCGGTCGTTGCCAACGCCTTTGATTTCAAAGACCAGTCGGGCCGCAAGACCAAACTCACCCTTTGGTTCACGCCCGGTGACGACTCCTTCGGGCTGATGTCGCGCTCGGAGCGGCTCGTGGGCGGCGTGCAGGCCCTGCTGGGCGAGGGCGAAGTCTGCCACTTTCACAGCAAGGTCATGCAAAAAGAACCGCGCGTGGGCGGGGCCTGGGAGTGGCATCAGGACTACGGGTACTGGTACAAAAACGGCTTCCTGTACCCCGAAGCGATGATTTCGGTCATGGTAGCCCTGACCGATGCCACGGTTGAGAATGGCTGTTTGCAGGTGTTGAAAGGCACCCACCGGATGCAGCGTTTCGAGCACCAGTTCGCCGGGGAGCAGCAGGGAGCCGACCCGGATTTTGTTCGGGAGGCCGAAACGCGGTCCGAGCTGGTGTACTGCGAACTGAAGGCGGGCGACGTGCTCTTTTTTCACAGCAACCTGCTCCACCGTTCCGAGGCCAATCGCTCGGACAAGGCCCGGTGGTCCATCATATCGGCTTACAACCTGTCGTACAACCGGCCGTTCCGGGAAAAACACCTTTCGTGCATCGAGCCAGTGCGGGTAGTGCCTGATTCGGCGCTGCTGGAGAGCGGGCGGCGGCAGGTAGTCAGCGCTGATTTTCTGAGCAAGGAGGCCGAAATTACCCTTCAGGTTTCCCAATGACGGCCAACACCCTGCGGGTCAGTATTGCCGCCGCGCTGGGCGGCCTGATGTTTGGTTTCGACGTGGGCATCATCGGGGGGGCGGTGCCGTTCATTGAAGCGCATTTTGACCTCGATGCCCTGCAACTCGGCTGGGGGGCCAGTTCGCTGCTGCTCGGGGCCATCGTCGGGGCGGCCTTCGCGGGGCGGCAGGCCGACCGCCTGGGTCGCCGACGGGCGTTGCGGCAGATTGCGCTGCTGTTCGCCGTCACGTCGCTGGCCACGGGGCTGGCCTTCAATTTTGCCTCGTTCGTGCTGTTTCGGTTTCTCGGGGGAATTTCGGTGGGGGCCGTTTCGGTCATTTCGCCCATGTACCTCTCCGAAACGGCCCCGACGCGCCAGCGGGGTAGCCTGATATCGCTCTACCAACTGGCCATCACGCTGGGCATCGTGCTGTCCTACCTGATTACTTACCTGGTGCACGACACCGGGGCCTGGAACTGGCGGTGGATGTTCCTCGCGGGCGTGGTGCCTTCGGTGGTGTTCTGGCAGGCATTGGCCCGCATTCCCGAAAGCCCGAGATGGCTGCTCATGCAGGGTCGCGAGGCCGACGCAATCGCGGTGCTCGACCGGGTCTTCGGCGGTCTGGAAGCCCGCGCCGAAGAACTCCGCCTGCGCGAAAGCTTGTCCCGAACCACCCTCCGGCCCCTCGATTGGCAGCGCCCCTCCGAGCGCCGGACGGTACTGATTGGCCTCAGTCTGGCCGTTCTGGTGCAGTTCTCCGGCGTCAACACGGTGGTCGATTACGCGCCCCGGATTTTGCAAACGGCGGGCTGGGCCATCGACAGGGCTTTGTTCTCCACGTTTGGCATTGGCCTTTGTTTCGTGGCTTTTACCCTGCTGGGGGTAGCCCTCATCGACCGGCTGGGGCGGCGTACCCTCTACCTAATTGGTTCGCTGGGCATGAGCCTGACGCTGGTCTGGATGATGTATTTGCAGTACACCGGGCAGTTTCGGGGGGTAGGGGTGTTGGTTCTGTTGCTGGCGTACGTGGCTTTTTTCGCCGCCTGCATCGGCACGGCGTTCTGGACGCTGGTGGCCGAAATCTTTCCCAACGCCATCCGGGGGCAGGCCATGTCGCTGACCTCCCTGACCAATTGGCTGGCCAATTTTCTGGTCGTCTTTTTCTTTCCCTGGCTGCTGGCGCGAGCAGGTGGCGCGGCCACGTTCGGGTTTCTGGCGCTGATGTCGCTGGTGCAACTCGGCGTGGCCTGGGGTTTCCTGACCGAAACGAAGGGACGGACGCTGGAGGAGATTCAGGTAGGGGGTCATTGAAGAAGGTGGCACTACGCTTGACTTTAGCCATGCCTCCCAAGCGAGTGCGTCCAGCCAAAGCTGGACTGGTGCGGCAGCCGATGCTGTCGGCTCATTTTACGTGTAGTAGGTCTTCGGGCGATGTGCAAAAATTCGTTTCCCGCCACAAATAGTGCCTGACGCCCTCCAGGGCATCGCTACAGATACTCTTTTTGGTACCAACTGCTGAGGTGGGGCGTTAACTGTCCTGCTTTATGGAGCGAATTGGCCACCAACGTCACATCGAGGCGTCGTTGCTAACCAAGCCCATTAACCTGCCCGCCAGCCGTATGACCACCTAGCGAATCGCCACGGGTTGCTTGCCACTGTGATCACCGTGTCCGTGCCGTACTCCACTTGCTGGTTTTCCCGCCGTACCAATCGACGAACAGAGACTGCCAGGGGAGGTTCCCGGCTGGGAGCGAGTTCATAAAGGGCTGCGTCCAACGCCCACGGCAATCACTTTTCGCTCATCAACCCAACGTTTGACCGCTCCAGCGGACCGGCTGCAGCAGGAGTTGCCCGGCCCAGTCGGTCAGTGGCTTGTGCGACCGAGGGGCTCGGTCTAAGAGTGCTCGGAGGGGGACAAAGTGGTCAAAAATAACAGAGCCCAGACCCAATTGGTCCGGGCAGGATGGGGATGGAGACGTAAGTTTGGTGACCCAAATCCACATTCCTTCTCCGGCGGGTTTCTCTTCAAAAGGCAGAAGTCAAGCTTAGAAACCAGGCTCTGATTCGACCCGAAATTGCCCCGAATGTACGTGTGGCCATGTGCCGCCCGGTCATCAGCGCCGAGCGCGAGCAGACGGTAGTACCCGCGTAAGCCTGCGTGCAGCGCATTCCCTCGCGGGCGAGGGCGTCGAGGTTGGGGGTTTTGATCAGCCGCTGACCGGTAAAACCCCCGTCGCCGCAGCCCAGGTCGTCGGCGAGGATGAAAATGACGTTGGGCGGGCGGGTGGCTGCCGGGCGGGGCCAGCGGCGAGGAGGAGCAGGCAACCCAACAGGATGCGCGTGGGCATGGGGAGTGAAATTTTGAGCAAAATTCTCATCGTAGGGGCCGCTCCGGGCGGCATTCCGCTTGCCCCTACGATGAACTATTTAAACGTCCGCAAATGCCGGGCAATCGTGGCCATGTTGCGCTCGGGGTCGCCGATGTTGCGGGGGTAGTAGTAGTAGGCCAGTTGGTCGGGTTTCAGGGCCAGCACCTCGGGCAGGCCCCGGTTCATCAGGTCGATGTCGCGGGCGGGCAGGTTGTGATTTTCAATCAGAAAAAGGCTTTTCTTGCCGTTGGCTTTGGCCACTTCGACAAACCGGCGGCCCTGGTCGACCAGGCTTTTGCCCTGGCTTTCCATCTGCCCGCCCAGGCGTTCGGCCCAAGGCCGCCCGTCGCAGCCGAAGTAGTCGAGGTCGGTGATTTGGGCCGCCAGGTTGGTGACCTCCGCGCCCGAATTGGCGTAGATGAATAGCGAGGTGGTGAGCTTCGGGTGGTGCCTGCGCACGTGGGCATTGACCCGCGAGAAAAACTCGGTCTTGGCCCGCACGTGCGCCGCCGTCGGCGCGTCGGCCGGGACGTTTTTGAGCGCCAGGGGCGAAAAATCCTTCGCGCCCAACTGCTTCGGTTCATCCCAGACAATGCCCCGGATGGGCCAGAGCCGCGCCATTTCGTCCACTGACCGGCAGAAAAACTCGAAGGTTTCGGGGGAATGCACGCTGCTAATGACGCCGCTCGTATCACTTTGGTAGGGCTTGCCGCGGGCATCAAGCATCCAGGTTTGGGGGTTGAGTACCGAAAACAAACTCGGCACTTTGGGCGCGCCCGCCAGCAACCCGCCCCAGCGTGAGGGCACGGCGTACAGGGCCAGGCCCAGTTTTTCGGCCTCCTCACCAATCAACGCGATGTTTTCGACGGCGGCTTTCAGGTCCTGCTCCAGCACGGCCACCGATACCGCGTTGGTGCCGTGGTCGGCCATCCACCTGAGGTCTTCGCGCACGTGCCGGGGCACCATCGTGTACAGGTGCGCCCGGAGGTAGTACGCGTTGACCAGCGGACGTGTCGCACCAGGCTGGGCGGCAACCCGCGAACTGAGCACGGTGGCCGCGCCGGTGGTAGTTTGAAGAAAATGACGTCGGTTCATTCGGAGGAAGTGGTGATTTCGTCGCTGGGTTTAAAGCCGATTCGAATCGCTTTGGCCGTGATTTTCGCGGTTTTCGGAACCATCACCGGGCGGGCATACAGTCGCCAGGGTTCGCCGTCGAGGCGGTAACCGATCGAGGCCCCCGGCGTTGGGCAGGTAACGGACAGCCGGGTTTCGGTCGCCGAGGCGGCGGCCACGGTCACGTTCGGATTGGCCGTGACGGGCTGTTTTCCCTCCGGCCAGAACAGATTGACCAGATCGCGTTCCTGCATCAGGCCCTTGTCGTGGGTGTCGCGCACCCAGGCTTGTTCAAGGGCGCGTAGTTCGTCAAGCTTGGCGCGGTGGACGGGGTCGGTGGAGAGGTTGTTCAACTCCTGCGGGTCGGTTTGCAGGTCGTACAATTCCTCCGGCGGTTTCGGCCCAAACCAGCCCTGGGTGCGGGCCGGTAGCTGCCCCGCGTCACGCAGCCGCAGGATTTCCTGCATCATCGGCATCTGGCGGCGGTAGTTCAGATCCTGGTAGTAGGGCCGGTCGGGTTGGTAGTTCCGGAGGTACTTGAAGCGCCGGTCGCGCACGGCCCGCACGCCGTCGTAGTGTTCGTCCATGCGGTCGCGGGCGGCGAAAATGTGCGTACGGGGCATTTTCGCTTTTTGATTTCCGAGAAAAGCCTGTCCCTGCAAATGGGTCGGCAGCGGTACGCCCGCCAGCGAAAGCACGGTCGGAGCCAAATCCACGAAACTATGCAGGTCTTCCTCCCAGGTACCCGCGCCTGTTTTACCCGGAAAACGCACCATCAGCGGCACGTGCAGGCCCCGGTCGTAGAGTTCGCGTTTGTGCCAGGCCAGCCCCGAACCGTGGTCGCTGAAAAAGAAAATCACCGTTTTTTCGAGTAACCCGTCGCCTTCCAGTTGCTTGAGTATCGTCCCCACAAGGCTGTCCATCACCATGATGTTGTCGTAGTTGCGGGCGATGTCGCGCCGGATAACGGCGTTGTCGGGGTAAATCGGCGGCACCTTCACCCGCGCCGGGTCCACCCGCAGGGGCTGGCTGGCCCGCGCCCAAACCTGCGATTCATGGGTGACGAACAGGTTGATGACCGAAAAAAACGGCGCTCCCGCCGGGCGCTTGCGCCAGGGTGCGTTTTGGCCGTCTTTGCCATTTACGTCCCAGGCAGTGAAAGGGGCTTTGAACTGGTAGTCGGTTTTGTCGCCGTTGGTGCAAAAATACCCCGGACCTTGCCCGGTCGCCGCCCGGAGGTATTCCGGGAAACACCTCACCTCGGGCGGAGGCACTGTTTCGTAGTCCATCATCCCCGGTCCGGCCCGACCCGCCTCCACCGTGCGCATGTGGTTGGAGCCGATGCCGCTAGGGTACATCCCCGTGATGATGGCCGAGCGGCTGGGCGCGCACACGCCGTTGGTCGAAAACATCCGGCGGTAACGCACCCCTTCGCGGGCCAGGCGGTCGAGATTGGGCGTCGGCACGGTACTGTCGCCGTAAGCGGGCAAGTGAGCACTCATGTCCTCGCAGGTTATCCAGAGGATGTTGGGCCTTCGGTCGGATTGCGCCGATGTAGGCAGGGAGATGCCGGAGGCCATCAGCCAACCCAGCACGAAGCAAAGACGGGGGTAATTTCGGGATTCTGCCTTCATGCGCGGGGTCAGGGGTGGTTTGTTTTCAGAAAGCGAAAACCCATTGGCAACTACCTACGGGCGTTTCATCCGCAGCAGTTCCCGCCCCGCCAGCATCAGCGCGCCCGTGGCGTATTCCATCGAATCGTCGGGCGAGACGGCCACGGGCCGGTGGCCCACCCGCTGGGCGTAGCCCAGTTTGCCTTCCGGCGTGACGCACTTCATCAGCCCCTGCCAGGCGCGGCGTAGGGCGGGGCCGTACTGCTTTTCCGGCAATAATCCAGTGCGGATGCCCCAGGCCAGGCCGTAGCAGAAAAACGCGCTGCCGCTGGATTCGGGCGTAGGAAACTCCGCGTCGGGCATCAGGTTGGTGGGCCAGAGGCCATCGGCTCCCTGCGAGGCGACGATTCGCCGGGCCATGTCGCGGAACAGCGCCTCGAACCGGGGCCGGGCGGGGTACTCTTTCGGCATCGCGTCGAGCACGCGCACTAACCCGGCCAGCACCCAGCCGTTGCCCCGCGACCAGAGGATTTTCCCGCCGTCGCGGGTTTTCATCGTCGGGTCGGCGGGCGGTTGGGTACCGTTCTTCCAGACGAACCGCTCGTCGCGGTAGTACAGGTTTTCGGTTTTGTCGAACAGCAGGTCGTGGGTTTCCCACCAGCGGGCGGTCATGAAGTCAAGGTAGCGGCGGTCTCCCGTTACGGCACTGAGGGCGGCCCAGGCGGGCGGGGCCATGAAGAGCGCGTCGCACCACGACCAGTTTTTGCTTTTTTCCCAACCCGCCACTGGCCCCGGCTGGGGGTTGGCGAGGATGCCGTCGAAGGTGGTCCTCAGCGGGGTAATTTTGGCAGGATCGGGCTGAAGACGGTAGAGCGCCAGGTAGGTTTGCCCCACGCAGTGATCGTCGGCGTGGGCAAAGCGGGGGCCTAATTTCCAGCCGCTCCGCTGGCTCCAGGCCCGGAGGGTGTCGAGGTAGCGCCGCTCGCCGGTGGCTTCGTGGGTAGCCAGCAGGCCAGTCTGAAACGCCGCCCGCACCCAGCCCGTGGGTGCCAATACCTCGACGTGCCCGCTCGAATTGGTGGTTTTTTCGGGCAAATTCCGAAGTTGCCAGTCGGCGGTTTTTCGTACCACGTCGAGCACCTGCCGACGGCGGATCGGGCCGTCGGTGGCGCGGGCGACGGGGACGTTCAGCAGCGCCAGCAGGAGGATTTTTCCGAAAAATTTACTTGCTCCAGTCATAATTCAGAAACCGGGTTTGTTCCCCGGCGGGAAGTTGGTGAACGTGCAACCGCAGCAAGGCCAGAGCCACCGTGCCGACGCCGAGTTTGGCTTCGTAAAACCGGTCGTCGGTGCGGCGCACGAGCCAGCCCCGGCGGTAGAGGTGGCGCAGGGCCAGTTGGCCGTAGTGCCCGGCCGCGCGGAGGTACTCCGCTTTTTTTGTCAGTTCGTACAAATCCAGGTTCAGGTGGATGGCCTCGCCCACGTTGTCGGCCACGAGCGTGTCGGGGGCTGGTTCGCGGCGGGCGGCGCGGGCGCAACGTTCGGCCAGCCGCCGGTAAGCCGGTTCGGCGGAAACCTGCCGGGCCAGAGAAGACGCCGTTCGCCCCACCTCAAACAGGTTGGCCGTGCCGTACCCACTCACCCAGGCCGTGAGGTGGGTCTGGCCGGTGCGCTTGCTGGCGGGGGGCGGAGCGCTGCCGTCGGTGGCGATGCCCACGCGGTAGGTTTGGCGGGTTTCGTCCCAGCAATGCGTTTCGGCGGCGGCCAGGAGAGTGGCGGCGCGTTGGGGTAACTTCCAGTCGGGCGGTGCCCAGGCGCTGCCTTTTTGGAGAAAATACGCCAACAGCGCCGTCCCCGACAAACTCGTCGCCTGCGCTTCGGGGCGCGGGTCGCCGATGCACGAGGGTGTCAGGGCCGTTTGGGGATTGCGGTGGTTCCAGTAGAGTGAGGCACTGCCTTCGGCCATGCGCAGGGCCTCCGGGTCACGGGTTTTTGCGGCCAAAAACAAAAAACTGTACGCCTGCAAGCCCGAATGCTTGATCCAGGGCTGGCTAATTTCGGGCTTTTGGTACACGGGTTTGTCCCAATGGCCGTGGCGATTGAAGAGAAATCGGGGGGCGTCCGGCCCCCAGAAATGGTACTTCACCCCCCGGATGGCCCCCGCCGTGCGGACTGAATCAGCGACCCAAAACTCGGCCCACGGCGGGGTATCGGCCAGGAATTCGTGGTAAAATCCCCCGTTGCCGGCCGGCCGGACCGCAAAGGCCGAATCGACCCGGACGCGCTCTTCGTAGACATCGTAAAACAAGTGCTCGCCCCAGCCCAGTAGGCCGGTCGCGGGGCTGGTCGTGTAGCGCAGTGCGTCGGCGAGGTAGGCATCGGCGGCCCGGCGGTAACGGGCGTCGCCCGTCAAATCGCTCAGCACCCGAAACGCACCGATGGTTTGCAAATCCTGGTAGGCGTTGCTGCCACCCACGGCCCGGTCGTGGGGCCGAACCCCCGCCACGGTGGGTACGCCGCGCCGGGGTACCGAGCCGTCGTGGGTATCGACGACTGACGCCCACTGCGCCGTGTGACGCGGGCCGAAGCGGTCGGGGGCGTGTTGAAGGAGCAAATCGGCGAACGACCGCACGGCGTCGAGGTAGGTCGGGGTTGGGCGTGGCGCGGAAGCCGTCAGGCCGAGTGCCAACAGCGCACTGAGGCCGAATTTGAGCGTTTTTTTCATGGAAAACAGATGCCGTGGTTGGTTTGTGAAAAGACTGCTTCCGGTCTAATGTCCGGAAGCAGTGCAAATTTTCAACCTATGAAAATACGTTCAGGCACCGGCGCCCGTAGCCGGTTGGTTAAACACATTGCATGCGTGGAGCGAAGCGCCGTTGAACCGGTACCGGTACGGTCCTTCGTAGCCGGTATCGCCCAGCAGTTCGGCCACGAGCGCAATCGACAGCGGGTAAAACCACGACCCCAGCATGATGTGGGTGCGGGCGGGGTCTTCGTCGCGGAGTTCGGCGGTGGCGGAGCGGTCGCCTTCCTGCCAAATCCAGTGCGGGCGGGGCACCCAGTCGGTGGGGCGGCTGCATTCTCCGGGTTTCCCGAAAAATACCCCTGCTCCGTTTGGCGACGCTGGAATTGTTCGCCCCAGGCGTCGAGGTCGACGGCGGGAAGCTGCTGCAATTCCCCGAACAAATCGAGCACGTGGGCGGCGTGGTAGGAGCCGTAAAAACTTTCGCTTTCGCCCCGTTCCTTGCGGTATACGCCGGGCGCATCGCCAATTTTCATGGCATCGACGAAAGCGAGCGAGGTGGCTTTGAGGCGTTGATAGCCGGGGGGGTCCATGAACTCAATGGTTTTGCGAAGCCCGTGCTCCGTCAGCGAGGGATGACTTTAAATCGCCGGAAACTAAATCCGGCTCAGTACCCCGGATTCTGCGTCAGTGCCGGATTGGTGTCAATTTCGCGCAGCGGAATCGGGAATTTGGTGTGTTTTTCCTCGATGCTGGTTTTTCCTTTGGCCTTCATCGTCGAAACGAGCGTGCCGTAGCGCACGAGGTCAAACCAGCGGTGGCCTTCCAGATACAACTCCATCCGCCGCTCGGTGCGGATGGCCTCGCGCAATTCGGCCTGGGTGGCGGCCTTGCTGGCGGGCAGCCCCGCGCGGGTGCGCACCAGGTTGAGGGAAGTCAGGGCTTCGGCGAGGATTCCTGCTTCGGTCAGGGCCTCGGCGTGCATCAGCAGTACGTCCGCGTAACGGAGGTAGGGCCAGTTGTTGGAATTGTTGTTTTCGGTGCCTGCCGGATCCACGTACTTGTTGAAGTGCGGGCGGAAAAGTTGTTTTCCGTTCTGCTCGGTCAGGTAGAGGCCCTTGCGGGCATCGCCGGTTTCGTGGGCATTGAAGAGTTCATGCGTCGGGCCAAAGCCCCCGTAGGCCCTTGCCCCGTACTGATTCGAGGGCTGGGGAGCAAAGTTGGTGTAAAGCCGACTCTGGTCGTCGCCGCCGGTGTTGGCCTGGGCCTGGCACTCGAAGATGGACTCGATGCCGTTTTTGAGCGGAATGGCGAAATTGTCGGCGTAGGCTTTGTTCAGTTGATATACTTTCGAATCAATGACTTCTTTCGTTTTGCCCGCCGCGAGTGCCCACTGCTTGCGGGTCAGGTACACGCTGGCAAGCAGGCTTTTGGCCGCGCCGCTGGTGGCCCGGCCCACGTTGGCCCCGGTGTACCTGGCGGGCAGTTTGGCTTCGGCAAACTGAAGGTCTTCGATGATTTGTGCGTAGATTTTCTCCGCCGGGTCGCGGGGCACATTCAGCCCTTCGAGGGAGGCAACTTCCGCCGTAAGCAGGGGTGCGTCGCCCCAGAGCCGTACGATTTGGTAGTAATAAAACGCCCGCAGGAAACGCGCTTCGCCCACGATGCGGTCGCGGAGGGCGACGTCCATCGGCACGCCCGGCACCCGGCTGATGGTGGTGTTGGCCAAGTTGACGCCGAGGTAGAGGTACGACCAGGCGGCCAGAAAAATGCCGTTGGCCGAGTCGAAGGTGTAGTTGTCGACCTGGGCGCGCTCCTGGTTGGTGGTGAACAAATCCATGTTGTCGGTGCTGAGTTCGGTGAGCAGGTAGATTTCCCGCTCGAAGGCCCCCCAGCGCGACAACTGGTTGTAGGCGGCGTTGACCGAGGCCAGGGCGTCGGACGAGGATTTGTAAAAATTGGTCGGGGCAATGAACCCCGCCGGATTTTCATCCAGAAACTTACAGGACTGGCTCAGCCCGCCCAGCAGGAGAAGGAGAAGAAGGCGTTTTTTCATGGGGTTTTGAGGTTGTTGTCCGAACCGCGATTGGCCCGGATTTTAGGATTAGCGGGATGAAAATTCATCGATGCGGTTTAGCCATCCCGCTAATCCTAAAATCCGGGCCAATCGCGGTTCAGACGGATTTTTAAAACGAAACCGTCAGCCCGCCCAGAATCGTCCTGGCCGTCGGGTAGGCGCCGTAATCGGTGTTGACACTCAGGTTGTCGGCCCCGAAGGTGTTCACTTCGGGGTCGTAGTGGCTGTACTTTGTGAAGGTTAGCAGGTTCTGACCCGTGACGTACACACGGAGCGAGCCGAGGCGGAGGCGTTGCAGCAGGGCGCTGGGCAGGTTGTAGGCCAGCGTGATGACTTTGAAGCGCAGGTACGAGCCGTCTTCGACCATCGTCGAGTTGATGAAGTTGGGCGTGTTGGAAACCAGCAGTGCCCTCGGGATGGTCTGGCTGGGGTTGGTGGGCGTCCAGCGGTCGAGCACGGTGGCGAACTGGTTGCCGAACGATCCCGACACGTTTTCGAGTTCGGGCCGGACGAGGTTGAGAATCGAAGCCCCCTGCACGCCCTGCACAAACACCGTCAGCTCGAAGCCCCGGTACCCGAAGGTGTTGGTCAGCCCGCCGAAAAAGCGGGGCTGGGCCTGGCCGATGATGGTGCGGTCGGAGCCGTTGATGGCCCCGTCCTTGTTGAGGTCGAGAAAACGCCGGTCGCCGGGCTTGGCGTTGGGTTGAATCTTCTTGGTAGTGCCATCGGGCAGGGTGGTCGTGTGGCGGTCCACTTCTTCCTGGTTTTGGAAAATGCCGTCGGCGACGATGCCGTAAAACGACCCCAGCGGCTGGCCCACCTGCACGATGCTGGAGTTGCCGTACTTGCGGCCGCCGCTCGACGACCCGGCGAAAAACGAATCCACGTCACCCAGGTTGAGCACCTTGTTGCGGTTGGCGGTGAGGTTGAAGTCCACTGACCAGGTAAAGGCCCCCGGCCCGCTGGCTCCGGTCACGTTGCGCGAACCGATGCTCCACTCGATGCCCCGGTTTTCGGTTTCGCCCACGTTGCGCAGGGCCGAGCCGAAGCCCGACGTAACGGGCAAGGGCACGTACAGCAGCAAGTCGCTGGTGCGTTTGTAGTACCAGTCGAGGGTGGTGGTGATGCGCCCGGCGAACAGGCTCAGGTCGAGGCCCAAGTCTACCTGCCGGGTTGACTCCCACCGCAAGTCGGGGTTGGCCACGCGGACGTTGGAGAAGCCCACGCGCGGCGCGTAGTCGGAGCCGCTGCCGAGCACGTAGCGGAAGGGCCCCAGGGCGGCCAGCGACTGGAAATTGCCGATTTCCTGATTACCCGTCAGACCCGCGCTGGCGCGGAGTTTCAAATCGCTGACGAAGGAGATGTTTTTCATGAACGCTTCTTCCGACACCCGCCACGCCACCGCACCCGACGGAAACAAGGCCCGCTTGTTGCCCGCCCCGAAGCGCGACGACCCGTCGGACCGGGCCGTGAGCGTGACGAGGTAGCGGTCGCCAAAGTTGTAGTTGACCCGCCCGATGTACGACAGGAGCGAGCTCTGCGACTGCCCCGACGAAGGCGGCTGGGGTTCGCCGCCGGTGAAGAGGTTGTTGAACGTGAGCACATCGTTGGAGAAATTCTGCGTAGCCGCCCGGAAATCCTCGTAATTGAAGCGTTGAAGCGTGACGCCGCCGAGCACGTTGAGGCGATGCTTGCCGAATTCCTTCGTGTAGGTCAGCGTGTTTTCATTGAGCCAGTCGGTGGTCAGGCCGCTGAATACCTGCGCGTAGCCTTTGGTGGATCTGCCTTCGTAGATCGTGTTGGGTACGTAAAAGTTGTTTTTGTTGAACCCAATCACCGTACCGCCGCTGACGCGCAGCACGAGGTTATTTAGAATCGAATAATCCAGAAACAGATTGCCTTGCAGGCGGTTGCCGATGGACTGGTCGGTGGTGGCCAGGGCGCGGGCCACGGGATTGGCGCGGATGTCGATTTGCGGGATGTCCACTTCGGTAAACGTGCCGTCGGGGTTGTACACCGGCGTGAGCGGCGTCATGGCCAGGGCGTTGTTGACCACGCCCCGCCCGTCGGCCTGGTCTTCGATGCCCCGCTGGGTGGTGCGGGCAAAGAGCAGGTTGGTGCCCAACTTGACCTTGCGGCTCAGGGTCATGTCGAGGTTGGTACGGAACGAAATCCGGTCGAAACCGGAGTTGACCACGATGCCTTCCTGCTTGAAATAATTGCCCGACACGGCGTAGCGCACCCCTTCGGTGCCTCCGCGCACGCCCACCTGGTAATTGGCGATGGGGGCCGGGCGGTAAAGTTCGTCCTGCCAGTCGGTGCCGGTGCCGAGGGCCGCCACCTGGTCGGGGGTAAAGGGGGCGGGTTTGCCGCCGTTGACCGACGCTTCGTTGAGCAGTTCAGCGTACTGCCGGGCGTTGAGCAGCGGGATTTTCCGCCGGAGCGTCTGCTGGCCGTAGTAGGATTCGAGCGTGACGACGGGCTTACCCGATTTGCCGCGTTTGGTCGTCACAATCACCACGCCGTTGGCCCCGCGCGAGCCGTAAATGGCGGTCGCCGATGCATCCTTGAGCACGTCGATGCTCTCGATGTCGCTGGGGTTGATGGCGTTGAGCGAGGAGCCGGGCGTGAGCGGGTAGCCGTCCACCACGAACAGCGGCTCATTGCCCGCGTTGATGGAATTGCCCCCGCGAATGCGGATGCTGATGGGCGCGCCCGGCTCGCCGGAAGTCTGCGTGACCTGCACCCCGGCGGAGCGGCCCTGCAGGGCTTGGTCGGTTGAAAGCAGGGGCGTTTGCTTGATGGTCTGCTCGTTGATGGACGCCACCGAACCGGTCAAATCCTGCCGCCGCTGGGTGCCGTAGCCCACCACGACCACTTCGCCCAGGGACTGCACATCGGCCTGGAGGGTGAGATTGATTTCGGTTTGATTGCCCACCGTCACCTCGCGGCTCGCGTAGCCCACCGAACTGAACACGAGTACGGATTGGGAGTTGGGCACGTCGAGGCGGTAGCGGCCTTCGGCGTCGGTGCTGGTGCCGCGAGCGGTGCCTTTCACGACCACGCTCACGCCGGGCAGCCCCTTGCCGTCGTCGGAGGAGGTAACGCGGCCCGACACGCGCACGTCGACGGGAGGCGCTTGCGCCAGGTTCCGGTGGGTTTCGAGCGAGGCCAGCGCGGGGCCAGGACTACTGGCATCCGAACCGGACGTGACCGGCGCGAAGCTCGTTGGGTTACCCGGTTGGGCGGCCCGAAGCGGCTCAGGATCGGGGGCTTTTTCGTCGCTGATGATGTACGTGCCGCGCACGTTTCTGAATTTCAATCCGGCGGATTTGAGCGTGCTGCGGAGCGTTTTTTCGAGGCGGCTGTCGGCCCGTTCGGGCTTCACCGGCCGGGTTTCGAGGCGCTCGTCGGCGAAGGTGTAGAAAATACCGTAGCGGGTTTTCAACTCCTGCATGAACGCACCGAGGGTGGTGCCGTTTTGGGATTCCTGGGGCGCGGGCCGGGCCGGAAGCTGGTATCGGGTCGCCAGCAACTGCGCCGGAGCCGGTGCGCTGGTCAGCATTCCGCCAATGGCGACAAAGGCCCACAGGCAGCGGTAGAGGTGTTTTTTCATCGGAACGTTTGGTTTAGAAAAATTGAGGCGTTTGGCTGAGAAAGTGGAAGAATGCAAACCAGGGATTCAGCGGTGAACAAGACGAGGAATCCTGCTTTTGCCTTCTTCAGGTTCAGCGCCGAGGGGCGCTCGCTGG
>ERZ1066118.88-NODE-88-length-103018-cov-14.694347_pt1 | contig 103018 bp, 76 predicted proteins | sample MGYA00382765_ERZ1066118 | MGnify/ENA primary metagenome ERZ1066118 (study PRJEB33369, sample SAMEA5778348) | biofilm metagenome | biome: Industrial cooling water; feature: Water cooling tower basin; material: Biofilm | place: United Arab Emirates | collected...
TCAATGTTCAATGTTCAAAGAAAAAAATAATTGAGCGTTGAACATTGAACATTGAACATTGAGCATTATTTTTTCCTATTCGCTACGGCGGTGCTGATGCTTTTTGAAAAAATAGCGGCCAGTTGTTCGACTTCCTGCAACGCGGTTTGCAGCAGCAACGCCTCCGAAATCATGTTTTTTCGGCGAATGATTTTCAGGCAGATTCGGGTTTCTTTCAACTCCTTCCAGCCGACGCGCATTTTGTGGATGAAGTCTTCCCTCGATTCCGCCCCTTGCACTTCGCCGTAATTCAACGCCGTCGAGGTGCCGCTGCGTACCAACTGCCCGGCCAGGTGGTTTCCCGCCCGGGTGCTGGGCATCTTTTCCACCAAATCAATAACCAGCGCCGAGAATTCCACCAGCCGGTCCTCCAAATCGTACCGGGGCGCGCTTTCTTCGGCCAACCACTCGCTTTCAATCAGGATGTACGGCTGCATGATGAGAATGCTGAATGCTCAATGTTCGATGCGCAATGTTCAACGCTCAATGTTCAGTGGTTAATGTTCAATGTTCAATGTTCAATGTTCAATGTTCAAAGAAAAAAATAATTGAGCGTTGAACATTGAACATTGAGCATTGAACATTTTTTTCAAACTTCTTTTCAAACTCCACCCCCGCCGTTAATCGAAACTCCGCGACAGCAGGCTCTGGAACAGGGCCTCGCTCTGGGCGGCCTGCTGCCGGGCCAGGGCTTTTTGCTTTTCAATTTCGGCGAGCAGGTCGGCGAAACGGTGTTGGAGGGGGAGGGGAGGGACGGGAAAGCGTAGCGCTTGAATAGCTTTGGTATTGATTACTTTTTGAGTTGCACCTCCTGTTTTTCCGGCAACAACTGCCCGCATCGCTTGACTATTTAAGGTAAAAAGTATGAACCTCGGCTCGGATAGTTTATGATTCGGTCGTAAAATCACAACATTCAACGTATTCGCTTCAGTAATTTCAGAACCGACTAAACAGCCTTTTCCGTTATCGCCGTGGCGAGCAATCAATATATCGCCGGGAGTAACTTTTGATTTTTGGTTCTTCATATGAAATTCTTTGGTAACATATTTTAAGTTTTTCATTACTAAACCATCTTCTGATAAATTACCTGTTCTGAGAAGTGGAATACCACTTGAATCAGTGTAAAATTTCTCGCAGGTTCCCACGAAACCGACTGTGATTTTTTTACACAAATCATCCAATTTTCTCATCTCCCAACCCTTTTCATTCCCCACCGGGTCGCCAAACAGGTCGAGGAACAGGCTCTGAGCCAGGTCGTCGTAGCGGGCCAGGAGTTGGCGGTCGAGGTGGCGGAGGCGGTCGGCGTGGTTGAGCAGGGCGGCGATGCGTTGCTGTTCAGCAAGCTCAGGTAAAGGAATTTGAATGGAAATCAAATCATCGCGGGTTACCCCTTTGATGGTTGCTCCGCGGGCAACTTCTTTAAATCGTTGCACTTTTTTTGAGAGGCAATGCACGAGGTAGCCAGCATCGACAGTTGATTTCAAAATTAAACCTTGTGAATCCTGGCTGAACGCGAGGTCTTCGGTTGTTTTTGCAACTTTCCCTAATCCAACTCTCGTGACGACGATGACGTTTCCTTTGGGCAAAACGTTGGTTGCGGAAGCGGAAACTGCTTCGGGCGTGATGAATTTTTTGGGGGAAATCTCCGCGTTTCCTTGAATGTCAGCACTCGTAATCCAGGGAATCGACCCGTTCCAAAAATCCTTGCGGTCGGTTTTTGGAGTTCCACCGCTGATTATTTTTTCACAAACCTCTCCCAGCTTCACGATTCGTTTCATTTTTCGTCAGGGTAAATCCCGCGTTTCTCCAACCGTTGGTTGGAGAAACGCGGGCGGGTTACGTTTCGGTTGGTTCGGCAACCGGTGGTTGCCGAATTGCCTCGCCTGGCCGGGTTGGCGCGGTAGGCCCGCGAAGCTACGGCAAACGGCGCGTCGGGGCAACCGGCTGGCCGGCGGCACGGCGTTTGCCTGGGCAACGCCGGGTGAGTATCAGGGCGTTGCGGGTCTGCGAAATTCCGCACGCGATGCTTGCCGATTCGGCGTTAATTCATAGCTTTACCGCCCTACGCCATGCGTGTGCTTCGAACCATGATTCATTTTCCCGACGAAACGGACGCGTCCGTTGAATTGACCGTCGCCGAATTGGCCGCCGAGGCCGTTCACGCCGCCTTTCGGGAGACCCGCGCGCAGGGCCTGCCCGTCGTTGTCGCCGAAGGCAACGACCTGGTTCAACTCGAACCCGACGGCCGCCGGACCGTGCTCAAGCCGCTGCCCCCCTTGCAGCAACCGGCCCGGCGCGAACTCACCATTTCGTAACCTCCAGTGCCCACGATGACCTTGTTTGCCGGCCCGAATGGTTCCGGCAAAAGCACCATTGTCAACCGCATCCGGCAGAATGAAGAGTACCCGTACGCCTCGGGAACGCTCTACCTGAACGCCGACGAGTTGGAACAACACCTGCGGGCCAACTCGTACTGCGACCTCCGGGCGTACGACCTGCACCGGCTGCCGCCGACCGAATGGAACGGGTTTGTGCAGCAGTCGTCGATGACGGCCAAAGTGTGCGAGGGAAAGCAAATCGCCGTTGAAGCGCTGCTGGATTACGTCAAACTCGTGCACGGTGCCCTCGTGGTGCGGGGCACCGAACTGGAGCCCGACTCGTACCTGGCGGCGCTCATCACTGAATTCATCCGCGAGGCGCTCATCCGGACGCACCACGAATTTGCCTTCGAGACGGTCATGTCGCATCCCAGCAAGCTCGAAATGATGCAACGGGCCAAAGAGGCGGGTTTTCGGGTGTGTCTTTACTTCGTCACCACCCGCGACCCGGACATCAACGTGGCGCGGGTCCGAAACCGGGTGGCGCTGGGCGGGCACCCGGTGAACGAGGGCAAAATCCGCAGTCGCTACACGAAAGGGCTGGCGAATCTGGCCGATGCGCTGCGCCTGGCCGATGAAGCCTACCTGTTTGACAATTCGACCGACGGCCGGGAGAGCATCGAAGTGGCCCGCAAGGAAGGCCCGAAGCTCACCGTGGTGGCCGACGCAGTACCCGTTTGGTACATTGAATACGTCGAAACTAAATTTTCTTAGCGCTTATCCGGAACTACCCCCAACCCCCTGGAGGGGCACAGGGCCGTTGAGTTCTACAACTAGGGTAGAAAATGTTCAATGCTCAATGTTCAATGTTCAATGTTCAATGTTGATGTGCGACACTAAGTTAGGGTAGTCTACTTCCTTCAAAAAGTGCTGTTTTTGTCATTGAAGACGTCGCATTCTGAAGCCAACCGTAGATTACGCCTGAATCAGTGCAAATCAGAGGGTACCCTAACTTAGTGTCGCACATCAATGTTCAATGATTGAAAGTCAGAGAAATAACTCATTGAGAATTGAGCATTGAACATTGAGCATTGAACATTGAGCATTTTTATCGTTCCCAATCAGAACTTAACAGCCCTGCCCTTCAGGGGGTTGGGGGTAATTTCGGATGGCCCTTAGCCCGCAGCTTCCGCGGAAGCCTTCAGCATTCCCTCCAATTCGTTCAAGAGTTCGCTCCGTTGCCGGTCCAGCGCCCGGATGCCGTCGAGGATGGCTTCGGGGGCCTGGTGGTCTTTTTGCTCGTACACCACCTCTTTGTAGCGGTTGATGCTCAGGTCGTAGCCGTTGGCCCGGATGTCGGCCACGGGCACCAGGAAGCTCTGCGCCGTGCGGGGGCGGTCGGCCTCGGCGGAACGGTGGTGCCAGCGGGCGATGACGTCGGGCAGGTTGTTCTCCTCGTGGGTGCAGGAAGCGAGCCAGGCCCGGTAGTCGGTCCATTCGCTGCTGAGGGCGTCGGGGTCGGATTCGGGCCAGCGGCCGAAGGGCGTGCGTTTGTCGTCGAGGCTGTAGCCGTCGGCTTTCATGTCGTAAAACCACACCTGGCTGGTGCCGCCGGAGTTGGTTTTGGTGAACAGCAGCACGGCGGTGCTCACCCCGGCGTAGGGCTTGAACACCCCGGAGGGCATGGAGATGACGCCTTCGAGGTGATGGCCGTCCACCAGCGTCCGGCGAATCTGCCGGTGGGCCGTCGAGGAACCGAACAGCACGCCGTCGGGCACGATGACCGCCGCCCGGCCGCCCACCCTGAGGCCCCGCAGGATGAGGGCCAGGAAGAGCAGTTCCGTTTTTTTGGTGGAAACCGCCTGGGCCAGCCGCCGCTCCACGGCGTCGTGGTCGAGGCTGCCCTTGAAGGGCGGGTTGGCCAGCACGAGGGTGGCCGCGTTGGCGAAGGCCGCGTTGGCTTCCGAAAGCGCGTCCACGTCGAGCAGCCGGGGGTTTTCGATGCCGTGGAGCATCAGGTTCATGGCCCCGATGCGAATCATGGTGGCGTCGAACTCCATGCCCAGAAACGCCTCGTGCTCGTAATGCCGCCGCCGGGCCGGGTCGTGGAGCAGGTCGGGGTGGTGTTCGACGAGGTACGAAGCCGCCCCCACCAGAAACCCCGCCGAACCCGCCGACGGGTCGCAAACGACGTCGTCGGGGTTGGGCCGCACCAGTTCGACCATCATCCGAATGATGTGCCGGGGCGTGCGAAACTGCCCGTTCTGGCCCGCCGTGGCGATTTTCGAGAGCAGGTACTCGTACACGTCGCCTTTGGTATCGCGGGAGGTGAGGTCGATGCCGTCGAGGAGTTTCACCACCTGGGCCAGCAAGCGGGGCGTGGGAATGAGGAACACGGCCCCTTTCATGAACCGGGTGAAGGCCTCGCCCGCCGAAGCGGACTTCATGAAGTCGAACACGCCCCCGGCCTGGCGGAACAACTCGAAAAGCTGGTCGGGGTCGCGCTCCTTGAACCGGCTCCAGCGCAGGTGCTGCTGGTCGGGTCCGAAAAGCGGGTCGACCACGGGCTGGCCCGTCAGAAAGGCCGCGGCTTCCTTCGTCGTCTGGATTTCGTCGAGGCGTTTGAGGAACAGCAGGTAGGTGATTTGGTCGATGACCGTGAGCGGGTTGGATATCCCGCCGGTCCAGAAGGCATTCCAGATGCGGTCGATTTGGGAGCGGAGTGCGCCGGTGAGCATGAAGGGGAAGGTAATTAGAACCGGGAAATTAGGGGATGCAGCGGAAAATCGCTACCCGGTAAACAGACTTTAATGAACACCCGCCCAGGCCCTGCTCACGCAAGCAGGTCATGGTGTATCTTTGCCCCAAGCGCAGGAGCGTCATTGGGTTTTGGAGAGGTATCGCGCGGCGAACCGCCCCCAAACGACGACTTGACGTGCTGCCCTGAAAAGGGAGCTTTTGTTTTCTTTTCTGCTTTTGTACGACGGCCGGTCGGTTGATGCTTTTGCGTGTTGAATCCAAGAATACAGACTCCCAATTGCCGGTGAAACTGTCAATGTCGGCAGAAGACAATGCGTTGCTTCTGCCCGTGAGCTACGCCCCCCACTACCACCGGGGTGAAATCGGCCTGCTCCACTCGGTGGACTGCGTGGTGTTCGGTTTTCACCGCAACGAACTCCACGTGCTGCTTCACCGCTTTCCCTACGAACCCCTCTTAGGCCACTGGGCCTTGCTGGGGGGCTTCGTTCGCCCGGAAACGGGCCTCGACGAAACGGCCTTGCGCACCGTGCAGCGCCTGACGGGCCTGCCCAACGTGTTTCTCGACCAGGTAAGTACGTTCGGGTCGGTGGACCGCGTGCCCAGCGAGCGGGTCATCACCACGTGTTTCTACGCCCTCATCGCCGTCGAGCCGACGCTGGCGCAGCTTTCGACCGAGTTTGAGGCCACCTGGCACCCCATCAGCCGGGTGAGCAGCCTTGACCTGGTGTACGACCACCCCCAGATGCTCGGCAAGGCCCTGCGCCAACTGCGCCGCCGGGTGCGCTACCAGCCCATCGGTTTTGAACTGCTGCCCGAAAAATTCACGATGACCGAACTGCGGCAATTGTACGAATCCATCCTCGACCGGCCCCTCGACAAGCGGAATTTCACGAAAAAAGTCATGGGAATGAACCTGCTCGAAAAGCTGGACGAAAAACAGAAAGAAACGTCCCGCCGCGGTGCCCACTACTACCGCTTCGATGCCCGGCGCTACCGCGATTACCAGGAGCAGGGCTTCCTGTTCGACCTGTAAAGCCGCCTGGTCGGCCCGCGCAAACCCGTATTCTTACACTTTTCAAAGGGAAAAAATCAACCTGCCAAGACGGGTAGGAAAAACTTATTGCTTTTTTTATGAGTGTAAAAAAAACACTTAAAACGTATAGTTGTTTTACCAACGAAACTGAAAATTCCCTTTTCAATGCCTCAAAACCTTTTTCCTCCACATCGATGAAACACCCCTTCCTTCTCTTCGTCTGGCTGCTGCTTGCTCAGGTTGGCGCGGCGCAAACCGCGCTCACCGTGCGGGGCACCGTCCGGTCCGGAACCGACGGCGCGGCCCTGCCCGGCGTCAGCGTTTCGGTCAAAGGCACCACCACCGGCACGACCACCAACGCCGAGGGTGACTTTTCGCTCCGCGCGCCGGCCAACGCCACGCTCGTGTTCAGTTCCGTGGGGTACGTCCGGCAGGAGCTTGCGCTCAACAACCGCACCCGGCTCGACGTGCGGCTCGACGCCGACGTCAGCGAACTCTCCGAGGTTGTTGTCGTCGGGTACGGCACCCAGAACCGCCGCGACTTCACGGGCGCGGCCTCGACCATCAAAGGCTCGGCCCTGGCGCAGGTGCCGGTGCCTTCGTTCGACGCGGCCCTGCAAGGGCGCGCGCCCGGCCTGCAAGTCTCGCAGGCGGGCGGGGCACCGGGCAGCGTGGTGCGGGTGCAGATTCGGGGCACGAGTTCGATTTCCTCGGGTACTGAGCCGCTCTACGTCATCGACGGCCTGCCCGTCTTCCAGGACATCTCGGGCATCGCCGGGGGCCGCAGCAACAACACGCTCAACCCCCTGGCCAACCTCAACCCCAACGACATTGAGTCCATTGAAGTGCTCAAGGACGCCGCCGCCACGGCCATCTACGGCTCGCGGGGCGCCAACGGCGTGATTATCGTCACCACCCGCACGGGCCGCAAGGGGCAGGCCCGCACCACGGTGGACGTGAACCGGGGCGTGTCGAACGCCATCAACCTCATCGACTACGCCACCGGTCCGCAGTGGCTTCAGGTCATGGACCAGGCCAGGGCCAACAGCGTGGGCTTCGGCGTGCCCGCCAACCAGGCGACCTTCGATCCGATGACGATTTCGGCCAACACGTTGCCCACGCCCGTGGGCATCAGCGGGCCGCAGTTCGGGCCGCTCACGACCTGGACCCGCCAGGTGGCCGAGCAAACCAACACCAACTGGACCGATGCCCTGCTCCGCCAGGGCACCGTGACCGAGGCCAACGTCTCGACCTCCAACGGCTTCGACCGGGGTGGGTTTTTCATCTCCGGCCAGTACCGCGACGAGGAGGGCATCCTGAAAACCCACCGCCTCCAGCGTTACGTGGCGCGGGCCAACGTCGATTTTGCCCTCAGCGACAAGGTGCGGGCCGGGGCACGGGTGACCTTCAGCTACCTCCAGTTCAACCAGCCCCAGGTGGCCATCGGCAACAACGGCGGGGGCGTGGGGCGGCAGAACTTCGGGGCCACCGGCGGCTGGGCCCAGGCCAACCTCGGCTCGCTGCCCATCATGCCGATTTTCAACCCCGACGGCACCTACTTCGATCCCCTGCGGGGCCGCAACGTGGTGGCCGGGCAGGACCCCGCCAACTTCAGCAACGTCACGTACCAGAACCGCACCATCGGCACGGCGTTTCTCGAATACCGGCTTTTTAAGCCCCTCACGCTGCGGGCCGAGGCCTCGGCGGATTTCCTGAACTCGAATTCGGTGTACTGGGCGGGTGACGTGATTCGCTACAACCGGGTCGGTGAGGAGCAGGGGCGGTTCATCAACAACCGGAACGTCAACGCCTACGCCACCTACACGGCCTCCTTCGGGAAAGACCACGAACTCACCGCCACCGCCGGGGTCGAGATGCAGAAAACCTCCACCCGGCGGCAGGACTACGCCTTCGAGGGGCTGGTCGGTTCGCAGCAGGAAATCGGCGAGGTTGCCTCCAACCTCCAATTCATCACCGCCGTGTCGGGCATCTTCCCCGACCGCTTTTTCACCTCCACGTTCGGGCGGGCCAACTACAAATTCAAGGACCGCTACCTGTTCGGGGTGAGCTTCCGCCGCGACGGGTCGACGGCCTTCGGCCCCAACAACCGCTTCGGCAATTTCCCGGCGGCTTCGGCGGGCTGGATTCTGTCGAGCGAGCCTTTTTTCCAGCGCCTGGGCGTGGCCCGCGACGTCAACCTGCTGAAGGTCCGGGCCAGCTACGGCCGCACGGGCAACGCCAACATTCCGAGTTTTGCCTTCCTCAACAACTTCATCAACTGGCCCGTGTACGGGCAGTCGCCCGCCCTGGGCCTGAGCGTCATCGCCAACCCCAACATCGCCTGGGAGCGCAACGACCAGTTCGACGCGTCGGTGGAATTCGGGCTGTGGAACAACCGGCTGTCGGGGTCGGTGGGGTACTTCAACCGCCTCTCCCGCGACATGCTCCTCAACGTGCCCGTGGCCCCCAACCTGGGCATCGCTTCGGGCGGGCCGTCGGTCATCACCAACATCGGCGATTTGCGCAACCGGGGGTTTGAGTTTGAACTCAGCACCGTCAACCTCGACCGGGGCGGGCCGGGCGGCGACGGCTTCCGCTGGACGACGTCGTTCAACTTCACCGCCGTCCGCAACCGGGTCGAGCGCCTGACGCCCCAGTTTGAACTGCTGCCCAGCGGCTCGCTGCCCATCGCCACGGGGATTCTGGCCGGAGCGGGCATCACGCAGATTGGGGGGCAACTCGGCACCTACTACCTGGCCGAGTACGCCGGGCTGGACGAGCAGGGCTTCGAGACCATCTACGAAATCGACCAGAACGTGCTGCGGCAGACCGGCCAGACGGTCAAAACCGGCAACGTCGTCCGGGCCACCCAGCAGAACATCAATGCCAACCGCATCGTGCAGACGGGTAAAACCGGCTTGCCGACCTGGTTCGGGGGTTTGACCAACACGTTCAGCTACAAGGGTTTTGAACTCAGTGCCCTGCTGACCTTCCAGGGTGGCAACTACATCTACGATGCCCACGAGGAGGCCACCGTGTACGCCCGCACCGGGGGTAACGTGCTCCGCGCCGACGTGGTCGGCAACACCTGGACCGAGCAGAACCGTGGGGCCGAGTACCCCCGCCTGACCTGGAACCTGCGCGACAATTTCGTGGACCCCGTCACGGGCCAGCCCGCCCCCCGCGTGCTGGGCACCCGCACGACGCGCTTCCTCTACCGGGGCGATTTCCTGCGCCTGCGCACCGTGCAGATCGCCTACAACCTGCCCCGCCCGCTGGTGCAACGGCTGAAGCTCCAGAACGTGCGCGTGTATGCCAACGGGCAGAACCTGCTCACGCTGACCCGCTACCCCGGCCTTGACCCCGAACTCGTCGTGCTGGGCGGCAACCAGGACCGCAACCTCAACCAGGGCTTGGTGGGCAACCTGCCCCTGCCCCAGGTGCGCATTTTCAACGCCGGCCTGAGCCTCACGTTCTGAAAGAATCCCTCCGAACCGAATCGATTTTTCGCCATGAAATTTCCCAAAATCACCCTGCTTTCGCTCCTGCTCCTGGTCGGTACGTCGGCCTGCAAGGAGGAGTTTTTCGAAGACGCCCGCCAGGCGACCAACATCGCCACCGACATCTGGGGCAGCACCAACGACCTCGAACGCCTCATCGCCGGGGCCTACTACGGCATCAGCAGCTACGAGGGCTTCCGGGGCATTCACGGGTTGCAGATGGTGCACGAAGCGCTCCTGTCCGACCAGGGCCTGCTGCACGTCATTGGCGTGGGCGACGACTGGCAGACCGACGTGTACGCCCGCCGCAACGCCCGCAACGACATTCCGCTCTACGCCTGGATGTGGCGCGGAGCCTACCAGGGCGCGGCCCTCTGCAACGAAGTCATCGGCTGGGTGGAAAAAAACGGAGCCTTCAAGGACCAGAATGGCCCCATCTGGACGGATCGCATCGTGGGCGAGGCCCATTTTCTGCGGGCGTTCATCCACTTCACGCTGGTGCGGATGCACGGCCCGGCCTACGGGGCCAACAACGCCGCCCCCTCGATCATCCTGAGCGTAGTGCCCTCGCGGGAACCCTTCGCCAACCCCGGCCGGGCCACCGTCGAGCAGGTGTACACCCAGATTCTGGCCGATTTGGAAAAAGCCGTTCAGCTCCTTCCCGAAACCTTCAACGCCCAACGCGACCCGGTGGAGTACCAGGACCGCGCGGGCCGCGACGCCGCCCGGTTCCTGCTCATGCGGGTCTATTTTCAAATGAAAAATTTCGCCAAAGCGAAAGAACAGGCCGACCTGCTGATGGCCTCCAACCGCTACACCCTCACCGAAGACCCCATCGAAGCCTGGAACAAAACCGGCCTCGGTGTCCGGGGCCGCGAGGTGGTGTGGCAGTACGTGCAGTACAGCACCTCCCAGCAGCAGTGGAAATCGTCGCCCGTGGGCAGCTACCTCGGCTTCACGGCCCGGGGCAACAACAACGTCAACGGGGGCCGCACCATCTCGGCCTCCGACGCCTTCCTGACCGCCGCCGGATGGACGCCCGCCGACTTTACCATCACCAACCTGCCCGCGGCCCGGCCCCCGCAGACCCAACCCACGGCGGCCAACTTCGTGATTCAGGCCCGCGACCGCCGCCTGGCCCAACTCTGGCGGGCCATCCCGGCGGGCTTTGACCCCCGGCCCGAGTTCACCACCTACCCCCGAACCTACGTGTGGTGCAACAAGTGGAACCGCACCAACACGGGCAACAACCAACTCTTCAGCCTGCCCCTGATGCGCATCGCCGAAGCGCACCTGACCCGCGCCGTCGTTCGCTTCCGCGACGGCGACCGGGCCGGGGCCGCCGACGACCTCAACGCGGTGCGCCGCCGGGCGGGCCTCGACCCGGTGGCACCGGCCACGCTGACCGAAGCGATGATCCACACCGAGCGGATGCGCGAACTGGCCTTCGAGGACGACCGGCTGTACTACCTCCAGGCCCTGAGCCTGCCCATCCCCCCCGGCGACCGCACCGGCGAGGCCCCGCTCGATTGGAAAAGCGAACGCCTGGCCATGCCCGTGCCCGCCGTCGAAAGCGATTTGAACCCGAATGCGCGGTAGCCCTGCCCCACCCCGCCGCTTCGGCGGCGGGGTGGGTTGGTTGCGGAAATCCATGAAGCACTGGCTGCTGCTTTTGCTGACGGCGGTCCCGGCCCTCGCGCAACCCGCCCGCGTAGGCGACGGAGGCTGGACGTTCGACGAACGCCGCTTCGACCCGCGTTTTCCGGCCATGCGCGAGTGGGCCAAAGCGGGCGTCGAAGGGGGCATTCCCGCCCGGTCGGCCACGCCCGTGCGGGCCACGCTCCGCCCTGGCGACGACCTCCAACCGGCCATCGACCGGGTGGCGGCGGGTGGGGGTGGGGTGGTGCTGCTCACTGCGGGCGATTTTCCGATTCGGCAGCCCGTCGCGCTGAAATCGGGCGTGATTCTGCGGGGCGAAAGCCGCGAAGGCACCCGGCTGCTGGTGCTGCTGAAAGCGCCGTTTTTCCGGTTCAACGGCGGCAAATCGGCCGTGGCCTTCGCGGCCACCGACGCCGAGCGCGTGGGCGTTGAAAACCTGACGATGGAGTACGCCGCCGTGGACTTTCCCCCCAACGACCGCGCCGAGGCCAACGCCGACTGGTCGCCCGACGTGTTTCACCGCCCCGAACGGCGCGACACGACCGTGTACGTGAGCCTCCTCATTTTCACCCGCTGCCGCAACAGTTGGGTGGACGGCTGCAACCTGCTCCGGGCCGGGGCGCACCCCCTGGGCCTGGCACAGTGCCAGCACCTGACCCTGCGCGACAACCGCATCGACCAGGCCTACATCAAGCAGGATTCCCGCCACGGGGGGTACTACGGCGTGTGGGGGTCGAGCTATTGCCTATTTTTCAACGAAAGCGTAAGCCGCATCCGGCACTTTGCGCTCATGCTGCCCGGCTGCCGCTACAACGTGGTGCTCAACTGCCATTTTGAAGTCGATGTCAACTTCCACGACCGCGACGACGGCGACAACCTCGTGGAAGGGTGCCGCATCGAAACGCCCGTCTGGCACAGTTGGGCGGCGGTGGGCGTGGGCAGTCCGCGCCAGCACGGGCCACCGGGGCGGGGCAATTTGTTTTTCAACAACTTCATTTCCTCGAAGGGTACCCCCGGCTTTTTTCACCGCGGCCCGCGAGCGGCCCCGGCCCGCACCGACGCCGTGTACGAAGTGACCCACGAGTTCGGCCAGCCCGCCGTGCAGCTTTTTCCCACTGATTCACCCCCGCGCGGGGGTACCCTGTACGCCCTGCGCCGTATTCCCTGATTGCGTATGCTCCGTTTCGTTGCTTTCCTGCTCTGGCTGCCCGGCCTGGCGCTCCATGCCCAAACGCCCGCCGACCCGTACCTCCACGCGCTCTACGACCGCCTGCACGCATCGCCCACCCAGGAGAAGTTCAGAGCGCTGGCTCCCATGCCCGCCGGGGTGGTGTACGTGCAGCAGCCCGGCGAGGGCGAAACCGAAATGCGGCGGCACTTTCAGACGATGAAACGCCTGGGTTTCAACGCGCTGAAGCAAATCCTGCCCCGGCCCGACTGGACCGTCGAGCGCATCGCGCTCGTGGCCCTCGACGAAGGCATCGTTCCCTGGTGGTACGGCGAGGGCGGCTACGAACCCATCACCGACGACCTGCTGCGGAAACTGAAACTCCCCACCACGCTCACCCGCGCCGAGCGCCTGAGGCACCCCGCCGTGCTGGCCCACCAGCGGGAGGTGTTGAAAAAACGGATTCTCGCTCAACAGGAGTTTGCACAAAAAAGCCCCACCGGCCAGTTCATGCGTGCCACCAGCGTAGCCTTCGACCCGGAAATCGGCGGGCGGGGGCTGGAACTGAACGAGCGGGGTGAAACGCTGTTCGTGGACTGGCTGAAGAAAACCTACGGCACCGTCGAAACCCTCAACGAGGCCTGGAACCAGCACCACGCCGGGCTGTTCCTGCAGGAGCAGCGTACCTTCCGCGACTGGGCCGACGTGGCCGCCAACTGGCAACACGTACCCCGCCGCGAGTTTCGCCGCATGCGCGACGTGCTGCGGTTCAAAGTCGAGCACAACCTCGACCGCATCCGCGAGTCGGCCAGCCAGTTTCAGAAGTTCGACCCCAACGCGCCCTACCGGGGCGGGGGCGAAATCGGGCTGTTCAACCCCATCGCCTGGTACGGCGTGGACATGGCGGGCATCGCCGACGTGCTCACCGACTTCGGCTCGTTTTACCCCTCCATGCACTTTTCCTGGCACTTCAACCAAGTGGATTACGAACTGGGCCGCACGCTGTACATGCAGGCCAGTTTGATGGCCGACCTCTTTAAGGGCGGCTGGACGGGGGGCTGGGAAAGCACCGGCGGCCCCCAGCAACTCGACGGCGAACGCACCTCGACCGAAGCCAACGCCTACACCGTCGAAGCAGGGGAACTGATGCAGTTGTACCTCAGCCAACTCGCCGCCGGGTTCCGGGGCTTCGGCATCTGGTGCTGGAACGCCCGCAGCGCGGGCAAGGAAGGCGGCGAGTACGCCCTGCTCGACCGCAACGGGCAGGTGACCGACCGGGCCGTGGCCATCGGTCGGCTCGCCCAGGCCATGCAGCGGTACCGCTTCGAACTCTGGAATGCCCGCAAGGAACCCACCGTGGGCATTTTGTACGATTGGGAAAACGAGGCGCTCTGGGCGGCCATGAGCATCCACGTGCGCGATTACTTCAAAAACGTGCCCATGCAGGCCCGCGTGGGCATCAGCCGGACGCTGGCCAACGGCAACGTGCCCTACGAGTACGTCACGCCCGATGATTTGAAAAAAGGACTCGCACCTCGCTACCGGGTGCTGTACCTGCCCGCCACGCATTGCCTGCGCAGCGACCTGATGCCCGTGCTCAAACGGTACGTGGAAGGCGGCGGGCGGCTGGTGATGGATTTGCCGGGGGCGGGCTTCGACGAATTCGCGCGGGTGCTGCGCACGGGCAAGGGCAGCCCGTTTGAGCAACTGTTTGGGGCCACGCTCGACGATTTTCAGTACGCGGGCACCAACCGCACCGTGCGCCTCGACGGCGACACGCTCCGGGGCTTCACGATGCGGGCCACGCCCACCACGGCCCGCGTGCTGGCCCGTTACGACGGAGGCCAACCAGCCGTACTCGAAAACACCCTGGGCCGGGGGCAGGCCGTGCTGCTGGGTTACGAGGCTTCGCTGGGTACGTTCAAACCCGGCCACGCCCGGCGGGAAGCCCGGTTGCTTGGGTACGCGCTGGGCGGCGTCAAATCGCCCTACCGCGCCGAAGGAGCCGTGGCGTACCGCTTGGCCAGCCCCGAAGCCGACCACTTTTTTTTCCTCAACGACGGCGAAACCCGCCCCGTCCGCTTCAGCGCCGACCGGCCCTACCGCGCCTGGACCGACGCCATCACCGGCGAGCGGCTGACCGTGGGGCAGCCCATCGGGGTGGAGGGGCACTCCGGGCGCTGGGTGCGGATGGAAAAATAGGCGAGTCTCCGAACCGGTTTTTTGTCGAAAAAATGCGGCCCTCATGAAAACGAAACAAACGATTTTTTTGGGACTGAGCTTGCTGGTTGCCACGTTTCCCGGGGTCGGGCAACCCCTGCCGGTTGAGCCGGGTACCGTTAAGGGCAAGCCGGGCTTTTTCCGGGTCGGTCGCACCACGGCGGAGGCGGGCGGGCAGTGGTGGTTCCTCACGCCGGAGGGCGAACCGTTTTTCTACCGGGGCGTCTGCGCCGTCAACCGGGCGGGGACGCAGGGCGGACGGCGCGCCACGCCGGGGCCGTACGCCCGGACCGTCGATTCGCTGTACGACTACCCGAAAAGCCCCGACGCCTTCGTCCGGGCCAGTTTGGAGAAACTCCGGCGCTACGGCTTCAACGCGCTGGGGGCCTGGACAACGGCGGAATTTTTCGACCGGGGGATGCCCTACACCGAAATCATCGAGTTTTTCCGCGAAGGCCCCCACCTGCCCCGCGTCGGACGGGGCCTGCCCCTGCCCGACGTGTTCGACCCGGCCTGGGTGCGGGCCGCCGACCAGAAAGCGCAGGCGCTGTGCGCGCCCCGCCGCAACAGCCGGGACCTGGTGGGCTACTTCACCGACAACGAAATCGGCTTCGGCGACGCCAACGACGACGTGTTTAACCCCGGCTTCGTCAACGCGGGCGTGGGCCAGTCGCTGCTCCGAAAAGTGCTCGCTTTCGATACCGTGCGGGCCATCACCCGGTCGGCCCGGGAGCAACTCTGGCGGCGGTACGGCAGTTGGTCGGCCCTCTCGGCGGGGTGGGGGGTGCCCGTCGCGTCCTGGGAGCAGGTGCGTGAGCGCTGCCGACAGCCTGACCCGCTGCCCGGCCCCGGCTACGCGGCCGACGCCCGCGCGTTCGTTTCGGCCTACGCCGGGCAGTATTTCCGGGTCGCCCGCGACGCCATCCGCCGCCACGACCCGAATCACCTCATCCTGGGGTGCCGGTTCGGCGGGCCACCCGACAGCCTGATTGCCGAAGCCATCCGTCCGTACACCGACGTGCTTTCGGCCAACAACTACCAGCCCGCCCTGTCGGAACGCTACGAAGCCCTGACCCGGCAAACCGGCCTGCCGCTGCTCATCGGCGAGTTCAGTTGGAACACCGACCTCTTCAAGCAGGTACCCCTGCCCGACGAGCCGGCGGAGGCTCCCCTGGCCGTTCGCGAACGGATGTTTCGCCGGGGGCAGCAAACCCTGCGGCGCCTGGCGCGTAACCCGGCTCTGGTCGGCTACACGTGGTACCGCTGGGTGCAGCCCGCCTCGACCGCCGAACGCTTCACCGATGGCCTCATCGATTACGCCGACCGCCCCAACCTGCACGCCGACACGCTGGCGACCGTCAACCGGCAACTCGACGCCCTGCGGCGCGGGCGCTCGCCCCTGACGGGAGCGTTGCGGGCGGGAAATCTGACGCGGGCCACGGCAACGCTCTGGCTCCGCGACCTGCGGCCGGGCTGGTCGCACCAACTGAACGCCCTGGTGCGCGACGGGCGATGGTACCCCACCGTAACCGGCTACCAAATGCGGGGCCGGTTGACGGGCAACGCCCCCACCGACCCGACGCAAACGCTGGCACTGGCCGTGGCCTTCGAGGCCCAGACGGGCCGCGCGGCTTCCGCGGCGGGGGAAGGCCGGTACACCCTCCGGCTCAACCGCGACGGAACGCGCCTGCGCGGCACGTTTGAAGGCGTGTACGAGGGAAAACCCGTGCGGGGTCGGGCGGACGGGTGGTTGTTTGACGACGAGTGAGGCGCAACGCGGTGCTGCCCGTGCCCCTGCGGGAGATGGACGTCAATCCGAAGATGACCCAGACTTCCGGTTGTTGAGTCGTCCATGATCCCCGACGGGAAAAGCCAACCGTCCGGCGCGGTTTGCAGTTTTACGCGGTGGCGAAGCGACCGGACGAATGCACTTTCCAGCGAACTTCCTTTTGTCGTGAAAAAATACACCCTACCCTTCGCCGTCCCGCTTTTGGGGTTAGCCCTCGTTTCCGGCACCGGCCCGTTGTTCCGGGCGCTCCCGTCGGTTTCGGAGCCGCCGACCGCCCGACCCAACGTCGTCATCCTGCTGGCCGACGACCTGGGCTACGGCGATTTAGGCTGCTACGGAAACCCGGTAATCCAAACGCCCTACCTTGACCGGCTGGCGGCGTCGGGGTTGAAGCTGACGCATTGCTACGCCTCGTCCCCGGTCTGCTCCCCTTCGCGGGCGGGGCTGCTGACGGGCAAAACCCCTACCCGCCTGGGCATCCACGACTGGATTCCCGAAAACAGCGTCGTGCACCTGCGGCGGGGGGAAACCACGATTGCCCGCCTGCTTCAGCAGGCGGGCTACCAGACCGGTTTTTTTGGAAAATGGCACCTCAATGGGTTTTTCAACCAACCCCAGCACCCCCAGCCCAGCGACCACGGCTTCGACTACTGCTTCGCCACCCAGCACAACGCCCGGCCCAGCCACCGCAACCCCCAGAACTTCGTCCGCAACGGGCAACCTTTGGGCACGCTCGAAGGCTACGCCTGCCAAATCGTGGCGGACGAAGTCGCGAACTGGCTCCAAAACCGGGACAAAACGCGGCCTTTTTTTCAGCACGTCTGTTTCCACGAACCCCACGAGCTAATCGCCTCGCCGGAGGAGTGGGTGAACCGCTACGCGGGCGCAACGCCGCCCGAACGGGCCGTGTACCACGCCAGCGTGTCGAACCTCGACGCCGCCGTGGGCAAAATCCTGGCAGCCCTCGAACGGGAAGGCGTGCGGGACAACACCCTGGTGATTTTCACCAGCGACAACGGCCCGAACACCAACAACGGAAACCCGGGCACGGCCCGGAGTTACGGCACGGCCGGGCCGCTGCGGGGTCGGAAACTCTGGCTTTACGAAGGCGGTATCCGGGTGCCGGGCATTGTTTCCTGGCCGGGGCGAATTGCCCCCAACCAGGTCAGCGACGCGCCAACGTCCAACCTGGATTTCCTGCCCACGCTGGCGGCGCTGGCCGGAGTCAAGGTGAGCACCGACAGCCTGGACGGCGTTGACCTGTCCCCGCAGTGGGTGCGGCAGCGGGCCGTGCGCCGCTCCAAGCCGCTGTTCTGGTTTTACTACAACGCCCTCGACCGGCCCAGGGTGGCCATGCGGGAAGGCGACTACAAGCTCGTGGGCATCCCCGAGCAGCCCGTGGCCCGGATTCCCGCGACCGACGTTCCCGGCGAAAACCGGAAGATTAAATCGCTCAGCGTGACGAAATTTGAGCTGTACGACCTGCGCGCCGACCCCGCTGAAACCCGCGACCTGGCCCCGTCGAACCCACGACAGGCGCGGGTGATGGCCGCCAGGATGCAGCAGCGCCAGCGCGAGGTGCTGGCCGAAAGCCCGGATTGGTGAGCGCGCGGTGGTTCGCTCGACTGGCAAGGCTTCAAAAAGCCGCACTCGCGTTAAACAACGTTCATTTTTTTGAAATGCACCCCAAACTCCTCCCGCTGCTCGCCGTCCTGGCGGTTTCGCCGAACGGTCCCAGCCCCGCGCCGCCCCGGTCCGCCCCCAACGTGATTTTCATCCTCGCCGACGACCTGGGCTACGGCGACGTGGGCTTCACCGGTCAGCGGCTGATCAAAACCCCCAACCTCGACGCCCTCGCCCGCGAGGGAATGCGCTGTACCCAGGCCTACGCGGGCACCTCCGTCTGCGCGCCCTCGCGCTCGGCCCTGATGACCGGGCGGCACACGGGCCACACCTACGTCCGGGGCAATTTCGGGCCGAACCAAACCCGGGTTTCCTTTCCCGACTCCATCTTCACGATGGCCGAGCTGTTCAAGGCGCGGGGCTACGCCACGGGCCTGTTCGGCAAGTGGGGCCTGGGCGCGAAGAACACCGCCGGAACCCCCAACCGCCAGGGTTTCGACGTTTTCGCCGGGTACCTTGACCAGGCCCACGCCCACGAATACTACCCCGAAAAAGCGGACCTGAACGAAACAGAAGTGCTTTTCCCGGAAAATCGGGGCGGCAAAAAAGGCACCTACAGCGCCGACTGGTACTTTGGCCAACTGCTCGATTTCGTGAAGAAAAACCGCGACCGGCCTTTTTTCGCGTACTTTGCCACCACCCTCCCCCACGCCAAGTACCAGCTCGCCATCCGGCCCGAGTACGCGGGTCAGGCCTGGTCGGAAGGCCAGAAAATCTACGCGTCGATGGTGACGCACCTCGACGAACAGGTGGGCGAACTGCGCCGGTTGTTGCGCCAACAGGGCTTGGACAACAACACCCTCCTTGTGTTTACGAGCGACAACGGTCCGGGCTGGCAGCCCCACGGAGAACCGGGCAACCCGGCCTTCGACCCCGCCTTGTTCAACAGTTCGGGGGGACTGCGGGGCATCAAGCGCGACCTGTACGAGGGCGGTATGCGCGAGCCGATGGCGGTGTACTGGAAAAACCGCATCCGGGCCGGGTCGCAAACCGACTTTCCGCTGGCCTTCTGGGACTTCATGCCCACCTTCGCCGAACTCACCGGCTACGACCGGTCCCTGGCCACCGACGGTGTGTCGCTCCTGCCGCTCTGGCTGGGCAAAGGGCAACCCAGGCGGGAGTATTTGTACTGGGAATTTCACCTCGAAGGCGCAAAGCAAGGCATGAAGCAGGCCCTGCGGCGGGGCGATTGGAAGCTCGTGCGCAACGACCCCGAACGGCCTTTTGAGTTGTACGACCTGCGCCACGACCCCAATGAAACGACCGACCTGGCGCCGCGTTTTCCCGAAAAAGTGCGCGAATTGACGGCGCTGATGGCCAAAGCCCGCACCGAATCGGCGTTCTGGCCGACGGGGCGCTGAAGGCCAACCGGGACATTGGGCCTTACGAGTCCAGCGGCCCCTCCCTCGACGCTAACGTGGTGCTGATTACCTGAACGATGCGGGCAGCTACGGGGGCACGGGCCACCGCACGCCAACAACCGCACGACTGCCGGGGCATGCGCTTGACGGACTTACAGACGGCCCAGGGCAGAGCGCACTGACGGTCTTGTTGGGGCACGATTGCATCAGGCCACAAACACGCCAGCGTCCGGGTGCTCTCGACTAGCCTCATCCGCCCCGACACGCGAAAACCCTCAATGTAGCGAGCGGATCCACTCCCGCTCGCTGGATGCTTTCCAACTTTGTAGTAGAACACCGTCGTACCCTTGCTTTAGCGTATTATCCGAGCGGCAGATTGCCGAACCACACCCTCACCACCTTATTTCAACAATGTCAAAGGCGTTGTCCGATTACGTCCGGGCGCATTACAACGCCCTGTTCGACTACGGCGTCAAACTCACCGGGGGTGACGCCGAGTTGGCCAAAGACTGCATCCAGGAAACCTTCGTGGCCTTCTGGCAGCACCGCGACCAGTGGGACTCGCTGGGGTCGGTGCGGGCCTACCTGCTCGTGAGCCTGCGCCGGAAGGTCACCGATGCGTACCGCGCCCGGCAGCGCTTTGTGCCCACGCTCACGCTGACGGATTACGATGAAGAATTCGTTGCCCAGACTGATTTTGCCTTTACCTCCGACGAGGCGGACGGGAAAGAATATACCCCCTGCGGGCCGCTGGCCCAGGCCCTCGACCGCCTCACGCGGCGGCAGCGCGAGGCGATTTTTCTCCGCTTTTTTGGGGAACTCGACTACCCCGACGTGGCCCGCGTGATGGGCGTGCGGGAGCGCACGGTGTACAACCTCGTCCACGAAGGGCTTCAGCAACTCCGCGCCCAGCTTCCCTCGCGCCGGACGTTGCTGGCGGGGCTTTCCGCCGGCTTAGCCCTGCTCTGTTGGATTTTCTTCTGAAATTTTTCGGAAAAGCGGCCTCGCTCCGGGTCAGTGCGTGTACGCTGCTCGCAGGGCTGCCAGTTTCGCCGCGTCCAGACCGAGTTCCGTTTCCAGGCATTGCCGGACACTGCCGTACTGTTGTTTCATGCGGTTGAGGGAAGCCCGGATGTAGCGGGGTGCCACCCCCGCCAGCACGCCCGCGACCTCGGGGTTGAGGTGCCGCATCCGGTCCGAAGCCGCCAGGTACTGCGTGTACCGGTTGGAAAGGGCGTATTCTTCGACGATGGTTTCTTCCGGCACGCCCAGTGCCGACAGGATTAGGGCCGAGCCTAACCCCGTGCGGTCTTTGCCCGCCGTGCAGTGGAAAAGCGTGGCCCCGTCAGCCCGGAGGAGGGTCTCGAACAGGGGGGCATAGTTTTTCACGTACCGGGGCATCTGGCCGTAAAATTCCTCGAACACCGCCTCCGCCTCGGCGGCAGTGGCGTCGGGTTTGCCCATCAGCGCGTAGAATTGCTTCATGCTTTCGCCGTTGGCCGGGGTAATCGAACTCCAGACGCGTCGGATTTCGTACCCGGCGGGGTAGGCGTCGGGGTTTTGGGTCACTTCCTGCTCGTTGCGCAAATCCACCACGCTGCGGATGGCGGCATTCCGGAGGGTCGTCAAATCGGCCTCCGTGAGGGTGCTCATGTCGCCGCAGCGGAAAAGCTTCCCCCAACGTACCCGGCGACCGTCGTGGGTGGGCAGGCCGCCCAAATCGCGGAAGTTGGGGGCGTTTTCAACCCAGAGACGCCGTTCCGAAAAAATCAGGGTATCGCGGCCTTCTACCACGCCAAAAAAACGCCGTTCGTGCGGGGCGACGGCCACCACCACGCTGTCGGTCAACGTCAGGAAGGAACCCCGCCAATCGATTTGGTCGGGACCCGGCCCCTGGTACACCCGCGCGGGCCGGGGCTGGGTCTGGTGGAGGTGGTAGGCGGTGGCCGAAACACGCTCGGCCCAAACGCGCTCCACCGACAGGCGGACCGCCTGGCCCGTGGCCGACAGACCGATGGCAAAAAAAAGAACCGTGAGTGGCGTTTTCATGCGATTCGATGGTTTCAACTCGGTTGCTTATTTCAACAGCCACATTTTGGCAAAAATGTCGTCGTTGCCCCCAAACTGACGTTGCACGGCGGCGTTGGCGTTGGCGGGGTTGTTGACCATCTCGCGCACGGGGTACTGCCAGCGCGAGGGGATTTTGCCCTGGGCGTTGGTGCCGGCCCCCTCGGCAAAGGCGGGAATCCCCGTGCGGCGGTACTGATAAAACGGCTCCCAGCCGGAATTTTGCCAGAACGCCACGTACTTCTGTTCCAGAATCTGCTTCAGGCCGTCGGCGTTGTTGCCCCGGTAAGCCACGTTTTTCAGGAACTCCGTGACGTTGGCGCTTACCTCGCCCAGGGCCGCCCCGGTGCCGTTGCTGATGGTGAGCCGCGTACCGTCGGCCAGGCCGTAAAACCGCAGCGAAGCCTGCACCCCGTCGAGGTAGGCCTTGCCTGCGTCGGCGCTTACCCAGCCCCGGTTGGCCGCTTCGGCGATGTTGAAGCATTGTTCGGCGTAGCCCAGGAGGGTGTAGGGTTCGGGAATGAAATCGGGGCCGCGCAGGTAACGGATGTAGTTGATGTAGGAATACTGGCCGTTGGCCCCCGACGATTCGGCAAACAGTGCCCCTTGCGGGCGGCTGTTGTCGGTGCCGACGTAGGCCGTGAAGTCGTCGATTTTTTTGCCCGCTGCCAGCGCGCCCGGCGCGGGAGTAGCGGCGATGAATGTGCGCGGGTCGCGGTGCCGGGTGGTGAGGTCCAGGTAAGTCCGGGAAACGGTGGTTTCGAGCGAATAAAGCCGCAAAAACTGCGTCGGGTACCGGTTGGTGACGGGCAGAAAGACGAAGTTCAGGTTGTCGGTCACGTCCCGGAACAGGGGGTACTCGGTCGGTGTGGCCAGCATCCGGGCAAACCGTTGCTTCACTTGCAAGCTGGGGGTGTCGTCGGCACGGCGGCTAAGGCTGATGAGCACGCGCAGGGCGTAGGCGTTGACGGCCCGCCGCCAGTTGACGAGGTTGTTGGCGTAGTAGATGTCGCCCGCCAGGCGCGGGGCGGTGGCATCGGCGGCAATGGCAGCGAGTTCTTTGTTGACTTCGTCGAGGGTGGTCAGCGCGTACTGGCACACCTGCTCCTGGGCGTCGAATTTGGGCGTGGGGTTGTCGAGTCCCTGGCCCGCCTCGGTCAGGGGAATGTCGCCCACGCGCTGGGTCATCCACACGTAGCTGTACACCTTCAGGAATTTTGCCAGGGCCAGGAAAGGGTTGTTGCGCGTACCCAGCGAGCGGGCGGCGTTTTCCTCCAGTTTGTTGATGGTGCGTATCCAGCCGTACACGTGCCCGGTCTGGGTCCAGTTGTACAGGTTGCTCCCCCCGTAGAGCGGGAAGGTCAGGCCCGTGGTAAACTGGTTGAGGCGGCTGAGGTCGGAAAATGGCTCCTCGGCCACGTCGGCCCCCCGGCGCAGGTCGGTCAGGATTTGGCGCAGGAGGTATTCGGGCGGCACGGCGCTGTTCTCGCCGGCCACGTTGGGGTTGATGGGAAAGGTTTCAAATTGCGGTCGGCAACCCGAAACGGCGGTCAGCAGCAACGAAAGCAGGAATACGGAACGGAGTTTCATCGGGAAAGGTGATTTTTAGCCGCCCCCAGGCCGTAGTCGGCCTGGGGGATTGCGGGTTCAGAATGTCAGGCTGAGGTTTACCCCGTAGCTGCGCACCGAAGGCGACTGCAGGCGGGGCGTGCCTTCGTCTTCGAAGGGCAACAGGGTGCTCGAAAGGTACTGGTCGACGTCGATGTCGCGGCGGGCACCCCAGTAGAGCAGGTTGCGGCCCACGAGCGACACCGTGGCTTCCTTCAGGTGCAGCCGACGGGTCAGCGACGAGGGCAGGGCCATCCCGAACGTGATTTCGCGAAGTTTGGTGAACGTGCGGGTGTGCAGCCACTCACCGGTGAAATTTGACATGGCCACGACGTAATCCTGGAAGGTGGCCGCCCGGTCGTTGGGAGCAAGGGTCAACTCGCCGATGTTGGTGATGCCCCCGTTCTGGTCAAATTTCGGTACGCCCGCCTTCAGAATCACCCCGTCGCCGAGGTAGGCGGGCGTGATTTTACCGTCGCGTTTGAAACTCTCCCACTCGGCGCGGCGCGCCAGGCCGAACTTGGTGTCGCCCGCGGTTGAAATGTCCGCCCCGCCCCGGGTGCCGTTATTCCAGAGGTCGTTGTAAATCACCCCACCGACGCGCCCATCGACCTGGAAGCTGAAGAACAGGTTTTTGTAAGTGAACTTGTTCTGGACTGCCCAGGCGAAATCGTTGTTGCCGAAGCCCACGAAGGAATTGCCCTGAAGGCCCGCAGGCCCGTTGAGGGGCAGGCCGTTGGAACCGTGAATCACCTGCCCGTCGGGGGTGCGCACGAACCGGCGCGAGTAGAGCCTGTCGACGCGGTCGCCCACGCGGAGGATGCCGCCGTTTCTCAGGATGGACCCCGACGGGTCGTTGATTTCCTTGTAGCGTTCCACAAACGAGGCGTAGTTGACCAGCACGTCCCAGCGGAAGCCCGGCCTGATGAGGGGCGTACCTTTGAGCGAAACTTCAAAGCCGTTTTTGCGCGTCACCACGTCGTTGACGTTCTGCGAATTGAAGCCCGTTGAGGGAGCCAGGTCGCGCACGAAAATCTGCGGGCCGTTGATGGTGCGGAAGTACGTCAGGTCGAGGCCCAGACGATTTTTGAGCAGGTACACGTCGAGACCGGTTTCGAACGAACTCACCGAGAACGGCTGGAGGGCGGCGTTGGCCAGGTTGCCGGTGAAAACCGCTCCCGGCTGGTTGTTGTAGGGCTGGGTGGTGGTGTAGGAATTCTGGTTGCGGTAGGTGGGGCCTTCGTAGGTGGTCATCCAGTCGTTGTCGTACCACTGCGGGAAAATGCCCAGCGCGCTGTTGGAAGGCCCGATTTGCGAATCCACCAGCCCCCCCTGGACCTGCGCGTACGACCCCCGCACTTTGGCAAACGACACCACGGCGGGCAGCTTGAGGTAATCGGACAGCACCGAGGTCAGCGAGGCCGACGGGTAGAAATAGCTCTGGTTGCCCACGGGCAGCGTCGAGAGCTTGTCGATGTGCCCGGTCAGGTTGAGCGTGAGGTATTTCTGGTAGCTCAGGTCCACGCTCGAATACCCCGCCAGCACCAGCATGTTCGAACGGAAGGAGTAGCCGATGAGCGGATTTTGCGAGTTGGTGAAACTGTACACCCCCGGCACGATGAGGTTGTTGGTGCTGACGTAGCTCGAATTATACGAAAAGCGGCGGGCGTTGGCCCCCAGCAGCACGTCAAGGCGAAAATCCCCCCATTTTTTCTGGTACGTGGCCAGGGCGTCCGCCTGGGCATCGAGCAGGCTGCGTTTGTCTTCGCGGTAGTTGCCGGCGCGGTCGGGCACGGAGTAGTGCTCGGCCGAGTAGGGCATTTTTTCGTTGCGGAACGCGTCCCAGTTGGTCACGCTGCCCCGCGCCTGCACCTTGAGGCCCTCGGCCACCTGGTAGCTCAGGGTCAGGTAGCTGTACAGGTCGGCCTTGCGGTGTTCGCGGAGCCACTCGTAGGCCATGAAATACGGGTTGTTGGTGCGGCCGTACTCGCGGTTCACCTGTTGAATCCCCGGTACGCCGGGGGCCGCCCAGTAGTCGCGCAGGTCGCGAACGTCGTAGTGCGCCCCCCCGTACACCCCGAACGAGTAGGCGTAGCTGTTGGGGCCGTAGGTCACTTCCGGCACGTTGGGCGAGTCTTGCAAACTCAGGTTGGCATTGCCTTCCAGGCGCAGACGCGGGGTGAAATGGTAGCCCAGCGAGAGGTTGATGTTGTTGATGCCGAGTCGGGTGTTTGGGAAAACACCCCGCTGACGGGTGTTGGTGTACGACAAGCGCAAATCGGCCTTTTCGTCGCTGTAGCCCATCGAGAGGTTGTTGGTGTACAGCCCGCCCGTTTGGGTGAAGTTGTCGAAGTTGTCGATGCCTTTGGCCACCCAGGGCGTACCCTGGCGCTTGCCCGTGGCGGGGTCGATGGGGCTGTCCCACTGGGGCACCAGTTGCCCCTCGAAGCGCGGCCCGAACACCGAGGCGCGCCGAAAGCTCCCGTCGCGGTCGAAGGGGTCATTGCCAAACGCGTAGCGGAAGGCGTTGCCCAGGCCGTATTCCGACTGGGTCTGGGGTTTGGTCAGAAAGCCACTGTGGAGTTGGGTGCTCGAATTGACCCGCAGCACGAGGCCCTTGCTTTTGCCGGCCCCTTTTTTGGTGGTGATGATGATGGCCCCGTTTTGCCCGCGAAAGCCGTACAGCACCGAGGCGTTGGGGCCTTTGAGCACGGTGTACGTCTCGATGTCGTCGGCGCTGATGTTCCAGGTGTCGGTGTTGATGGGGATGCCGTCCACCACGTACAACACCCCGAAATTGCCGCGCAGCATCACGTTGGGAGCGGCGAGCATTTCGGGGGAATTGCCGATGGTCAGCCCGGCGATTTTGCCCGTCAGGGCGTTCATCGTATTGGGTTCGCGGGCTTTGAGCAGGTCCTTGCCGTCGAGGGTCTGGGTCGAATAGCCCAGCGTGGCTTTTTCCTTGTCAATCCCAAACGCCGTGACCACCACCTCCGACAGAAACTTTTCGGTAGCAACAAGCTGGACGTCGAGGCTCGTGCGGCCTCCCACCGCTACCTCCCGGGGTTCGTGGCCCAGGTACGAAACGGCCAGCACCGCGTCGGGGCGGGAGTTGAATTGCAGCCGGTACGCCCCGTTGGCGTCGGTCGTCGTGCCGACGGTCGTGCCTTTCAGCAGCACGCTGGCACCGGGCAAGGGTTCGTTGCGCTGGTCGGTGACCCGGCCCTGAAGCGCAACGGACTGGGCGGATACCCAGTGACTCACGAGCGCAAAAAAGGCCCCTAAAATCAGGTAATGGTTCCTCATGGTAGTCAGGTGTTTTTGGCAACCCAAAGCTACCGGGGCCGTGTTACCCGTATTTTCTCCAAACGTTAGGGTTTGATTACCCGCCGCCGCCGAATGTGAAGCCAGCGTGAAACCGGTGGCCAAACCGGAGCAGGAATGGCCTTAGCGTCGTGAACTTTGGGCGCGGAGTTGCGGACTGCCATCGCCCCTACGTTGGGTTCGTTAGCGGACCGTCAGCCGCGCATTGCATTCCCACGCCCGCCTTTTTTTTTGAAAATTTTTCGGGAAAACCGGTAAAACTTCAATCGGGTCATCGTCTTGGGCAAAAAGACGCCCATGCACCGCGACCCCCACTCTCCCGAAGCCCTCGCCGACGACCCCTCGTTCCGGGCCTTCGCGACCGGCACCGAGCCGGAGGCCATCGAACGCTGGACGGCCTGGATTGCCCACTACCCCGAGCGACAGGCCGACGTGCAGGCGGCGATCGAACTCGTCCGGGCACTGCGGGAGTACCAGCCCCGAACGCTTCCGCCCGACCAGCTCGAAGCCGAACTTCAGCGCCTCCAGCACCGGTTGGCAGCGGAATCGGAAACGCCGGTTCGGCCCCTCACGTCACCCCGCTCCTGGCGGTGGTGGGCTGCGGCGGCAGCGGTGGTGCTGGGCGGTTGCCTGACCTGGCTGCTGCTTCGCTCCGAATCCGCCCTCCCGCCCCAAACCGTGGCCGTTTCAGGAGAAAAATCCGTTGCCGAAGTTCCCGTCGTTTCCTCCCCCCAACCCACCCCCGAAACCACCCATCGCACCGGCTACGGCGAGCGGCGGTGCGTGACCCTGCCCGACGGTTCGCGGGTGTGGCTCAACGCCAACTCGGCCCTTCGCCTGACCGACTGGCGCGACGATCACCGCGTGGTACACCTCGACGGCGAGGCGTTTTTTGAAGTCACCAAAAAACGCCTCAACCGGCAGGCCGTGAAGTTCACCGTGCTGGCCCGGCAGGTGGCCGTCGACGTGCTTGGCACGCAGTTCGACGTGTCGACCCGCAACCGGCGCGTGAAAGTCGTGCTCAACGAAGGGCGCATCCGCCTGCGGGTGGCCGACCGGCAGCAACCCCGCGCCCTCGACCTCCTGCCCGGCGATTTGGTCGAAGTGAGCGACCGCCAGGAAATCACCTTCCACACCCGCATCGACCCCGAACCCCACCGCGCCTGGACCGCCGACGAACTCGTGTTCGACGACACGCCCCTGGCCGACGTGGCCCGGCTCATCCACGACAACTACGGCTACGACGTGGTTTTCACCGACCCCGCCCTCGCCCAACGCCGCCTGACGGCCACCCTGCCCGACGCCAGCCTCGACGTGTTGCTGCTGGCCCTCGAAAAAGCCTTTTCGCTGTCGGTCAAACGAGACGCCAACACCATCCGGCTCGCCCCGACCCGCTGATTTTTCACCCCAAATTGCTTTAAACCTGAATGCTCATGAAAATTCCGTTTACCTTCCACCCCCCGCGCTCACTCGTCGCCGGCCTGCTGCTGCTGGGCTGCCTGTGGGCACCGTTCTGCCCGGCCCAGGTGGTGCTGGCCAACAACCGCGCCGCCCGCCAAACCCTCCCCAGCGGGCGGGCCGAGCGCCCGCAAACCCTTCGGCAAGCCCTGAAAACCCTCGAAACCCGCCACCGGGTGCGGTTTGGCTTTGAAACCGCCCTCACCGAGGGCCGACAGGCTCCCGCCGGAGCCTTGCCCGAAAGCCTGCCCGCCGCCCTCGACGCCCTGCTCACGCCCCACGGCCTGGCCTACGAGCGCGTGGGGGAAACGCTCTACATCCTGCGCGAAAAAAAGGGGGAGGCCCCGTCCGCCGTCGCCGCCCCTGACCGGCGCGTGACCGGCCTCGTCACGTCGGCGGACGCCAACCAACCCGTGGCCGGGGTCAACGTGACCGTGAAGGGCACCACGCGGGGCACCAGCACCAACGCCCAGGGCCGCTACACCCTCGACGTGCCCGACGGCACGCAAACGCTCGTGTTCAGCTTCGTCGGCTACGCCAGTCAGGAAATCGCCCTCGGCAGCCGCACGACCGTCGACGTGCAACTCGTGCCCACCGAGCAAAGCCTGAGCGAAGTCGTGGTGGTGGGCTACGGCACCGCCCAGCAGCGCGACGTGACCTCGTCGATTTCCTCGCTGAGAAGCAAGGATTTGCAGAATCAACCCGTTACCAGCCCCGACGCGCTCCTGCAAGGCAAGGCCGCCGGGGTGCAGGTGGTGCAGAATTCGGGCACGCCCGCCGGGGAGATTTTCATCCGGATTCGCGGCACGGCCTCGCTGCTGGGCGAAACCCGCCCGCTCTACGTGGTGGACGGCGTTCCGCTCAACAACTTCGGCGGCACGGTGCTCGACGCGGGCGGGCAGCGGCAGTCGGCCCTGGCCGACATCAACCCCAACGACATCGAGAGCATCGACATTTTGAAAGACGCCGCCGCTGCTGCGATTTATGGCGCGCGGGGCAGCAACGGCGTGGTGCTGATTACGACCAAACGGGGCAAATCGGGCAAGGCCCGCTTCAACTTCGACGCCTACACCGGCGTGCAGAGCGTGACCAAAAAGCTCGACCTGCTCAACGGCGACCAGTTCGTCGAATTGCTCCGCGAGTCGCTCACCAACCGGGGCCGCAACCCGCTCACGGAATTTCCGTTCAGCGAGGTGAAACCCACCGGCATCAACACCAACTGGCAGGACGAAATCTTCCGCACGGCCCCCATCCGCAACTACAACCTTTCGGTGGCCGGGGGCAACGACCGCTTCAGCAGTTTCGCCTCGCTGGGTTATTTTCAGCAACAGGGCACCATCATCGGGCAGGATTACAAACGCTACAACCTGCGCGTGAACCTCGATTACCAGGCCACCGACAAACTCAAAATCGGCACGAGCACACTGTTGAGCAACGCCCGGCAAAACCGCGTGGCCAACGACTTCAGCGGGTATTCGATCCTGGGCAATGCCCTCACGCGCAACCCCAACCTGCCCGTGCGCAACGCCGACGGCACCTACCCCCTCGACCCGCTTCTGAACGAAAACCCGGTTATGCTGGCCAACGACATCCTGGCCCAGAGCAACCAGAAGCGCGTCATCGCCAACCTGTACGCCGAATACCAGATTCTGAAAAACCTGACCTTTCGCACCACCTTCGGCATCGACAACCTCGACGACCGCCAGGAGCGCTTCGTGCCCAGTTACGTGATTGCCCGCCAGAACCGCGCTGAGGCCCTGGCCGTCGATGCTGACCAGTTTACCTGGCTCAGCGACAACACCCTGACCTACCGGCAGCAGTTTGGGAGCCACACCGTGTCGGTGCTGGCCGGGATGGGTTTTCAGCGGTCCCAGTCCTCCTTTTTGCAGGCGGGCGGGCAAACCGCCGGGTCGAACATCATCAAAACCATCGCCATCGCCGATCCGTACATTCCGATTCACAACATCTCGGAGTGGGCCTTGCTGTCGTACTTTGGCCGGGCGGGCTACAACTACAAGGACAAATACCTGGCCGACGTCAGCTTCCGGGTCGATGGCAGCAGCCGGTTTGGGGCCAACAAGCGCTACGGCGTATTTCCGGCGCTGTCGGTAGGCTGGCGGGTTTCGGAAGAGCCGTTTCTGCAAAACAGCTCGCTTTTCAGCGACGTTAAACTCCGGGCGGGCTATGGCGTGACGGGTAACCAGGAGGGCCTCGGCGGCGACTACCCGGCCCTGGCCCTGTACGGCACGAACCGCAACTACGATGGCAACCCCGGCATCGGGCAATCCAACATTCCCAACCCCGATTTGGGCTGGGAATCGACGGCCGCCGCCAACGTGGGCCTCGACGTGTCGATGCTGCAAAACCGCGTCAGCATCACCGCCGAAGCCTACCTGAAACGCACCAACGACCTGATTTTTGAGCGGCAACTTCCCTGGACGTCGGGCTTCGGGGGCATCGGCAATGCCAACATCGGGGCTATGGAAAACCGGGGGCTGGAATTCACGCTCAACACGCGGAATTTCACCGGGGCCTTTACCTGGACGACGAATTTCAACATCGCTTTCAACCGCAACCGCATCACTTCGCTGCCCAACAACGGGCGACTGGGGTCGGATTTTATCTTTAAACTCCCCGATGCCTACGGCGTCGAAGGGCCGTACAGCATTTACCGCGTGGGGCAGTCGGTGGGGAATTTCTACGGCTACCAGTACCTAGGCGTGTACGCCACCGATGCCGACGTGCCCCGCCTGCCCGACACCAACAATTCCGTCACCGACCTCTTCGATCGGGGTGTGCGCGGGGGTGAGGCGGCCTTCCTCGACGTCAACAACGACGGCTTTATTTCCCGCAACGACGACCGGGTGCTCATCGGCAATGCCCTGCCCAAACACATCGGCGGGATTACCAATACCTTTGGCTACAAAGGGTTTGAACTGAGCGCGGTCATCAACTGGTCGTACGGCAATCAGATTTACAACATGACCCGGGGCGTGCTGACGGGCATGATTGAAGACCTCAACCAAAGCACCGAAGTGCTCCGCCGCTGGCGCAAACAAGGCGACGTAACCGACGTGCCCAAGGCCCTCTACGGGTCGTCGTCGGTGAGCGGCGCGGCCCCGACCGACGTGTCGAGCCGCTACCTCGAGGACGGCTCCTTCCTGCGCCTCCGCAACATCACCCTGAGTTACAACCTGCCGAACCGGCTCATTTCCCGCGTAAACCTCGCCAATGCCCGGGTGTACGTCAGCGGGCAAAACCTGGTTACGATCACCAACTACAGCGGCTTCGACCCCGAGAGCCAGAACACCGGCGGCGGGCGCATCCCATCGCTGGGCGTCGATTACCTGACCCAGCCCCAGGCGCGGGTGGTCACGGTGGGCCTGAACCTGGGCTTCTGACGCCGTTCCCTTCGGAGTGAAAAACGAACTTTTGTCCATCGAAAGACCCCATGAAAACGATTTTCAAACTCACCCTTTCCGCCGCCTTGCTGGGCCTGGCATCCTGCGGCAAAATGCTGGAAATGACGCCTCCGAGCGCCATCGTCGCCCCCAATTTCTGGAAAACGGCGGGCGACGCCGAAGCCGGGCTGATGAACGCCTACAACTTCATGCAAAACCCCATGTGGCAGAACTTCGTGACGGTGCCGCTCGTGCTGGCCGACGACGTGCGCGCCAACAGCGGAGGCAACTTCACCCGGCACGAAGCCTTCGTGGCCACGCCCGTCCACGGCAACGTGCAGGACGTGTGGCGGGAAACGTATTTCGCCGTTCACGCCGCCAACGACGTGCTGGCCAACGTGCCAGCCATCAACGACCCGGCCCTGCAAAAAGACCGCGTGATGGGCGAGGCGTACTTCATCCGGGGCTGGGCGTTTTACCAGCTTACCTTGCTGTTCGGGAAAATTCCGCTGCCGCTACAACCTTCCAAATCGTCGGGAGCCGACTTCAACCTCAAGCGCAGCGAGGTAGCGGAGGTGTACCAGCAAATTTTCAAAGACCTGCTCGAAGCCGAAAAACTGCTGCCCGCCACGCAGCCTAACCGCGCCCGCGCGGCCAAAGCCTCGGCGCGGGCCTGGCTGGCGAAAGCGTACCTCCAGCAGCCCCAGCCCAACTACACCCTGGCTTTGGCCGAGTGCGAGGAAATCATGGCAGATGCGCAGTACCGGCTCCTTCCCGGCGCTAGTTTCGGTGACATCTTCGCGGTGGGCAAGCAGAATTCCGCCGAAACGATCTTCGAACTCTCGTTCCGGCCCAGCACCGCTACCGAAGGCCACGGCCTCGACGGCGAGTTTGTGCCGTACCAGGGGGCCGGGTTCCGGGTTCGGCCCCATCCGAAAATCATCGACGCGTTTGCGGCCAGTACCGGCGATTTGCGCGCCCCCGTCACCATCGGCATCCACAACAACAACCGGTACATCAAAAAGTACGAGCAGGCTCCGCCCACGACGACCAACCGGGGTACGCAGGCCGCAAATGTGGTGTTTCTGCGCTTGGCCGACATCGTACTGCTCCGGGCCGAATGCCTCAACGAACTCAACCGCACTGCCGAAGCGATACCGTTCCTGAACCAAATCCGGAGCCGGGCCGGACTGCCGCCGACCACCGCCGCCACGAAGGCCGACCTGAAACTGGCCATCGAAAACGAGCGCTTTCTCGAACTCGCCTTCGAACCGCACCGCTGGTACGACCTCATTCGCTGGAACAAGGCCGTTGGCACCGTGCCCAACCTCACCGAAGCCAACCGCGCCCGGATTTTGTGGCCCGTTCCGTCCCGCGAACTCGACCTCAACCCCAACCTCGACCAAAACCCGAGCTACTGATTCCGATCCCGTGCCGGTTCACGCGACCGGCACGGGGTTCGTTTTTTCGCTTTTTCCGACATGACATCCCGACGCTCGTTTTTCAAATCCCTGGGCCTGCTCGGCGCGGGAACGCTGGCGCACCAAACTCCGGCTTTTTCAGAACCCGCCCCGCCCCCCACCGATGTAAAAATCAAGGACGTGAAGGGCCTGGTGTTTCAGGATGGCTACGACCGGGGCGTGTACGTACGCGTCGAAGCCACCGACGGCACCGTGGGCTGGGGCGAAAGCAGCGCCAACGGCATCCGGGCCGTGCAGGCCATCATCAACGATTTGCTGGCCCGGCAGGTGGTCGGTCAAAGCCCCTTCGACACCGAGCGGCTTTGGGAGCAGATGTTCTGGAAAAACGTCGACCTCGGCTCCGGGGGCCTGCTCACCTACGCCGTGGCCGGCGTCGACTGCGCCCTGTGGGATTTGAAAGGCAAACTCCTCGGCGTGCCCGTCCACAACCTCATCGGCGGGAAGTTCCGCGACCGGGTGCCCGCCTACGCCGGGTTCGGCATTGGGGGCGGGGCCATGCCCGTGGACGACGCAATCCGGCAGGCGGTCAAGCTGGGCGAGAAGGGGTTTAAAACCGTGAAAATCCGGGCGCAAATCCGCGAGTTCAACATCAACCCCACCAACGATCCCAGCCTGAAGTACTACACGGCCATCCGCAAGGCGCTGCCCGCGTCGGTCGATTTGTTTCTCGACCCCAACGAAGGCTACACCGGCTACCGGGCCATCGAGGTGGGCAAGGCCCTCCAGGACATGGGCATGAAGTACTACGAAAGTCCCTGCCCCAACGAAAACCACCGCGACCTGGCTACGGTGGTCGAAGCCCTGACGATTCCGGTCATGGGCGGCGAAAAATGCTACACCCGCTGGATGGTCGACGACCTGATCAAGATTGGCAAACCGGATATGATCAACACCGACTTCATCAAGTCGGGCGGCATCACCGAAGGGCTGAAAATCTGCCACATCGCGGGCCTGCACCACAAGCAGATCGTGCCCCACAACACCAAACCCATGCAGGGCAGCGCCGCCACGATTCAACTCCTGGCAGCCATCCCCAACTGCGGGCCGCTGGTGGAGTACATCGAAGCCGACAAGTACAAAACCATCTGCTCGATTTTCGACGAAGGCATCGAATTCACCGGGGGCGAAATGCTGCTGCCGAAGGGCAACGGACTGGGGCTGACGATCAACGAGAAGCGGGCGAAGGCGTTGTTCAAGTATTGAGAATCACCGAGGAGCATGAGGCAGCAAAAAGGCGTTCTCCGGCGGGCCGTTCTGGTCTGGGCAGCCATGAGCCTGATGAGCCGGGCAGGATATGGACAGTCGGAAGGCCTGCGGGTGTCGTTGCCCTCGCAGCCCCCCTCGCGCCACGTGGTGGTGGCCTACGAGGGGGCCGACAGGGGTACGGGTAATACCTCGATTGCGTTTGACGCGGCCGATGTGTTCAAGTGGTCAGGAACCTCGCCGTATGCGGCCGAAAGCTGGGGGTACTTCACGCCAGCAGGCGAAGAAATTCCGTACATCAAGCGCGACCGTGACCTGGGGCAGACGTTCCGCTACACCGGAAAGACCCCCAAAACGCTGACCGCCATCACCGTTTCAACGGGCTACGGTACGAACGTTGTCCGACTCGGAACGTACCGGCAGCGGGTTTCGATTCAGGTGTTCGCCGTAGCGGGGGAGCCGGTTCTTTACCACAACGGTTCCGATTCCACCACGGAAGCCTTTCACGGCTTTCCGCACAACCGTCCGGGGGATTCCATCGCGCACCACCGGGACGATTACCTTGCGGGTGAAACCTACGCGTCGCTGGCGGTGTACTCAGGCGCGGTTTTTCCGGACAAACGGGCTTTTGGCTTTGCCAGTGCTACCGGGGCGGTCCCGCCCGACCACCCCCGGCTGAAGGGCCGCCTGCTCCGGTTCGAGCTGCCCGACGGTCAGCCCATCGTCCTCCAGCCCGGCCAGCGGTACGCATTTCTGGTGATGCTTAATCGGCAAGGCACCGACTGCGGCTTTACCTTAGCCAACAAGTACTACGGCACCTACCCCGATGGGCACGGCATTCGGCGCGACGGCAACGGCATCTTTCCGCCCGTCCGGGCCGACCCGGCGAAACCTTTCACCGATTCCACCAATGCTGCGGCCTACGCATCAGCGCATTTTCCGGCGGATTTCGCGCGGCGAACGGCCATCCCGCCCGGCACCAACGGCTACCCCGACGTGTGCACCTGGCGCGACCTGGTTTTTTACGTGGAAGCCCGCTGAGAACCTGAACCGTTCGATTCACATGCTACTCGCCCGAACCATCACCATCCTCCTGCTGCTCCCGGTTGCCGGGATGGCCCAGGAACCGATTTACAACCCCGACCTGCCCGAAGTGTTTCCGGTCTGGCACCGGGTGGCCGATTTTTCGCCCGCCCTGCGCTCAGTCGAATCGGCCCGGATTTCGCCCGACGGGCGCGTGGCCGTGTCGGCCTCCAAGTTCGGGCCGCGCATCATGGTCTGGCGGGTGGCCGACGGGGCGCTTCTGTGGGAAAAAGAGCAGAACGCCGAAGTGGAATGCGTGGCCTTTGCCCCCGACGGCAAGCGCTTCGTGACCGGCGACGAGGATTTTTTCGTCAAAATCTGGGACACCATGACGGGCCGCGAAGTGAAGCGCTTCGAGGTGGACAGCGGGCTGGACGGCATTACCTGGTCCCACGACGGCAAACTGATTGCCGCCGGGTCGGAGAAGGGCGACGTGCTGTTCTGGGACGGTACCACTTACGCGCCGAAGGGTCGGCTGAACGTCGGCTCGACGGTCAACTCCCTTGATTTTACCCAGGACGACCAGCGCCTCGCCGTGGCGGGAAACATCCAGACGCCCAACCCGCAGACCGGAAAAACCGCTTACGGCGGCTTCGTGCGGCTCGTTGACGTGGCTCGGAAACAAGTCATCCGGAGTTACGAAGGCCCCGTTGGGTCCATCAAATCGGTGCGCATTTCGCGGGACGGGAAGGTGCTGGCCAGCGGGGGCTTCGACAGCACGGCCCGCGTTCACGGGCTTGAAACGGGCCGATTGCTCCACAGTTTCAAGGAACCGATGAAAATCGAAGCCATCGCTCTCACTGCCGACGGCAATTTCCTCGTCACGGGTGGGCACCAACGCAAAATCACGTTCTACCGCCTCCGCGACGGGCAGAAAGTGCTCGAACAACCCAGTCCCCGCACCGAGTACCTCGATTTTTCCGCCGACGGGCGGTTGCTCCTCACCGCCCACGAAGACAGCGGGCTGCTCTCGCTGTACCTGATGCAGTCGAACCTCCAGCATCAGCCCGATTTGTACCACAAGCTGGAGGTTAAGTACTTGCGTAACCGGGATTTAAAACCCGGCAATTGAGTGTCATACCATGCCTGTTGCTCGCCGCAGCTTCCTGAAATCCGCCTTGTTGGCCACGGCGGTTTCCCCGTTCCGGGAACGCCCGGCGGTACCTTGCGTGCCCACCGACGTACCGCTGAAAATCAAGGACGTGCGCACCCTCGTGCTGGCCGACCGGCTCACGCTCGTGCAGGTTTTCACCGACGGGGGCATCGTCGGCTTCGGCGAATGCAGCCCGATGAGTCCAAAAATCATCAGCGAAACCGTCGCCGTCATGCGCGACACGCTGCTGGGCGAAGACCCGCGCAACATCGAATACCTCTGGGAACGTCTGGCCATCAATACCTACAAACTCGAAGGCCGGGGCGTGGGCATCGCCCTGAGTGGCATTGACCTGGCGCTCTGGGACATCCTGGGCAAAGTCGCCAACCTGCCCGTGCATCGCCTCCTCGGCGGGGCCTACCGGAGCGTGGTGCCGGTGTACTCGACGTTGTTTCGCGAAGCCTCCCCCGAAAACATGGCCCGCCGGGCGGTGGCGGCGGTGGCTTCGGGCTTCACCACGCTGAAACTCCAGGTGGCCACGCGCTGGGGCTTCGACGCCCAGCCCGACACGTCCATCGCCGTCATCGAGGCCGTGCGCAAAGCCGTGGGGGACAAAATCGACCTGGTGGTCGATGCCAACTCGGGCTGGACCGTACCGACGGCCATCCGGCGTTGCCGCGAAATGGAGCCGTACCGCATCGCCTGGCTCGAGCAGCCTACGCCCGAACGCGACCTTCAGGCCGTGGCCGAGATTTGCCGGGCCACCGACATCCCCGTGGGTTTTGGGGAAGAAGAGTGGTCGTTCTGGCGGTTCAAGGACGCGCTTCTGGCCGGGGCCGCCGACATTCTCCAGCCCGACCCGATTAAATCGTCGGGGCTGACGGGCTGCAAAAAAGTGGCCGTGCTGGCCGAGGCTTTCAGCAAGGCCCTGACTCCGCACAACACCAGCCGCCACCTGGGCATGGCCGCCACGCTGCACCTGATTGCCGCTTCGCCTACGGCCCGCGGGCCGCACGAATGCACGATTCTGCCCGAGGAAGCCGCCGCCAAACCGATGCCCGCCAACGCCAGCCGCAAAACCACCGAGGCGATGTTTGCGCCCCGCGCCTCCGAAGCCGAAGACGTGCTGCGCCGGGAGTTGTTGACCGTTCCGTTTGTGGTGAAAAATAGCCAGCTTGCCCTCCCGACCGGGCCGGGGCTGGGGGTAAAACTCAACGTGGCCGTGGTGAAAAAATACGCCGCCGGACCGGTAGATTTGACCGAACAGATGTAACCCCACGCACCGATGAACCGACTCGATTTCGTGAAAACCTTGACCGCTACTGCCGCCGGACTGATCAGCATGACCGGGAGCGCCGCCCGCCCAACGGCCGACTCCATGCCTACCTGGCCGGTTCCTGACCTCAAAAAAGCGTTTCCCGACCCCATCCCGATTCGCTCGGTCGAACTGCTTAAGGCCCAGGACGAACACCTGCTCGTGATCACGGCCACCGACGGCACGCGGGGCGTGACCGTGTGCAACGACCGGATGCAGCACCTCACGTCGCTCCTGCGGGGGCTGGTCCTGCCGCACTTCGTGGGCAAAGACGCCCGCGACCTGCCCACCCTCACCGACAACGCCTACCGGCTCAATTCCAACTACAAATACGCCGGGATGCCGCTCTGGAACTGCATCGGGTCGGTGGAAATCGCGGGCTGGGATTTGCTGGGGAAACTGGCCCGAAAACCGGCCTACGCCCTGCTCGGCCAGCCGGTACGGCAGGACTATCCAGTGTACATCTCCGACTTCGACCGGGCCAACGATCCCGAGAAAGTGTTTGGGCGGATGCAGGAAAAACTCGCCGCCACCGGAGCCACGGGAGTAAAAATCAAGGTCGGGGGTCGGATGGTCAACACGCCCGAGGACGAGGCCCGCACCCGCCGCCTCGTGCCCCTGGCCCGCAAGATGTTCGGCGACAAAACCACGATTTACGCCGACGCCAACGGCTCGTACACGGCCCGCGAAGGCATCGAAATCGGACGCTTGCTCGAAGACCACGGCGTGGCAATTTTTGAAGAACCCTGCAATTTTGAAGACGAAAATGGCCTCCGCGCCGTCAACCAGGCGTTGACCAAACTCAAACTTGCGGGCGGCGAGCAGGACACCAGTTTGTACAAATTCCAGCGCCTGGCCCAGACCGGCGTGTACGACCTCCTCCAGCCCGATTTGTACTACAACGGGGGCCTGCTGCGGGCGCTTCAGGTGGCGAAAATCGCCGAAGTAGCGGGCAAAACCATCGCTCCGCACACGCCGAAGGCCGACCCGCTCATCGCCCCGTTCTGGCAGTTTGCCGCCCTCGCGCCCAATTTGTACGGTTTGCAGGAATTCGTGCTCAATCCCGGCGAGAAGTCCCCCACGTGGTTCACGCCCAACATCCGCGTGACGGGCGGCGTGATGCGCATTCCGACCACGCCGGGCCTGGGCATTGCCTACGACGAAAGCATCTGGAAAACGGCGGAGAAAATCGTGTGAAAGCCCGATGCGTCGTTAAAACTCCCTCTGGTTTTTCACCGTCTAAACCTAAAATTCATGCAAAATCGCCGTTGTTTTCTGAGACAATCGGTTGCCAGCGGAGCCTTGCTGGCCGGTGGAACCGCATTGCCGTTCGGTGCCGGTGCCCGGAATTCCGGTGCCGTCTCACCCACTGAACTGGACGAAACCCTCGGGGCCATTCTTCTCAAACCCGTTTTGAAGAAAGAATTTTTTCCGAACCCCGTCATCCTGGAATCGGTGGAAATGCTCCGGCACGGCAACGAGTACATCATCCGTGCCCGCAGTAAGGACGGGGCCGAAGGATACGCCGTTTCCAACCACGGACGGATGGATAACCTCTGGCCGTTTTTCGTGCAGCAGGTGGCCCCGTTTTTCAAGGGCAAAGACGCCCGCGACCTCGACCAACTCGTGGAAGGTTGCCTCGACTTCGACAGCAACTACAAGTACATGAGCATGGCGGTGCTGCTGCCCATTGCCTCGGCAGAATTTGCCATTCTCGATTTGCTGGGGCAGGTGAGCGGCAAGTCGGTGGGCGAGTTGCTCGGGGGCGTCAGGCGGCCGGTCATCGACGTGTACCGGGCCAACAACTTTCGGGGTCAGAGCGCCGAAGAATCGGTGGCCCAAACCCTGGATCGGTTCCGGACCGAAAAGCCCAGGGCGGTCAAGTTTAAAGTCGGGGGCCGGATGGGCCTGCCCGAAGTACCCGCCGACCGGACCGAGAAACTCATTCCGCTGATGCGCAAAACCTTTGGCGACGACGTGATTCTCTACGCCGACGCCAACGGCTCGTACGACGTGCGGGAGGCCATCCGGATTGGCCGGATGCTGGAAGCGTACAACGTGGCTTTTTTCGAGGAGCCTTGTCCGTTCGACTGGCTCTGGGAAACCAAACAAATCGGCGAAGCGCTGACGATTCCCATCGCGGGGGGCGAGCAGGAAAGCTCCATGCGCCGTTTCCGCTGGATGGTGGCCAACGACGCCCTCCAGATTTTCCAACCCGACTTGTTTTACTTCGGGGGCTTGATTCGCTCCATCAAAGTGGCCCGCATGGCTGAGGCCGTGAGCAAACCCTGCACGCCCCACATGTCGGCCTGGGGGTTGGGGTCGTTGTACATGCTGCACTTCGCCTCGGTGGTGGCCAACCCCGGGCCGTTCCAGGAATACAAAGGGGTGAACCAGGACATTCCTCTCGAAAGCACCAGCACCCTCGAAGTAAAAAACGGCCAGGTGAAGGTTCCGACCGGGCCGGGATTTGGGGTGAAAATCGCCCCCGACTGGTTGGCAAAGGCCAAACTCATCACGCATGGCAAACCAAGCTGACGCCAGGGCTTTTCGGGGCGACATGTACTTTCTCCGGCCAGCCTGTGCCTTGCTGGCCGGGTTGTTCAGCCTGGGCGCGTCGGCCCAGCGCGTGACGGTGGCACCGACGCCCCCCACCGGCCCGCAGGTCCGCGTGGCTTACGACCAGCCCTTCACCAGCACGGGCACGACGAGTTTTCGGTTTAAATCCAACAAGCAGTTGAAGACCGACAACGGCTTCGCCCGCCAGAGCGGATACTACGAGCGCGACCGCGATTTGGGCCAGACGTTCACCGCCCCCGACGACTTCACCCTCGGAGCCATCACCGTCCGCTCGGGCAACAACCACGGGCGCGGGGCGGGCGGCTCGGCGGTGTCGATTCAGTTTTTTGAAGTGACCGGCACCCCCGTGCTGCACGACAACGGCACCACCACCGAAGCCTCGACGGCCAGCAACGTGGCCTGGAGCCGCGACCCCCGCACCGACGACTACCTCACCGGCGAGCGGTACGTGAGCCGCCGCGTCGTCCGGGGCTTCCGCCTGCCCGACTCCATCGGGCGGCAGCAGTATTTCCGCTTTGAACTGCCTGACGGCATTCGTCTGAAAAAAGGCCGCCGCTACGCCTTCCTGCTCCTGTTCGATAACCCCGGCCCCGACCGGGCCATGTCGCTGGCCACGCAGTATTTTGGCGGCTACGACGGGGGCCACGGCATCCGGCGCGAGTGCACGGCAGAAAAACCCAAACCCGACGACCTTGCCGACTCGACGTTTCCGCCTTTCGCCGAGCGCCTGCGCCTGCCACCCGGTACCATCGGGTACCCCGACGTGGATACCTACCGGGATTTTACGTTTTACCTCGAAAGCCGCTGAAAACGCCAACGTTTTTTCCATGAAGAATTTAGTGTGGAACGGAGTAGCCCTGAGTCTGCTCCTCCTGGCCGGTTGCCCGCCCGCTCCGGCGCAAAGTCAAACACCCCGTGCGACGGACCGCCGTGCGACGGACCGCCGTGCGACGGACCGCCGTGCGACGGACCGCCGTGCGACGGCGCAACCCAACATTCTCTGGATTACCTGCGAGGACATGTCGCCGCACCTGGGCAGCTACGGCGAACGGGTCGCCCAAACGCCCCACCTCGACCGCCTGGCCGCCGAGGGCATCCGCTACACCAACGTCTACTCGGTGGCCGGCGTGTGCGCCCCCAGCCGCTCGGCCCTCATCACGGGCATGTACCCCACCTCCATCGGCACCCAGCACATGCGCACGCTGTCGGCCAGTTCGGCCCACGGCAAAATGCCCGACGGCGTGATTCCGTATTCGGCGGTGATTCCGCCGCAGGTAAAATGTTTCTCCGAGTACCTCCGCCAGGCCGGGTATTACTGCACCAACAACGCCAAAACCGACTACCAGTTTCACCCCCCCTTCACGGCCTGGGACGAAAACGGCAAGACCGGCCACTGGCGCAACCGTCCGGCGAAGGACACTCCCTTCTTCGCCGTCTTCAACCTAGAAATCACCCACGAATCCCAGGTCTGGATGCGGGAAAATGAACCGCTGCTCGTGCAACCCGAGGCCGTCGAACTCCCGCCGTTTTACCCCGACAACGCCGCCACCCGCCGCGACGTGGCCCGCTTCCTGACCAACGTGCAGCGCATGGACGCCCAGGTGGGCCAGATTCTCCAACAACTCCGCGACGACGGGCTGTACGACAACACGATTATTTTCTTCTACGCCGATCACGGCGACGGCCTGCCCTACTTCAAACGCGAACTCTACGACCGGGGCCTGCGCGTGCCCCTGCTGGTGCGGTTTCCCAGTGCGGAGGGTGCCGGGCGGGTGGACACCGACCTGCACAGCTTCGTAGACTTCGCCCCGACGGTGCTCTCGCTGGCCGGGGTACCGATTCCGGTCTACATGCAGGGGCAGGCGTTTCTGGGGCCGCAGCGCGCCGCCACCCCGCGCCGGTACATCTACGCCGCCCGCGACCGCATGGACCTGCCCACCGACCGGGTGCGGGCCGTGCGCGACGGGCGCTTCAAGTACGTACGGAACTACCACCCCGAAAAACCCGAGTACCAGGACATCCTCTACCGCCTCCAGCAGCCCATGATGCGGGAATGGCTGAAACTCCACGAGGAGGGCAAACTCACCGCCGTGCAGAGCCGGTGGTTCCGGCCCAGCAAACCCGCCGAGGAACTCTACGACTGCGGGGCCGATCCCTATGAACTGACCAACCTCGTCGGCCAGCCCGCCCACGGGGCCAAACTCCGCGAACTCCGGCAGGCCCTCGACGGGTGGATGGGCGAGGTGGGCGACCTGAGCGCCGAGCCGGAATCCGTCATGCTGGCCCGGATGTGGCCCAACCTGCGGCAACCCGCCACGGCCCCGCCCGTGGCCGCGCTGCGCCGAAACAACCTAACCCTCACCTGCCCAACCGAAGGGGCCTCCATCGGCTACCGCGTCGGCGACGGCCCCTGGCGGGTGTACGGCGGGCCGGTGGAGGTGCCGAAGGGCGCGAAAGTCACCGCCAAAGCGGTGCGGATTGGCTACACCCCCAGCGACGAAATCACGGCGACTTCCCGGTAGTAGCAAGTGGGGAGCACCTGCGGCGTTTTGCCTCCCGCCGTGCAACTTTGCAGGACACATTTCCAATACCGATGCAACAGCTCGTCATCCTCGGCGGCGGCGAAAGCGGCGTGGGCGCGGCCCTGCTCGCCAAAGCCAAAGGCCTGCCCGTTTTTTTGTCCGACAACGGCCCGCTGGGATCGGCATACCGGCAAATCTTGCTCGAAAACGGAATCGAGTTTGAGGAAAACGGCCACACCGAAGCCCGGATTCTGGCTGCGTTGGAGGTCATCAAAAGCCCCGGTATCCCCGACAAAGCGCCGCTCATCAAGGCATTGCGGGCGCAGGGTACGCCGGTGATTGGCGAAATCGAGTTTGCCAGCCGGTACACTGGGGCAAAACTCATCACCGTCACCGGCTCCAACGGCAAGACGACGACCACGATGCTGGCTTACCACCTGTTGAAAACGGCGGGCTACAACGTGGGCCTGGCGGGGAACATTGGCGAGAGTTTCGCCAAGCAGGTCATCGACGACACGCGCGATTTCTACGTGCTTGAAATCAGCAGTTTCATGCTCGATTCGATGCACGACTTTCGGTCCGACGTGGCCATCCTGACCAACATCACCCCCGACCACCTCGACCGCTACGAGTACCAGTTTGAGAACTACGTGGCCTCCAAATTCCGTACGCTGCAAAACATGCGGGCGGAGGGCACCTTCATTTTTTACGGAGAAAACGAAGCCATTGCCGCCGAACTGCAACACCGGCAGGTCATTCCCCGAAAACTGCCCGTTTCACTGCTCGAAGAACTTCCGGAAGGCGGCTTCGCCAAAAACGGCCGTTTGACCGTGCGCGTCGGAGGGCGCGAATTCAGCATCGGGCAGGAAGAATTACCCATCAAAGGCGACCACAACGCGCTCAACGCCCTGTGCGCCTTGCTGGCGGCGGTGACCGTCGGCGTACCCGACGAGGCCCTCCGGCAGGGACTGCTGACGTTTCAAAACGCCCCGCACCGGCTCGAATTCGTGGCCGAAATCGGCGGCGTGCAGTTCGTCAACGACTCGAAGGCCACCAACGTCGATTCGGTGTTTTACGCCCTGGGGAGTTTTCGGCAGCCCATCGTCCTCATCGCGGGGGGCACCGACAAGGGCAACGACTACACCCAAATCGAGGCGCTGGTGCGTGAACGGGTGAAGGCGCTCATCTGCCTCGGCAAGGACAACACGAAGCTGGTCGAATTTTTCGGCGGAAAAGTCCCCGAAATCCGGCAGACGCAGGACGTGCGCGAGGCCGTCCGCTGGGGCCGCGACCTGGCCCGTCCTGGCGAGGTCGTGCTGCTTTCGCCCGCCTGCGCGAGTTTTGACCTGTTCAAAAATTACGAAGACCGGGGGGAGCAGTTTAAGGCGGCAGTAAGGAGTTTGGAAAAGTAATTTCACGCGGAGGCGCAGAGACGCGGAGGGTTTTTGAATTGCTCCGCGTCTCTGCGCCTCCGCGTGAAATTACCTCCTCCACGGCTGCCGCTCCCAGTACGTCAGCGAACGCCAGGCCCATTCGAGGGGCCCGAAGCGGAAAAACCGGAGCCACACCGCGCTGAAAATCAAATTCACGACCCACACCACGGCCACCACGTAGTACAACTGGTGGTAGGCCAGCTTGCCGAAGTACCCCAGCCCGAAGCCGTAGAAAAACAAGGAGCACAGCGTGGTTTGCAGCACGTAATTCGAGAACGCCATCTGCCCTACGTTGGCCAGGCCATTGAGTAGCCTACGCAGCCATCCCGCCCGGAACAGCAGCAGCAACACGCTAGCGTGCCCCAGCCCGACGAGTCCCCGCTGGAGGTCGTAGAGCAATTGGCCGGGTACCAGCCGGGTGTCGGCGTAATGAACGATGTTTTGGGCCTGGGCGGCAGCATCGAAGGTCTGCACCGCCGCCAGCGGCAGGCCAATGCCGTAGCCCGCCGCCAGCATCAGCCAGTACGTTCGGGTGGGCAGTTTGTTGGTGAAAAATCCCCATTTGAACAGCGCCATGCCCAAAAACATCATCGCCCACACGTCCCAGACGCCGAGCAGGTAGAGAAAGCGGCTGTGGAAGAGAATGATGTAGGGTTCGAGGGTTTTGTACACGTTGGGGTAGTTACCCCGCATGTTGGCGTTCATCTCAGCCACTTCTTTCGGGTCGGGTTTGCTTTGTTTCTCGATTTTTTCCCAGGCTTCCTTGTCTTTTTTCTGATCGTCGGTCAGCTTCTTTTTTGCCTTTTCGAGCGAAACGGCGGTGAGGTACTTCGCCCGTTTCTCGCGGAAGTCGTGGTGCTGGCGGTAGAGCTTGGCCGTCGTGACAGTAACGCATACCAGCGCGGCGAGGAGCAGTTTGCGGGGGGGCAGTTTGCGGAACGCGTACAGCGCCAGCCCGGCCACAGCGTAGTCGAACAGGATATCGCCTACCCAAAGGAACACGTACTCATGGATGACGCCGAACAGCAGCATCCAGAGCAGCCGCCGTTGCAGCAAGTCGGCGCTGCCGAGACCGGCGTCTTCTTTCCGGCTCGTGAAAATCAGAAGGCCCGCCCCGAACAGCATCGAAAACAGCCCGCGCATTTTGCCTTCAAAGCCGATTTGAACGATCAGGTGAACGTAGTAATCGAGGGTGCCGGGGTGGCGGAAGGGTTCGTGTTCGAGCGCCGGGGCCTGCCCGAAGTACGGGATGTTCATCAGCAGAATGCCCAGCAGGGCCATGCCCCGCACGGCGTCGATGGTGCGGAAGCGTTCGGTGAGGCCGACGGGTTGGCTGCGTTGGGGAAGGGCGACCGTTTCGGAGGTGGGGGCGAGGGCATCCATACATTTTTCGTGGGTAAGGGGCTGAAAAGTCCCTAAATCACGGAAGGATTTCGCTGAAATTCAACGCCGTTTGCTCGTTTGCCGGTTGAAGGCCGTGAAATACCGTTCTGTCGGTTGTTTTGCGCAATTGGTACCATTGGGTTAATAACCGGGCGCGGGCGTGTGGGCGCAAAACTTTACCTTTGGCTCGTTCCGTTTCACTCCAACCGTCAACTCCATTCTCATGAAATTCACACGATTCGGCGCGGCCAAGAAGCCCCTCCACCTGCTCACCCTAGCGCTGCTGTTGGGCGGCACCACCGCCTTTGCGCAAACCAACACCATGACGGCCACGGTCGATGGCAAAGCCTGGTCGGCCCCCGTTCAGAAGCTCCGCCTGCCCTTTCCGGGACACGTCAAGTACCTCGGCCTGGCGGGCATGGCCGTCAAGCCCGACGTGCAGCTCTGGATTCGCCTGCTCTACACCGGCGACAAGCTCAAACCCGGCACCTACGAGGTGATTCCTCAGGACGGCAGCGAGTATGAACGCGTTTACAAGCAGTCCAGCGGCGCCGACGTGACCTGGGCGCTGGTGGACTACACCGAAGAAACGAAGGGCCTCGGCCACGCCTTCCGCGACGGGGAGTCGTGGAAGGGCACCGTGACCATCACGAAAGTGACCGACACGAGCGTTGAAGGCACGTTTGAGGCGACGATGAAGGGCGTTTTGTACAAAAAACGCGGCTTTGCCACCGCGACCGGCGCGGGGCTGTTCGCCAACCTCGAAGACAAGGCCATCACCAAAGCCGGCGGCGGGATGCTCGTCAAAGGCGACCCCCACGACCACGACAACTCCAAAAAAACCGGCTCCACCGACGACATCGTGGTGAAGGACGGGAAGTTTAGTTTGAGTTGGGAGAAGAAGTAAAAACCATGATGTAGAGAGTTCAGAAGGATTGAAAGATGGGTTGTTTGATTCATCCTTCAATCATTCTGAACCCTCTACATCATGATTCTTCCATTATTCACCGCCACCTGAGACGCCCGCCAGCTTTCCCGCAGCAGCCCGTCGATTTTGTCCAAATCCGTTTGGGTGATGCGGGTGTCACAGCGGTCGCGGAGCAACACGACGCGCCTCTGCGTGACACTTTTTTTCACGCAGAGGCGCAGAGACGCGGAGTCAATGACAAACTTCAAACCAGTTTCTTGTACTTAATCCGCTTCGGCGTGGCGTCGGTGCCGAGGCGTTTGCGGCGGTTTTCTTCGTAATCGGAGAAGTTTCCTTCAAAAAAATACACCTGCGAATCGCCCTCGAAGGCCAGGATGTGCGTGGCCACGCGGTCGAGGAACCAGCGGTCGTGGGAGATGACCACGGCGCAGCCCGCGAAGTTTTCGAGGGCTTCTTCCAGCGCCCGGAGCGTGTTCACGTCGAGGTCGTTGGTCGGTTCGTCGAGGAGGAGCAGGTTCGCGCCCTGCTTGAGCATCATGGCCAGGTGAACGCGGTTGCGCTCGCCGCCCGACAGCGTACCCACCTTTTTCTCCTGGTCGGCCCCGCCGAAGTTGAAGCGGCTCACGTAGGCGCGGGCGTTGATGGTGCGCCCGCCCACCGTCATCAGGTCGTTGCCGCCGGAGATGGTTTCGTACACGGTTTTGGCCGGGTCGAGGCCATCGTGGCCCTGGTCCACGTAGGCCCACTGCACGGTTTCGCCCACCGAAAAATCGCCCGCGTCGGGTTTTTCGCGGCCCGTGATGAGTTTGAACAGCGTCGTTTTACCCGCCCCGTTCGGCCCAATGATGCCCACGATTCCCGCCGGGGGCAGGGCAAAACCGAGGTGTTCGAACAGCAGTTTGTCGCCGTAGGCTTTGGCCACGTCGTGGGCTTCGATGACCTTGTTGCCCAGGCGCGGCCCGGCGGGGATGAAAATTTCCAGGCGTTCTTCCTTCGACCGCGTTTCCTCGTCCAACAGCTTTTCGTAGGCCCCCAGGCGGGCTTTCGACTTAGCCTGCCGGGCTTTGGGGGCCATGCGCACCCATTCGAGTTCACGCTGGAGGGTTTTCTGCCGCTTCGATTCCGTTTTTTCTTCCTTCGCCAGACGTTGCTGCTTCTGGTCAAGCCAGGAGGAGTAGTTGCCTTTCCAGGGAATGCCCTCGCCCCGGTCGAGTTCGAGAATCCAGCCCGCCACGTTGTCGAGGAAGTACCGGTCGTGGGTCACGGCGATGACCGTGCCTTTGTACTGCCGGAGGTGTTCTTCGAGCCAAAGCACGCTTTCGGCGTCGAGGTGGTTGGTCGGTTCGTCGAGCAGCAGCACGTCGGGTTCTTGCAACAACAGGCGGCAGAGGGCCACGCGGCGTTTTTCGCCGCCCGAGAGGTTGGCCGTCAGCGCATCGGAAGGCGGGCAGCGCAGGGCGTCCATCGCTTTTTCGAGCTTGCTGTCGAGTTCCCAGGCGTCGAGTTGGTCGAGGCGTTCCTGCACTTCGCCCTGGCGGGCGAGGAGCTTGTCGAAATCGGCGTCGGGGTCGGCAAAGGCTTCGTTGATTTGCTCGAACTCTTTGAGCAACGCCACGGTTTCGGCGGCCCCTTCCTCCACCACCTCGCGCACGGTTTTGGTGGGGTCCAGTTGGGGTTCCTGTTCGAGCATCCCAACCGAGTAGCCGGGCGAAAACACCACTTCGCCCGTGTAACTTTTGTCCCGACCGGCGATGATGTTCAACAAGGTGCTTTTTCCCGACCCGTTGAGGCCCAGCACCCCGATTTTTGCTCCGTAAAAAAAGGAGAGGTAAATGTTTTTGAGAATCTGACGTTGGGGAGGTATCGTTTTGCTCACCCCCGCCATCGAGAAAATAATGGTTTCGTTGCTCATTTTTTAGTTACTTTGGCCGTTGAACCCTTGCACTGGCAAATATCGCAAAACAGGCCACTTGCCAGTCTGACCACCCCTTGAAAACCATGGAAAACGCCCTCGCCCAGCATGAATTTGGGTACGTTAAAGACGACAAGGTCTTTCTGAAAGGATACCTTACCTACCCCGACCGCCAGATTGGCGAAGTCAGAAACACCCCGGAAGAAGCCCTCCAGTACTTCGTCAACCGCTTTCAACTGGCCCAGAACAAGGTCGCGCAGCTTGAGGCGCAGGTCGAAGAAGCCCAGAACAAAGGCTCTTTCCTGACCAAATTGCTCCAACTGCGCAAGAACCTCACCGAGTTCGACGGCCTCGGCGATTTCATTCCGCTGCTCAACCGCCTCGACGCCCTCGAAGAGCGCCTCCGCGAACTCATCAAAACCAACCAGGCCAAAAACCTGGAAATCAAGCGGGCGTTGCTCGAAGAAGTCCGTGAAGTGGTCAAGCAGGAGGACTGGGCGAAGGCCACCGAGGGGATGCAGGAATTGAAGACGAAGTGGCTCAAAACCGGCCCCGTCGAAAAGCCCTACGAGGACGAAATCGAAGGCGAGTTTCAGCGCCTGGCCGACGATTTTTACCAGCGTCGCCGCGACTTTTTCGCCGAGAAAAACCGCATCATTGACGAGAAAATCGCCACGCTCCAGCGCCTCGTGGACCGGGCTTTTGCCCTGCGCCGCCAGGAAGACCTGGACGCTTCGTTTCAGGAAATTAAACTCTTGCAGGCCGAGTGGAAAACCGTCGGGCAGGTGCCGCCCAAAAAGCAGAGCATGCTCTGGAAGCAGTTTAAGAAAGCCAACGACCTGTTTTTCGAGAAATACAACAACGCCAAAGGCATCGTGCCCAAGCCCCGCGTCAACCCGATTCTGGTGGCGCTCCAGGCGATGGCCGACGAAGCCGAGGGGTTGTTGAAAAACCAGCGCGATTTCGCCGCCGCCTCCGACCGGGCCAAAACGTTGCTCGTCAACTGGAAAGAAACCAGCGCCAAGCTCAAGGCCTCGATGGACCGACAGCTTTCGGAGCGCTTCCGCGCCGCCTGCGACAAGATTTTTGAGATGAACTACCTCATCCGGGTCATCGGCTACCGGCACCCGTACTTCCTGGAAAAACCCCGCGTCGAGCAGTTGAAAATCATGATCAACCAGATGGACTACCTCGTGCGGAAGGAAAAAGCCGACCTGATGCAGTACGAAGCCCCATCGGGCAGCGGCTACGGCAGCAGTTCGGGCGGCGGGTACGGCGGGGGCGGCAGTTACAGCAGCGGAAGCGGAAGCTACAACAGCGGGGGAGGTGGCTACGGCGGCGGTGGAAGTTACAGCAGCGGCGGCGGTTACAACCGCCAGCAGCAACCTTCCGAGGCTGACCGGCAGATGATGAACAAGCTCAACACCCAGAAGCGCAAGGTGGCCATGAAGGAAATGCTGCTGGTGGAGTTTAAGAAGGAATTGGATGGGTTGCTGACGCGGTAGTTTTCAGTTTACAGTCTTCGGTTTCCAGTTTTGCTTTTCAACATGAAGCCCTCCGCAGCAAACGGAGGGCTTTGTTTTTCAACTGGAAACTGTAAACTAAAAACTGTAAACTGCCCTCATGGCTTCTTCCGCTTCACCGCCAAATCGTGCGCCGTGTCGTAGTAGCTCCGCAGGTTTTTCCAATCGAACACTTCCGAGATGCTCTCCACGCGGTTGCGCTGCATGATGCGGTCACGGCGGGTGAGTTTGACGAACTTCAGGAGGATGTCGGATAGCTGGTCGGCGGCCTGGTGGAAGTTCTGCTTCGTGCGGTTGAGCACGTACACGCCCCAGTTTTCGTAGTCGCGCATGATTTGCATCATGTAATCGCCGAAACCCGACAGGTCGCTCGTCACGGTCGGCACGCCCCGGGCCACGCATTCGAGGGGCGTGTAGCCCCAGGGTTCGTAGTAGCTGGGAAAAATGCCGAGGTGGCAGCCCCGCACGAACTGGCTGTACTCAATGCCGAACAGGGGGTTGGTGGTGGCAATGAAATCGGGGTGGTACACGATCTTCACCCGGTCTTCGGCGTGGTTTTGCAGGTTGGCCATGCGCAGGAATTTCACGATGTCGTCCTCCTGCTTTAAGTGGTGCGTGACGGTCTTGGGTAGTTGCTTCGTTTTCCAGGTCTGAATCGTGCGGCGGAGGCGGAGTTGCCAGTATTCGTCCACGAACTTGTTGAGGTCGGGCATTTTCAGGTCGTTGCTCGTGGCCGAGGCCATGAACAGTTGCTCGCCGATCTGATTTTCGATCTGCTTGCAGGTTTCCTTGATTTCGTCCATCACCGCCCGCGATTGCAGCACCTGCGCGTCGAGGGAGTAGTACGGGTTGCGGGTGATGATGAACATCACGACCGTCACGTCGGAGCCGGACTGCTTTAGTTTCCAGTTCAACCGGCTGAGGGCTTCGAGCGTGAGGTCGTAGCCTTTGTTCATGTATTCATACCGGCCCGAAGTGAAGAAATACAGCGTTTTGTCGAGGTCGAAGGAGTAGCTCTGGAAAAAATGACCCATCACGAACTCGTGGATTTTTTCCTTGTACCGCACGTGCAGGTTCTGGAACTCGTGCAGGGCCGTGAAGCGGGTGATGTTGAGGCCGTTGGGCAAAATCAGGTCGCAGGCCCGGTCGAGCAGAAATTCGCACTCGCGGGCGGTCACGTCGCTGACGGTCGTCATCACGTGGCAGTGCTGGGCGGCCAGGTGTTCGATGGTCGCTTGAGCCTCGATGCCGTAATGCCTCGACTGCTCCAGCCACTGGCCCTTGAACGTGGGCAGGATGCCGTAAAAGTCGGGCACGTTGGGGGCCATGTACCGGCCCAGCATGGTGGCGTGGGTGGTAAACACGGTTGAAATCTTCGCCCCATCCACCTTCAGATCGGGAATCGCCGTAGCGGCCATCCACTCGTGGAAGTGCGCGACGAGGTCGGTTTTGCCCCCTTCGGCGGCGGCCAATTCCGTCAAAAACACCCGCACGCATTCGCCGAAGGCCAGCACATGCCCGACGAGTTCTTCGGCGTTGAGGGTGGAAAGCTGGTGGCGGTTCCAGAGGGCGAACTTGACTTCGTCGATGCGGGCGAAAACCTTCCAGAAATCGAACAGCACGATGCGGGGCTTGCCCGTCACGAGCCAGTAGCCGTAGTGGACTTCAAAGCCCATGTCCCGCATTTTGGCGACAGTCTTGCCGAGTTTGGAATCGCCCAACTCGGTGATTTCCTCAAATTCGGCGGCGGCGGTTTGGGGAAAGTACGGGCCGAGCAGAAAATAATCGTCGCCCCATTTTTCGACCATCGACGGCACCTTCGTGCGGATGACGGTGTAGATGCCGCCTACCTGGTTGCAGACCTCCCAGGCGATTTCAATCAGGGCTTTGGGGCGGATTTTGGGTTTGATGGGTTCGATTTCGAGTGCCATGCAACGCGGGAAACGGGGCAGGAGGCCGACTTGCCCCTGCCGCCGCCAAAGTTATGCGTTTGGGTTTTGCGGCGAAGCATTTGAAAATTTTTTTGCGGAATTGTGCAAAAAATGCCCGGGCTACTTTACCCAAGCCCCCGACTCGACGACCTCCGTCTTCCCGCCCCGCGTCAGCGTGTAGGCAAATCCTTTCTGGATGGCAAACGCCCCCACTTCGCCGTTGCGGTTGGTGGCCAGGTAGCCCACCTGAAACTCCCGGTGGTTGGGGTAGCGCTTGACGATGCGCCCGATGGCCTCCTTGCAGGCCTGCTGGGGCGTGCGGCCCTGGCGCATGAGTTCGACGACAAGGAAGGAGCCGAGGGTCTTCAGCACGAATTCGCCCAGGCCTGTGGCGCAGGCCGCGCCCACTTCGTTGTCCACGAACATCCCCGCGCCCAGCACGGGCGAATCGCCCACGCGGCCGTGCATTTTGAAGGCCAGGCCGCTGGTGGTGCAGGCTCCGGAGAGCCGCCCCTGGGCGTCGAGGGCCAGGATGCCGATGGTGTCGTGGCGCTCGACGTTGATTTTGGGCTGATACCTGGCCGTTTTTTTCCACTCCTCCCAGGCTTTTTTGGCCTTGTCGGTCAGGAGGGCCTCTTTTTTGAAACCCTCGGAAAGCGCGAATTGCAGCGCCCCCGCGCCGGAGAGCATCACGTGCGGGGTTTTTTCCATCACCCGCCGCGCCACCGACACAGGGTGCATGATGCCTTCGAGAAACGTGACCGCTCCGGCGTTGCCCTGCCAGTCCATGATGCAGGCGTCGAGGGTGACGTGGCCGTCGCGATCGGGGTAGCCGCCGTAGCCCACGCTGGTGTCGTTGGGGTCGGCTTCGGGCACGCGGCCCCCGGCTTCGACGGCGTCGAGGGCGCTGCCGCCGCGTTGCAGGGCCTGCCAGCCCGCCTCGGTGGCTTTCTGGTTGGGCCAGGTGGCCACGACGAGGGGCTGGGGCGCGGCTTCGGGAGCGAAGGGCGCGGCGAGCGGGGCGAGGGCGGTGGTTTGGAGGAAATCCCGGCGCGTGAGCATGGCTTTTGTTGTGGGGCGGGTTATCAACCCGCCCGTGTTTTGGTTAGGAAAGCCTGGGCGGGTTATCAACCCGCCCCACAATATCCACCACGGCGCGGATTTTTTCTTCGTCGGCCTCGAAAATTTCGTATTCCGGCACCACTGGATTGCCGCCCATCGACAAGCCCGGTTTCCGGAACTGCATGGCGCTCGGGCGGGCGGAGCGGCCCGTCAGGTGGAGGGTTCGGATGCCAGTCTGGAGCAGTTCCGCCGCGTTTTGCCCGTTCACCCCGCTGCCCGCGATGAGTTCAATCCGGCTCCCGGCCTGTTGAGCCAGTTGGGCAAGCGTTTCCCGACCCTCGAAGGCCGTCGGCCTCCCGCCCGACGTGAGCAGCCGTTGGCATCCCGCTTCGACGACCGCTTCCAGGGCTTCGGCCAAATTCCGGGTCATGTCGAACGCGCGGTGGAAGGTCACGGGCAGCGGGTGGGCCAGTTCGACGAGCTGACGGGTACGGGGTACGTCCACCGTGCCGTCGGGGCGGAGCAGGCCCAGCACCACGCCGTTGGCTCCCAGGCGGCGGGCCGTTTCGACGTCGGCCTGAAGCTGCTCGAATTCCGAATCGGTGTAACAAAAATCGCCGCCCCGGGGCCGGGCCATCACGCACACGGGCAGGGTCGTGTGGATTTTAGCCAGCAGGACCAACCCCGCCGGAGGCGTGGTGCCACCTTCGGGCGGACTGGCGCAGAGTTCAATCCGGTGCGCCCCGGCCCGCTGGGCCACCCGGCAGGATTCGAGGCTGTAGGCGCAGACTTCGACGTTCACGCAATGGGTTGATTTTGAAGAGCGGGAATACGGCCCGCCAATTTTTTTCGGGACGACGTACTTTTTTTGAGCGAAAGCGCTTAATTAAGCGCAAATTTTCAGGATGCAAAGGGAGCCTCTTGAAAATTCGCTTACTTTTGCAATCCTTTTTTCAAAACCATTCATTTTAAGGAGGGAAAACCTATGTATTGGACCCTTGAACTGGCTTCCTACCTGGAAGATGCCCCCTGGCCTGCCACCAAAGACGAACTCATCGATTACGCCATCCGCACCGGCGCTCCCCTCGAAGTAGTCGAAAATTTGCAGGAATTGGAGGACGACGGTCAGCCTTACGAAAGTATTGAGGAAATTTGGCCCGATTACCCCACGAAAGACGATTTCTTTTTCAACGAAGACGAATATTGAGGCCTGTTACCCCGAACTTCTTCACGCTTCTTTCATAGAAAATGCACGGCTCAAGCCGTGCATTTTTGGTTCTGGCCGGAAGCCGCCAACTCCCGTTCGTTTTCAATGCGGTGGCGGTACGCCTGAGCCGCCCGTTGGATTTCGCCTTCGGTCCAACCCAGTACCCCGGCCATTAGTCCGGTCACCGCGGGCAGAGCACGCAAGGTTGCGGCCCAGTCGAGAAGTTCCAACCCCAGGCGCCGACCCAGCACATCGGGCAAGGTGCAGGCCATTTCGGTTTCCACGGCAAAAATCACCTCCGCCGCCAGGAACGGTAGTCCCTCATCAAGGCGCTCGGCTAAGTCAGGACGCTGGTGGATTAACGCCACGATGGCTTGGGACTCGGTCCCGTATTTTTTCCAAAGGTGCCGCGCCACATCTTCGGGCAGTGGGGAGAGTTGCCGCCACCCTTCGGGCGTAAATCCTTCGGCCCCCGCGAGTAGCTGCCCGGCGGTTTGGCACGGGCGGGGGGCTTCCCCGAGTTGGCGGAGGCATTCGTCCACCGTATCCTGGGCCATCAGGCGGTACGTGGTCCACTTGCCGCCCATGATGCTGACGAGGCCGGAAACGGCGTCCACCTCCACTTCGTGGTCACGCACGAGCGACTTCGCGGACGCCAGCGGATCAGCCTGAAGGAGGGGGCGCAACCCGGCAAACCCGGCCTGCACCTGCGCCGGGCTGACCGTTACGTCGAGGTAGCGCCGGACGTAATCGAGGAGGTAGGCCACTTCCGCCTGGTTCAGCGTAGGGTCGTCGTGCAGGTGCGCTTCGGTATCCGTGGTGCCCACGAGCACGTGTTCCTGCCAGGGAATCAAGAATATGACCCGCCCGTCGTCGGTTTTCGGCACCAGCACGGCCGTATCGCCGTCGAGCACGGTGCGGGGTAAAATCAGGTGAACTCCCTTGCTGACGCGCATCCGTTCGGCCAGCCGGGGATTGGCCCGTAGCCGGACGGCATCGGCAAATGGCCCGGCGGCGTTGACAAACAGCCGGGCCGTCACTACGAGCCGCTCGCCTGTCAGCTCATCCTGCACGGTCAGCGTTTGGAGCTGACCGTTGGACGAGGTGCCGAAATCAAGCGCGCAGGCGTGGTTGAGCACGGTGGTTCCGCGCCGGGCGGCAGTTTTTACCAACGCCAGCCCAAAACGGGCGTCGTCGAGCTGGCCGTCGTAGTAAAGCACGGCCCCGCGGAGGTGTTCCCGCCGCAGGGTGGGAATGCATTCCAGCGCTTCCGCGGAGGAGAGTTGGCGGCTGGGCGCCAGGTTGTCATTGCCCGCCAGCGCGTCGTAGAGTTTAAGGCCCGTGCCGTAATAAAACCGCTCGAACCAGGATGCGCAGGGCGTCAGCAGCGCCAGCGGGCGGGTGAGGTGAGGGGCATTCCGAAGAAGATACCGGCGCTCGCGCAGGGCCTTGCGCACCAGCCGAAACTGCTCCCAATCCAACTTTTTAAACGCCTGCTCCAGGTAACGGACGCCCCCGTGAATCAACTTGGTGGATTTGGAAGACGTTTGCGCGGAAAAATCCTCCCGCTCAATCAGACACACCCGCAGCCCGCGCAGGGTAGCGTCGAGGGCCACGCCCGCCCCGGTGGCCCCCCCGCCAATGACACACACATCGAACGACTCGGTGCGAGCGCGGTGCAGGTGGGTGGGGCGGTGCATGCAGGTTGAAGGGAAAAGGGAAAAGGAGAAGGGAAAAAGGAACACTGCTTTTTCCCTTCTCCTTTTCCCTTTTCCCTGCGTCAGATTTTTGCTTTCTCGTACTTTTTCGGGGCGTACAGGAAGCCAAACGCTTCCGCGCCTTCTTTGGAATGCACCTTGTGGTGGATGTAGTGCGCCCGCATGATGCGCTTCATGTACCGGCTCCTGGCTACGAACTTGATTTTCACCCGGCGATGCACGATGACATCGTGAAAAATAAAGTAGAAGATGCCGTAAGCGAGGATGCCCAGCCCAATCCAAAACAGAAAGTTTAACCCCGGCACGAACGTACCAACGGCGAAAAAACCAATCGAGAACAGAGCAAATACCACCGCGAAGTAGTCGTTTTTCTCGAAAAACCCTTTGTGGGGCCGGTGATGGTCTTCGTGCCAGACCCACAAAAAGCCGTGCATGATGTACTTGTGCGTAAACCAGGCGACGCCTTCCATGAAAAAGAAGGTACCTACCACGAGCAGCGCGTTGAACAACCAGGTCATGTCGTCGGAACGGATTTTTTCATCAGCAGGACACGAAAATACGGCCTTTTGTTCCAAATTTTTTCGGCATCCCGGCTGTTTGATGCGTAACGGCGCTCCCGAAAAATATTTCGGGAGGTTTTCACCAAACCAAAGTCCCGTTGGTTATCTTTGGTAAACCCTGTAACGAGTAACGCCATGAAGGATGGTTTGTTGGGCCTGGCGGAAAAAACCGCCACCCGCAGCAGGAGAGCCAACATGGATTTGCGGGCGCTCCGTGAGCTGGTCAGGAGGGGAGAAGGCGCGACGCTGGAATTTAAACTGAAAGCCAACCATCCCGAGAAAATCATTCGCGAAGTGGTGGCCTTCGCCAACACCGACGGCGGAACGCTTCTGGTGGGCGTGGGGGACGACGGCAGCATTCCGGGCCTGAAATTCGCCGATGAAGAGGAATACACGCTCGTCCGGGCCATCGAAAAATACTGCTTTCCGGAAATTCGCTACGACCTGGAGCGCATCTCCGTCAACGACGACCGCGAAGTACTCATCTTCCGGATTCCCCCCAGCGAAGAAAAACCCCACTACGTATCGCTCGAACCCAACGGCTCCGACCGCAAAGCCTATGTGCGCCTGAAAGACAAGTCCATTCAGGCGAGCAAAGAGGTCCGGCAGATTCTGAAGTGGAAAGACAAAGCCCGGAACGTGCAGTTCAACTACGGCCGCAAGGAAGAAATTCTGATGCACTACCTCGGCGAAAATCCCAGCGTGACTGTGGAAAGCTACGCCCAACTCGCCCGGATTCCAATGTGGCTGGCGTCGAAAACGCTCATTACCCTCGTGCTGGCGAAAGTTCTGCGCATCCGTCCCGATGAAATGGCGGATGAATTCCTGGCCGCCTGAACACGGTGAAACCTCCCGAATCTTACCGGGAGGCTTTTTTTCTTCAACTCGGTTACGCGTTTACCTTCAGCGCCACCTCCACATTGCCCTTCACCGCTTTGGTGTACATACAGGCGTGGTAAGCCGTCCGGGCGAGGCGCTCGGCCCGCTCCGGGTCTATGCCGGGCAGCGACACGGCCAGTTCGACCGAGAGAAATACCCCATTGCCTTCGAGGTTCATCGAAACCGCCGCGTTCACGGCCCAGCCTTCGGGCAACGCAATGCCCTGCTTGTCGGCCACGTACTCGATGGAGCCGCCGTAGCAGGCCGAGTAGGCGGCGGCGAAAAGTTGTTCCGGATTCACGCCCCCGCCGGGGCCTCCGCTTTCGACGGGTTTACGGGTATCGAGGTCGAGGGCACCGTCGCTCGAACGGACGTGGCCCTCGCGGCCTCCGGTGGAGCGAACGTGGGCGGTGTACAAGGTCGTCATGCTGAATTTTTGTGCGGTTGGTTGGAAACCAAACTGGCCGGTTTTGCTTTTGTTTCAGCAGAATTTCAGAAAGTCTATAAATTCAATCGACTTACTTAGTTAAAGTTTTTACTATTTTTGCCCCGCTTTCTTCCCCCTGTTTCACCCGAATGGCTCTGCATCAATCCATTGAAGCGCTCCTGCCCCGGCTCGAAGCCCTGTCCCTCGCCGAGGGCCTGCGGCTCGTGGCCAAGTTGTTCCCCGGAAAAGTCGTATTTTCTTCGTCGTTCGGGCAGGAAGACCAGGTGATTGCCGACGCCATTTTTCGCCAAAAACTGCCCATCCGCGTCTTCACCCTCGACACAGGGCGGCTGTTCCAGGAAACCTACGACCTGATGGACGCCACCCGCGCCCGCTACGGCGCGACGTTCGAGACGTACTTTCCCCAGACCGAGCGCGTGCAGCAGTTAGTGCAGGAAAAAGGCTTCAACAGTTTTTACGAGTCGGTCGAAAACCGGAAAGAATGCTGCGGCATCCGCAAAATCGAGCCGCTGAAGCGGGCGCTCGCCGGGGCTGAGGTGTGGATCACGGGCCTGCGCGGCGAGCAATCCGAAAACCGCGCCGACATGGCCATGCTCGAATGGGACGCCGCCAACCAGGTGCTCAAATTCAACCCGCTCATCCACTGGAGTTACGACGAGGTACTGGCCTACCTGAAGGAAAACCGCGTGCCCGACAATCCCCTCCACCGCCGGGGCTTCATCAGCATCGGCTGCGGACCCTGCACCCGCGCCATCGAACCGGGCGAACACCCCCGCGCCGGGCGCTGGTGGTGGGAAGCCTCCAAAAAAGAATGCGGCCTGCACGCGGGGTAGGTTGTTCGTTGTCCGTTGATCGTTGTTCGTTTTCTGATGCATTTCCCATGAGTGTCGAATCATCCCCTGAACTCGCTTTGTTGCCAACCGGCGTTTCCACCTTCCCCCGCGAACTGGAGGACGAGGCCATTTACATCATGCGCGAGGTGGCGGCGCAGTTCGAGAAACCCGCCATTCTGTTTTCGGGGGGCAAAGACTCGATCACACTCGTGCGCCTGGCCCAGAAGGCATTTTTTCCGGGGAAAATCCCCTTCCCGCTCCTCCACATCGACACGGGCCATAACTTCCCCGAAACCATCGAGTACCGCGACTGGCTGGTGAAAGAAACCGGGGCCGACCTCATCGTGCGCTACGTGCAGGACAGCATCGACGCCGGGAAAGCGCGCGAGGAAACCGGCAAGTACGCCAGCCGCAATGCCCTCCAAACGGTCACGCTGCTCGACGCCATCGAAGAATTCAAGTTCGACGCCTGCCTCGGCGGGGCACGCCGCGACGAGGAGAAAGCCCGCGCGAAGGAGCGCATTTTCAGCGTCCGCGACGACTTCGGGCAGTGGGACGCCAAGCGCCAGCGCCCCGAACTCTTCGACATGCTCAACGGCCGCATTTCGGTGGGCGAAAACGTACGCGTGTTTCCCATCTCCAACTGGACCGAACTCGACGTCTGGAATTACATCCGCGAGGAGGGCATTCCGCTACCCTCGCTGTATTTTAGCCACCAGCGCCAGGTTTTTGAGCGCGACGGGTTAATCTGGGCCGATTCGCCGTACATCAACAAAGACGCCGACGAGATTCCCTTCGAGGCCACCGTCCGCTTCCGCACCGTGGGCGACATGACCTGCACCGCCGCCGTGCTGTCCGAAGCCACCGAACTCGACGACATTATCGGCGAAATCCGCTCGGCGAAAATCTCCGAACGCGGTGCCCGCATCGACGACAAACGCTCCGAAGCCGCCATGGAAAAGCGGAAGCAGCAGGGGTATTTTTAATCAGGAGTGAGGAGGCAGGAGTGAGGAGTGAGTAGAAAGGCAGTTTGTCTTTTCGTTTTCTTCCTGACTCCTCACTCCTCACTCCTCACTCCTTAAAAAATGGACATCCTCCGCATTGCCACCGCCGGGTCGGTGGACGACGGCAAAAGCACGCTCATCGGGCGGCTGCTGTACGAAACCAATTCGATTACCGGCGACAAGCTCGAAGCCCTCGAAGCAGCCAGCAAGCGCAAGGGCCTCGATTTCGTGGACCTCTCGCTCCTCACCGACGGCCTCATCGCCGAGCGCGAGCAGGGCATCACCATCGACGTGGCGCACATTTACTTCGCCACGCCCCGCCGCAAGTACATCATCGGCGACACCCCCGGCCACTTCGAGTACACCCGCAACATGGTCACCGGGGCCTCCAACGCCCAAGTCTCGCTGATTCTGGTGGACGCCCGCAACGGCGTGGTCGAGCAAACCTTCCGGCATTTTTTCATCGCCACGCTCATACGCATTCCGCAGGTGGTGGTGTGCGTCAACAAAATGGATCTGGTGGGCTACAGCCAGGCGCGTTTTGACGAAATCCGGGCCGAGTTCGAGGCATTCGCGCAAAAAATAGGGTTTGAGGGCCAGCAAATCACCTTCATCCCCATCTCCTCGCTCTACGGTGTGAACATCACGGCGAAGTCGGAGGAGATTGATTGGTACGAAGGCGGTTCGCTGCTTGACACGCTGGAGAATGTGACGCCCCAGTCCGAACTCGACCAGCCCAAGCCCGCCCGTTTCCCCGTCCAGTACGTGATTCGTCCCAAGACCGAGGAGTTTCACGACTTCCGGGGCTACGCCGGGAAAATCGCCAGCGGGACGTTCGCCGTCGGCGATGAGGTGGTGGTGCTGCCCACGGGCCTCACCTCGCGCATTGCGACGATTGAGAAGTTTGACCACAAATTAGACCGCGCCGGGGCGAAAGAATCCGTCGTCATCACGCTCGAAACCGACGTGGACGTGTCGCGGGGCAACATGCTCGTGAAGGTGGGCCAGGAACCGGAGCAACGCCGCGAACTCACCGCCCGCGTGTGCTGGCTCGACGCCCAGCCGCTCACTGCCGGACGCACCTACCTGCTCCAGCACGGCATCAACGACGCGAAAGCCAAAGTGCTTGCCATCGACGAAGTGACCCACGTGCAGACCCTCGAAACCGAGGCCAACGCCCCGCAATTGAAGCTCAACGAAATCGGCACGGTGCGTTTGAAAACCGCCAAGCCCCTTTTCGCCGACCGCTACGCCGACAACCCCGCCAACGGCGCGTTCATCCTCATCGACGAATTTTCCCACTCCACCGTGGGTGTCGGGTTCGTCGAATAAGTTTTGGTGTTTAACGAAAACACAAAGCCCCGGACTGGTTGGTCCGGGGCTTTTTTGATTGTCTTTTTTGTCTGAACCGGGATTACACGGATTCTGGGATTTCAGGATTGATGAAAAATCCGCTAATCCCAAAATCCGTGTAATCCCGGTTCAGACAAAAAGGACAACTCAATTCACCTTAAACTCTGCCCTCGCGTCGGCCCACATGAGGGCGACGGTGCCGTTGTTCATCACGTCGATGGTAAATTGCTCGACGGGCGAGGCATTCTTTTTCGCCGGCACCGTCACGCGCAGCACGTCTTCGTCCTGCTTGTAGGTGTAGGCACCCCACTTCGGGGTTTTGTTGAAGATGATCGTCCATTCTTTCTCCCCCGGAATCGTGAACAGGGCGTACTTCCCGGCGGGCAGGCTTTTGCCTTCTACTTTCACCTCTTTGTCGACGGTGAAGGTAGTCGATTCGTCGGCGCCCGTGCGCCAGACTTTGCCGTAGGGGGCGATTTGCCCACTGGCGTCGAACACGTTCCGGCCTTTCACCGACGGACGGCCGTACTCGATGGTGATGTTTTTCCCGTTGACCGTCCCGGTTTCTTTTTCGTGGGGGCTGGCCCTGTTCTGTTGAGCCAGGGTGAGCGAAAACGTGGCAACGACGGCCAACGCGGTGAAGAGCAAGCGTTTCATGGAACTTGGCATTGGTTTGACTTGGATAAAAACGGTTTAGTGCCCGTAAAGTTACGCGTTTACGGCAAAACGTGCTTTCGGCGAAGGGATGAACGGCTGACCCGCGCCCGCTGGCCTGGAATTCCTGCCAGTGCTGTTTCCGGGAAGAGGAGCGCCGAACCCGGCCAGCGCCTTTTATTAAGCCATTCTTGGCAAAACCTGACTCGATTTTATCTTTTTCGACAAGAATTGGAGCTGTGTGATATCAACATCGCTCTTTCTGACCTCAATAATGGTCTTGCGGACCTCAACATTGCTCTTCCTAATCAGCATATCGTACTTTCTGAACAGAAAATTGCCCTCATTGACCAGCCTATCGCTCTTCCTAATCAGGAAATTGCACTTCCTAATCGAGAAATTGTACTTCCTGACCAGAATATTGTACTTCTTGACATGAACATTGGTCTTTCTGAGATGAATATTGCTATTGTTAACATCAAAAACGGTCTTTTCGACATTGTCGGGAGCGATTTCGATGTCGCCGAGTCCATTATCCATGTCGCTGAGTGCGTTACTCATCTCGCCGAGTGCGTTACCCACTTCGCCGAGTCCATTATCCACATTACCGAGAGCGTTATCCATGTCGCCGAGGCCGTTATTTATTTCGCTGAGAGCAATATTCATGTCGCCGAGAGTGATTTTTAAGTTGAAGAGACCGATTTTGATGTTGCCGAGACAATTTTCAAAGTTGAAGACGGCAATTTCGTGATCAACGTCGGTGATGCTGACGTTGACGGGGGAGAGGTTGAATTGACAACGGGGGGCGGGGAAATTGATAACGGCGGTGGCGTTCTCAAAACCGGGGTTTCCGAGAACACCACCGCCGTTTTGTAAACCCGAACGCGGGGTTTACTTGTAAATCTCCACCTTCGCGGCCCCGTCGGCCCGGATGTAGCCCCGGTACATGCCTTCGGAGTTGAAGGGCATGGCGAAGTTGCCCTTGCGGTCGAGGGCAATGACGCCGCCTTCGCCCCCGCGCTCGACGAGTTTCTTCATCACCACTTCGTCGGCGGCCTTTTTCACCGACCAGCCCCGGTATTCCATCAGCGCGGCGATGTCGTGGCCCACCACGGAGCGGATGAAAAACTCCCCGTGGCCGGTGGCCGACACGGCGCAGGTGGCGTTGTCGGCGTAGGTGCCCGCGCCGATGAGGGGCGCGTCGCCCACGCGGCCCCAGCGCTTGTTGGTCATGCCGCCGGTGGAGGTGCCGGCGGCGAGGTTGCCGTACTGGTCGAGGGCCACGCAGCCGACGGTGCCGAATTTGCGGCCTTCGGTGAAAATCAGGTCGTCGGCGCGGCCGCTGCTGTCCTTCGGCGCGGCGTGGTCGAGCTGTACCTTCTCCTCGGCCAGGGCGCGTTGCAGGCCCTGCCAGCGGGCTTCGGTGTAGAAATACGTCGGGTCCACGAGTTGCAGCCCGCGCAGCTTCGCAAACTCCTCCGCGCCCTTGCCCATGAGCATGACGTGCTCCGATTTCTCCATGACGGCCCGCGCCGCGCTGATGGGGTTCTTCACCGTCGTGACGCCCGCCACGGCCCCGGCCCGGAGGGTCTTGCCGTCCATGATCGAGGCATCGAGTTCGTTCTTTCCCTCGTGGGTAAACACGGCTCCCTTGCCCGCGTTGAAGAGCGGCGAATCTTCCATCACGTGGATGGTTGCCTCGACGGCGTCGAGGCTGCTGCCCCCGCGTTTGAGCACGGCGTAGCCGGTCTGGAGGGCTTTCTCCAGGGTTTCGTTATAGGCTTTTTCCCGTTCGGGCGTCATGCTTTTCCGCGTAATCGTCCCTGCCCCGCCGTGGATGACGAGGGTGATTTGCTGGGGGTTGACGGATTGGGCCATGGCGCTGACGCTGGCGAGGAAGGCGAGGAGGAATGTTTTCATGATTGGGCGAAAAAGCAGTTAGCCTTCATTCATAAACGGATACCGGTACTCCACCGGCGGGTTGAAGGTCTCCTTGATGGTCCGCACCGACACCCAGCGGAGGAGGTTGAGGGCCGAACCGGCCTTGTCGTTGGTGCCCGAGGCCCGCGCCCCGCCGAAGGGCTGCTGGCCCACGACGGCCCCGGTGGGTTTGTCGTTGATGTAGAAATTCCCGGCGGCGTTGACGAGTTTTTGCGTGGCCACCTGCACGGCGTAGCGGTCCTGCGCAAAAATAGAGCCGGTCAGAGCGTAGGGGGAGGTGGTGTCCACCACGTCAAGGATTTCCTCGAACTCATTTTCGTCGTACACGTACACGGTGAGCACGGGGCCGAAAATCTCCTCGCACATCGTCACGTAAGCTGGGTCGCTGGTTTTGATGACCGTCGGCTCGATGAAGTACCCCACCGATTTGTCCACCTTTCCGCCGGCGATGATTTCAACGGTGGGGTCGTTGGCGGCGTCGGCGATGTACCTGGCGATTTTGTCAAACGCCCGCTCGTCGATGACGGCATTGATGAAGTTCGAGAAATCCTGCGTGCTGCCCATCGTGAGCTCGCCCAACATCCGGCTCATGTGGTGCCAGGTCTCGTCCCAGAGGTTGGACGGGACGTAGGCCCGCGAAGCGGCGGAGCATTTTTGCCCCTGAAACTCGAACGCTCCGCGCACCAACGCCACGGCCAGTGCCCGGGGGTCGGCGGAGCGGTGCGCCACGACGAAATCCTTACCCCCCGTTTCGCCCACGATGCGCGGATAGGATTTGTAGCGGTGGATGTTTTCGCCGATTTGTTTCCAGATGCTCTGGAACACCCCCGTGCTGCCGGTGAAGTGAATCCCGGCAAAGTCGCGGTGCTCAAAAATCACCTTGCCGAGTTGGGGGCCATCGCCTTGAATCAGGTTGATGACGCCCGCGGGTAGCCCGGCCTCCGTGAGCACCTGCATGAGCACATGCGCGGCGAGCATTTGGGTAGGAGCGGGCTTCCAGACCACCACGTTGCCCATCATGGCCACGCAGGCGGGCAGGTTGCCGGCAATGGCGGTGAAATTGAAGGGCGTGAGTGCGTACACGAAGCCTTCGAGGGGCCGGTATTCGAGGCGGTTCCAGACGCCTTCGCCGGAGATGGGCTGATTTTGATAAATCTCGGTGGCGAAATGGGCGTTGAAGCGCAAAAAATCAATCCATTCGCAGGCCGAGTCGATTTCGGCCTGGTAGGCGTTCTTCGATTGGCCGAGCATTGTGGCGGCGTTGAGCCGGTAGCGGTACTTGGTGGCCGAGAGGTCGGCGGCTTTCAGGAAAATGGCAATCCGTTGCTCCCAGGAGAGGGTGACCCAGGCGTCGCGGGCGGTGAGGGCGGCATCGATGGCGGCTTCGGCGTGGCTCTTGTCGCCGTCGTGGAAGTGGCCCAGCGGGTGGTGGTGATCGTGCGGGGGCCGGACGGGCACCGTGCGATTGGTGCGGATTTCCTCGCCGCCGATCACCATCGGGATGTCGGTGAACTGGTCACGGAGTTCGGTGAGGGCGTCCTGGAGTTTGAGCCGTTCGGGCGTACCGGGGGCGTAGGAAAGGATGGGTTCGTTCTTCGGCGGGGGTACGCGGAAAAATCCGTTCGACATGGGGGTTTTGTAGCTTGTTGAATGCCGCGAAGGTACCAAAAATCCCCTGTTTTGCGGAGGCCCGGGTTGGTCGCCCACGCCGGAGTCCGTAGTTTTGCGGTCTGTTAGCCAGCCGCATTCATGCAGTTTTACTCGACCAATCACCAAAGCCCCGACGTGTCGTTGCAGGAAGCCGTGTTTCGCGGCCTGCCCCCGGACAACGGTCTCTACATGCCAGAACGCATTCCGACGCTGCCAGCGGAATTCTTCCAACATATTGACCGGTTATCGCTCCCGGAAATCGCGTTCGAGGTAAGCAAGGCTCTGCTCGGCGACGACGTGCCCGAGGCCGACCTGAAAGGGATTGTTGAGCAGGCGATTCAGTTCGAGGCCCCGGTGGTACAAGTGGAGCCGGACGTGTACGTGCTCGAACTTTTCCACGGCCCTTCGATGGCCTTCAAAGACTTCGGGGCGCGGTTTATGGCGGCGCTGATGTCGTATTTTTTAGGAAAAGAACAGCGCGAAATCAACATCCTCGTGGCCACCTCCGGCGACACGGGCGGGGCCGTGGCCCAGGGGTTCTACCAAACGCCCGGCATCAAGGTCACGATTTTGTACCCAACAGGCAAAGTCAGCGACATTCAGGAAAAACAACTCACTACCCTCGGCGGCAACGTGACCGCCCTCGAAGTGGATGGCACCTTCGACGACTGCCAGCGGCTGGTGAAGCAGGCGTTTCTCGACGGGGAATTGCGGAACCGCTTCAACCTGGCATCGGCCAATTCGATCAACATTTCCCGGCTCATCCCGCAGGCGTTTTACTACTTCAACGCCTACGCGCAATTGAAAAAGTTGGGGAAACCGCTCGTGTTCAGCGTGCCGAGCGGCAACTTCGGCAACCTGAGCGCCGGGCTGCTGGCCTGGCGGATGGGTTTGCCCGTGAAGCAGTTCATCGCCGCGACCAACCTCAACCACGCCGTACCCGATTACCTGCACTCGGGCGAGTACGCGCCCCAGCCGTCGGTCGAGACGATTTCCAACGCGATGGACGTGGGCAATCCGAGCAATTTTATCCGGATGAAACTGCTGGCGGGCGAGGATATTGCAAAAATTCGCTCACTCGTCTCCGGCGATTTCTTCGACGACACGATAACCCGGCAGGCCATCAAAACAGTTTTTGAAAAAACCGGCTACGTGATGTGCCCGCACACGGCGGTGGCGTACCTGGCCCTGAAAAATTACCTCCGCCGCACCGATGAGCCGGTGACGGGCGTATTTCTTTCCACGGCCCACCCGGCCAAATTCCTGCCAACGGTGGAGGAAACCATCGGTCAGCCATTGACCTTACCCGACCGGCTGGAGTCCTTGCTTGGCAAAGAAAAAGTCGCTGTGCCGATGTCCATCCGCTTTGAGGATTTCAAGGCGTACCTGTTGAATCAGGAATTGGCGATGACCGCAGAATCGTAGGGGCAACCCTTGCGGTTGCCCGCAGCGGTCCCAGACCAATGTCGCCACGGGCAACCGCAAGGGTTGCCCCTACGATTTTATCATCAAAAAAGGCCCGGACGTCGTCGTCCGGGCCTTTTTTGATTTACGTGAATTCAATTACGCGTACATCCCGTCAATCTGGGCTTTGTATTTGGCCAGGATGTTCTTCCGCTTGAGGCTGAGTTTGGGCGTCAGTTCGCCGCCGTCGATGCTGAAGGGCTGGGGCAACAGCACGAATTTCTTCACCTGTTCGTACTTGGCGAAGCTTTTGTTCAGTTCGTCCACTTCCTGCTGAAGTTTGGCCACCACCCGCTCATCGGCCAGCATTTGCTGGTTCGATTCGACGGGGACGTCGTGGAGTTTGCACCAGGTTTTCAGGGCCTCGAACTCGGGCACGATGAGGGCGCAGGGGAATTTCTGGCCTTCGCCCGCCACCATTACCTGTTCGATGAACATGGACTCCTTGAGCCTATTTTCGACCATCTGCGGGGCGATGTACTTACCGCCCGAGGTTTTGAAAATCTCTTTTTTGCGGTCGGTGATTTTCAAATACTTCCCGTCAACCATCTCGCCGATGTCGCCGGTGTGGAACCAGCCGTCGTCGTCGATGACCTCAGCGGTTTGCTCGGGCTTTTTGTAGTAGCCCTTCATCACGTTGGGGCCTTTCACCAGGATTTCCCCGTCCTCGGCGAATTTCACCTGCACGCCCGGAATGACAACACCCACGGTGCCCACCATCATGTCCACCGGCTCGACGGAGGAAACGGACACAACGGGCGAAGTTTCGGTCAATCCGTAGCCTTCGGTGACGGGGATGCCCGCCGCCCAGAACACCCGCGCCAGGCGGGGCTGGAGGGCCGCCGAGCCGGAGCAAATCAGCTTCACGTTGCCGCCGAGGGCTTCCTGCCACTTGCTGAAAATGAGCTTGCGGGCGAGGGCCAGTTGGCGGTTGTACCACCAGCCCCCGTCCTTCATCGGGTCGAAGCGCAGGCCGAGGTCGAGTGCCCAGAAGAACAAGGCCCGTTTCACACCGGTCAGGTCCCGGCCTTTCGCCACGATTTTGTCGTACACCTTTTCGAGCAGGCGGGGCACGGTGGTGAACACGTGCGGTTTGACCTCGCGGAGGTTGTCAGCGATGGTTTCCATGCTTTCGGCGTAGTACACCGAAACCCCGTTATTGAGGTAGATGTACACGACGGTGCGCTCGTAGATGTGGCAGAGGGGCAGAAAACTGAGCGCCCGGCCCGTGTTGTCGATGGGCACGAACTGCTTGACGGCTTTCACATTGCTCATCACGTTGTGGTGCGTGAGCATGACGCCCTTCGGCACGCCGGTGGTGCCGGAGGTGTAGATGAGCGTCACCAAATCTTCGGGATCGACGGCGGCTTTGGCGGCTTCGAGGGCGGCTTCGTCGCCATCTTTGCCGAGTTCCAGCACCTCCGTCCAGTGCCGGGCACCGGGAATTTTGTCGAAACTGAAAATACCCTGTACCGACGGCGCGCCCTGAGCGGCGGTTTCAGCTTTGCGGAGGAGTTCTTCGTTGCCGACGAAGACGTACTTCACTTCAGCGTCGTTGAAAATGTACTTGTAATCTTCCGCCGTGATGGTGGGGTACATCGGTACGCTGACGGCGCCGAGTTGCTGAATGCCCAGTTCGGCGAAGTTCCACTCGGGCCGGTTGGCCGAAATGATGGCCACTTTGTCGTCTTTGCCGATGCCCAGTTTCATCAGCCCGTGGCTGACGCCGTTGCAGAGGCGGATGACTTCGTCGTAAGCGTGGGTTTTCCAAACGCCGTTCACCTTGCTGGCAAACACGTCGGGCTTGCGGTCGCGGGCGACGCAGACGGTGAGCAGGTCGAAAAGGCGGTCGAGGCGGGAGGAATCAGAAACCGGCGGGGCCGGGGTGGTCAGAGGCGCTTCCATTCTCGGAATGGTTTTATTTTTTCGAGGTCAGATTGAATTCTGGCCCTAAAATACGATTTCTTTCCAGGAACGGTAACTGCGTCTCTGGCAATGCGTCATTCTTCGAGCGCCTCGGCGGGCCGGATTTTCGAGTCGTCCCGGTAGTAGTTCACTTCCTGCCGCCCGTTGGCGTACACGTAAGTGCCGCGCCCCGCTTTTTTGTCGTTTCGAAACTCGCCGTAGTAGCGGTCGCCGTTGGCGTAATAGTAGGTGCCTTTGCCGTTAAGATGGTCGTCGCGGAAATCGCCGACGTAACGGTCGCCGTTGGGAAAGTGGTAGATGCCCTTGCCGTGGCGTTTGCCTTCGACGAACTGGCCTTCGTAGCGCTTTTTGCCGTTGGCGTAGTAGTGCACGCCCCAGCCTTCGCGCTTACCCCCGGCCCAATCGCCCGTGTATTTTTCGCCGCTGACGTGTACGAACACGCCCTCGCCGTCGCTACAATCGCCCGAAATACAGCCGATCTCTTTCATCATCCCGCCTGAGCCTGAATTGGTCCTGTTGGGGTATTTTGTGGACAACTCACCGGACTTATCCATGTTATCCACAGTTTTTTCCGACTTATCCACACGTTCGGCCAACATCGGGCGCTCGCTGCGGCCCACACGGGGGTAGAGCGATTCGGCAGCTCGCCAGCCGTCTTCAATGGCCCGGAGGCGTTCGCGGCGGGGCGGGTGAGTGGTACTGGGCTGGTCGTTGGTGAGGGTGCGGATGGCCATCTGGGCTTCAGCCAGGCTGGCCCCGAGGTTATGCAGGGCGAAGCCGGAGAAATAATCGGCCTGCTTTTCGTTTTCGGGGCGGCTTCCTACCCGGTCGCCGGTGTGGTTGTGCAGGTGATGGGCCAGTTCGTGGGCCATGATGCTGATGGCGGCCCAGTCGGTTTGGGTCCAGTTGGTGACTTGCTTCAAAAATTTCGGGTCATACACGATGTACTGCACGCCACTGATGCGCGTGGCGTAACAGTTGTCCACATTCTGACACTCCACGGCGTGGACATTCCGCTTGCCGTAACCCATGCCCGAATGCTTCAGGATATTGTCGATGACCGTCGCAGCCTGCTGGTTGCTGCTGAAGGCATGCGTGCGTACCTCGCAGGGGTGCTTGGCGGCCCGGTTGTAGCCGAAGTAGTAGCACGTGAAATCCCCGTTTTGGGAGGCGGGTGCCTGACCGAGTAGCCAGGCCGGAAGAACGAGCAGTAAGGCGAGAAGGGGAAAGCGATTCACGGGAAGCACGATAGGTTAATGGTTGGCGCTTTTCGCTTCCCTAATACGCTGATTCCCCCCTAATTTATTGCATCGCCCCGCAACATCCTGAACCGTTTCCGGGCCTCGGCACCGTAGATGCTGCCGGGATACTTCGTCAGGATTTCCTGAAAAAGCGCCATAGCTTTCTCCTTCTCGTTCATTTTTTCCTGGAAGGTTTTTGCCATCAGAAAAACGGCGTCGTCGCCGAGGATGTCCTGCCCATGATTTTTCACGATTTTGTCGAGGTCGTCGAGGGCTTCCTGGGGGCGGTTTTCCTTGAGCAGCGTGTTGGCCCGCAGGTACAGAATTTCGTCGGCGAGCGGGTCTTTGCCGTAGGCTTGGTAGAGGCTATCCAACCGCACCAGGGCCTCGCGGGTGCGGTTCTGGAACAGGAGCAGTTCTGTCGAGGCGTAGGCCCGCAGCGGGGCTTCGTTGGAGTCGAGACCGGTGTTGTCCTGGATGAGCAAACTCAGGTCGAGGGCGTCGTTGGCGATTTCGCGGGTCGTAGCTATTTTCAAGATGTCGAGCATCTCCTTCGCCAGCTCAAAATCGCCCTTGAAGTAATTGAGTTTGGCGTTGCGGAGTTTGGCCTCGTAGCCCAGCGGGCTGTCCTTCTCCGTTTTTTCGACCTGCGAATAGAGCAGCGTGGCCTCCCAGGGTTCGCCCTTGAGCAGGTACACGTCGCCGAGGTCGAGTTTGCACTTGTCGGTAAATTCCCGGTCCGCACCGCCGAGCTTCACGGCCTGTTCAAGCACAGCGATGGCCGTGTCTTTTTCGTTGAGGTAAAACGCGTACAACTGGGCCATGTTCCGCATGGCTTCAAGGGTTTTCTGGTTGCGGCCCAATTCGCCAAACAGTTTCTGGTACTCCCCAATCAGGATGCGGATGTCGGCGTCGTTGACGGGGTAGGTGGTTTTTACCACTTCTTCCTTCGCGTTGATGAGCAGGCGGCGGTACACGGGGTAGTTCGCGCTCCTGGGGTACTCCTTCACCAAGTACTCGAACACGCGCCCGGCGGCGGGAAAATCACGGTTCTGCATGGCCATGAAACCGATTTCGACGATGCGCTGCCCTTCGAGGCGGTAACGTTTGTCCATACCACGGGCCTGAATGAAGGCTTTGCCGAACTCTTTCTGCTGGAGCAGGTGCCAGATGAGCATGTCGTTGTAGTACGGCTCGTTGGGGCTTTCCTGCACTTTTTTGTACAGCGTTTTTTCCAGCAGGGCAATGGCTTTCTCGTCTTTCAGTTCATCCTGCATCCGGGCCTGGGCGGCATCGCGACTGTTTTCATCCTTGCCAAATCGCAGGTATTCGTCAATCATGGCTTCGGACTTGCCCAGCAGGCGGTAGAGCCGGGCCAGGGGCAGGGCGAAGCGCCGTTCGTCGCGCAGGCTTTCGCGGGCGGCCAGGTAGGTGTTGACGGCCCAATCGTGCTGACCGGCTTCGTAGAAATCCACGGCGAGGCGGTTGGCGTCGTTTTCCGATTTGCGGGCCGTTTCCACCGCTTCTTTGAACCATTTCTCGGCGTCTTCGGCCTTGCCCTGCATCAGGTACACGCGGCCCGCCGCAGCGCGGTAGAGCGCGTTCCCTTCGTCGGAACGAGCGAGGCGCTTGATGAACTTGTCGGCCTCCGCCCAATCCTTCGTCCGGGCCAAGGCCTCCAGGTAGGGCCGGTACACAACGGGCCACTGCTCCTTGTCGCGGGCCAGTTTCTGGTACACGGCTTTTGCTTTTTCAAATTCGCTGGTCCGGAGGTATTCCCGCCCCAGGTCGAGGTCCGTGGACGGGGCACTCTTTTTTTGGACGGAATCCACGGGGACCTGCGCCCAACCCATTGGGCCACCAATTCCACCCAGCAGCAGTATCAGCAGGACGGCTTTCAACCTGTTGTTCATAATTCAAAAATTCTTTTTTCTTTTTAACTGTTTTTACTGCTACTGCGGTGGATTTGTGGAAAAATTCTTTCGGGAAAGAAGTTGCAGCCAACGTTGTGGACAAGTTGTTGAGTTTTCCACAACGTTCGGGGATTTGTCCACGCCTATTCTACTGAATTTCAGTATTCACTCCAACTGTCCACGTTTTCCACACGGGTACGGTGTTCACAAGTCAAAAACGAAGCGGGTCTGAAAAACGGTTGGTAACTGGTTCCGATTTTGGTGCAAAACCGGGGTACTTTCCACCGAAACCTTCGGGAAATTGGCTTTTCCACAAGACTGCCCTTTTTCTCCCCAACGCCCTCCCCCGCTTCTCCCCCCATTTTCCACCTCGTTTAAAAGTTATCCACAGAGTTGTCCACGAGAAACTTGAACATTTTTTATTTTTCATGTTCGTTTTTCAATTGAGGGCAATCGGGTCGTTTCCTACCTCCCACCCCACCCGCACCGGAATCTTCTGCGGGTAAAAATAAACGGCTTCAGGCTGCTCGAAGTTGGCTGGGTCACCGGCATCCCAGCGGCCGTTCCCGTTTTTGTCCGCGATGACCCGTACAAAATAGGTGCCCGCCGGGACGAACCGGAATTCGTAGCGGGTCTGTGTGGGTGCCAGGCGGAGCGTGTCGAGCACTTTGTATTCTCCGTCGAGCAGTTCCACGAGCAGGTTGGTTGTGGCTCCGGTCAGGGTGCCGCGCATGAGGCCGTAATTTTCCGGGTCGCGGAGCGGGTGCAGGGTGCGGATGGCCTGGCTGGAATCCTGCTCCACGGACAAGAACGCGGCCCGGGGTATAACGACTCGCACGTTTTTCGTCGCTTGCACGGGCGTTTCAATCGTCACTTCATTTCGGTACGCGTTCCAGCGGAGACTGGCTTCGGTAAGCCGGGCTGTGTTGACCGTGTCGCCCTGGATGCGGACGGCGGCGAGGTCGTAGGACTGGATGGGTTTGTTGAACCGAAGCCGGTACGAAAACGGCAGCGTCACTTCCTGCCGGTCGGCGGGGTTGGTGCGCACCTCGAAGGCCTCGCGGGTGCTCTCCTCCCTCCTCCCTCGGGGCCGGAACTTGATTTTCTGCGCGTGGCGAAACACGACGCCCAGCGAATCGATGGCTTCGATGGCAACCCGGATGGTGTCGGTGGCGTTGGTGGTGTTGAAAAACCGGAGTTGCTTTTCGTCGAGCAGCAGGTGCGGCAGGCTATCGGCGGAGCTTTCAAAGGTCACCTTCGCCGATTGCAGCCCCTTCGCGTACACGATCGTGTAGTAGTTGGCGGTGGGGCGGGTGGTCACAACCCGGTTCGGCGACCGGTCAGCGAAAGCGATTTTCAGGTTGCGGCCCGACTGGTCACCGGCCAGAATCAAGGGGCTGTTTTCAAACCCGATCCGCTCCTTCGCCGCGTCGTAAAGCAGGTTGTTGTTGCCGTCGGTGAACGCGGCCAGGCGGTACTGGCCGGGCCGCAGGTTTTCGAGCGTGTACGTGCCCGCGCTGTCGGTGCGCGAAAAATAGTACGGTTTCACCTTCGCAAATTGCAGCGTGTCGCTAACCGGGTACAGCCCGACGGTGGCGTCGAACACGGGTCGGTCGGTGAGCAAATCGGTGATTTTCCCCCGGATGGCGATGGAATCAATGACCGGGCCGGTGCTGAACACGACCCGCACGTTCCGGGCCGGATTGCGCTCGGTGACGTCTTTGAAGGTTTGGCGGAAATTGAAACTGTACGTGGTATTTGGGCGCAGCGGTTTGTCGAGGTTCAGGACGACGCCCTTCGGCCGGACGCGCGTTGTGTAGGTGCCTTCGAGCGCGGGCGTGATGAGCAGTTGCTGGTTGATGTTGTCCACGTTGACGTACTCGTCGAACTCCAGTTCGATGCGCTGGCCCTGGTAGTTGGTCGTCTGATTTTGGGGAAACGAGCGGACGAGTTCGGGCGGCTTGACGTCTTTCGGTCCACCCGTGGGGGTGCTTTGTTGAGCGCAGCCGAGGAACAGGCATCCGGAAAAAAGGAGAAACAGACCGGAAAAATAGGAACGCATGGAGGCAAAAAGAAAACCCTCAAAGAAACGCACTCCGAGGGTTTTTGGAAAAACGGGCCGGTGGGTTTACCCTCACCTACCGAGGTGAATCGTCAAAATCGAAATGTCGGCGGGCGTCACGCCGCTGATGCGCGAAGCTTGCCCGATGGTGCGGGGCCGGAGCCGCCGCAGTTTTTCCCGGCTTTCTTTCGACAAGGCCGTGAGCGCGTCGTAGTTGAATTCGGGATGGATGACCAGGTTTTCGAGGCGGCCCACTTTCTCCGCTGCCTGCTGTTCCCGCTCGATGTAGTTCTCGTACTTGACCGTGATTTCGGCCTGTTCGCGCACGTCGGCGGGAAAACCAGCCAGCAACTCCCCCGTGCGCTGACTTAGCTTCTGCAAATCGTTCAACGTTAAATCCGGCCGTTTCAGGAGTTGGTGCAACGGAATTTTTTCCCGCACCGGCGACGAGCCGACGGTTTCGAGAAAGCCATTGGCTTCTTCCGGCGCTACTTTTGTTTGCTGCAATTCCCGAATCAGCGCCCGGGTCTGGTCGCGGCGGGAAGCCATGCGGGCGAAGCGTTCGTCGGAGGCCAGGCCGAGTTGGTGGCCTTTTTCGGTCAGGCGGAGGTCAGCATTGTCCTGCCGGAGCAGGGTGCGGAACTCGGCGCGGGAAGTGAACATGCGGTACGGCTCTTCGGTACCTTTGTTGATGAGGTCGTCGATGAGCACGCCGATGTAGGCTTCCGAGCGGCTGAGCACGAACGGTTCTTTTTCGTGGACTTTGTTGTGTGCGTTGATGCCCGCCATTAACCCCTGGCAAGCGGCTTCTTCGTACCCCGTCGTGCCGTTGATTTGTCCGGCAAAAAACAGGTTTTCAACGAGGTGCGTTTCGAGCGTGGGCTTGAGTTGGGTTGGTGGGAAAAAGTCGTATTCGATGGCGTAACCGGGGCGGAACAGCCGGGCGTTTTCAAAGCCAGGAATCTTGCGAATGGCCCCAAATTGTACGTTCTCGGGCAGCGAGGTGGAGAATCCGTTCACGTATACTTCCACCGTGCTCCACCCCTCCGGCTCCACGAAAATCTGGTGGCGGTCCTTGTCGGCGAAGCGGTTGATTTTGTCTTCCACCGAGGGGCAGTAGCGGGGACCGAGGCCCTTGATGCGCCCGGCGAACATGGGCGATTTCTCAAAACCCGTCCGCAGGACGTCGTGGACTTCGGGGTTTGTATACGTAATCCAGCAGCTCCGTTGGCGGGTCAGCGGAGGCGTGTCGAGGTACGAAAACTTGCCGGGGGCTTCGTCGCCGGGCTGTTCTTCCATCGCCGCATAGTTCAGGCTGCGGCCGTCCACGCGGGGCGGGGTGCCGGTTTTCATTCGCCCAACTTCAAAGCCCAGCGACACTAGTTGCTCAGTAATGCCCGTGGCAGCCCGCTCGGCGGTACGCCCTCCCCCGAATTGTTTTTCGCCGATGTGGATGATGCCATTGAGAAACGTCCCATTCGTCAGCACGATGGCCCTGGCTTCGATTTCCAGGCCCATTTGCGTCCGCACACCTGTCACCCGCCCGTCCTTAACGAGCAGGCCCGACGCCATGTCCTGCCAGAAGTCCACGTTGGGCGTGGCTTCCAGGGCCAGCCGCCATTCTTCGGCGAAGCGCATCCGGTCGCTTTGGCAACGTGGACTCCACATGGCCGGACCTTTCGAGCGGTTGAGCATCCGAAATTGAATCATGCTTTTGTCGGAAATGATGCCCGACAGCCCGCCAAGCGCGTCAATTTCCCGCACGATTTGGCCTTTGGCCACGCCACCCATCGCCGGGTTGCAGGACATTTGGGCGATGGTCTGCATGTTCATCGTAATAAGCAGCACCCGCGAACCCATTACGGCAGCAGCGTGGGCGGCTTCACAACCGGCGTGACCGGCTCCAACAACAATTACGTCGTACGATTTAAACATTAGTGTATACCCTTTTTTGCCTTTTAGTTGGTCACATGTCTTGAGAAACATTTTCCTATCGCTTCAACTGTTTCACGTGGAGAGTTTTTCACTTGAAGTAATTTCGAGAGAATGGTGTCTAGCAAAATTGATGTTTCACGTGGAGTGTTTAGCAAACGATAGATAAATCACGAATTCATAGAGGAAATGTATTGACTTTCTAACCTACGCATTTCCAACTGTTGTGCATCTTTTTTATCCGAATAACCGCAAAGATGCAACAAGCCATGCACCAGCACGCGGGCTAACTCCAAGTCGAAAGTAACGCCAAACAACTGAGCATTGTCAGCCACCCGTTCCACGCTGACGTACAATTCCCCCGTCAACCCCTCCTCCCCCTCGGAGGTATCGAACGTGATGATGTCGGTCAGTGTATCGTGATCGAGGTACTCCACGTTCATCCGATGCAGGTACTCGTCCGAACAAAAAACGTAAGTCAGTTCGTTCACGGATGTTCCCTCCGCCTCGGCAACCTGCCGAAGCCAGCGGCGGAGGCGGTTCGGGTGGGGAACTTTGAAGTCGATCTCTTCCGAAAAAAAGCGGATGGTACCAGACATGGCGCACAAAAAAAAGGTGGCCTTGAAACCACCCTTTCACGAATTGTCGAAACAAAATTACCGCAATTTCCGGAAGTACGAATCCACCTCCCGCTTGTAGAACGGCGAGAGCGCCGGGGGAACCGTGCGGAGCAATTCCGTCTGGCTTTGCTTCTGACGAACGTAATCCTCAAACTGGGGCGGTACGCGGCGGGGCACCTGGCGGGCCGTTTCGCCCTTCCGCTTCTCGTCTTCTTCCTGCTCTTTGAGGGCTTTCTCCGATTCGAGCAGACGCACCTGAATTTCCTTCTGGCGCTTTAGGGTGTTTTGGTTGAGGCGCTTGTTCACCAGGTCCTCTTCGGTCTCGTCCATTTTTTTCAAAAGGTCGTTGACCTCGTTGGAAAGTCGCTTGCCCACATCGGTGCCCTTCTGAGAGTCGAGCATTTCCTTCAGCATCTTCCGCAGGCGGGCCTGCTCGGCCGCCATGCGGGCAAGTTCCTCCGACATCTGCCGCCCGCTTTGCTGCCCGGATTGGTTAAGTTTCTGCATCTGCTCGTTGAGCTGCTGCTGTTGCTTGCCAAGGCCCGGCATGGGCTTGTTGCCCTTCTGGGGCTTCTTGCCTTTCTTGCCGCTGGCCATCATCATGCTCGACATATTTTCTTGCATCTGTTTCAGCACGTCGCTGAGGAGCAGGGCGAGGTTGTTGATGGACGACATGGCGAACTGCTGCTTCGAGGTGGCCTGCGGAATGCGCCGCTCGCGGATGTAGCGCACCGACTCATCCATGTTGTACTTCATGTTGTTGAGTTCGCGGGTGACGAACGACTCGATTTGCAGCACCCGTTTGGCCAGGGCGTAGAGGCTGTCTTCGATGACCTTCGCGTCGTCCTGAAGCTTGAGTTGCTCCTGCGAAAGCTTGACGAAGCGCGGGTCGGCGAGGTTGACGTTCCGAAAGTCCTTCATCACTTTTTCCTGGTCGAACGATAGCGTGACGAGGTTTTCAAGGATGTCCCGGAGGTCGCTCATGTTTTCCTCCATCTCCTGCTGCTCCATTTCTTGCTGCATTTCCGAGAGCTTGCCCGCGAGGTTGCGCATCTTCTGGGCGGCGTTCTTCTGAGCCTTCGAAGCGTTTTTCTTATTGTCCTTGCTCAACTGCTGCTGGCTCTCCTGCTGCTGCTGGCTAATGTCCTCCTGCTGATTCTGGTCGGTGTCCATTGGGTCGGAATTCTCGTCTTCCTTGCTCAGTTCTTCCAGTTCCTTCAGGTCCTGTTTGATGTCGTCCATCTCTTCCTTCAGGGCCTGCTGTTCCTGTTTCAGTTCCTCGTTTTTACCGGCCTGGTCGTTCTGCTCCTTGTTCTCCTCAGAGGCTTTCTGCTTGTCGTTCTGGCCGTTCTCCTTCGAGTCGGGCTGCTCTTTCTGTTCGCCGTTTTTCTGGTCTTTTTCTTTCTGAGCAGCGTCCTTGTCCTTCGCGCTGGGCTGGTCTTTTTTGTCGACCGGCTTCTGCTCCTCTTTCTGGGTTTTGTCCGATAGCTGGTCTTGTTTTTCGGCCAACTGCTTTAGTTCGTCAATGCTTTTGTTCAATTTCTGCTCCATCTGAAGGCGCTTGAAAAGGGCCACGGCCCGCTCCAATTCCTTCTCGGTGTTTTTCTCCTTGTTCTTCAGCCGTTCGAGGAGGTCGAGCATGCGGTCGTCCTGGTTTTTTTCGAGCATCTGCTTCAGTTCCTCGTACAGCTTCTCGGTGTCGTTGTTGAGCACCTCGTTCATCAGCTTCTGAAGTTTCTCCATTTTCTGGGCGAGTTCCGGGTTCTGTTCGCTGAAGCGCTGCTGCCGCTCGTTGAGCGATTTGTTCTGTTCCTGCATTTGCCGGATTTCGTTCATCAACTGCTCCCGCTTTTTGAGCAGTTCCTCCACCTGCCGTTTGTCCTGAAAATCGAGGTCACGCTTGTTGCGGAGGCGGTTTTCGAGGGCGGCCAGTTCCTTGCGCAATTGCTCGGCTTTGCTCAGGGTTTTGTCGAGTTGACTGGCCGTTTTCTCGGCGGCATTTTCAAGTTCCTGCTCTACGGCCTGCCGCGAGGGGATGGCGTAGTTCATCAACGGCGTGCGTGCGGGCTTGGGGCCGTTCACGCCGTCGTTGTCCCACACCTGCACGAAGTACTCCAGCTTGTCGCCGGGCGAAAGCTTCAGGCTGTCGGTTTCCCACTGCTTGAAGTAGCTCTGGATGGCCTGGCTCCGGTTAACGGGCAGGGCAAAACTGGCGTACTGCTCAGGCCCTTTCGTGCCTTCGCGGACGGTTTTGTAAAACACCCGAAGCTGCGAAAGCCCGTAATCGTCGGCGATGTTGCCGCCCAGCACGAGCAGGTTGTAGAGCGTCGAATCGCGGTACTGTTCGAGCGTGATGCTGGGGTGCTTGTCGGGGATGACGTTCAGAAAATACTGGATGCCGTCGCGGTTGGAGGCGTGGGCGTTGCGGAGCGAAACCTGGTAGCCGGTCGAAGCGCGGGCCTTTTTTTCGAGGTTGAAATCGCCGCCGGGCAACAGGGACTTTTGGGCCAACAACCTGGCTTTTTCATTTTCAAATCGGAAAACCACCGAATCGGCGTCGCGGGCGTCCACTTCCCAGCGCACCAGTGTACCTTCGGGAACGGTGAGGTTACCCACGTTTTTGAGCGTTTCGCCGGGTTTGTTGAGGTAGGCCGGGTATTGAAGCGTCACCTCGAAGGCCGCCAAACTGGGCCTGGCCACGAGTTCGACTTCGTACTCCGCCGATTTGTACCCGGCGGCTTCAAACTGAAAATCGAACCCTTTCTGCACGTTCCGGAAAGTGTAGCTGAACTGCCGACCCTCCCCAGCTTCCATGCGCAGGCGGCGGTCGTTGTGGAGCACATACACGGCTTCAGGCATGGCCCCACCTTTCAAGCGCAGGTTGACCGTGAAATCTTCGCTCTTGAAAGCTTGCAGGGTCTGGTTTTCGAGCACGAACGTGAACGGCGCTTCCTCGGCGTACTCATTCTGAAAATTGACGATGCGCGTGGACGAAGCCGTGAAAAATTTCGGCGACACGAACAGGATGCCCATGATGACCAGCGCCGGAACCAGGGCAAACTTGAGGTACTGCCGGTTTTGGTTGAGGTTGATGGCATCGGCGAAACGCACGTAGCCCAGTTGCTGGGATTTCTGGTTGATGGACGCCAGCAGCAGTTCGTTTTGCGACGAACTCAAACCGGCCAGTTGGAGCGTGTTGAGCAGCTTATCCCCCACTTCCGGGAAGTAACGACCCACCTGCCGGGCGGCTTCTTCGTTGCTCAGGGGCTTGTTTTTCCCCAGGAGAAAAAACGCCGGTTTCAGAATCCAGAACACGAGCGTGAAGCCCAGCGTGGCCAGAAACAGGAAAAACAGCGTGGCCCGCAACGGCGTGCTGAACCGCCCAAAGTACTCCAACGTGTTGACAAGCAGGTACGCCGACAGCAGCACCGCTGCCGAGAAAATCAGGCCCTTCAGCAGCCGGTTGAGGTAATATTTGCGCTTGTACTCGTCAAGTTTTTCGAGCAATTGGCGAATGGGAGAAGTGGCCATGGGAACCTTGATTTAGAGGATTTCAAGGATGAAAAGACAATGAATTTAAACAACTTGTGTGAATCCTTGAAATCTTCTGAATCAAGGTTCAAGTTCCAGCAGCACCGGGCAGTGATCCGAGTGCTTCGCTTCGGGCAAAATCACCGCACGTTGGAGGCAGTTTTTCAGCGACTCCGTCACGAGGTGGTAATCGATGCGCCAGCCCAGGTTGCGCTCCCGACAGCCGGGGCGCTGGCTCCACCAGGTGTAGTGGTGAGGTTCCTGGTTGAAATAACGAAATGAATCGACGAATCCGTTTTCGATGAACCCACCAATCCAGGCCCGTTCTTCGGGCAAAAAACCCGAGGTGTTCGCGTTGCCCTTCGGGTTGTGAATGTCGATGGCCTGGTGGCAGATGTTGTAATCACCGGAAATAACCAGGTTCGGCACTGTTTTCCGCAGGCTATCGACGTAATCCCCAAAGTCGGCGAGGTATTCCATTTTGAACGCCTGCCGAATGTCGCCCATCGTACCCGAAGGCACGTACACGCTCATCAGTGAGAACGTGTCGAAGTCCGCCCGGATGATGCGCCCCTCGTAATCGTACACCGGCACGCCGCATCCGTACTCCACATGCCGGGGTGGGTGCTTGCTCAAAATCGCCACGCCGCTGTAGCCCGGCTTCTCGGCGGGAAACCAGTACAACCGGTAGCCCAGGTCTTCAAACATCGCCCGGTCAATCTGGGGCAGCGTGGCTTTCACTTCCTGCAAGGCCACCAAATCGGCGTCCGTTGCTGTCAGCCAGTCCACAAGGCCCCTGCGCACGGCCGCGCGGATGCCGTTGACGTTGTACGTTAAAATTTTCATGCGAGGGGGTTAAGGCGGTTAGAAGTGAATAGTCAGGAGTGAGGAGCGAGTAGAAAAAGAACTTGAATTTTCTACTCGCTCCTCACTCCTGACTATTCACTCCTTCAAAAAATACTTCCCGCCGAAAATACTCAATCACGTAGCCTTTCAAAAGCTTTTCCTGGCTGAGCAAATCGACGTGTGGGAGTTTCTGCACCAATTTCCAGTGCGGCCAGCCATCCGCATCGTGGCCTTCGAGTTCGTAAAAACCGGCGTAGCTGAGCACTTTGCAAATGGCGATGTGCATCAGGTCCTGCTTTTGTTCTTTCGTGAAAACCCGGTGCCCCTGCCCCAGTTCCTGCACGCCGATGAGGAATAGCACGCCGTTGAGGTCGGCGGGGCGCTTGCCCAGCAGGCTTTCGAGCTGGTCGAGCAGGCGTTCCCATTCGATGCTCAGGGGTTCTTCGGCAAACAGCTCTCCATTCATGCTCCAGCGGTTTCGGTGGTTTGCAGTTCTTCCCAGTACTCAACGGCCCGGCGCAGGTGCGGTATCACAATGGTACCCCCCACGAGCGTGGCGATGGCGAAGGCTTCCTGCATTTCGGCGTTGGTGACGCCCGCTTCGTGGCATTTGCCGAGGTGGTAGCGTACGCAGTCGTCGCAGCGGAGCACCATCGAGCAGGCCAGTCCGAGGAGTTCCTTCGTTTTCACGTCGAGCGCGCCTTCGGCGTAGGCGTTGGTGTCGAGGTTAAAAATTCGTTTAATGACTTTGTTGTCGGAAGCGAGGATTTTCTCGTTCATCCGGCTGCGGTACTCATTGAATTGTTCGACTAAACTCATTTGATTTTTAGTAAACGGTTTTTGGATGCCGGTTTGATAACCGAACTATGCGGCGGCTTCGACTGACTCGGCGGGCCTGCGCTCCGTCAGCTAAAGCGGACGGCAAGACGGGAAAGCCCCGCTGGGGCTAAACTGTTCTCTCGCTAAGTTATGCAAAAGCCCCACGCCCTGCTCCGCTCCTACTTCGCCGCTTTCCTCGACCTGCTATTTCCGCGGTACTGTCTGGCCTGCCACGGCGGACTGGTAACGGGCGAGGAAACCGTCTGCACGGCCTGCCGCCATGAATTGCCCCGCACCGAGTCGCACTTGCGGATGAACGAAACGCTGCACCTCAAAATGGCGGGCCGTGCGCCCGTGGCCAGCCTGAACGCTTACCTGATTTTTACGAAAGGCGGAAAAGTGCAGCACTTGTTGCACGCGCTGAAGTACAAAGGCCACCAGGAGGTCGGCGAATTGCTCGGACGTTGGTACGGCGCGGAGTTGAAGGAGGTGAATTTTTCCGAAAAACTCGACCTCATCCTGCCCGTACCCCTCCACAAAAAGAAGCAAAGCGCCCGGGGCTACAACCAAAGTGACTGCTTCGCGAAAGGTCTGTCGGAAGGTTTGAGCGTCGAATGGTCGCCGTCGGTTTTACGCAAAGGAAAAATCACCGAGAGCCAGACCCGCAAAACCCGCCTCGAACGCCTCCAAAACGTGCAGGATGTGTTTTTCGTCGAAAAACCAGAAGCCGTCCAGGGCAAGCGCATCGCCCTCGTGGACGACGTGATCACGACCGGCGCCACGCTTGAAGCCTGCGTAACGGTGCTGCTCGAAGCGGGGGCGCAGGAAGTCCACCTAATAACAATCGCCACCGCGACGTAAGCGCAGTGGCGATTGGAACTCACTCAGACAAATGGGTTTGTGAGTTTAGAGTTTAGCGTTCAGGGTTTAGAGTTATTTGTTTCAACTCTAAACCCTGAACGCTAAACTCTAAACCTGAACTTATTTCTTCGTCCCCGCCCGGATCATCGCGCAGCGGAAACCGACGGTGGACGTGGCCGAATCCTGGTCCATGTACCGGCGGGTACCGGGGGCGAGCCAGTAGGCCACGTCGTTCCAGGAGCCGCCTTTGTACACGCGGGCGCGGTTGTCGATGAGCGAATTGTAGCGGGATTTGTCGTAATTCTTTTCCTCATCCTGGTACCCGTTCCGGCGGATGGGGTTCAGGTCGTTAAAGTCCTCGTACGAAAGCGGGCGGTACACGTCGTACACCCACTCATTGACGTTGCCGGCCATGTTGTAGAGGCCGAAGTCGTTGGCGGGGTAGCTGTAGATTTCGTTGGGCGTGATGGAGCCGTCGTTCGACTTCCCGGCGATACCGGCGTAGTCACCGCGACCGCGTTTGAAGTTGGCGAGCATCTCCCCTTTCTTCCGGCCCTGGCGTTTGCGGAGCGACGAACCATCCCAGGGGTAAATCCGCTGGTTGGTTTGGTTCTCGTCAATGTCCTGCGTACCGATCATGGCCTTGGCGGCGTATTCCCACTCGGCTTCGGTCGGAAGGCGGTAGTTGGGCAGGGCCGTGCCTTGCTCGATGGAAGGCTGGGGGCCACCCGTCGAAGGCGCGGCTTCGGCCTGGGCTTCTTTTTTCTTTTTACCGAAAGAGAACCCTTTTTTCTTGCCCGTGCTGCCGCCCTTGGCCGACTTGCGAGCCAGTTCGTTGTTCACGGCCTGCGAGCGCCAGGCGGCGTAGTCGTTGGCCTGCACCCACGACACGCCCACCACCGGGAAGTACCGAAAGCCAGGGTAACGCAAGTACTGGTCGACGTAGGAATCATTGAAGGCAAGCGGGTCCGTCCACACGAGCGTGTCGGGCAGAGCGGCCTGATAAACCTCCTCCGTCGAGTCGCGCTGGATGGCGTGCAGGTATTCGAGGTAGTGAATGTTGGCGATTTCGGTTTCGTCCATGTAGAACGACTGCACCGTCACGGTCCGCTCGAAATTGTCGCGGGCGTTGAGTACGTCTTCTTCCAGCGCGCCCATCGTGAAGCGGCCCCCTTCGATGAAGACGAGGTTAGGCCCGGTGGGCTGGCCTTTGAATTTCGAGACCTGGTAGCCTTCCTTCGTGTTGTAGGTGATGCCCGTGGCCGTGCTGTTTTTGCCCGGGTTGGCACTCGTGGGCCGCTTGCCCAGCTTGCTACAGGCACTGGCCAACACCACGACGGCGAGCAGGAACGGCAGCGAATGCGAAAAACGCTTCATGGAGAATGTGTAAGTTGTTAGTTGTCTGAACGGTACGGGTTTGACTCACAAAAGTAGGCGAATCGGGCCGATAAATCGCTACGCCGCTGTGGGGGCGGGCCGCAGGGCTTCGGCCAACTCGCCCATCACGCCTTTCAATGCCTCGATGGACGGCACGTCTTCAAACGTCAGAATCAGCTTGCCTTTTACGTCACGCAGCGAACATTTTTTGGCGTTCGCTTTCACAAAGTCAAGAACCCTGCCAAACTGCTCCGATTGAAAGTACGCGTCGTTTCCAGAAACGAAGTAGCCTTTGAGGGTATTGTTTTTCAGCGAGAGTTTCTCGAAACCTACCGTTTCGGCCTGCCAGCGCACCCGGACGATGTCGATCAGGTCGCGGACTTCGGGCGGCAGCGGCCCGAAGCGGTCGAGGAGCGCCTTCTGAAAATCGGCCAGTTCGGCTTCGTTGGCGAGGTTGTCGAGTTGGTTGTAAAGCCCCAGGCGCTCCGAAATGTTTGAGACGTAGTTTTCGGGGATCAGTACAGGCAGGTCGGTTTCCATCTGCGTGTCCACCTTCAGTGCGCCGGCTTTTTCGTTCAATTCGTTGATGAACAGGTTGCGGAATTCGGTCTCCTTCAATTCCTGCACGGCTTCATCGAGGATTTTGTGGTACATCTCAAAACCCAAATCGTTGATGAAGCCGCTTTGCTCCGCGCCAAGCAGGTTGCCCGCACCGCGGATGTCGAGGTCGCGCATGGCGACTTTGAAGCCGTCGCCGAGGTCGGAGAATTCTTCCAGCGCCTGCAACCGCTTGCGGGCATCCGAGGTCATCAGCGACACGGCGGGGGTGAGCAGGTAGCAGAACGCCTTGCGGTTGGAGCGCCCCACGCGGCCCCGCATCTGGTGCAAATCGCTCAGGCCGAACATGTGCGCGTAGTTGATGAGGATGGTGTTGGCGTTGGGAATGTCGAGGCCCGATTCGATGATGTTGGTCGAAACCAGCACGTCGTACTCGCCTTCGATGAAGCGCATCATCACCCGTTCGAGCTTGTCGCCGTCCATCTGCCCGTGGGCCACGCCGACTTTGGCGTCGGGCACGAGGCGGAGAATCAGGTTGGCGATGCCGTCCAAATCGCCGATGCGGTTGTGGACGAAAAACACCTGCCCGCCCCGCTTCAACTCGGTGCTGACGGCGTCGCGGATGAGTTTTTCGTCCCAGACGTGAATCTCCGTCGTGACGGGCTGGCGGTTGGGCGGGGGCGTGGCGATAACCGATAAATCGCGGGCACCCATCAGCGAAAAGTGCAGCGTGCGCGGAATGGGCGTGGCGGTGAGCGTGAGCACGTCGACGTTGACGCGCATTTCCTTCAACCGGTCTTTCACCTTTACCCCGAACTTTTGCTCCTCGTCGATGACGAGCAGGCCGAGGTCTTTGAACTTCACGTCCTTGTTCACAATCCGGTGCGTGCCGATGAGGATTTGCGTTTCGCCGGTTTCCACCCGCCTGAGCGTGTCCTTGATTTGCTGGGCCGATTTGAAGCGGTTGACGTACTCCACCCGCACGGGGAATTTCTCGAACCGGTCGCGGAAGGTGCGGTAGTGCTGCATGGCCAGCACGGTGGTGGGCACGAGCACGGCCACCTGCTTGTTGTCGCTGACGGCCTTGAAGGCGGCCCGCATGGCGACTTCGGTTTTGCCGAACCCCACGTCGCCGCACACGAGGCGGTCCATCGGGTGCGGTTTTTCCATGTCGTCCTTCACGTCGTTGGTGGCTTTGGCCTGATCGGGGGTGTCTTCGTACAAGAACGACGATTCCAGTTCGGCCTGCAAAAACGTGTCGCGACTGTACGCGTAGCCGGGAGCGAGGCGGCGTTGGGCGTACAGCCGGATGAGTTCCTGGGCGATGTCCTTCACCTCGCGCTTCACCCGCGACTTTTTGTTCTCCCACTCCGCTGAGCCGAGTTTGCTCATGACGGGCACGGCCCCGTCCTTGCCGGAGTACTTGGCGATTTTGTGCAGGGCGTGGATGCTGACGAACAGCACGTCGTTGTCGCGGAAAATGAGCCGGATGGCTTCCTGCTCGCTCTCCCCCACTTTCACTTTGTCGAGGCCCGCGAAGCGCCCGATGCCGTAGTCGGCGTGGGTAACGTAGTCGCCGGGCTGGAGGCTTTTGAGTTCATTCAGCGTGAGCGCTTTCGACTTGCTGTATTTTTCGCGGAGGCGGTAGCGGTGGAAGCGGTCGAAAATCTGGTGGTCGGTGTAGCAGGCGACTTTCGTCTGCTCGTCGACGAAGCCCTCGCGGAGCGAAATTGTCAGCGGCTGAAATTTCACGAAGCCGTCGATTTCCCCGGCAATCGTGTTCAGCCGCTCCAACTGCTTCTGCGAATCGGCGGCGATGACGTTGGTGAAACCGAGCGACTGGTTTTCGTGGAGGTTGTCCACCAGCCGTTTGAAGTCTTTGTTGAACGCGGGCTGGACTTTCGACGGGTAGCTCAGTTTCTCGGCATCCTTGAAATAAAATCGCCGCCCGAACTCGACCGTCCCGAACTTCTTGATTTGGTTCAAAAACGATCGGCGGGTTTCAAAAAGCTGGGCGGGTTCGGTGATGACCTTGATGTTGCCGCTGCGGGCGAGGATGGCCTGAAACTGCTGCTCGACGTTTTCGAAGCTTTTTTCGAGAATCTCCAGCGTCAGTTCCACGTCCTTGAACCAGAGCCGGGCGTCGTCGGGGAAAAAGTGGAGGAACGACTCGCGGGTTTCTTGCACGAGCCGGGTCTGCACGTCGGGCACGACGTTGACGCTCGACACGGATTCTTCCGAAAGCTGGGTTTCGGGGTCGAAGGTGCGGATGCTTTCGACTTCGTCGCCGAAGAGGTCGATGCGGAAAGGTTTTTCGTTGGCGTAGCTAAACACGTCCACAATGCCCCCCCGGATGCTGTACTGCCCCGCTTCGTACACGAAATCGGTTTTCTCGAAATCCTGGTTCGCCAGAAATTCCGCCAGAAAGTTCGTGTCCAACTTGTCGCCGACGTGAACGGTGAACGTGTTGGCCACCAGCGAGCGCTTGTTGATGACTTTTTCGGAGAGGGCTTCGGGGTAGGTGACGACCAAAAAAGCCCCCCCCGCCCCCAATGGGGGAGCTTCGTTGCTACTGTGAGAAGCCCCCTTTGGGGGTTTGGGGGCCTCGGGGGTTTGGTTCAGCCGGTTCAGCACTTCCGCCCGCATGAGCACGTTGGCGTTGTCCACCTCCTCGTACTGATACGGCTTTTTGTACGACATCGGGAAGAGCAGCGCGCCGTCTTCGCCCAGCAGGTTTTGCAGGTCGTTCAGGAAATAGGCCGCTTCTTCCTTGTCGTTGAGCACGAGGAGGGTGGTGGCGGGGTGGGCCTGGTGCAGGGCGGCGACGAGCACGGCGTCGAGGCTACCGGAAAGGCCCTTGATCTGGAGGTGGCGGTCGGCCTCGGCGCGGCTGCGGAGGCGTTCGCCGATGGTTTGAACGAAACCGTCTTCGCGGTAGAGCGTGAGAAATTCGCGGACGAGCATAAAATCAATTGGCAGTTGGCGGTGGGCAGTTGGCAAAAAAAGGAATCAACCGACAACCGCTGAAAACACGACAGGCCACAAAACCCCCGTGACCGCGTGGTTTTTCCCCATCTTTGCGGCGAGGGTGTTGTGGCAAAAAAACTGTACAAAACTACAAGGCAAACCCCGCCCCTGCCCGAAGAGTTTACCCATGAACGAACAAATCAGCGCGTATTTTCAACAAAACGGTCTCGAACTGGCGGGCGTGCTGACGGGCATCGTGTGCGTGTATTACAACGCCCGGCAGAATGTGTGGGGGTGGGTGTGGAGCATGGTCAGCGTGGGGATTTACTTCGTGATTTTCCTCCGCACCAAACTCTACGCCGACGCGGGCTTGCAGGTGTTTTTCTTCGTGGTGAGCGTGTACGGCATCTACGAGTGGCTGTTTGGGGGCGAAAACCGGACGGTGTTACCGGTGAGCCGTTTTCCGAAAAAATTCATCGTGCCGACGCTCGGCGCGGGCGTGGCGTTCTGGCTTGGCCTGAGCTGGGTGTTGCACCGCTACACCGACGCGGCCCTCCCCTACCTCGATTCGGCCCTGACTACGGTGAGCCTCGTGGCGCAGTGGATGCTGGCCCGGAAGTACCTCGAAAACTGGCTGCTGTGGATTGGGGCCGACGCGGTGTACGTGGGCATGTACCTCTTTAAAGACCTGCACTACACGGCGTTTCTGTACTTCGTGTACCTGGGGCTGGCAACGATGGGGTATCTGGCTTGGCGGCGGAGTTTGTCTGAACCACGATTTTCAGGATTTTAGGATTAGCAAGATTGTTTTCGGCTCTCCATCATATCGATCCTAAAATCCTGAAAATCGTGGTTCAGACAAAAAGCATGAAAAAAGTCGTCCTCGTCGGCCCCGAATCGGTGGGCAAAACCACGTTGGCAAGGCGGCTGGCGGGGCATTTCGACACCGTGTTCGTGGAAGAATACGGTCGGGCGTACTGCGAAAAGTGGGGCAACGACTGCGACGCCCTCGACCTCGTCCATATTGCCGCCGGGCAGCTTTTTCTGGAAGACGAAGCGGCCCGAAGCGCCCGGCACGGCCTGCTGATTTGCGACACGGACGCGCTCGTGACCTGGTCGTACGCCGAGTTGTACCTCGGCACCACGCCGGAATTCATCGTCGAACTCGCCCGCAGCCGCACTTACGACCTCACGCTGCTGCTGGCTACCGACGTGCCCTTCGACCACGACCCCATCCGTATCTTTGCCGACCGGCGGGAGTGGCACTTCAACCGGTTGAGGGAGTTGCTCGAAACCGAAAACCGCCCCTACGTGCTGATTTCTGGCTCGTTTGACGAACGTTTCGAGAAAGCCGTGGGAGCAGTAAAAGCGATTTTGTGAAAAAAGTACCTCTCACTTCTCACTTCTCACTTCTCACAAACTACCTTTGCCCCGTTGATCGCATAAAGGGGTGCCCTACCTGACGGGCTGAGATCATACCCATTGAACCTGATGCGGGTAATGCCGACGCAGGGAACGCGAAGCAGCTTGAACGGCCAGCGTGCGCGCCGTTTCACCGCTCAAACTGCCGAACTTCAATCCACACTTTGTTGAACCCCAGACGGGATTCAGCCCCTTTGCTCGTCGTTTCCGTTTTCAAGCATGAAAAAGGTCACGACTTTTCTACTGCTTTTCTTTTTTGCGTTCCGGGTTTCGGCGCAATCCGTGCTTTCCGGAAAAGTTACCGATGCCGATACCGGCGAAGCCCTGCCCGGCGCGAGCATCCAGCTCACCGGTAGCGTGCGCGGCACCACCTCGGGCAGCAACGGCGCTTACGTGCTGCGCAACGTTCCGGCGGGCACCTACGAAGTCCGCATCAGCTACGTGGGGTTTGAAACCAGCGTCCAGACGGTGGATTTGCGCTCCGGCGACGCCTCGCTCAACGCCGCCCTGCGCCGCAGCACCTACCAGGCCGACGAGGTGGTGGTGAGCGCCACCCGCGCCACCCGGCAGACGGGCATGGCGTTTACGAACGTCGGGGCCGAGGAAATCAGGAAGCAGAATCTTGGGCAGGATTTGCCCGTACTGCTCAATTTCCAGCCTTCGCTGGTCAGCACCTCCGACGCGGGCGCGGGCGTGGGCTACACGGGGTTCCGCATTCGCGGGTCCGACGCCACGCGCATCAACGTGACGCTCAACGGCATCCCGTACAACGACGCCGAAAGCCAGGGGACGTTCTGGGTCAACATGCCCGATTTCGCTTCATCGGTGAGCAGCATCCAGATTCAGCGCGGCGCGGGCACCTCGACCAACGGAGCCGGGGCCTTCGGCGCGACGGTGAACATCCAGACCAACGAGTTCCGGCGTGATGCCTACGCCGAGACGAACCACAGCTACGGGTCGTTCAACACGCTGAAAAACAACGTGCTGTTCGGGACGGGCCTGCTCGGCGGGAAATTAACGGTGGATGGACGGCTTTCGCGCTTGAAGTCCGATGGCTTCATTGACCGGGCCAGTTCCGATTTGAAGTCGTTCTACCTGTCGGGGGCGTATTTCGGGAAAAAGTCCTTCGTGCGGCTCAACGTGTTTTCCGGGCAGGAAACCACCTTTCAGGCCTGGGAAGGCGTGCCCGAAGCCCGCCTCCGCGGCGACCGCGAGGGCATGCTGGCCTTCATCGAACGCAATGGCCTGAGCGACGCGGCGGCGGCCCACCTCCTCAACTCCAACAGCCGCACCTACAACGTGTACACCTACGACAACCAGGTGGACAACTACCAACAAGACCACTACCAACTTCTCACCTCGCACCAGTTGGCGCGGGGTCTGGCGCTGAACGTCAACCTGCACTACACGAAAGGCCGGGGGTATTTCGAGCAATACCGTGAAGGCGACAAACTCAGCAATTACGGCCTGCCCAACGTGACGCTGGGCGATACGGTCATCGCCCGCACGGACCTGATTCGCCGCCGCTGGCTGGACAATGATTTCTACGGCACCGTGTTTTCGCTCGATTACGATTCGTACAAGCGTTTGAAAGTCAGCTTGGGCGGGGGCTGGAACCGCTACACGGGCAAGCACTTTGGCGAAGTTATCTGGGCGCGCATGAGCACGGGCAACATTCGGCATCGGTACTACGACAACGACGCGACGAAAACGGATTTCAACCTGTACGGGAAAGCGACCTACCAGTTCAGCGAGGCTTTCAACGCCTACGGCGACGTGCAGGTGCGCACGGTGAACTACTCGTTTCTGGGTTTTGACCAGAATGGCAACAACGTGCAGCAGACGGCGAACCTCCATTTTTTCAACCCCAAATTCGGCCTGAACCACGCGCTGGGCGAGGCGTCGTCGGTGTACGGCTCGGTGAGCGTGGCCCACCGCGAACCCAACCGCGACGATTTCACCCAGAGCACGCCCGCAAGTCGCCCCCGCGCCGAGCGGCTGGTGGATTACGAGGCAGGCTACCGCCTGCAAGCGGGCAAAGTGGCGGCGCAGGTGAATGGATTTTTCATGAACTACCGCGACCAGCTCATCCTGACCGGGCAGGTCAACGACGTGGGCAACTACATCCGCACGAACGTGCCCCGCAGTTACCGCGCCGGGGTGGAACTGGAACTCGGCTGGCAACCGGTGCGGACGGTGAAGTGGAACGCCAACGCCACTTTCAGCCAAAATAAAATTCAGGAATTCACGGCATTCTACGACGATTACGACACCGGCGGGCAGCGCCGCGAAACGTTCACCAACACGGACATCGCGTTTTCGCCGAACGTCATCGTTGGTTCCCAATTGGCATACACGGGCGTGAAGGACCTGGAAATCGCCCTGCTAACGAAGTACGTCGGGCGGCAGTTTCTGGACAATACGTCCGACCCGACCCGCCAACTCGATGCATACTTCACCAACGATGTCCGGCTGATTTACGGCCTGAAACCGCGTTTCGCGAAAGAGTTGACCCTGAGTTTGCTGCTCAACAACGTGTTCAACGAGCTGTACGAATCGAACGGCTACACCTTCAGCTACGCGGCGGGGGAGCGGCTGGTGACGGAGAATTTTTACTACCCTCAGGCGGGATTCAACTTCCTGGCCGGTGTGGCGGTGAAGTTTTAAGCAAACTTTCGTAGGTTGCCCGGACGATGAAACGGACGTTGGGAACGAAACGCCACACGCGCACCGTTCCCAACGTCCGTTCGTTTTTTTACCGCAGCCGCATGAAAACCTTACTCCTCGAAATTCCGCTCGAATGCTACGAAACCGAAAGTGAACTGCCCGAAACCGAGCGTAGTCTGCTCGCCGAAGCCCGCCAGGCCACGCACACGGCCTACGCGCCCTACTCGCGCTTCCACGTCGGGGCAGCGGTGCGCCTCGACGACGGGACGGTCGTGACGGCCAGCAACCAGGAAAACGCGGCGTTTCCCTCCGGCTCCTGCGCGGAGCAATCCTTGATTTTTTGGGTCGGTGCCAATCATCCGGGCAAGAAGATGGAGGCGCTGGCGGTGGTGGCCCGGCCCGGCGAGGGCGAAATCTACCGGGCCGTGTCGCCCTGCGGAGCCTGTCGGCAGGCACTGCTGGAATACGAAAACCGACAGGGCCAGCCGATTCGCCTGCTGATGCCCGGCCCGCCCGGCGACGAGGTGACGGTGTCGCCCTCGGTGGCGGGGCTGCTGCCGGTGAAGTTTGATTCGTTCGACTGATGAAGTTGTCAGTTGCTGGTTGTCAGTTGTTCGTTCAAAAAACCAACAACTGACAACCAGCAACTGACAACCAGCAACCATCAACCAATCGCCTGCCGCAAATCGTCGATTAAATCCTCCGCGTCTTCCACGCCCACGCTCAGGCGGATGAGCGTGTCTTTGAGGCCCGATTTGGCTCGTTCTTGTTTCGGAATGCTCGCGTGGGTCATGCTGGCCGGGTGGGTGCAGAGCGACTCCACGCCGCCCAGCGATTCGCCCAGCGAGAATACGTGGAAGCTCGACATCACCCGCACGGCCTCGTCGTAATCATCGCCCTTCAACTCGAACGAAAGCATCCCGCCGAAATCGCGCATTTGCCGTTTCGCCAGGTCGTGGCCGGGGTGATTTTCTAAGCCCGGGTAGTACACCTTCCCCACTTTCGGGTGGTTTTGGAGAAATTCCGCCACGCGGCGGGCGTTTTCACAATGCCGCTGCATCCGCAGGTGCAGGGTTTTCAGGCCCCGCAGCACGAGGAAACAATCCTGCGGCCCCGGCACGGCCCCGCAGGCGTTCTGGATGAAGGCCAGCCGCTGGGCCAGGGCGTCGTCGTTGAGCATGATGGCCCCCATGACTGTGTCAGAGTGCCCGCCGAGGTACTTCGTGACCGAGTGCATGACGATGTCCGCGCCGAGGTCGAGCGGGTTTTGCAGGTAGGGCGAGGCGAAGGTGTTGTCCACCACGGTCAGCACGTTCCGGGCTTTGGCCGCTTTGGCGTAGGCTTCGACGTCGATGAGGCGGAGCAGCGGGTTGGTGGGTGTTTCCAGCCAGAGCATTTTGGTTTTCTCCGAAAAAACCGTCTCCATCTGCGACGCGTCGCTGAGGTCCACGAAGCGGAACGTCAGGCCGAAGCCTTCAAATACTTTCGTGAAAATCCGGTACGTGCCGCCGTACAAATCGTTGGTCGCCACGATTTCGTCGCCGGGCTGGAACAGTTTCAGCAACGCATCGGTCGCCGCCAGGCCCGAAGCGTAGCAAATGCCGTGTTTGGCGTTCTCCAGCGCGGCGAGGGCGTTTTGTAGGGCCGTGCGCGTGGGATTGTGGGTGCGCGAATACTCGTAGCCTTTGTGCTTGCCGGGGGCTTCCTGCACGTAGGTGGACGTCTGGTAGATCGGGGTCATGATGGCCCCCGTGGTCGGGTCGGGGCTGACGCCCGCGTGGATGGCTTTGGTGGCGAAACGCATTTTTTCCAAGTGTAGGGGCGGTGCTTGCCTCCGCCCAAGTCGGCTTGCAGGTAACTCGGGCGGAGGCAAGCACCGCCCCTGCGAGTATCTTTACAACGTGAAATTCTCCCAAAGAAACGCCTTTTCGCTCGTTTATGCGCTGGTGCTGGGGGTGCTGCCCCTGCTGGTCAGCTCATCGCTGGGCTACTTCGTGGCTACGCACGAGGCCGACATCCAGGCGTTCAGCACCGCGCAGTGGACGGCCGTATTCGCCCTCAGCGCCGTTACGATGGCTTTTGCCCTGACGCCCACCACGCTCGTGGCGCTCACCGCCGGGTACTTTCTGGGGTTTTACGCCCTGCCCCCGCTCGTGTTGAGCTACGCGGCGGCCTCCCTGCTCGGTTACGAAGCCGCCCGCGGCCTGGACGAAGGGCGACTGCTGCGGAAACTTTCGGAGAAACCAAAAGTGCGCCAGCTCGTGGAGCGCCTGCGGGAGCGGGAGTTCACCGTTGTGGCCTTCGCCCGGTTATCGCCCGTGCTGCCCTTCGCGCTGACCAACGTGTTGTTTTCGTTCGTGAAAGTTTCGCGGGAGAACCTATTGCTGGCCGGATTGCTGGGCATGCTGCCCCGCACGCTGCTCAGCCTCTGGGCGGGCACGGAAGCAAGAACGTTGCGACGGCTCCTCGAAACGCCGGACGAAGCCAATGTTTCCCAGTGGATTTTGCTGGGGCTGATTGCGATTTCACTCGCAGGCTTGGGTTATGTGCTGCGGCGGGCCTGGCGGTAGTGGTCGGCCACTTTTTCGAGCAAAAAGGTGTGGCCGTGGTCGAGGGGAAAAAACCGGATGTCCTTCACCGCCTGCACGAACGGCAAAATGCGCCGGAGCGGAATCACCCGGTCACTTTTTCCGGCAAAAACCGTTACGTGGATTTTGTGCTCCTCGACAACCCGCGCCAGCCGCCGGACCGAGAACCGCAGGTTTCGGAAGGCCGTCCAGCTTTCGTACACCCGCTGCTGGCGTTCGGGCGAGGACAACTGCCACTGGGCCAGTTTCACTACGCTGTCGGGCACCAGCCGCCAGCGCCGCGCCGCTGTGGCGAGCCGGGCGAAGTGTTCAGGTTCGTACACGGCCTTCCGGAACAACTGCTTCGCACCCGGCAACCGCGTGGCGGCGGTGTAAATCGGGTTTTCGGCCAGGCCGTCGGGGGCAATCAAAATAACCTCGTCCAGCCGGTCGTAGAGCGTTTCGAGCGTGGCCAGGGCCAGCCGCCCGCCCAGGCTGAACCCCACGACGGAGAAGCGGTCGATGTTTTTTTCCGCCAAAAATCGCCGCACAATTTCCGCCCAGTACGGCTTGCTGAGCGGCTCGGTCAGGCCGGCGCTTTCCCCGTGAAAAAACAAGTCGAACGCGTAGGTGGTGAAGGTGTCGCCGAGCACACTGCCCAGCGACGAAAACGCCGCACCGCTCTGCCCCATGCCGTGGAAGGCCAGCAAGGGCCGTGGGCCGTGGCCGTAGGTGCGGTAGCGGAGGGAGACGCCGCCGTGTCGGAAAATGGTCTGAACCACGATTGGCCAGGATTTTAGGATAGACAGGATGGCTGAAACGGATTACCGATTTTTATCCTGTAAATCTAAAAATCCTGGCCAATCGCGGTTCAGACCGACTACTGCTCCATCAAATACGCCTTGATGAACTCGTTGATATCCCCGTTCAGCACGGCGTCGGTGTTGGAGGTTTGGTAGCCGGTGCGGTGGTCTTTCACGCGGCGGTCGTCGAGCACGTAGCTGCGGATTTGCGACCCCCACTCGATTTTCTTCTTACCCGCTTCCACCTCGGCGCGGGCGGCGTTGCGCTTATCCATCTCGATTTGGTACAACCGCGACTTAAGCAGGCGAATGGCCACTTCCTTGTTCTGCAACTGGCTCCGCTCCTGCTGGCAGGCGATGATGATGCCCGAGGGCTTGTGGTGCAGGCGCACGGCGGTTTCGACCTTGTTGACGTTCTGCCCCCCCGCCCCGCCGCTGCGGAACGTGTCCCACTCGATGTCGGCGGGGTTCACGTCAATTTCAATCGTGTCGTCCACCAGAGGGTAAGCGTACACCGACGCGAACGACGTGTGCCGCCGGGCGTTGGAGTCAAAGGGCGAAATGCGCACCAGCCGGTGGACGCCGCTTTCGGCTTTCAGGTTGCCGAAGGCGTACTCCCCGTCGATTTCAAGCGTGGCGGCTTTGATGCCCGCCACGTCGCCGTCCTGCCGGTCCACTTCCTTGATTTTGTAGCCGTTTTTCTCGGCCCACATCAGGTACATCCGGTAGAGCATCGAAGCCCAGTCCTGCGACTCGGTGCCGCCCGCGCCCGCGTTGATTTCGAGCACGGCGGGCATGTTGTCGCCTTCGTCGGACATCATTTTGCGGAACTCCAACTCATCCAACTTGGCTTCCAGCTTTGCGCCTTCCTCGTCCACCTCGGCTTCGGTGGCCTCGCCCGCTTCGTAGAATTCCCAGAGCGTGTCGAGGTCATCCTGAATCCGGTTGAGGGCGTCGAAGCCTTCCGTCCAGAACTTCAGCCCGCGCATTTCGCGCATGGTGGCCTCGGCTTTTTCGGGGTTGCTCCAGAAGTTCGGGTCGAGGGTTTTCTGTTCTAACTGGCTGATTTGATACGTTTTGCTGTCGTAGTCAAAGATACCCCCTCAAGGCCTCAGTCCGGGCCTTCAAGTCTTTCAACTTGTCTGTCGTCATTGGTTTTTTGGGAAAAGGTAAAACGAATTCGTAGGGGCGGTGCTTGCCTCCGCCCGGCTCGTCGGTTGACACAGGCCGGGCGGAGGCAAGCACCGCCCCTACGAGTTTCATCCGGCAAAACTACGAACAAAAACCCGCCTCCCGTTTGTTTCCGGGGCGGGTTCGCGCCGCAACGGGTTTTCGCCTATTTTTGCGCAGCGTTTCGCCAAAACCATTCAAAATCAATCGTTCTATGGCATCTCAATATGATTTGCTCGTGCTGGGCAGCGGTCCCGGCGGCTACCCGACCGCCATCCGGGCCTCGCAACTGGGCATGAAAGTGGGCATCATCGAAAAGGAAAGTCTGGGCGGAATTTGCCTCAACTGGGGCTGCATTCCCACGAAAGCCCTGCTGAAATCGGCCCAGGTTTTTGAATACATCAAGCACGCCAAAGACTACGGCATCAACGTGGGCGGCGAATCGAGCGCCGACTTCGGGGCCGTCATCAAACGCAGCCGGGGCGTGGCCGAAGGGATGAGCAAAGGCGTGCAGTTTTTGATGAAGAAAAACAAGATTGACGTCATCCTGGGCTACGGTCGGGTGAAGCCGGGCAACAAGGTGGAAGTGACCGCCGCCGACGGCTCCAAGACCGAGTACGTGGGCACGAAGGGCGTCGTCATCGCCACCGGGGGCCGCGCCCGCGAACTGCCCAACATCAAAATCGACGGGAAGAAAATCATCGAGTACCGCAAGGCCATGTCGCTGGAAACCCAGCCGAAGAGCATGGTCATCGTCGGTTCCGGGGCCATCGGCGTCGAGTTTGCCTACGTGTACGCTTCGATGGGCACGAAGGTGACCATCGTCGAATTTTTGCCCAACATGGTGCCCGTCGAAGACGAAGAAGTCTCGAAAGCCCTCGAAAAGCAGTACAAAAAAATGGGCATCGAGGTGTACACCAACTCGTCGGTCGAAACCGTGGACACCAGCGGCGAAGGCTGCAAGGTGACGGTGAAAACCCCGAACGGCCAGTTGAACCTCGATTGCGATATCGTGCTGTCCGCCGCCGGCGTCGTGGCCAACCTTGAAGACATCGGCCTCGAAGAAGTGGGCATCCAGACCGACAAAGGCAAAATTCAGGTCAACGAGTGGTACCAGACCAACGTGCCCGGCTTTTTCGCCATCGGCGACTGCACCCCCGGCCCGGCCCTGGCCCACGTGGCTACCGCTGAGGGCATCATTTGCGCCGAAAAAATCGCGGGCGTCCACACCGAACCGCTCGATTACGCCAACATCCCCGGCTGCACCTACTGCCAGCCCGAAATCGCGTCGGTGGGTTTAACCGAGAAAAAAGCCCGCGAGGCCGGCTACGACATCAAAGTCGGCAAGTTTCCCTTCACCGCTTCGGGTAAGGCCACGGCAGCGGGCGTCAAGGAAGGGTTCGTGAAGGTGATTTTTGACGCGAAATACGGCGAATGGCTCGGCGCGCACATGATTGGCGCGAACGTGACCGAGATGATTGCCGAAGTGGTGGCCGCCCGCAAGCTCGAAACCACCGCCCACGAAATTCTGAAGACGGTGCACCCCCACCCCACCATGTCGGAAGCCGTGAAAGGCGCGACGGAGGTGGCGTACGGGGAGGCAATTGATTTATAAAAATCGGCGTCCGGCGGAGAAACCCTCCGCCGGACGTTTTTTCTGGAAAACAAACCATGGAACCCGTTGTCATTCAACCGCTGTACGGAGGCGCCGCCAAGTCGGTTCTCGACATGACGCCCGAGGAACTCGACCGGGTCAGCGAGGAAGTGATGCGGAAAGTGCGGGAACGGGCTTTCCGCCGTGGATTGCCCGTGGTGCTTGAGCGCAACGGGCAAGTATGGTACGAATACGCCGACGGACGGCAGGAGTTGGCGAACGACTTGGACGAGTGAAACCCACGTTCTACCTCATCGCCGGACCCAATGGCACGGGGAAATCAACGGCGGCTTACCAGTTGACGCCTCAGGGAGTCGAGTACATCAATTCCGACGACATCGCCCGTCAAGTTCGTGAACGGTTCGAGCATCAGGAGGTTGTTTTGCAGCGGACCAATGAAGAAGCCCAAAGGCGCATTTTCAACAAGGTTCGCGAACGAAAATCATTCAGCGTCGAGACGAACCTGGCCGATGAGAGCACCTGGCGTTTTTTTCGGGGAATACAGCAAAGCGGCTACTCGTTTGAACTGTTGTTTCTGTGTACTTCGTCCATCGCCACGTTGGTTAAGCGGGTTCGACAACGCCACCTCGACGGAGGCCATTTTGTGCGGGAGGACGTCATCCGGGAACGGTACGGCAACGGGTTGTACTTTTTGAACCGGTTTTTCGACGAGCCGGATTCAATTTCGTTGTTTGACACCTCGGAGGGAGTGCGAATGGTTTACAAGCGAATCGGCCAGGAGGTCGTTTTTGAAGAAAAACCCTTCCCGGATTGGATGGCAAACGGCTTGACCACGCGCTTCAAGGCATCCGCGCCGTCGACACCCCAAGCCAGAGACGCCCGCACAACCGACGAAGTGCGCGATTTGTACCGAAACAGCCAAACGCGGCTCCCCGGTGATTTCAGCCTTGAACAGCTACCCGAGTAACCCGGCCCCCCAGCCGGGTTTTTTGTTTGCCGCCTCCGGCGTGTAACTTGCCGCGCCCACCTCCAACCCTTCCATGCGACGCCTCCTCCCCGTTTTCCTGTTGCTGCTGACCAGTTTCCGGGCCGATTCACCCGCCGAAGTCGATTTCGTCGAGGTGCCCGTGCTGGTCATTGGCGGGGGCACGAGCGGCGTGATGGCGGCAATTCAGTCGGCGCGGATGGGGGTGAAAACGGTGCTGGTGGAGGAAGGTCCCTGGCTGGGCGGCATGCTCACCGCCGCCGGCGTGAGCGCCATCGACGGCAACCACGAACTGCCTTCGGGCCTCTGGGGCGAATTCCGGGCCGAACTCGAAAACCACTACGGCGGGGCGAAGGAACTGGCTACGGGCTGGGTGAGCAACACGCAGTTTGAGCCGTCGGTAGGGGCGAAAATCCTGCGGGAAATGGCGGCGAAGGAAAAGGCACTGGTGGTGATGCTCGAAACCCGCCGCACCGAAGTCATGCAAACTACCCGGGGCTGGATTGTGACGCTGCTCGACAAATCGGGCCACAAAATTTACGTGAAAAGCGCCGTGCTCATCGACGCCACCGAACTCGGCGACGTGGCCGCCAAAACCGTGGGCATCCGCTACGACGTAGGCATGGACAGCCGCGATTCGACCGGCGAAGCCGCCGCGCCGCCGAAAGCCAACGACATCGTGCAGGATTTAACGTACTGCGCGGTTTTGAAAGATTACGGCCCCGATTCGGTTCATCTGCTGCCCCGCCCGCCGGGCTACAACCGCAACCAGTTCCTCTGCGCCTGCCGCAAGCTTTGCCCCGACACCACCCGCCCCCGCCTGCACGACTGCGACAAAATGCTCGGCTACGCCCGCCTGCCCAATGACAAGTACCTCATCAACTGGCCCATTCAGGGCAATGATTTTTACGTTAACCTCATCGAGGCCAGTCCCGAAGGCCGGAGAGCGATGCTCGACGAGGCCAAACGCCACACGCTGCGGTTCGTGTATTTCATCCAGAACGAACTCGGTTACCGCAACCTCGGCCTGGCCGACGATGAATTTCCCACCGACGACCACTTGCCGCTGATTGCCTACCACCGCGAAAGTCGACGCATTCGGGGCTTAGCCCGGCTGACGATGAACCACATCGAAAAGCCGTTTTCACAAAAAGAAAAATACTACCGCACCGGCATCGCCGTCGGCGATTATCCCATCGACCACCACCACGGTAAGTACCCGGCGGGCGTGCCTGACCTGTACTTTGTGCCCGTGCCCTCGTACAGCGTGCCCTTAGGCAGCCTGTTGCCGCAGGGCGTGGAGCGCTTGATTGTGGCCGAAAAAAGCATTTCCGTCACCAACCTCGCCAACGGCACCACCCGCCTCCAACCCGTCGTGATGGGCATCGGGCAGGCGGCGGGGGCACTGGCGGCGCTGGCGGCGAAGAAAAAAATCAGCCCCCACCAGGTGCCCGTCCGCGAGGTGCAGGACGCGCTGCTCAACGCCACGGCCTACCTCATGCCGTACACCGACGTCAAACCCGACCACCCCGACTGGGCTTCCATCCAGCGCATCGGCGCGACGGGGATGCTGAAGGGCGTACCGACGCCGCATGCCTGGGCGAACCAGACCTGGTTTTACCCCGATTCCACGATTCGGGTCAGCGAATTCGTGACGGGTTGGGGGGAGTTTTTCCCGGAAATGCCCACGCCCCTGCCGCCTTCGGAGGCGAAGCTGACCGTGCGGCAGGCGCACGCGGCGGTGGATGCCGTGAAGCGGGAGCCGTGGTACACGTTCGTCGTTTCGATTTTTCGGAAAAAGCCAACCCCCGAAGACCGCCCCATCACCCGCGCCGAACTGGCCCGCCTGCTCGACGAGCAACTCGACCCGTTTCACCAGCGCGCCGTGGATTTCGACGGCGATTTCGTCCGAAAAACCGCCCTCAGTTCGGCAAAAAACCAGAAGTAAACGTCAAGGAAATTCGAGGGAAACAAGTGGCCTCAGACCACGCGGGTCCGCGCGTGCAGCACCGAGAGACAACACACGATGCCGAAGCCCAGGGTCAGCATGAGGTGGAAGACGACGAAACTGCCGTTCTGCCAACGCCAGGCCAGAAACAAACCGGTCAGGAAATACATAGTCAGCAGCGCCTCCACGTAGGTTAGCCAACTCACTCGCGCGGGCCGGTACTTGTTGGCCTTCCAGCCATCAGCTTTACCCACCACACCGAATTTTGGCGTGCGGATGAAGGGTGTTTTACGACCCAAATATCCTTCAATCACCGCCACGGCGTTGTGCAGCGAAAGGCCCATCCAGATGGTGAGGAAAATTGGGTAATCGAGCAGGAAATGCTTGAAATCCGGATTTTTGTTGGCGTTCCGATACGCAATCCAGTAAAACACGGCGAGGATGATGGAACTGATCTGGAACCAAGCCATTCCGGCAAAAAACTCACGGTGTTCGGGAAAGTGGGTGACCACGTACAACACCGGCACGCTCAGCAGGGCCAACAACACCAGGCACACAAACGTAGCGCTGTAAAACAGATGCGCCAGCGCATGTATTTTCGTGCCCAGCGTGACCCCTGGTGCTTTCAAAATGCCCCAGGCGTGCTTGCGGGCACATTCGGCGGCACCCTTTGTCCAGCGGTACTGCTGCGATTTGAGGGCGTTCATCTCGACGGGCAGTTCGGCGGGGGAGCCGAGTTTTTCCAGGTACTTGAACTTCCACCCTTTCAACTGGGCGCGGTAGCTCAGGTCGAGGTCTTCGGTGAGCGTGTCGTGGTGCCAACCGCCCGCGTCTTCAATGCACGTTTTCCGCCAAACTCCCCCCGTGCCATTAAAGTTGATGAAATGGTCACCCACGTTGCGGCCCTGCTGCTCAACGATGAAGTGCCCGTCGAGGGCGAAAGCCTGCACTTTCGTAAGCACGGAGTAGTCTTTGTTGAGGTAATCCCAGCGGGTTTGCACCATACCGACAGCGGGGTCAGCGAAGCAGGACAACGTTTTTTCGAGAAAGTCCGGGCTGGGCACAAAATCCGCATCGAACACGGCGATGAATTCGCCTTTGGCTGTCTTCAGCCCTTCGGCCAGTGCTCCGGCTTTGAAACCAACCCGGTTGGACCGGCGCACGTGGCGGATGTCAAATCCCTGGTTGTGGAGGGCGGTTACTTTCCGTGCAATCAAGGCTACGGTTTCGTCCGTTGAATCGTCAAGTACCTGGATTTCGAGACGTTCGCGGGGGTAACGCAACGCCGCCATGCAATCAAGCAGGCGTTCGCTAACATACAATTCATTGTAAATCGGCAGTTGCACCGTAACGAACGGTACCGCGTCGGGGTAAAGTTTGGGGAGTTTTTTCCCACTGCGTCGCCGTTGCCGGAGGTAGTTGATGACTAGGTTTAACTGCACCAAACTCAGGCAAAGCACCAGTGCCAAAGGCACCGTGTACGCGATTAGGACAAGTTTCTCCATCAGCAGTAAGCGGAAAATGGTCGTGATGACGGTCCATTCTGCCAATAGTGTGCCTCTGAAGAAAGGACGCGGCGCGTCTGTCGATGATTGTTTTATGCCCAGCCGTGGTCGTTGCAGTTTTATCCCTCTGGTTGCGAGTTAGATCAGGCGAAAGCCAAAAGGTCAGGCCTTGCGGGGGCGAGGGTACGAGCGTAGGTTTGAGGGTCAACTTCCAAGAAAATGTCCTTTCGCGTTACGTTTATTGGGGCAGGCAATGTAGCCTGGCACCTGAGTAAGGCCTTCGAGAATGCCGGATACGGTGTAGCCGAAGTGTACAGCCGCGACCTGCATCATGCCCGCCTGTTGGCCGACCGCCTCTACGATGCCCGTCCCACCAACAACCTGAATTTGTACGACAGTCCGGCCAAGTTGTTTCTGCTCTGCGTACCCGACGACGCACACGACGAGGTACTCCGCCGACTCGTCTTGCCCGAAAAGGCCGTCTTGGTTCATACCTCGGGCAGCCGATCCCTCCGCGATTTGCAGGAATTGACCATCCTTCACAGCGATGTGCCCCTACGCACCGGAGTCTTCTACCCACTTCAAACCTTTAGCCAGCAGGTACCTGTTCGGATGGAGGACGTGCCGCTGTGCATCGAAGCCGCCGATTCAGAGACGGAGGCCGAACTGATTCACATCGCACAGGAGCTAAGTCGCACTGTGTACTTGGTCAGTTCCGACGAACGGAAGGTATTGCACATTGCCGCCGTGTTTGCCTGCAACTTTACCAACCACCTCTGGGCTATTGCCTACGACCTCCTCGATGAACACCACCTGGACTTCGACCTGCTGAAACCCCTAATCACCGAAACGGTCCGCAAAGCCCTCACGGCATCCCACCCTGCCGATGTGCAGACCGGCCCAGCCATTCGCGACGATTTTAGTTTGATGAAGCAACATGTATCCTATTTAGGGAACCATGAAAGCCTTGCTCGCATTTACCAACTCCTGAGTCAAAGCATTCGTCAAACCCGCTGAAAAAGGCGAAAAAAAAGTTTTTTTGATAAACCACTGATGTAGAAAGGCTTGGACAGACTGGGAAAAATATTCAAAGATTATTTTCAGTGGGTGCTTGACAAGGGGTGTGTGGAGGTGC
>ERZ1066118.89-NODE-89-length-102928-cov-16.349888_pt1 | contig 102928 bp, 88 predicted proteins | sample MGYA00382765_ERZ1066118 | MGnify/ENA primary metagenome ERZ1066118 (study PRJEB33369, sample SAMEA5778348) | biofilm metagenome | biome: Industrial cooling water; feature: Water cooling tower basin; material: Biofilm | place: United Arab Emirates | collected...
GAGCAACGCTTGCGCGGCGCGGGCCGCCGACGCGGGGGGGCGGGCCGGCTGGGCGGGGGGCCCGACCGGCATGGGCTCGCCGCCGCCGGCCGCGGCCAGGGCGCCGTCCAGCGTGCGGCTGGTGCCCTTGCCGGTCGCCGCGGCCAGCACCGCGAGCTGGTCGGCACGCTCGTTCCAGCGGTTGCCGGCGTGCCCGCGCACCCAGTTCCAGCGCGCTGTCTTCACCTGCTGCATCTCGGCGTCGATGGCCTGCCAGAGGTCGGCGTTGAGCACCGGCTGCCCGTCGGCTTTCTTCCAGCCCTTGCGCTTCCAACCGGTCAGCCATTGCGTGGCGCCATTGACCAGCAGCTGGGAGTCGGTGTTGATGGTGGCGGCTTCACCCGGCGCCAGATGACGCAGCGCTTCCAGCGCCGCGGTCATTTCCATCCGGTTGTTGGTGGTCTTGGCCTCGTGGCCGGAATGCTCGGCCACCGCCCGGCCTTCCTCGACGACCACCACCGCCCAGCCGCCGGGGCCGTGCGGGTTGCGCTGGCAGGCGCCGTCGGTCCAGAGCTCGATCATCGTCGCGGCCGCGGGATCAGGCGTGGTACGAGGTCACGCGCTCGACCTCGTTCTTCGAGCCCAGGAACACGGCGACCCGCTGGTGGAGCTTGTCGGGCTGGATGTCCAGGATGCGTTGGCGCCCATCGGTGGCGGCGCCGCCCGCCTGCTCGACCAGCATCGCCATCGGGTTGGCCTCGTACATCAGGCGCAGCTTGCCCGGCTTGTCCGGGTCGCGCGCATCGGCCGGATAGGTGAAGACGCCGCCGCGCATCATGATGCGGTGCACGTCGGCCACCATCGACGCCACCCACCGCATGTTGAAGTCCTTGCCGCGCGGGCCGTCCTTGCCGGCCAGCAGCTCGTCGACGTAGCGGCGCACCGGCGCGAACCAGTGCCGCTGGTTGGAGGCGTTGATCGCGAACTCCTTGGTGTCCGGCGGGATGGCCATGCCGTCCATGGTGCGCGACCACGAGCCCATCTCCTTGTCCAGCGTGAAGCAGGCCACGCCGTCGCCCACGGTCAGCACCAGCAGCGTCGACGGACCGTAGACCGCGTAGCCGGCGGCCACCTGGTTGCGGCCGGGCTGCAGGAAGCTGCGCTCGGTGATCTCCGTCGTGCCTTCGGGCACGCGCAGCACCGAGAAGATGGTGCCGATCGACACGTTGACGTCGATGTTCGACGACCCGTCCAGCGGGTCGAAGAGCAGCAGGAACTCGCCCTTCGGATAGTCCTCCGGGATCATGTAGTGCTCGTCCATCTCCTCGGAGGCCATGCCGGCCAGGGCACCACCCCACAAGTTGGCTTCCAGCAGCGTCTCGTTGGCGATCACGTCCAGCTTCTTCTGGGCTTCTCCCTGGACGTTGTCGGTGCCGGCCTCGCCCAGCATGCCGGCCAGCGCGCCCTTGCCGACCGCGTGGCTGATGCGCTTGCAGGCGCGGGCGACCACCTCCAGCAGCAGCCGCAATTCCGCGGTGATGAGGTCCTTCTGCTGCTTCTGGACGAGGTACTGCGTGAGGCTGACGGTTCGCATGCGGGGCTCCGCGAGGGCTCTACTGGGGCGGCCGGCATTATCGCCGATGGGCCGCGGCGGCCGACCGGGACCGTCCGCCGCGGTCGTCGGCGGTCGGTCGGTCACCCTCAGCCCAGGGCCTTGCCCACTACTTCCAGCACGTCCGGTGATTTCGCCTCGGCCTGCACCCGCTCCAGCGCCGTCTGCATCGCGGCGCGCCGGTCCGGCGTGAACTTGCGCCAGCGGTCCAGGGCGCGCGCCAGCCGCGACGCGACCTGCGGGTTGATCGCGTCCAGCGCGACGACATGCTCGGCCCAGAGCGCGTAGCCCGATCCGTCCGGCGCATGGAACTCGGCCAGATTGCCGTTGCAGAAGCTGCCCACCAGCGAACGCACGCGGTTCGGGTTGCGCAGCGAGAAGGCCGGATGAGACAGCAGCGCCCGCACCCGCTCCACCACCGGCGCGTCGCCCGGCTGGCGGTGCATGGTCGCCTGCAGCGAGAACCACTTGTCCATGGCCAGCGGCTCGTCGTGCAGCGCCTGCTCGAAGCGCTCGAAGGCGAGGTCGCGCAGCGGCGACGCGCTGGCGAGCAGCGCGCCCAGGCCGCCCAGGCGGTCGGTCATGTTGTCCGCCCGCACGAAGAGGTCGAAGGCCTGCTGCTGGGCCTCCCCCGCGGCCGCCGCGTCGTCGGCTCCGGCCAGGTACGCCAGCGCCAGGTGCGCCAGCGCGCGCTTGCCCGCCGCCGCCGCATCCGGCGCGTAGGGCGGATCGGTGCGGTTGGCGTCCAGCGCGGCGCGCCAACGCGGGGCCAGGCGGGCACCCAGCACCCTGCGCACGCGGTCGCGCGCGTCGCGCACGGACTGCGGGTCGACTTCGGCCAGTTGTTCCGCGACGAAGCCCTCCGCAGGCAGCGTCAGCACCAGGGCCCGGTACGCCGGCTCCAGGGAATCGTCGTCCAGCACGCGCGCCCAGCACCGCGCGAGCGTGTCGAGCGCAGCCTCCCCGCCGCCCACCAGCATGCCCAGCACCGCCGCCGTGCCCAGCCGCTGCGACGCCTCCCAGCGGTTGAACGGATCGGCGTCGTGGGCCAGCAGGAATGCGAGCTGCGTGTCGTCGAAGGGGTAATCGACGACCACGGGCGCCGAGAAGTCGCGCAGCAGCGAAGGCACCGGCTCGGCGGGCAGGTCGACGAAGACGAAGCGCTGCTCGGCTTCGACCAGGTCCAGCACGCGCGTGATCGCGCCGCTGTTGGCCGCGTCGGATGCGAGCGCCGCGCTCGGCGGGGTGGCGGCCTCGCCCTCCAGCCGCAACGGCAGATCGCGCCCATCGGCGCCCAGCAGGCCGATCGCGAAGGGGATGTGCAGCGGCCGCTTCTCCGACTGGCCCGGCGTGGCCGGGGTCATCTGCCGCAGCGTCAGCGTCCAGGTCCGTGCCGCCGCGTCCCATCGCCCGCGGGCCTCGACGCGCGGTGTCCCGGCCTGCGCGTACCAGCGCGAAAACACCGACAGGTCGCGGCCGTTGGCGTCGGCGATCGCCGCGACGAAATCGTCGCAGGTGACGGCTCGACCGTCGTGGCGCTGGAAGTACAGGTCCATGCCCTTGCGGAAGCCGTCGCGCCCGACCAGGGTCTGCAGCATCCGGATGACCTCGCCGCCCTTCTCGTAGACGGTGACGGTGTAGAAGTTGTTGATCTCCTGGTACGCGTCGGGCCGGATCGGGTGGGCCATCGGGCCGGCGTCCTCGGGGAACTGCGCGGTGCGCAGCACCCGGACGTCGTCGATGCGCTTGACCGCGCGGGCGCTGGTGGCCGCCGCCGGCGAGGCGGCCTGCTCGGCCAGCACATCGGCGCTGAACTCCTGGTCGCGGAAGACCGTCAGCCCTTCCTTCAGGGTGAGTTGGAACCAGTCGCGGCACGTGACGCGGTTGCCGGTCCAGTTGTGGAAGTACTCGTGGCCGACCACGGATTCGACATTGGCGTAGTCGGCGTCCGTGGCCACGCGCGGATCGGCGAAGACGTACTTCGTGTTGAAGACGTTCAGGCCCTTGTTCTCCATCGCGCCCATGTTGAAGTCGCCGACCGCGACGATCATGAAGCGCTCGAGGTCGAGCTCCAACCCGAAGCGGCGCTCGTCCCAGCGGATCGCGCGCTCCAGCGACTCCATCGCGTGCCCGGTGCGCGCTTCGTCGCCGGGCTCCACCCACACCTGCAGCAGGGCTTCCTTGCCGCTGGCGGTGCGGATCCGCCGCTCGCTGCCCACCGACAAGCGACCGGCGACCAACGCGAAGAGGTAGGACGGCTTGGGGAACGGGTCTTCCCAGACGGCTTCGTGCCAACCTTCGACGCCGCCGCACTCGCGCGCATCGAGCGGGCGTTCGGACACCAGGTTGCCGTTGGACAACAGCACCGGGCACGCTTCGCGCTGCGCCCGGATCGTGACGCGGTACCGCGCCATCACGTCGGGCCGGTCCGGGAAGTAGGTGATGCGGCGAAAGCCCTCGGCCTCGCACTGCGTGAAGAAGTTGCCGTTCGACAAGTACAGGCCGGACAGCGACGTGTTGGCTTGCGGGTCGATCTCGGTGACCACGCGCAGCGCGAGCGGCGCGTCAGCCACCGCGGGAAAGCGGGCCAGCACGTCGCCGCGGATCGTCAACCCGTGCGCGTCGGCGACGAATTCGTGCGGCGCGAGCACCGTTTCCGCGATGGCCACTTCCACCAGCGTCAAGCCGTCGCCGTCCAGGAACAGATCGGGCAAGCCGTTGCCCTCATTGGCGGCGTTGGCCCGGAGGCTGCTCAGCGCCGTGACGCGGGTGCGCCGCGGGTCGAGGTCGAAGGCCAGGTCGATGCGATCGACCAGCCAGGCGGGCGGCCGGTAGTCTTGACGCCGGACGATGACAGGGGAGTCAGTGCGCATGAAGGACGTTCGGAAGGAACCGGAAGTTCGGCGCCCCGGCGCAACGCCGCAGGGGCCGTCGCGACCGAGGCGGGGGGGTCGAATTCATTGTACGGGCGTGGCCGCGGCGGCGTGCATCCTGGCCTTGTCGAGCGTCGGCTGCACCCAGGAAACGCAGAACCGCATCTCGCGCGACATCCAGAACTGGACGGGCACCAACGGCGTGCTGGAAATCTATGCCGGCGAAAGGCTGGTGCGCAGGTTCTTGCGGATCGACAAGATGAGCACCGCTTCGGGCACGCAGGACGGCGGGTTGCGACCCTACCGCTTCGGCTACGGCGTGCTGGACGAGAACCTGAACGGGGCCGTCGACGCGGGCGAGAAGAAAGTCTACTTTGAAGTCAGCGACTACGGCTCCAACTATGTGTTCTACGAAAGCCCGCGCTGAGCGCGACGCCATGACCCCACTTCGACACGCTTTCCGTTCCCGGGCGTTGCGCCGCGCGGCGGCCTCCCTCGCGCTGGGCGTGGGCCTGGCCGGCTGCGCCACCCCAGGCTTCGACTCTCGGGTGTCGGTCTTCCATCGTTTCCCAGTGGATGCGCCACGCACCTATGCCTTCGCACCCACCGCGGCGCAGCGCGAGAGCCTCGAGTACCGGGCCTACCAGCAGCACATGCGCGACGCCCTGGCGGTGGCGGGGTTCACCGAGGCGGCGCAGCCCGCCTGGCGCGTCGGCTTCGACTGGTCGCTGCTCGAGCGCAATTCCGTGCGCACGCAGCCGGTGGTCGTGCCGTCCGTGGGCTTCGGTTTCGGCGGCTGGGGCGGCGGCTGGGGCGGGGTCGGCATGCGCTTCGGCTACCCCTTCGGCGGCTGGCCCTATGGTGGGTGGCCCGCCTACGCGGCGGTGTCGGAACGGGTCGTCGAGCACCAGTTGCGGGTCGAGATCGCCTCGGTGAAGGGCGGGCCCGACGCCCGGGTCTACGAGGCCACCGCCATCGGCGAGGCGCGCGAAGCCGCCATGCCGCAGGTCTTCCCGCTGCTGGCCCAGTCGCTGTTCCGCCAGTTCCCGGGCAACACCGGCGAGACGCGGCGGGTGCGCATCGAGCTGCAAGACGCGCCGCGCTGACCGGCGAGTCGCTTCACCCCGACGCGGGCGCCACGGTCGACTGCCGCCTGCACGCGGGGCGGCTTCGCTCGTCGGCCGGATCCGGCCGGGCGCGCCAGGCGTGCCGGCGCTGCCTACAATTCGCGTGTGAAGACAGAACCACGTCCGGCGCTCGGCATCGCGGGCATGCCGCAGCGCATCCGCGCGCTCGCCCGGGGCAGCGTCTACGCGATCGCCATCGACCGACGCACCGTTAGGCAGCGGTTGCTGTCGCGGTCCGTGCGCGACTCGCTGTCGGCCGGCATCCGCGTGCTGCTCGTCACGTCCGCCCAGGACTGGTCTCGTCTGTCCGCCGCACTGCAGCCGTTGCGCGACGCCGGCTGCCTGCGCGTGGTCGACGCCGCCTCGCTCGCCGCCCGGCTGGAAGGGTTGGAAGTGCAACGCGCGATCGACGAATGCGCGGCACAGCTGCCCGGCGAGGGCGGGCTGATCGTCTTCGACCGCGCCGACCCGTTCTTCAGCCTGTCCCAGGTGCCGGCCGCCGACGCGGCGGCGATGCGCTGGCAGGCGTGGGCCAGTGGCGCCGGCCATACCGTGCTGGCGCTGTTCGACGCCGTGGCCGGCCCGGCACGGGAGTTCGCGGCCCTGGAATCCGTGGCCGCTGGCTTCGCGGGCTTCGGCGTCGTCCGCACGACCGGGCCGCAGACCACGTTCGACTTGCGTCACTGGACCGGCGCGCTCGGCGTGACGCGCCGCACCACCTGGCTGCTGCACCCCGACGCGGCGGACGACGGCCTGCTCGCCGATGCCGACCTGCGCTCCGACGGCCGAGTGGCCATGCCGTCCCCGCCCGAGCCCGCTGCGGCACCGCTGCTGGTCGCCACTCGCCGCGCCGCCTGCGACCTGACGGTCGAGCCGCCCGGCTGGCGTCTCGTCTCTTCTTGGGACGAGGCGGTGCAGGCGGCCGGGCAACCGGCCCGGCAGGTGCGCGTGGGTGCGCTGCTGCTGCATTTCCACCAGCCGCAGGACCTGCGCTCGCTGGCGCGCGCCATTGCCGCCGTGCGGGCGCAGCCGGGCGGCTCGCCCGCCATCGTGGTGCGCGAGACCGGCGCGCGCCTGCGGATCGCCCAGCAGGTGGCGCTGCTGCGCGTGGGCGCCAGCCTCATCGTGTCGAGAGAAGCCGATCCGGTGCGGGTGCGGATGGCGGTCGAATCCTTCGCCACGGTCGGCGGTCTCGCCCACGAGGTCGACGTGGATGTCGAACGCGTGCTGGCCGAGGTGGGGGCGCGCTTCGGCGGCTTGCTGGCCCCTGATGTCTTTCGGATCGAAGTCGAGCGACTGCTGGAGGGGACGGGCGACGAGTTGCAGCATGCCCTGCTTCGCCTGGACGCCCTAGGCGAGGACGTGCAGCGCTTGGCGCGGGTGGCCGCCCGGCGCTCGCGGGATGCGGTGCTGTGCTCGGACCGGCAGGGCCTGTGGATGTTCCTCTTCGGCTGCCCCGCCGAGGAAGTCGACGTCGTGCTGCCCCGGCTGTTCGGGGTGCGGTTCGAGCGCCTGTTCGTGCGGCGCGCCGTCATCGGCAGCGTCCCCGAGATCCGCCGCACGCTGGCGGCGATCTCCAAGGAAAACCTGCCTATTTCTTGACCCGGGGCTGCCACCAGTTGGGCTGTGCGGCCACCTGCCCGGACTCGTGGAGCCGGTTGGCCAACGCGAGCGATTCCAACCCGGCCGGGGCCGCGACCAGCCACGTCCGCAGGCCCGCGCCGATCGCGCGGACCGGCATCAGGCCCAGCGCCTGCAAGCGCTGGCGGGCCGTCGTGTCGTCGGCCGGTTCGCCCGGCAAGGTCACGATGACGCCCCCGGGCAGCGCACGCGCCGCCCCGTTGTCGTCCCGCAAGAGCGGCGACACCGCATCGGTCCCGCCCGCCGCCTTGCCGGCCGCCACCGTCGTGGCCGGCACGAGCACCGCTGACGGGGCCGACTTGCCCGTGGCGAAGCGCGCCGCCTGGTTCGGGTCGACGCGCAAGGGCCGGCGCGCGCCGCCGTCGTACCAGTAGTGCGTCGTCGGTCCGGCCGACGCCGGTGCGCCGGAAGGCGGCGCGGCGCTTTTCCCCGCCGGCTGCGCCCGCGCATGCGGAACGGTCGCCAAGACGGCCGCAGCGGCCAACGCCACCAGGATGCCCGGACGCCGCAGTGCGACGCGATCGCGCAGTCTCATGTTCAACGTCCCCACAAGCGAAGGCTCCAGGAGAGGATGCGGCCCTCGTCTTCGGGCTGCCGGTCGATCACTTCGAGGCGCCAGGCGCCTGCGGCCGGCTCGCCCAGGTGCCGCACGCTGCCGAAGCGCCAGGGCGTGCCGTCGGCCTGGCGGTAGGCGGTCCGGCAGGGGTCGCCTCGGCTCCCCGTGGCGCTGGACCCGCAGCTGCGCGGCTGCGCCAGCTCGCTGTAGAAGCCGTTGCCCGCGCCTCCGCCCGCCGGGCTGTACAGCCGGATCTGCAGGTCGGCGGGGTAGGGATGATCGGTGGCGAACGCGACCTCGACGAACTCGATGCTCGTGATGCCGCAGGCCGCTGCCGCGACGTTCACGGTGTCGAGCGCCGGAGCGCCGTCACGGACGTTCTCGAAGCTGCCCGTGGCCGGCGGGATCGGCAGGTTGGCCCGGCCTTCGAAGGGCCCGCAGGGAGTCAGCGATGCCGACCCGCCCACGCTGCTCCAGCCGGCGGCCAGACGCATGGCGGCCGAAGCATCGACCACCCCGTAGCCGTAGCGGTGGCTGAAGCGCTTGCCGGGCAAGGCGCTCGGCAGCCAGCTCGGGTTGGCGGCGTCGGTCTCGCGGGACGACTGGGCCAGGATCAGCCGCACGTCGCGCCAGCTCAAGTCGGGCCTGCGCGCCAGCACCAGCGCCGCCACGCCCGAGGCCATCGGCGCCGACGCCGAGGTGCCGCTGAAATCATTGCGATAGCCGTTGCGCAGCGCAGTGGTCGTGATGCCGTCCGAGCCGGCGCCGCTGCTCGGTCCGCAGACCAGGAGATTGGCGCCGGGCTCGGAATAGCGCGGCGCACGGCCGTCGGCCCCGACCGCGCAGATGGCGTTGATGCCGAGCTTGTTGACGTAGCCGTCGAGATTGGAGTTCTCGCTGATCGTGGCCGCTCCGCCGCCCTGCTGGGGAACGAAGGTCGCGCCGCCATTGCCGGCCGAGAACACGTACACCGTGCCCAGGCCGCCGCGGCCCGATCGCAGCCCCTGCTCGATCGAGCGCTCCCACAGCGAGGGCGCCGCGTTGACCGAGCCTTCGTCCGGGCTGCCCCAGCTGTTGTGGACCACCCCGTTGGCGGCCAACCCCCGGGTCATGGCGTCGGCGATGTCCGCGTCGGTGGAAGTCGCCAGCGCGTTGTAGCCGACCAGCTCCGCGCGGGGCGCGACGCCTGCGCCACCGGCGGTGTTGTCGTCGCGGGCCGCCACGATGCCGGCCACGGCGGTCCCGTGGTCGTCGGACTCGATGCAGGGCAGCGGCAGTCGACTGCCGAGGTAGTCATGGCTCTGCGCGAGGACTGCGCGCGCGTTCGGCCACAGGTCCTCGTGCACCAGTTCGACCGCGTCATCGACCACGGCCACCCGCGCGCCCTCGCCACGCACGCCGGTCGTCGCCCAGGCCGGGATCGCATCGGTGCTGGCCAGTTGGGCGGCGATCGGCTGCAGGTGCCACTGCCGCGCCAACAACGGATCGGCCCCGGCGCGCAGGGCGGTCGCTTCGGCGTTCGCGTAGCTCAGGGTGCAGCCGGCTCGGGAGACCGTGCCGTCGCCACCCCCCGAGCTGGTCCCCGATTCGCCGCCGGAGCCGCATCCGGTCGACAGCAGCGTGATCGCCACCAACGCGGCGGCTTGTTTGACGAACATGTTCACCTGCGGATGGAAGGAGACAGGAGAGGGACGATCTGCGCGTGGTGCGCGCCGGCCTGGCCTGGGGCCCGTGCGCGAGTGGCAGTCTAGCGCGCTTGGATTGCAGGTCATTGCAAATGCCCGCCGCCTGCATGTCCGCCAGCCGCGCATCGGGCGGCGCACGCGCCGCTATGATCGGCGCCATGAGCTCCTGCGCTTTTCCGCCCCGCCTGGTCGTACCGATGGATGCCGCTGCCTGCTGGCAGGCATTGCGCGCGCGGGACGCGCGATTCGACGGCCGCTTCTTCGTCGGCGTCACCTCGACCGGCATCTACTGCCGCCCGGTGTGCCGCGTCCGGACGCCCGCGGCGCCGAACTGCCGCTTCTTCGCGAGCGCCGCGCTGGCCGAGGCCGGCGGCTTCCGACCGTGCCTGCGCTGCCGCCCGGAGTTGGCGCCGGGACTGTCGCGCTGCGACATCGAGCCCGTGCTGGCGCGGGCCGCGGCCCGGCTCCTCGACGAGCAGCCCGCGCTGTCGCCGACGGGGCTGGCGGCACGGGTCGGCGTCACCGACCGGCACCTGCGCCGGGTGTTCCGCGACGAGTTCGGCGTGAGCCCGGGCGAGTACGCACGCACCCAACGGCTGCTCACCGCCAAGCGCCTGCTCACGGACACGCGCCTGCCGGTGGCGGAGGTGGCCTACGCCGCGGGCTTCCGCAGCGCACGACGGCTGGAGGCGTCCTTCAATGCGCGCTACGGCCTGACGCCGTCGGCGGTCCGCCGCAGCACGGCTACGGGCCGGGCCGGCTCGCAGGCGCAAGACGCGCCGGGTTTCGATCTGGCCTATCGGCCGCCCTACGACTGGCCGTGGCTGCTCGGCTTCCTGGCGCTTCGCAGCGTGTCGGGGGTCGAGCACGTCGACGGTGACCGATACCGGCGCACCCTGCGGATCGACGCCACGCCCGGCCGCCCCGAAGTGGCGGGCTGGGTCGAGGTGCAGGCCTCGCCCCGCGCGCCCGTGCTGCACGTGCGGGTGGACCCCAGGCTGTTGCCGGCCCTGCCGCAGGTGCTGGAGCGGCTGCGCCGGCTGCTCGACCTGGCCTGCGATCCGGCAGAGGTCGCGTCCGCGCTCGGGGCCCTGGCCGAGGCCCGCCCCGGCATCCGCCTTCCAGGCGCGGTCGACGGCTTCGAGCTGGCGGTGCGCGCCATCCTGGGCCAGCAGGTGACGGTGCGCGCCGCGCACACCCTGGCCGGCCGCATCGTCGCGCTGTTGGGCACGCCGATCGACACGCCCTTCGGAGCGGTCACCCATCTCTTCCCCTCGGCCGCCGCGGTCGCGGACGTCGAGCCGGCACGGATCGCGGCGTTGGGCATCGTGTCGCAGCGGGCCCGCGCCATCGTGGCCCTGGCCGCCGAGGTGGCGGCGGGCCGCCTGCGCCTGGATGCTGCCGCCGAGCCGCAGTCGACGATCGATGCGCTGCTGGCGTTGCCCGGCATCGGCGACTGGACGGCGCAGTATGTCGCGATGCGCGCGCTCGCTTGGCCGGACGCTTTTCCCGCCACGGACCTGGGCGTGCTGAAGGCGCTGGGTGTTTCCACCCGGCGCCAGGCCATCGAGCAGGCGCAGCCGTGGCGACCCTGGCGCGCCTACGCCGTGATGCATCTCTGGAGCCGATCCGCATGAACGCACCCGAATCCGCAGCGGCGCTCGCGCCGGCATCCCAGCACCTCTTCGACGCCCCTCCACCGACCGGCCCGTTGCGGATCGACTGGGCGCCGCCGACGGCCGACCCGCGCTGGCACTACGCCCGCATCGACGGCCCGCTCGGCCGCGTGCTGCTCCTGGCGGACGGGGACGCGTTGGCCGGCCTGCACTTCGAGGGGTCGCGCCACGTGCCTGCGGTGCGGGCCGCGTGGACCGAGTCGCCGCGGCACCCGATGCTGGTCGCGGCCGCGGCCCAGCTGGCGCAATGGTGCGCGGGAACGCGCAGCGCCTTCGATCTGCCGCTGCGGTTGCACGGAACCCCCTTCCAGCATGCGGTGTGGAAGGCGATCGCCGGCATTCCACCCGGCGCCACCACCAGCTACGCGGCCCTGGCCGCGGCGAGCGGCCGCCCGCGAGCGGTCCGCGCGGCCGGCGCGGCCACGGGACGCAACCCGGTCTCGATCATGGTGCCGTGCCACCGCGTGATGGGCGCCGGTGGGGCGATCACGGGCTATGCGGGAGGTCTCGAGCGCAAGCGCGCGCTGCTGGCCTTCGAGGCGCATGCGCGCGCCGGACGGCAGGCGGTGCTGTCGGCGCTCGAGGAAGGGGTGGGCTGAGCCGGGCGGGGAGCCCCGCGGAACGGCTTACTTCTTGTTGTTGACGGCGGCCTTGAGCTTGGCGCCGGCGGAGAAGCGCGGGACCTTGGCGGCCGCGATCTTGATGGCGGCGCCGGTACGGGGGTTGCGGCCCGCACGTGCCTTGCGCTTGGTGATGTTGAAACTGCCGAAGCCCACGAGCTGGACGCTCTGGCCCTTGGTGAGCGACGTGGTGACGGTCTCGATGAACGCGTTGACCATGCGCTCGACCGAAGCGTTGGAAGCGTCGGTCTTCTTGGCGATGGCTTCGACGAGCTCGGCTTTGTTCATTCAGTCCTCCAGTCCTTGGAATTAGGGATATCCGATCAGGCCGATGGGCGCCTGAGGTGCCACCCGGATCGCCGCGAGTTTATAGGCATTCCGGGGCACGGGCGGCCCGGGCGCGACGCCGGTTGTGCGATTGCGACGGTTGCGGTCCGCAATCCCGCGCCACGCGCGGCTTTCGGGATGTCCGCCCGCGCGGGCGGATGGCTTTACGCGTGCCACAATCGAGGCTTGCCCGAGCCTCGCGAGCGCCCCCCGCCGTGTCCTTCCTCACCTCGTTGGAAACCCCGTGCCTGCTGCTGGACGCCGATCGCCTTGAGCGCAACTGCTCGCGCATGCGCGAGCGCCTCCAGGCGCACGGGGTCTCGCTTCGGCAGCACGTCAAGACCGCGAAGTGCGAACAGGTGGCGCGGCTCGCCGCCGGCGGCGGGTTGGGCCCGATCACCGTGTCCACCCTTAAAGAGGCGGACCGCTTCGCCGAGGCCGGCTGGCGGGACATCCTCTACGCGGTGGGCATCGTGCCGGGCAAGCTGGCGCACGTGCGACGCTTGCGGTCGCAGGGCGTCGACCTGAAGGTGGTGCTCGACAGCATCGAAGCGGCACGAGCGCTCCGGGAAGCGGCGATCGCCCAGGCGGCGTCGGGTGGGAGCGGGCCCGGCGACCCCGCCGCTCCGGCGCGGCCCGACGGCACCGATGCCCGGATCCCGGTGTTGATCGAGATCGACTGCGACGGCCATCGTGCCGGGGTCCGGCCCGACGATGTCGACACGCTCGTGGCCATCGGCCGGCTGCTCGAGTCGCCCGCCACCACGCTCGCCGGCGTCATGACGCATGCGGGCGCCTCCTACGACTGCCGCTCGCTCGAGGCCATCGCCGACATGGCCGAGCGCGAGCGTGCCGCCATCGTCCAGGCCGCCGACGCCTTGTGCGCGGCCGGCCTGCCGTGCCCGATCCGATCGGTGGGCTCGACGCCCACTGCCCTGATGGCGAGACGGTTGGATGGCATCACCGAAGTGCGCGCTGGCGTTTACCAGTTCTTCGACCTGGTGATGGCGGGGTTGGGGGTGTGCGGCGTCGACGACATCGCGCTGTCGGTGCTCGCCAGCGTCATCGGCCACCAGCCCGAGCGCGGTTGGACCATCGTCGACGCGGGCTGGATGGCGATGTCACGCGACCGCGGCACGTCGGCGCAGCCCGTGGACCAGGGTTACGGCCTGGCCTGCACCGTCGACGGGCGGCCGCTGGGTGACCTGGTGATGGCGCAGGCCAACCAGGAGCACGGCATCCTGGGTGCGCGCGGGGCGATCGGGGCGAGCGGCACCGCGGCGCCATCCGCGCCCCGTCTGCCGGTGGGCACCCTGCTGCGCATCCTGCCCAACCACGCCTGCGCCACCGGCGCGCAGCACGACCGCTACCACCTGGTGCGCGACGGCCGCATCGAGGCGGTCTGGCCGCGTTTCTCGGGGTGGTGAGCCGGTCGATCGCCTGAACGGATTCGCGCCGAGGGGCGTCGTGGGCGCGACTGGTCAGCGCGGCATTTCCTTCTCGCGCACCAGCGCCTTGGCATCCGCCTCGTCCTTCCATCCGACGATGCGCACGTGCTTGGCCATGAAGTACGTGGCGTTCAGGAAGAAGCGCTCCAACTCGTCGCGCACGCGGGCCGGCAGGTCGGACAGGCGGCTCAGGTCCGACAGCCGCTCCACGCCGACCGGTACCGCGATCACCCGGTCGTTGCGCCGCCGCGCACCGTGGACGTCCTCCTCTTCGACCACGACCAGCGCCAGCGGCCTGCAGGGCAGGACGACGTCCGGGTAGGTCGACGCGTCGTGCAGCACCAGCGCGTCCAGCGGATCCCCGTCATCGGCGCGCGTCCCGGGCACGAAGCCCCAGTCGTGGGGGTAGGTCACGCCCAACGGCAATGCGCGGGACAGCGTGAAGGCACCCAGCGTGGGTTTCCACGCCAGCTTGACCGACGCGCCGCGCGGCGTCTCGACGACGACGTGCAAGTGGCCGTCGTCGGACCAGGCGGGCAGGGCGGCGAGATCGGCGGGCTGCATCGGCCGGGCTCCTGTGGGCGGAGGTGCCGACGCAGCGCGTTTCATGCCAAGCCCGGGACCGCTCAGGCCGCCTCGCGCGCCCCCTGCGCACGCTTCATGTGCTCGACCAGCACCGCCGCCGTGTGGCTCTTCGACGCCTTGCGCAGCAGCCCGGCCACCGGTCCCTGGTGCACCACGCGTCCGCCCGCGTCGCCACCCTCCGGGCCCATGTCGATCACCCAGTCGGCCTCGGCGATCATGTCCAGGTCATGCTCGACCAGCACCACGGTGCTGCCCGCGTCCACCAGCCGGTGCAGCACCCGGATCAGCTTCTCGACGTCGGACATGTGCAGGCCCACGGTGGGTTCGTCCAGCACGTAGAGCGTGTGCGGGTTCGGCCGGCCGGTGCGCGGCGGGGCGTCCAGGCGGGCCTTCACCAGCTCGGTCACCAGCTTGATGCGCTGGGCCTCGCCGCCCGACAGCGTCGGACTGGCTTGGCCCAAGGTCAGGTAGCCCAGCCCCACGTCCTGCAGCAGCTTCAGCGGCCCGTGGATCTGGCCGCTGGACGCGAAGAACTCGACCGCGTCGTCCACGCTCATGCGCAGCACGTCGCCGATGGACTTCTCGCGCCACGTGACGCGCAGCGTCTCGGCGTTGAAGCGCGCGCCGCGGCACACGTCGCAGGGCATCTTCACGTCGGGCAGGAAGTTCATCTCGATGGTCTTCATGCCCGCGCCCTCGCAGGCCTCGCAGCGGCCACCGGAGGTGTTGAACGAGAAGCGCCCGGGTCCCCAGCCGCGCAACCGCGCCTCGTTCGATTCGGCGTACAACTTGCGGATCGCGTCCCAGAAGCCCACGTAAGTGGCCGGGCACGAGCGTGGCGTCTTGCCGATCGGCGTCTGGTCGACTTCCAGGATGCGGTCGACCGGCTCCCAGCCTTCGATCGCGTCGCAGCCCACCAGCGCCAGCTCGGCCGTGGCCTTGGCCCGCGACGCGGTGCGTGCGCTGCGCGCCTCGGCCACCGCCGCCTTGGCGCGGGTCGACACCGCGGGCCCGCGGCCCCGAGGCGCTTTCGTCGCACCGGCCGCCTTCGCGCCGGCGCCGCGGCCGGCGCGCGCCGCCAGCAACGCCTCCAGGTTCGTCTCGACCACGTCCCGCGCCAGCGACGATTTCCCCGAGCCCGACACGCCGGTGAACACCGTGAGCCGCGACAGCGGGATGCACGCGTCGATCGCCTTCAGGTTGTGCAGGCGCGCGCCCTTGATCTCGATGAAGGGATGGTCCTTGGGCACGGGCCGATACGGCTGCAGCGGATGCTCCAGCGGACGGGCCAGGAACCTTCCGGTCAGCGAGGCCGGGTCGCGCATCAGTTCGTCGGCGGTGCCCTGCGCGACGATCTCGCCGCCGCGGCTGCCCGCCCCCGGGCCCAGGTCGATCACGTGGTGGGCGCGGCGGATGGTGTCCTCGTCGTGCTCCACCACCAGCAGCGTGTTGCCCTTGCGTTCCAGCAACTCCAGCGTGTCCAGCAGCACGCGGTTGTCGCGCGGGTGCAGGCCGATGGTGGGTTCGTCCAGCACGTAGGCCACGCCCTGCAGGTTGCTGCCCAGTTGCGCCGCCAGCCGGATGCGCTGCGCCTCGCCGCCCGACAGCGTCGGCGCGGCGCGGTCCAGCGCCAGGTAGCCCAGGCCCACCTGGTCCAAGAAGGACAGCCGGCCCTTGACCTCGGCGATCACGTCGCGCGCGATCTCCGCCTCGCGCGGCGCGAGCTTGAGCCGCTCGACGAAGCCGGCCACGTCCTTGACGGGCTGCGCGCACACCTCCGCGATCGGGGCGTCCCGGAAGCGCACCGCGCGCGCCACCGGGTTCAGCCGCGCGCCATGGCACTCGGGGCAGGGCACGTCTTCGCCGTCGCGGGCGCCGCGCTCGCGCGCACGCTCGTCCAGCCAGTCGTCCATGGCGCGGTCGAGGTTCTCCTCGGACGTGCGCTCGTCCCGCTCGAAGCCCTCCAAGGCCACGCCCGTCCCCTGGCAGGTGTCGCACCAGCCGTGCTTCGAATTGAACGAGAAGAGGCGCGGGTCCGGCTCGGGAAAGCTCATGCCGCAGACCGGGCAGGCGCGTCGCGTCGAGAACACCTGCACGTCGCCCGCGGCCACCGGCCCGGGGCTGCGCTGGCCTTTCTTGATCGGCGCCAACGGCAGCACGTGGATGGTGCCCTTGCCATGCTCCAGCGCTTGGGACAATGCGGTGCGCAGCGCCGCCTCGTTGGCCGGGTCGATCTCGACTTCGGCCACCGGCAGCTCCAGCGTGTGCTCCTTGTAGCGGTCCAGCCGCGGGAAGGGGTCGGTGGACATCCACTGGCCGTCCACCCGCAGCATGTAGAAGCCGCGCGCGCGCGCCCACTTCGCCAAGTCCGTGTAGAGGCCCTTGCGCGCCACCACCAGCGGCGCCAGCACCGACACGCGCTGCCCGCGCGCGTCGCGCAGCAGCCGGGCCGCGATGCCGTCGATGGTCTGCGGCTCGATCGGCACGCCGTCCTTGGGGCAATGCTGCGTGCCCAGCTTCATCCACAGCAGGCGCAGGAAGTGGTAGACCTCGGTGAGCGTGCCCACCGTGGACTTGCGCCCGCCGCGCGAGGTGCGCTGCTCGATCGCGACGGTCGGTGGGATGCCGTGGATCGCGTCCACGTCCGGCCGCGCGGTGGGCTGCACGAACTGCCGCGCGTAGGCGTTCAGGCTCTCGAGATAACGGCGCTGCCCCTCGTTGAACACGATGTCGAAGGCCAGCGTCGACTTGCCGCTGCCAGACGGCCCCGTCAGGACGGTGAAGCCGCGCCGCGGGATGTCCACGCTCACGTTCTTCAGGTTGTGCTCGCGGGCGTGCAGGATGCGGATCGCGTCGGCACCGCGCGCGGCGCGCTCGGCCAGGTAGGCGCCGGACGGTTCCATCGCGGCCAGCGCGGGCGCATCGGCCTCGCGTGGCGAATGTCCGAGCTTGCCCGGCGGCGCCGAGGAAGCGTCCGCGTTGTCGGACACCAGTTGCGCCAGGCCCGCCGTGTAGTCGCGCAGCGCGCGGCCCGTGTGGCTGGCGGGGTGGCGCCGCAACTGTTCGGGCGTGCCGGCCGCCACCAGTTCGCCACCGCCGTCGCCGCCCTCCGGCCCGAGGTCGATCACCCAGTCTGCCGCGGCGATGACGTCCAGGTTGTGCTCGATCACCAGCAGCGAATGTCCCGCGTCCCGCAGCCGCGCGAAGGCGCGCAGCAGCTTGGCGATGTCGTCGAAGTGCAGGCCGGTGGTCGGTTCGTCGAAGATGAAGAGCTTGCCGGTCGGCGCTTCGCCGCCGGTGGCGATCATGCGCGGCTCGCGCGTCGCGGCCTTGCCGGCCTTGGCCAGCCGGCCGCCCTTGGTGCGCGAGGCGGTCGTGGCCTTGGAGGCGGCCGCCGATGCGGACGCGCCCGCGGCGCGGCGGGCCGCCCGCGCGGCGCTGCGTTCGTTGCTGGCGTTCTCCGCCAAGTGGCCGGCCAGCTTCAAGCGCTGCGCCTCGCCACCCGACAAGGTCGGCACCGGCTGGCCCAGGCGCACGTACTCCAACCCCACGTCGGCCAGCGGCGACAGCAACGCGATCGCCTCGTCGCCACCGTCCACCGAAGCCAGGAACGCCAAGGCTTCCGACACGGTCAAGTCCAGCACCTCGGACACCGACTTGCCGCCCACGGTGACTTCCCGCACCTCGGCGCGGAAGCGCGTGCCGTCGCATTCCGCGCAGCGCAGGTAGACGTCGGACAGGAACTGCATCTCGACGTGCTCGAAGCCCGAGCCCATGCACACCGGGCAGCGGCCTGCACCGGCGTTGAAGCTGAAGGTGCCGGCCGTGTATTGCCGCTCCTGCGCCAGCGGCGCCTTGGCGAACAGCGTGCGGATGGCATCGAAGGCGCCCACGTAGCTGGCCGGGTTGGAGCGCGCGGTCTTGCCGATGGCGGTCTGGTCGACCATCACCACGTCCTCCACCAGCGCTGCGCCCTCCAACGCGCGGTGCGCGCCGGGCGCCTCCACCGGCTTGCCCAGCGCCTTGCACAGCGCCGGGTACAGCACGTCCTGGACCAGCGTGGACTTGCCCGACCCGGACACGCCGGTGACGCACACCAGGCGCGCCAGCGGGAAGGTGACGTCGATGCCCTTGAGGTTGTGCTCGGCGGCGCCGGTCAGCGTCAGCGCTGGAGTCGGGTCGCTCACCGCCGCGGCGTCGGCCTCGGCGTCGTTCATCGGCAGCGCGGGCGCAGAGCCCGGCCCGCCCGGCAGGTGCACCGCCAGGCGCGGCACCACGTCGGCCAACCGCTTGCGCCCCAACAGGTAATCGGCGGTCAGCGAAGTGCCCGAGCGCGCCAGTTGGCGCGGCGGGCCGTCGAACACGATCTCGCCGCCGCGCTCGCCGGGGCCGGGGCCGATGTCCAGCAGCCGGTCGGCGGCGAACATGATCTGCGGGTCGTGCTCGACCACCACCAGCGTGTTGCCGGCCGAGCGCAGCCGGTCCATCACGCCGATGACCCGCGACATGTCGCGCGGGTGGAGGCCGATGGAGGGCTCGTCCAGCACGAAGAGCGTGTTGACCAGCGAGGTGCCCAGCGCCGTGGTCAGGTTGATGCGCTGCACTTCGCCGCCCGACAGCGTGCGCGACTGCCGGTCCAGCGTCAGGTAGCCCAGCCCCACTTCGCACAGGTAGCGGCTGCGGCCGCGCACCTCGCCCAGCACGATGCGCGTGGCCTCGTCCTCGGCATGCATCACCGCGCCCTCGAGGTCGTCGGCGCCGCCTTCGCGCGCGCCGGTGCCGGCCGCGTCGTCCGGCAGCGGCTGCGTGGCGTCGTGCTCGCCGATCAACGCGTCCAGCCGCAGGCGGTCGAACAGCTGCCGCAGCTTGTCGATCGGCATCAGCATCAGGTCGTGGATGGTCAGCCCGGGCAACTGCTCGAGCACCTCGCGCCGATAGCGCACGTGCTTCGGATGCATCCGCTTGGACGGCGCCAGCACCGCGTCGGCGTCGTCCTTGGTGCCCAGGCGGAAGTCCAGCGCGCCGGGCTTCAGGCGCGCGCCGTCGCAGGCGCCGCAATGCGTGTAGGCGCGGTACTTCGACAGCAGCACGCGGATGTGCATCTTGTAGGCCTTGGACTCCAGCCAATCGAAGAAGCGCCGCACGCCGTACCACTTGCCCGGCCAGGACTTCTCCCACGACACGAAGTCCGGGTCGCCGTCGATCACCCACGCGCGGTGGTCGGCCGGCAGCTCGCGCCAGGGCACGTCCATCGCCAGGCCGCGCTTCTTGCCGTGCTTCTCCAGGTCGACACGCGTGTCCTTGAAGCTTTCCGTCTGCCACGGGCGCACGGCGCCCTCGGCCAAGGTCTTGGATTCGTCAGGGATCACCAGCCCCAGGTCCAGCCCGATGACCCGCCCGAAGCCCCGGCAGGACTCGCAGGCGCCGATCGGGTTGTTGAAGGAGAAGGTCGCCGGCGTGGGGTCGGCGTACAGGATGTCGCAATGCGGGCAGTGCAGCGTGGACGAGTACTTCCACGTCGTGCCGGCATGCACGTCCACGCGTCCCTGGCCGCGGTGCATCGCCTGCTCGATCGCGTCGGTCATGCGCTCGCGGTCGATGCTCGACACCTTGAAGCGGTCCTGCAGCACGTGCAGCGTGTCGCCCTCGCGCGCGTGGATGCGGGTGTAGCCCTGCGCCGCCAGGAACTGCTCGATCTCGGCCTCGCTGAACTTGGGCGGCACCGGAACCGGGAAGGTCACGTGCAGGCGCGCATCGGGGTCCTCGGCGGCCAGGGCGCGGGCGCGCGCCAGCACGTCCGCGATCACGCTGGCCGGCGTGTCGCGCCGCACCGGGCGGCCGCAGCCGGAGCAATGGCGCCGCGCGACCCGCGCGAACAGCAGCTTCAGGTGGTCGTTCAGCTCGGTCATGGTGCCGACCGTGGAGCGCGAGGTCCGCACCGGGTTGACCTGGTCGATCGCGATCGCGGGCGGGATGCCCTCGATCCGGTCGACCTGCGGCTTGTCCATGCGGTCCAGGAACTGCCGCGCGTAGGGGCTGAAGGTCTCCACGTAGCGCCGCTGGCCCTCGGCGTACAGCGTGTCGAACACCAGCGAGGACTTGCCGGAGCCGGACACGCCGGTGACCACCGTGAGCTCGCCCGTGTGGATGTCGAGATCGAGGTTCTTGAGGTTGTTCTGGCGCGCGCCGCGGATCCGGATCGAATGGCCCAGGTAGCGCGCGGCGGGCTCGGCGGCCGCGGCGACGGTGGGGGAAGTCTTGGAGCTGCTTCGTTTGCGCGTGGCCATCGGGAGTGCGGTCCGTAGTGGCGCTCGCGGAGCGAAACGAGGGAAGCGCCGAACCTTTCATTCTACGATCGGCCCTCGCGGCGTCCGGTGCAGACCCTACGGCGGGCCGGATGGGTCCGGGCGCGCCATCGCCAGGGCCGCCGCCATGCCGTCGACGTCCCGCTTGCCGGCCGACTGCCGGTCGCGACAGGCTCGCGTCGGCCGTGCCGTGGCATCCTCGCGCCCTCGCCGATCGCCCACTCCGATGCCCCGCTCACGCCCTTCCCTCGCGCGCCGCGCCGGCCGCCTGCTGATCCTCGTCCTGTTGATGCTCGCTGCCGGCTGGGCGCTTCGGGACCCGGCCATCGACCTCGTGGCGCGTGGCGACGAGATCCGCCGCACGACCGCCGGGCCGGTGGAGGCGATCGAGATCGGCCGCGAGGGGCCGGCCGACGCGCCGCGGCTGCTGACGCGCGGCGTCGCCCTCGGAGCCGGCTACGAGCAGGTCGTGGTCGACGGTCGGCGCTACCGGGCCGGTCCGGGCGACGGCTGGTTCGCGGCACCGCCCGGAGCCGAGCCACGCTGGCTGGTCGTCGAGCGGCACGCGGCGCAGCCCGCGCCACGCAGCGCATGGTCTTGGCGGCTGCGACGGCAGGTCGAGTTGCGCATCGTCGACCGGGAGCGCGGGGAAACCATCGCGCGCTGGCCTGGCCCGCGGGCGCGCGGGGGCGACGACGGCGAGCAGGCGGCCGCGTTCCTGCGGTCGGTGCTGCCGTCGCGGACGACCCTGGACGTCGAGGCGAAGGCGAAGACGAAGACGGCCGTGGCGCAGGCCGCGGACGGGCCCAGCGCGTCGTCCGCCGCGGGCGACGGCGACGGCGCACGCCCCGATCCGCGCCTGCGGCCCTTCGCCTACACGAAGGAGCCGCCGCGGGATGCATTGCTGCCCGCCTCCAAAGTGCAGGGTTGCCCGCCGGGCACGCGCGTCGTCGATGCGGTGGTGCCGGACGCGCCGGCGGCGCAGGAATTGCTCCTGGGCGCGTGGGTGTACGGCGTTCCCAGGCGGATCGCCAGCGTGCTGTGCGCCGCGGACCGCGTCCACGTGGACAGCGGCGGCGCCCACGAGCACGTCATCGACCGGCTCCTGCTGGACGGAAGCAGCGGCCGCCGCATCCTGGCGCGCGGCACCGAGCCGGAGCAGCAGGAATGGCCCGATGGCGACGAAAGCCGGCTGGTCGAGGCCGGAACGGCGCAAGGCGCGATCGTCCTGCGCAAGCGCTTCTTCTCGGCCGAGCCGCCGCACCGCGCGGTGCGTGACGTGGTGATCGAGTCCGAGGTGCCGCCGGCTCGGCGGAGCGCGCCCGGGGCGAAGTGAAGGGCGCAGCGGGGCGCCGGAGCGCCGCCCGCTCGGCCGCTTCAGCGGCGAGCCGTCACTCGCGGTAGTAGACCAACTGGTGCGAGCTGGCCAGCAGCCGTCCCGCGTCGTCCCACAGCTGCGCGCTGTGGTCGAAGTAGCCGTCGCGGAACGCCTGCGCGCGCACCACGCCCAGCACCGGGCGATCGCCCTGCGCGGCCAACATCGGCGCGTCCGCGTGGAAATAGGTCGTGAGCGATACGGTGCCGATTGCGGTGCGAGTGCGCCGGCGCATCCAGACCCTCGGAAAGAAGCTGTCGCACAACGCGGCCAACGAGGCGAAGTCCAGCGGGCGGGGCGGCTCGTCCCGCACCCACACCACGCTGCGCGAATGCGGCTGCTCGCTGTCGTCGAAGGCGTCCGGCAGCGGACCCTCGACGAAGCGCATGTCGTAGCGATGCACCCATGCGGGGCGGCCGGCCAACGTCGCCTCGGGCAGCGCGTGCGGCGCCGGCAGGTCTCGCGGCGGCGCGGCCTCCGGTGCCGACCATGTGCTGCGACGCTTGGCGAAGACGGCCGTCGCCGTGGCGGCGACGTGATCGTCCTGCGACAGCGCCATGGTCCAGTGCTGCGTCGAGCGGTTGGTGCGCACGGCCCGAGCCTGGACGTCGAAAGCGCCGTCGCCGATCGGTGCGGCGAAGTTCACGGTGAGCGCGACCGGGTCGCCCAGGCGCGCCGGATGCCGCAGCGCGGCCTGCAGCAGCACCGCGGCCGTCGTGCCGCCGAAGGGGCCGACCATGTTCGCGTAAGCGGGATGGGTGGCGCCGCGCAAGTAGTCGTCGTGCGTCGGGGTGAGTTCGACGGCGGCATCGAAAGGGTGCATCGGTGCGCTCGTGGGCAGAGTCAAGGCGCGGCAGGGTAGCGCGGATCGGCGTGCTTTTCGAGGAAGGCGATCGCCGCCATCACGCCGTCTTCATCGGTGAGTTTCGTGCCGATCTCGGCGGCCCGTCGACGCATTCCTGGACCGTCGGTGGCCCGGAAGGCTTCGCCCAGGGTTTCCGGGTCCAGGCGCTTCCGATCCAGCGGTGGCGGCCCCGCGCCGAGCCGCGCGACCTGCCGGCCCCAGAAAGGCTGGTCGCCGAAGAACGGACAGACGATGGTGGGCAGCCCCGCGCGCAGCGAGGCCGCCGTGGTGCCGGCGCCGCCATGATGCAGGGCCGCAGAGACGAGTCCGAACAGCCGATCGTGCGGCGCGTCGGTGATGACGTGCACGTGCGGGGGCGCGGCCTCGAAGGCGACCGCTCCTCCGATCGTCGCGATCAGCCCGCGCTTGCCGGCACGGGCCAGTCCGTGCGCCACGAGCGTGGCGAAACGCTGCGGGTGCGCGCCGGGCATGCTGCCGAAGCCCACGTAGACCGGTGGCTCTCCTCGGGAGAGGAACGCTTCCAAGGCGCGTGAAGGCTGCCAGCCGCTCGCGTCGGGCAGGAACCAATAGCCGGAAACGAGCACGGTCGGGTCCGACCAATCGGGTGGCACCGGTACGACGTGCCGACTGTAGGCATAGAGCGTCGCGACCGGTCCGGCCCGGGCGGACCTGCCCTGGAGCCCCAGCGCTCGCGCGCGCCAGTCCCGCAGCATCCTGCCGAACAGGAGTTGGGCGCCCTGCATGGAGATCCGGTGGCTGGCTCTGTTGAGGATTCCCAGGGACGCAAAAGGCAAGACCGGGGTAGGGAAGGCGGCTGTCGGCGTGAAGCCCGGCAGCGGCGCGGCGAGGATGGCCGGAACGCCCAGGCGCTCTGCGATGGGCAGCGCCGCCAGCGCTTTCGGATGGTAGACGACCAGGTCGGGCACGAAGGCGCGCGCCGCGGCCCACTGCTCTTCCCAAAGGCGCTGAAGCATCGGCCGCGCTCTGCGCAAGAGCGCCAGGCCCGCCTTCAGGCGGCTGTGGCCTCCGAGCACGGCTTTGCCTTCGCCGGTGTCCACGAGCGCCAGGAATCCAGGGGACAGGCCGACGAAGGGAATGCCTGCCCGCGCCGCGAGAGGGGCGAACTGCTCGGGCGCGACGAGTTGCACGCGGTGGCCTCGCTGCAGGAGTCCGACGGCCAACGCCAGGTACGGCTGCACGTCGCCCCGGCTTCCCATCGTCTGTATGGCCACGCGCATCGATCGAGCCTCCGGGAAGGCGCCGGACAGCCGTGGCATTTGACCATGCGCGGGCTCCCGCGAGCCCGGATTCCGTCGCGGGGCGCGCTCAGTGCGCGCCGGCGCCCTTGACGTCGTGCGGCAGGTAGACCGACGCATCCGCAGGGCCATCGACGTGCAGGAAGCCCGCCAGGCCGCGGCCCACCCGCGACAGCGAGTGGTCCACCAGCACGTACTTCCCTGGGTAGTCGACCTTGAACTCGACCATGGTCGCGCCGCCGGCCGGCACCATCGTGGTCTGGACGTTCTTCAGCGGCTCGTTGGTGGAGCCCTCGACCCACACGCGGTCGAAGATCTCGCCGATCACGTGGAAGGACGACGTCTTGTTCGGACCGCCCACGCCGAAGTAGATCCGCACGGTCTCACCCACCTTGGCCGACAGCTTGTGCTCCTTGGTGAGCGCGCCCGCCGCGCCGTTGAAGACGTAATAGTCGGGCGTCTCGTTGGCCAGCTTGGCATGGTCGAAGTCCTGGTGCCCCTTCGTGCCGTGCGCGCCCTTGGTGTAGATGTCGCCCTGCATCACGTAGAACTCCTTGTCCACCTTCGGCAGGCCGCCTTCGGGCTCGACCAGGATCAGCCCGTACATGCCGGCCGAGATGTGGTGCGGCACCGACGCGGTCGCGCAGTGGTAGACGTAGAGGCCGGGGTTCAGCGCCTTGAAGGTGATGGTCTTCTCGCCGCCCGGCGGCACCTGCAGGTGCTCGGCGCCGCCGCCGGGGCCGGTCACGCCGTGCAGGTCGATCGAGTGCACCGCGGTGCTGTTCCTCGCGTTGGCCAGCGTCAGTTGCACCGAGTCGCCCGCCTTCACGCGCAGCATCGGGCCCGGCACCTTCTTGTCGAAGGTCCAGTAGGTGAAGCTGGTGCCGTCGTCGAGCTTGCCGACCAGTTCCACCGTCTCGATGTGGACCTTGACCAAGGTGGGCGCGCGCGCGCCGATGGCGGGCGGCACGGCGTTGGGGTCCATCGCGATGCTGACCGGCGCGACGGCCGCGGCCGGCAGCGCCTGCGTGCCGGTGGCCCGCGCCGCGACGGTCTCCTTGGCCTTGGCCACCACCGGCTGCAGCGCCGCGGCGGGGGCGGCGTCCGCAACCGGCATGCCGGCGTTGCCGGCTACGTCGAGCGTGCCTTCCATCCCGATCTGGCGGTGACCGGCGATCGTGCAGATGTACGTGAACTTGCCGGCCTTTGCCACCTTGAATCGCACCGTGGTCGCGCCCGTGGCGGCGTCGAACTTGGACGAGGCCACCTTCAGGTCCGGGAAGGCGATGTCGTGCTGCGCGCCTTCGCCACTGGAAATGCGGATCTCGATCGTGTCGCCGACGCTGGCCTTGAGCGTCGGGTTGACCTGCCCCTGCTCGTCGAGGAACACCATCTTCCCGTCGGCCAACCCCGTCTTCATCGTGAGGCGTTGCACGGCCGACTGCTTGGCGGTGGCGACGGTCGCCTTTGCGTCGGCCGCGAATGCGTCTGCCGGCGCCAGCGCGGCGGCGCCGAACAGAGACGACACCACCAGCGCGAGCGCCAGGGGCAGGGAGGGAAGGGCTTTCTTGATGCTGGACATTGGAATCACCTGTTGTTCGGTATCGGTGGCGGCGCGGCCCGGGGTTATTTGTCCGGCGTCGTGGAGCACCACAAGGCAGAAGGTGCTCTCGTAATGAATCTTCATGGTTGATGTGGATCAACCGTGCTGCACCGCCACAACGAATGTCTGATTTGAATCAAAGAGCAACGACAAGGTGTGTCACGCCGAACAAAAAGATGCTTCACAAGAGAATCTTCATACGAAGATGCTTCTAGAATCCATCTATCGATTTTCAAACGGTGCCACAGAGGCGCGACATGCAACCGACAACGAAGCTATGGAAATGGCTGGGCGTCATCTTCGTGATGTCCTTCGCCGTACTGGGCTGGATGGGCCGGGAGATTTACCTGGCCGCCCCGCCGATCCCCACCGCCGTGCAGACGGTGGATGGGCAGAAGCTCTACACCGGTGACCAGGTCACCCAGGGCCAGCAGGCGTGGTTCACCGCGGGCGGCCAGCAACTCGGCTCGGTCTGGGGCCACGGCAGCTACGTGGCGCCCGACTGGTCGGCCGACTGGCTGCACCGCGAAGCGCTGGCGCTGCAACAGCTGCTGGCGCAGAAGCACTTCAAGGCTTCGTACGCCGCGCTGGACACGGCCGAGCGCGGTGCCATCGACGCGCGCGTCAAGCAGGAGATGCGCACCAACACCTACGACGCGCAACGCGGCACGGTGACCGTGTCGGCCGAGCGTGCCCAAGCCATCAGCCTGGTGGCCAAGCACTACACGGATCTCTTCGGCAACGCGCCCGCCATGGCGGAACTGCGCGACCAGTACGCCATGCCCGCCGACGCGCTGCCGGCCGCCGCCGACCGCGACGCGCTGGCCGCGTTCTTCTTCTGGTCGGCGTGGTCTGCGTCCACCGACCGCCCGGGCGAGACGGGCCTGTCCTACACCAGCAACTGGCCGCACGAGCCGCTGGTGGGCAACACGCTGTCCACCAGCAGCGCGATCTGGAGCTACGTCAGCATCATCCTGCTGATCGCCGGCATCGCCGCGATGGTCTGGTACCACTCGGCCAAGCCCGAGGAGGCCGACCCGGCGCCACCCAAGGCCGACCCGCTGTTCGGCGCGAAGGCCACGGCGTCGATGCTGGCCACGCGCAAGTACTTCTTCACGGTGGTGGGCCTGATCCTGGCCCAGATCGGCATGGGCGTGATCACCGCGCACTACGCGGTCGAAGGCTCGGCCTTCTTCGGCATGCCGCTGGGCGAAGTGCTGCCCTACACGGTCAGCCGCACCGTGCACACGCAGTTCGGCATCTTCTGGATCGCCACCGCGTGGCTGGCCACGGGGCTGTACATCGCACCGCTGTTGTCCGGCCACGAGCCGCGCTTCCAGAAGCTGGGCGTCGACGTGCTCTTCTGGGCGCTGATCGCGATCGTGGTAGGCTCCACGGCCTTCGGCTGGCTGGGCACGCTGCAGAAGCAGGGCTTCGACTTCAGCTTCTGGGTCGGTGCTCAGGGGCTGGAATTCACCAACATGGGCCGCGTGTGGCAGGTGCTGCTGTTCATCGGGCTGCTGTTCTGGCTGCTGCTGATGGGCCGCGCGTTGTGGCCGGCGCTGAAGAAGCCCTCCGAATCCCGTGGCCTGATCGCGATGGTGTTCCTGTCGGCCGCGTGCATCGGCGGCTTCTATGCCACCTCGCTGGTATGGGGCAAGACCACCCACTACGCGATGATCGAGTACTGGCGGTGGTGGCTGGTGCACCTGTGGGTGGAAGGCTTCTTCGAAGTGTTCGCCACCGCGGTCATCGCCCTGATCTTCACGCGGCTCGGGCTGGTGCGTGCGGCCAGCGCCAACAAGGCCATCGTGCTGGAAACCATCGTGTTCCTGTTCGGCGGCATCCTGGGAACGCTGCACCACCTCTATTGGACCGGCACGCCGACGTCCGTGATCGCCGTGGGCGCCGTCTTCTCCGCGCTGGAAGTGGTGCCGCTGGCGCTGTTGGGCCTTGAAGGCTGGCACAACTACCAGCGTTCCAAGGCGGCACCCTGGGTGTCCACCTATCGCTGGCCGATCCTGTTCTTCGTGTCGGTGGGCTTCTGGAACACCGTGGGCGCGGGCCTTCTGGGCTTCGCCATCAACCCGCCCGCGTCGCTCTACTACGTGCAGGGCCTGAACCTCACGGCGGCGCACGGCCACGCCGCGCTCTTCGGTGTCTACGGCATGCTCGGCATCGGTCTGATGCTGTTCTGCCTGCGCGGCCTGTTCGACCGCAGCGTGCACTCCGAGCGCCTGTTGGCCTGGACCTTCTGGGGCCTGAACGGCGGGCTGGCGATGATGGTGTTCCTGTCGCTGGTGCCGGCCGGCATCTACCAGGCCATGGCCAGCTACAGCACGGGCCTGTGGTACGCCCGCTCGGCCGAGGTGATCCACTCGACCGTGATGGAGACGTTGGTGTGGATGCGCGTTCCCGGCGACATCGTCTTCGCCTTGGGCAGCGTCTTCCTGGCGATCTACGCGGTCCGGTTGCTGGGCCGGCCCACCGCCAAGCCGCAAGGCAAGGCGCGCGCGGCGCACGCCTGAGTCGCCATCCACTAAAGTAACGCCATGCGGCTCACCACCTTCACCGACTACAGCCTGCGCGTGCTGATCTTCCTGGCGGCCGAGCCCGCCGGGCGGGCCACCATCGCGCAGATCGCACGCGCCTTCGACATCTCCGAGAACCACCTGATGAAGGTGGTGCATTTCCTGGGGAAGGCGGGGCTGCTGGCCAATGTGCGCGGCAAGGGCGGTGGGCTGGGCCTGGCGCGGCCGGCCGACCAGATCAACCTGGGCGAGGTGGTTCGCATCACCGAGGCCAACGCCAATCCGGCCGAATGCTTCGACCGCGAGCGCAACCAGTGCGTGATCGCGCCGATCTGCAAGCTGAAGGACGTCTTCTTCGAGGCCGAGCGCGCCTTCCACAAGGTGCTGGACGGCTACACGCTGGACGACGTGGTGCGCAACCGCACGGCGATTTCGCGGGTGCTGTTCAGCGAGAAAGGAACGCAGACGCCTTTTCTTGCCCCACAGACGGCGGTGCCTCCGGAAGCACCGGCCGTCGCGTCCGCGACAGCCGATGCGTCCGTCGGGTCGGCGGTCGCCATGCCCGAACCTGTCGCGGCGCGGCGATCGCCGTCCGCAGCCAGGCGCCCTACTCGAGCTCGGGGTGCTGCTTGACCAGCTCTTCGCGGGTCAGCCGCGGGAACCACTCGGCGTACATGTAGCTGTACCCCTGGTTCTGCCATTTGGCGATGTCGATCACGGCAGCCGGTACCACCGTGACCACATCGTAGAACTCGTCCGGCTTGTAGCCTCGCGAACGGGCAGCGTTGGCGCACACGTGGATCGTGACGCCGGCGTCTTTCAGCTCCTTCAACGCCGCGTACATGTCGGGGTACGCGGCACGATTGAGCCGTGAGAAAGCGTGCAGTTCGTTGCCGTGCGCGACGATCACCAAGTGCGAGTTCTTCGCATCACCGTACTCGCGGATCGCCTGCAAGTGGTTGCGCACGTAGCCGAACGCCGGCCTGGCGTCGCCCGGCTTGGCGAAGTTGAAGTCGTACAGCGCTTTCTGCGCTTGGTACGGTGTCGCGTCGAAGCGCGAGGGGTCCCCGGGGCCGGCGATGGCCTGGCTCGGCGCGAGCGAAAGGCCGACGAGGCCGGCCGCCATGAACGCTGCGATCCTGCGGCCTGCGTGGAGGTCGCGTGTCATGTGCTTCGTCATCATGTCTCCCTGGGTGCCGGCGCAGGACCGGCGTTGATGCTGCAAGAGGGAGAATAGAAGCGGCGGGCTCGGGGTCGCATGCGAATTCCGCGACTCCGGAGCAACGGTGTCGTCGACCCCCGCGAGCACGATCCGGCCGAATCCGTTTCAGGCGGCGGCCGGTCCTTCTCGAGCAACAACGGCGACGAACACGGTGTCCGTCCCCATTTTTCAGAAAGGCTTGCCTTCGCTGGTCTCCCAGCGCTTCATCAGCGTGTTGGACGGAAGGCTCTCGTCCACCAGCTTGCGGGCGGTCTCGATGCCGGCCACCGGCAACCCTTCCGGATTCAGCAACCCGACCTGCACCAGCACGCTCGCCTGGTCCCAGTAGATGTGCTCGTGGTAGAGCTTGTCGCCGCGGAAGTTGATGATCGCCACCAGCGGGATCTCGACGTACTTGCCGGTGGGCGCCACGCCCGGCAGCATCCAATCGACTTCCGTGGTGTGCGTGAAGCAGAACAGCATCTCGTCCACCACCTGCGTGGCGCCCACCGTGCGCGACAGCGGCACCAGCTTGGTGTCCGGCGGGTTGCCGTGGCAGAAGTGATGGCGGTAGAAGCGCTTGAGGTGGTCGTGTCCCACGCCGCCCGTCATGGTCGGGATGTGGTTCACGTAAGGCTCGGCCACCATCGTGGCCATGGTCGCGTCCACGTCGCGCGTGGCGAATTCGTGGTAGCAGTGCATGTCCCACAGCGCGCTCAGGTCGTAGTGCGGCCCCAGCTCCTGCCGGAACGCCGCGATCGACCGTTCGTGCGCCAGCAACGCGCTGGGCTTGTGGAAGTGCGGCGACGCCGGCCGCGCGAAGGCGTGGTCCACGCCGGGGTAGACGTGCACGTTGGCGTTGGGGCGATCCTTCAGCGCCGCGATGATCTGCTGTTGCGCCTCGGGCGGGCAGTAGGCGTCCTTCTCCGCGATGTGCAGCACGAGCTTGCCGCGGATGCCGTCGGCCTTGTCCAGCGCGCCCTCGATGCCCACGCCGTAGTAGCCCACCGACACGTCCACCGTCGGCACGCTGCAGGCCACCTCGTAGGCCAGCCGTCCGCCCAGGCAGAAGCCCACGCAACCCACCTTGCCGGCGAATTCAGGTCGCGCGCGCAGCACGTCGACCGCGGCCGCCAGGTCTTCCACGCCCTTGCCCATGTCGAAGCCCTGGAAGAAGCCGAAGGCCTTCTGCCATTCGGCTTCCGTGTAGGCGTTGAGCTCGACGCCCGGTTCCTGGCGCCAGAAGAGGTCGGGCGCGATCACGACGTAGCCTTCCTCGGCGTAACGGTCGGCGGTGGCGCGCACGAATTCGTTGATGCCGAAGATCTCCTGCGCGACCACGATGCCGGGGCCGCGGCCAGACGGAGGCACGGCCAGATACGCGCGGAAGCTGCCGCTGCCGTCGCGGGCGCTGACTTCGACGAAGGTCCCTGCCATGGCGTCTTTCTCTCCTGCGATGGATGCCGAGCAAACCCGCACGTTAAGGCGGTTTTGTTGACGTGTAAATCGTTCACACCTAAAGTTCCCGCGGAAGCCGTGGGCCGCGGACGCATGCCGTGCGCGCCGCCGCCACGCGCCCTCGACATTGCCAGGAGAGCCGCATGTCCGTCAGTCGCCGGGACTTCGTCAAATGGTCTTCGCTGTCGGCATCGGGCGTCGCGCTCACCGACCTGCTGCTCCTGCCCGCGCACGCCCAGCAGCAGGATTCGCTGACCATCGCCTACAACGTGGCGCTGCCCAGTTGGGATCCGACCACGGGCCCGTCGGCGGTGAACCCCACGCTGCAAAGCGTCTGGAAGGCGGTCTTCGACCAGTACATCGACCAGAACGCGGACTTGTCCTTCAAGCCGGGGTTGCTGACCAAGTGGGGCTGGAACACCGACAAGACCAAGGTCGAGATGGAAGTGCGCCCCGGCGCCACCTGGCACGACGGCAAGCCGATCACCGGCGAGGACATCGTCTGGAACCTGCGCCGCGCGGCCGACCCCAAGAGCGGCAACCCGGTGGGCGCCATCATCTGGGCCAGCGTCGACAACCTGAAGGCCGACGGCAACCGCATCGCCGGCGACGTCAAGAACTACGTGGCCGACTACTTCAAGTGGATGGCCTTCCTGACCGGCTACGCGTTGCCGCCGCATCACTACCAGAAGGTGGGCGCCGAGGGCTTCGAGAAGCAGCCGATCGGATCCGGCCCCTACATGGTCGAGGAGTTCGTGCGCGGCTCCTTCGTTCGGCTGCGCGCCTACGACAACTACTGGGGCGCCAAGCCCGCGTTCCGCACCGTCACCATCAAGTTCGTCACCGACCCGTCGGCGCGCGTGGCCGAGATCGAGAGCGGCAAGAGCGACCTGACGCTGGCGATCCCCTTCGAGGAGTTCGACCGGCTCAAGTCCAAGCCGGGCCTGATGGGCGTGACCACGCCGATCTCCGACATCGCGATGATCTTCATCAACGACGTCGAGCCGATGACCGATCCGAACGTGCGCCGCGCCGCGGTCATGGCCATCGACAAGGACGCGATCGTCAAGCGGCTGCTGCGCGGCTACGGCAAGGTGGTGCACACGCTGCAGACGCCGCAGTACGCCGCCTACGACCCGTCCATCATGGTCAAGCACGACCCGGCGGGCGCGGCCAAGCTGCTGGCCGCCTCGGGCTTCGGGCCCGACAAGCCGGTCAAGCTCAAGATCCAGACCACGCGCGGGTACCTGCCCAAGGACTACGAGACCGTGCAGGCCATCGTCGGCATGTGGCGCAAGGTCGGCATCGAGGCCGAGATCGAGGCCTACGAGATCGCCAAGCACTTCGAGCTGCGCACGCAGGACAAGCTTGCCGCCATGGCCTTCTACAACTGGGGCAACGCGATCGGCGACCCTAACGACTCCACCGGCTTCGCGATGTTCGGCCCCAGCCCGCACTCCGCCTGGAAGTCCAAGGAGCTGGACGCGATGATCGGGCCGCTGTGGGGCGAGAAGGACGAAGCCAAGCGCATCGCCGGCTGGAAGGCGGTGGACCGACGCATCGCCGACGAAGCCCTGGTGCTGCCGCTGTACCAGCAGGTGCAGCCGGTGATCTTCAAGCGCACGCTGGCCTTCACGCCGCACGTGGCGGGCTTCGTGCTGCCGCAGGCGGTGGGTCGGGCCGGCGGCAAGGCCTGACGCGCGACGCGCGCGTCCACCGCTCCGGGCGCCAGACCACCGCATGCCGATCGGACTCGTGCTCCGGCGCCTGGCGTGGGCCGCGCCCACGCTGGTGGGCGTGCTGGTGGTGGTGTTCTCGCTGCTGCGGCTGGCGCCGGGCGACCCGGTCGCGATGATGATCGGGCCGGGCGCCACGCAAGACGATATCCGAACCCTGCGCGCGCTGTACGGCCTGGATCGCAGCCTGCCGGAGCAGTTCGCCCTTTATGCGCGCGACGTGCTGGCGGGCGACCTGGGGAGATCGATCTCGCTGAAGGAGAACGTCGGCTCGCTGGTGGCCGAGCGCCTGCCCATGACACTGGAGCTGGCCGCGCTGGCCTTGCTGGTGGCAACCGCGATGGGCCTCGTCGCGGCGCTGGCGGCGGCGCTGTGGCGCGGCCGCTGGCCCGAGCGAGCCATCGACGCGGTCACCGGCTTCGTCACGGCCATCCCGGATTTCCTGTGGGCGCTGGCGGGCATCCTGGCCTTCGGCGTGTTGCTGCCGGTGCTTCCCGTGTTCGGCCTGCTGGACGCCGACCTGGCCTTCACCGCGAGCAGCGGATTCGTGGTCCTGGAAAGCCTGGCGCGCGGACGGCTGGACGTGACGGCCTCGGCCCTGGAGCACCTGCTGATGCCCGCACTGGCATTGGCCCTTCCCTTGGCGGCCATGGTGGCGCGCGTGCTGAAGGCCTCGCTGCTGGACGCCATGGCGCAGGACTGGGCCACCATCGCACGGGTCAAGGGCTTCTCGCGCCGGCAGGTGCTGCTGCGGCATGCGCTGCGCAACGCGCTGTCGCCCGCCCTGACGCTCACCGGCGTGCAGCTCACCTTCCTGATCGGCGGCACGGTGCTGATCGAACGCATCTTCGGTCTGCCCGGCATCGGCAGCATGGCCATCGACGCGGTCATCAACCGCGACCTGCCGCTGATCCAGGGCATCGTGCTGACCTTCGCCGCGCTCTTCGTGGTGGTGAACCTGCTGGTGGACCTGGCCAACGCGTGGCTCGATCCGCGGCAGCGCAGCCGGTGAGCCTTTCGCCGCGCGCGTGGTTCGGCATCGCCGTGTCGCTGCTGCTCGCGGCCTGCGCGGTGGGCGCGCCGTGGCTCGCGCCGCACGACCCGCTGGAGCAGGACCTGCTCGCGTCCTCCCTGCCGCCCGCGTGGGCCGCCGACGGCGAGGCGCGCTTCCTCTTCGGCACCGACAGCCTGGGCCGGGACATCCTGTCCCGGCTGGTGTGGGGCGCGCGTCCGGCATTGATCGTGGCGGTGGCGGGCGCCTTGCTGGCGGGCGTGGTCGGCACCTTCCTCGGTCTGGCGGCGGGCTTCTTCGGCGGCTGGTGGGACGCGGTGGTGTCCCGGCTGGTGGACGTCTGGATGTCCTTCCCGGCGGTGCTGCTAGCGATCGTGCTGGTGGCGGTGATCGGCACAGGCCTGTGGTCGGTGGTCATCGCGATCGCGCTGATCGACTGGACGCGCTTCGCGCGCGTGGTGCGCGCAGAAGCCATGCAGCAGTCGCGGCTGAACTACGTCGTGGCGGCCCGCACCATCGGGCTGTCGCGCGCGGCGACGCTCGCGCGCGAGGTGCTGCCCAACGTGCTGCCGCTGCTGTTGACGCTGGTGACGCTGGAGATGGGCATCGCCGTGGTGGTGGAGGCGATCCTGTCCTTCGTGGGCCTTTCGGTCTCCAGCGACATGCCCACCTGGGGCGGGCTGATCCAGGAGGGGCGCCTGTATGTCAACCAGACGCCCTGGCTGCTGGGGCTTCCGGTCGTGGCGCTGGCGCTGGCGGTGCTGGGCTTCAACGCGCTGGGCGACGGCCTGCGCGAATCGCTCGACCCCGTGGTTGCGCGGTGAGCGCGCCGGTGCTCGAGATCGAAGGGCTGCATGTGCTGCTGCGCGGCGAGCGGCGCGAGCCGGACCGTCTGATGCTGCGCGGCGTGGACCTGTCGATCAGGCCGGGGGAAGTGCACGCGCTGGTGGGTGAGTCGGGCGCGGGCAAGAGCATGATCGCGCGCACGGTGCTGGGCATCCTGCCGCACCGCGCGCAGGTGGCTTCCGGCCACGTGCGGTTGCTCGGCCACGACTGGCTGAAGATGCCGCCCGCCGCACGGCGCGCCATGCTGGGCCGCGACGTGTCGTTGATCCCGCAGGATCCGATGTCGGCCTTGAGCCCCGCGCACACCATCGAGCGGCAGATCTGCGAAGTGCTGCGGCTGCATCTGCCGATGTCCGCGCAGGCCGCGCGCGAGCGCGCGCTGGCGCTGCTGGACGCGGTGCGCATCCGCGAACCGGCGCGCGTGCTGCACCAATATCCGCACGAGCTGTCGGGCGGCATGCGCCAGCGGGTGCTGATCGCGATTGCCTTCGCGTGCGGCCCGCGCCTGATCGTGGCGGACGAGCCCACCACGGCGCTGGACGTGACGGTGCAGCGCGAAGTGCTGCGGCTGTTGCGTACGATGCAGCAGCGTGGCGGCGGCCAGAGCGGCGGCACGGCGGTCCTCTTTATCACCCACAATCTCGGGCTGGTCGCCAAGCTGGCCGACCGCGTCAGCGTCATCCACGGCGGCCGCATCGTCGAGCGTGGCCTGGTGGCCGAGATCTTCGATGCGCCCCATGCCGCCTACACGCGCGCCTTGTTCGCCGCCACGCCGCGGCACGACCGGCCGGCCGAGGCGTTGCGCCCGATCGACCCTGCCGTGACCGCCGCGCTGGACGTCGAGGCGGCCGCGTACGACAACGCGTGGGCCCGCGCGCGATGAACGCCGGGCCTGCGATGAACGCGCTGCCCGCAATCGGCGACGCGACCGCGATCGGTGACGCGCCGACGACGAAAGTGGTGCCGGGCGCAACGCCGCTGCTGCGGGTGCGCGGACTGTCGGTGGCGCTGCCGGACTTCTCGGCGCCACGCGGCCTGCTCGGACTGTCGCGTGCCCCGTTGCGCCCGATCCTGCAAGGCGTCGACATGGAGCTTTCGTGCGGCGAGTGCCTGGGGCTCGTGGGCGAGTCGGGCTCGGGCAAGACGACGCTGGGGCGGGCGCTGCTAAGGCTCGTGGCGCCCACCGCCGGGCGCATCGAGTTCGATGGCCGCGATATCGCGCACGAGACCGAGGCCGCCATGCGCCCGCTTCGCGCCCGCATGCAGATGATCTTCCAGGACCCGCTGTCCTCGCTCAACCCGCGCCGGACCGTCGGCGACGCGGTGGTACAGCCGCTCCGGGCCTACGGCCGGCTTGGCACGCGCGACGAGGCGCGCCGCGCCGCCGCCATGCTGCTGGAGCAGGTCGCGCTGCCCGCGGCCTTCGCGTCGCGCTACCCGCACGAGTTGTCCGGCGGCCAGCGCCAGCGCGTGGGCATCGCGCGGGCGATCGCGCTGTCGCCGGACCTGGTGGTGGCGGACGAGATCGTCTCTGGACTGGACGTGTCGACGCAGGCCACCATCCTCCTGCTGCTGCGCGAGCTGCGCGCACGGCTGGGACTGGCGATCGTCTTCATCACGCACGACCTGTCGGTGGTGCGGGTGCTGTGCGACCGCATCGCCGTGATGCGCGAAGGCCGGATCGTGGAGCAGGGCACGACCGCCGACGTGTTCGCTGCGCCCCGGGACCATTACACCCGCGAGCTGCTGGACGCCGTGCCGCTGCCCGACGTGGAGCGCGGGTGGCTGGACCCGCTGGCCACGGCTGCCTGAACTACGTCAACACACGACCAGGAGAAACGCATCATGATCGTTGAAGGTTCCGTCGCGCTCGTCACGGGCGCCAATCGCGGCTTGGGCCGCGAGATCGTGCGGGCGCTGCTGGCCGGCGGCGCGTCCAAGGTCTATGCCGCAACACGGCATCCGTCGGCGGTCGCGGACCTCGCCGACGCCGGTGGCGGGCGAGTGGTTCCCGTCGCGCTGGACATCACCGACGACGCCCAAGTGGCGCAGGCCGCGGCCCGCTGCACCGATGTCACGCTGCTGGTCAACAACGCCGGGGTCAACCGCAACGCGGCCTTCCTAGCCGCTCCGGGCCTGGATGCGGCGCGCGAGGAGATCGCCACCAACTACTTCGGCCCGCTGGCGATGTGCCGCGCCTTCGCGCCAGTGCTGAAGTCGAATGCGGCGGCGGGCGGCCGCGGTGCGAGCGATGGCGTCAGCGGTGGCGGCGCGATCGTCAACGTCCTGTCGATCCTGGCCAAGGCGACCCTGCCGGTGATGGGCTCGCTGTGCGCCTCCAAGGCGGCGGCGCTGCGCATGACCGAGGGCGTGCGCGCCGAGTTGGCCGCGCAGGGAACACTGGTGGTGGCCGTGATGACCGGCGCGCTGGACACCGACATGAGCCGCGACTTCCAGGGGCCGAAGTCGCAGCCGGCCGAGGTGGCGCAGGCGATCGTCGCGGCCTTGGCCCGCGGTGAAGAGGATGTCTACGTGGGCCCGATGCCCGAATGGGTCAACGGCGCCCTCCAGTCCGACGCGAAGGGGCTGGAGAAAGAGCTGGCCAAGGCGTTGCCGGGGGCTTGAGGCAGACGCAGCGCGGTGGGATCGGCGGGCGCGACTCGGCTGGCGCGGCTCAGCCAGCCGCCGGATAGCCCTCGTCGGCCAGCGCCTGACGCAGCGCTTGCGGGTCGGCGCTGCTATCGATGCGCACCTGCTTGGCGAGCAACTCCACCTCGACCCGGGCTTGCGGGTCCACGCGCTTGACCGCGTCGGTCACCACCTTCACGCAGTGGCCGCAGCTGATGTCGGGCAGGGTCAGTTCGATCATGGCGAGCGACCTCGAATGGGAATCGGGCCATCTTACGACATGCCCCGGGGGTCTTCCCTGTAGCCGATCCACTCCAGCCGGGTGACGGTAAACTACGGGCACCGTAGCAAGCTCGGGGCGTTCCGCCACCACGCCTGCCTCTGCCCACTGGAGCTTTCGCATGATCTCGAATTCACGCTCTCGGCAATGGGCGCTCGCCACGGCGGTCGTCGGGCTACTGCTCCTGCTGGGTGGCTGTGGCGGGGCCGACGACAGCGACGAGGCGGGGACGGCGGCCACTGGGTCGCCAGTGCCGCCGGAAGACAGCGGCGGCAAGCCGGCGGTCGTCCTGGGGCCGGATGGCATGGGGGCCCCAGTCATTTTCGGCCTGGAAGCTTCGGTCCATTCGCTCGAGCGGCCGGGAATGGTGACCCTAACCGCGCTGGTCAGCGGTCAAGGGTCGGCCCTGGAGAAGGTCGAGTTCCATGAAGTCGGCAAGGACGGCCCGATCGCGGTCGACGCATCACCGCCCTACACGGTCGACTTACCGCTTGGGCTCGCCGACAACGGCCAGCGCACGTACTTCGTCAAGGCCTATGGCAGCGCGGCGGGCAGTGTCGCCGACGCCTCCGACCGCCCCGTGCGCGTGAGCGTCTCGATCCCCGCCAACACGCTGTCCTTCGGCGGCTCGGCGCGCTCCGAGCTCGGGTATGCGGCGCCAGGCACGGTCTTCGGCATCGCGCCCGACCCGCACGATCCCGCCCGCTTCTTCGCTTACTCTCCGTACGGGGCGCCCGCGCCCGTCGGCTTCCAGTTCGCATCGGTGCTGGACTACCGCGCCGGACGCACACAGACGATCGACGGCGTGGATGCAGCACTCGCCGTCGATCCCAAGCGCGTGGGCCGCCTGGTCGGCCTGGATCGGGTCTCGTCCAGCGATCTCGCGTTGCGCACGAGCGACGACGCGGGCGCGAGCTGGACGACGGGGCCGGTCAGCGGCAGCTTCGGCACGAACGACGACCAGATCGTCGCGACCGCCTACCTGGATCTGCTTTATTCACCCAGCGGGCATCGCCTGTACGTCTTCGCGGCGCTGGGCAGCAGCATCTCGACCGGCTGGAGCTTCGCGGTCAGCGCCGATGACGGGGCCACTTGGTCGACGCCGCGCGCCGGCCTGCCGAAAGGTGGCGCGGTCGGCCCGGTCGCCGTGTCGGCGGCCGACCCCGCGGTCGTGTACGCGCAAGCGCACAGCAGACTCCACCGTTCGGACGATGCCGGCGCCACGTTCGGGGCCGGTCTCTCGCTTCCGGTGGTCACCGGGCTACCGAACCGCTTGCGGATGGCGGCCGACCCCTTCGACGCACGGCGCCTCGTGGTCGCCGGGCTGACCTGGGAGGCGTCGAGCAACCGGCTCGCGGCGACCATCCACCGCTCGCTCGACGGCGGGCGCACGTGGGTCGCCGCGGCGCTACCCGCCTTCCCGGGCAGGCTGCCCAATACCCTCGCCAGTCCCCTGCCGTTCGGGCCAATCGGGTTCAGCCCGTCGACGCCCGGCCTGGTCTACGTGCCACTCGCCTTCGGAACCGACGGCGGCAGCGTGCTGCGCTCGACTGACGGCGGCGCGACCTGGACGCTGCGCTCGTACTTCGACCCTTCTGCGCGTGGCGAAGCGGTACGCTCCGAGCCGACCGCGTTCGTGGTCGCGCGCACCGCTCAGGACGGCGGCGTGAGCCTCCTCGTCGGCGGCGGGGCGCCGGCATTGCGGGACGGCGTGCTGCGCTTCATCGATCGTCCCTGAAGGCGTCGCCGCGCGTCGGGCGCGGTCGGCACCCGCCCGGTCGTTCGGCACCGCCGCCTCACGCCGCGACGAGCAGGCCGTCGATCGCATGCAGCTGCACGATCGGCTCCAGCCGATCGACGACACGGCAATGCAGGTGGCGCCGTGCCGACTCGGGCAGCGCGGTGTGATAGGCGCGGGTGACTTGCAGGTCGTGCCGCTCGGCGTTGGTGGCGTCCGGCGCATCCACGCCCAGCACCAGCACCGGCCGCGCCTGGTCCGACCGGTTGGCCGTGCCACGGTGCACGGTCAGCGCCGACCGCGCCGAGATGTCACCCATCTGCGCGAGCTTGCGCTGCGCGCGGGCCGCATAGCGCGGCCACTGGGCAGCCGGGGGGAACATGCCGCGGTGCGCGTCTTCCAGGGCGTCCCACTGCGTTCCGGGCGCCACTTCGAAGGGACCCATGGCCTCGGTCGTGTCCACCGCCGTGAGATTGAACGCCAGCGAGTCCAAACGCCGCCCGATCCGCGTGGCGTCCGGCGCCGGGAAGTCCCGGTGCCAGGGCTGGTCCTGCGCACCTGGCAGCGGCACGTCGAAGCCCACTTCGACCACTTTCCAGTCCGGGCCCAGGACCGCGCGGCTGACCGCCACCACCCACGGGTGCGTGACGATGTCGACGAAGCCCCGCAGCCGTTCCGGATGGATCTCGACATAGAAGCGCTGCGGACCGCGCGGCAGGGCGCCGCCAGGCAGCGCGCGGGCCTCCTCGAACAGCGCGTCGATGTCATCGCGCATCCGCTGCGCCCATTCGCGCGGAAACGCGCCCTTCAACGCGATGATACCGTCGCCGTACAGGCCGCCCATGATGCCGGCGACCTCGTGATCCGCGTGTTCCATGCTGTCTGCGCCCGTGGCAGGCCCCGCGGCATCGGCTCGATCCGCACCATGCGGACGGGCCGGTACGGAGCACGTCGGCTGCAAGCTTAAGGAGGCGCCTGCGCCATGGCGATGCCGCGCGTCCGGGGCGCCTCGCCGCCCGTCGCGGGACGCTCGGGCGGTGGTCTACCGCTTCACCTCCTGTCCGGCCGGGCGGAACGAGAGAATCTCGTTGGCGTTGATGATTGCCGTCGCGATCTCTTCCATGTTGACCCGCTTGGCCATCGCCTGGTCCCGGATCAAGTTGTACGCGCCGTCCTCGTGGATGCCGCGGGTCTGCATCAGGATCGTTTTGGCTTCCGCAATGCGCTTCTGCCCCGCGAGCTTGGTTTCGAGCTTCGCGATGCGGCGCGCCTGGGCCTGGATCTCCTGGCCGATCTTGCGCGCCAGCACCAGCGAACTCAGCAGCCCGAAAGAGCGGACCGGCGAGCTGACCACGCCTTTGGCTCCCACCCGGAGCACGGCATCGACGATCGTCGGGTTCTCGTAGGTCACCACCGCGATCACCGGCGGCGCACCCTCGGCGCATGCCCAGGAATAATCGAGCGCGATCGAGTCCGGGCGCACCGCGAGGAACACGACGTCGACGCCCTCGGGCAGTTGGGGCCGGGGAGGCCACACGGCTTGGACTTGGCAGCCGATGCGCTGCAGTTGGCGCCTGAGCAGGTCACCGTCGTTGTCTTCCGGGTGCAGGAGCAGCACTCGCAACGAGCGCAAGTCCTTCAGAAGGGAAGGTGTCGCGGGCACGCCGTGTGGTGAGACGGACAGTCCGTGGCGTGTCTGCGGAGTCCCTGGTCTGCGATCGGTCGGCTGCACGCGTCAGCACTCCTCGGCACTAAGGTTCACCGCCCAGTCCCCGAGCGCGAGATTCACGAGGTACGGATCGGGGCGGACCGGCCGCAGCGACTCTTGAAGGATCGTGAACTGCCCGGTGGCGTCGACCCTCCCCAGGCGCGGGTACACCCAGGTGTGATGATTCGACGGCTCGATGCGGATTCGTCCTTGGGGGGCGTCGAACTCGGTGCCCAGGATCTGCGGCAGCAACGGCTCGATCTCGTCGCTGCCGGCACGGGCCATCGCATCCGCGAAGACGTGCATCTGGAGGTACGCCGCCTCCCAGCACAGATTCGGGATGACGTGGTCGCCGAATCGGCGACGAAAGCGGGCGAGCAGGCGCAGGTTGAGCGGCGAGTCGATCGACTGGAAGTACGGCGCAGCGGTGATGTGCCCGGCGGCGGCGTGGCGTCCCATCTGCGACACCTCCGCCTCGGAGGTCGTCAGGCTCGCGATCGGCATGACCCGGGGATCCAGCCCCGCTTCGGCGTAGGCGCGATAGAAGGCGGTGGTGGAGTCCCCGACCACGGTCGAGAAGATGAAATCCGGCCGGCTGTCCCGGATGTCATTGACGATCTTCGTGAAGTCGGCCTCGGTCGCATCCAGCGGCACGTAGCACTCGGCGATCTTCGCGCTGTCGGGGTGCTGCAGCACGAGTTCCCGCATGATGCGGTTGGACTCGTAGGGATAGATGTAGTCCGACCCGACCAGGTAGACGCGCGCGCCGAAGTTGCTGGTCATGTAGCGTGCCAGCTGCACGCTGTTCTGGTTGGGTGCGGCACCCGTGTAGATCACGTTCGGCGAGAACTCGAACCCCTCGTACAGCGTCGGATAGAAGAGAAGGCGGTTCCACTTCTCGACGATCGGGATGACCGCCTTGCGGCTGCTGGACATGTAGCAGCCGAAGATCACCTTCACGCCGTCGACGGAGACCATCCGTTCGGCGAGGCGCGCGTACGTGGCCGGGTCGGATCGGGGATCGTACACGACCGGCTCGATCGGTCTGCCATCGATTCCTCCCGCCTCGTTGATCTCGTCGATCGCGAGCAGCGTTCCCTGCATCTGGGAAGTGCCGATGGTCGAGATCGGGCCGCTTTGCGAAAAGAGCACGCCGACTCGGATGGGATCACTGATGGCCACGATACGGGTCCTTGCATTCGGTGCTATGAGGCGGACAGTCGCGCGAAGAGGTGAGACAGCTGCACGGGCAGCGCGGCTGGATTCTCGACGATCCTGTAGCCGCGGTGCCCGAAGATCGTACGCATGACGCCATCGGCGGCCGCATCGATCGTGATGCCCCTGCAGGCGACCTCACGGCGTGCTGCCTCGCGCACCGCCATGCGCGCGTCCTCCACCAGATACCGATCGTCGAAGACGTCCACGTCCGAGGGTGCCCCATCGGTGAGGACGATGATCACGCGCCGGTCCGCCTCTTCCGCCGCGACCAGGCCGGTGGCGTGGCGCAACGCTGCGCCCAGCCGCGTCGACCATCGCGGCGCAGCGGCCTGCACGGCACCGACGCTGTCCTCGCCGAGGTCCCCGCAGAAGTCGACCAGCCGCCGGTAGTGAACGCGCTCACGGGTGTCCGAACAGAAGCCGTGCAGCGCGAAGCGATCGCCCGTTCCGGAGACGGCGGCGGCCAGCGTGAGCGCCGCCTGCTTCTCGAGGTCGAGCACGGTGGCATGAAGACCCGGCACCATCGCGCGCGTCGATTCGGATAGATCGACGAGCAGAAGCCATGCGTACCGATGGCGCCGCCGCCCTGGGCGCAGGAACACGCGCGGGTCGGGTGCCTCACCGCCACGGCGGGCGACGTCGGCGTCGATCGCAGCGTTCAGGTCGATCTCCTCCCCCTCCCACTGCCTCCGCAAGCGCTGGGAGCGGTGCACCGCCGCGTTGCGGACATGCGCTCGGATGCGCGCGGCGGCCGGCACCCGCGCGAGCGCGCCTCCCTGAGGGCGTCCGCCCGGCGCGGGCTCGGCCGGATGGTCCAGTACCGTGCACCAGTCTTCCCGGTAACGCTCGATCCGATGGCTCCACTCGCGGTAACGCTGCACGAGGACCGCGGCTGCGACCTCGTCCGGCCCGGTAGGCGGCTCCTGCGGTGGCTTGGTCTGACGCGGCGCGTCGGGCGGCCGCGCGGCGGCCACCGACAGTTCCATCGACGCCGGGGGGGGCGTGGTCGACTGCGGGTACGTCCACAGGAAGCTGTTGTCGTCGCGATAGCCCGGCTGAACGACATACTCCTGCGGCGAGAAGCGCACCCGCATCTGTCCCAGGTCGTTCGCCAGCATCAGCCCGGTCTGGTGGAACGCCTCGACGTCGTGCAGATCGTCCGATGCCTTGCGGAAGAGGTCGTGACCCTTGTGGATCCAGAAGTGGTCGTCCACATGGTCGTCGTCGAGCAGCGCGCACTGCAGTCGCGCCACGAGCGATGCGAACGACAGGTCACGCTGGCAGGCGGCCGCCCGAAGGAACGGCAGGAACAGGCGACGAAGCCCCGGATACTCGCGGATGGCCAACGCCTCCACCCGGGCGTCCTCGATCGCCGAAACGAGCGCCAGCGCGATCGGCTTGAGCGAGCCTGCCGGCCGGCCGCAGCGCGAGTATCGAAGGTGCGCATAGGCATGCGACGCGGCTGCGCGTTGCAAGTCGGTTTCCGCGTCGCCCTCGCCGAACGCCGCGGGCAGCAGCAGCCGCGACGGGAGCAGCACGGGCCGCGCTGGCAGTGGCGCCGCACCGAAGGGAGAGCGCGTGGGCGCCTCGGCGCCATGCCCGGTCGCGCTGCCTGCGCGCAGGCTTTCCACGCCGACGTCCCGGCCGCACAGACCCGACAAGTACAGGCGCGTCGCGCCGAACACGACACCGTCCCCCGCCGCAGCATCGTCGGCCGCCAGCCGCGGCGACCCTGGCGCGGTCGGATGCGCCCGCGGCACCGCGTTCACGGCAGGCAGGCTTCCACGAACCCCTCGAGCGCGGAGATGGCGTCGGGGTCGTCGACCAGCGGCTGGATCATCGCGAGCCGGCAGGCCGCGTGCGGCTCGACTCCCCGCCCGATCATCCGGCCGGCGTAGATCAGCATCCGCGTGGAGATCCCTTCCTCGAGTCCCCGGCCCTTGAGCGCGCGCGATCGTGTCGCGATCGCCACGAGACGCTCGGCCATGCCCAAGTCGATGTCCGCTTCGGTTGCGACGATCTCGGTCTCGATCGCCGCGGGCGGATAGTCGAACTCCATCGCGCCGAAGCGCTGCCGGGTCGATTGCTTGAGATCCTTGGCGGCGCTTTGGTAGCCGGGGTTGTAGGACACCACCAGTTGGAAGTCCGGATGCGCATGGACGAGCTCGCCCCGCTTGTCCAGCGGCAGCACGCGACGCGCATCCGTCAGCGGATGGATGACCACGGTCGTGTCCTGCCGCGCCTCGACCACCTCGTCGAGATAGCAGATCGCACCGTGCCGCACGGCAACGGTCAGCGGCCCGTCGTGCCAGCGGGTGCCTTCTGCATCCAGCAGGTAGCGCCCCACCAGGTCGGAGGCGGTCAGATCCTCGCTGCACGCCACGGTCAGCAACGGTCGCCCGAGGCGCCAGGCCATGTACTCGACGAAGCGCGTCTTGCCGCAGCCCGTGGGCCCTTTGAGCAGCATCGGCATGCGCAGGGCGTAGGCTTGCTCGAAGAGGGCGATTTCATCGCCGGTAGGGCGGTAATACGGCTCGGTGTCCAGACGGAACGCGTCGATCGGGCTCATCGGAATGGCGGCCTCTGGCATGGGGTCGATTCTCGCAAAGGAAGAAAGAATTCTTTCATGGCGCCCGCTGCTGCATGGGGCCCGGACGGCCGCCTCTCCGCCGGGTCCCTGCAGCCGTGAAGGCGCTAGCGGTGCTCTGCCGCCTGGTTGGGAATGCCTTCGATCGGACACTCGTCCGTACCGACGGTCGTGCGAGTCATCGCCTCGACCATCTCGCGGGTGCCTTCGGGGTCGTTGACCCACTTGGAATAGAAGCTGTACGGACAGGAAGACACACCGCGATCGCCGTCGCCGGAGTTGATGAGCCCCGTGTAGCCGCGGTGCACGAGCTTGAACAGGTGGTTCTGGCTCTGCATGTTCCGGCGCGCGTCGCGGATCATGGATACCGACATCTCGGCGTATTGGATGCCGTAGTCCTCCTCCCCGCACTCGCCGAGCGTGCGGCCGTCGAAGCCGATCAGGGCGGAGTGGCCGAAGTACGAGTACACGCCGTCGAAGCCGGACGCGTTCGCCACCGCCACATAGACGTTGTTCGCGAAGGCCATCGCCTTCGACATGAGCACTTGCTGCTCCTTGGCGGGGTACATGTAGCCCTGGCAACGGATGATCAGCTCCGCGCCTTTCATCGCGCAGTCCCGCCAGATCTCGGGATAGTTGCCGTCGTCGCAGATGATGAGGCTCATCTTGAGACCCTTCGGTCCCTCGCTCACATACGTGCAGTCCCCCGGATACCACCCTTCGACGGGTACCCAGGGCATGATCTTGCGATACTTCTGCACGATCTCGCCGCGGTCGTTCATCAGGATGAGCGTGTTGTAGGGCGCCTTGTTCGGATGCTCCTCGTGCCGCTCGCCCGTGAGCGAGAACACGCCCCACACCTTCGCCTTGCGGCACGCGGCAGCGAAGATCTCCGTCTCGTCGCCCGGGATGGTCGACGCGGTCTCGTACATCTCCTTGGGGTCGTACATGATCCCGTGCGTGCTGTACTCCGGGAAGATCACGAGGTCCATCCCGGGAAGTCCCAGCTTCATGCCCTCGACCATCTTCGCGATGTTCCTGGCGTTCTCCAGGACCTCGCTCTTCGTGTGCAGCCGCGGCATCTTGTAGTTGACCACCGCCACGCCCACGCAGTCCTTGCTGCTCGAAATGTCTCCGTGCCTCATTACCGTCTCCTGTTGACAGCGTCTCGCCGGGTGCCTGCCCATCGAGCAGGCATTACTGCCTTCAAACGGTCAGATACGACCGCAACTTGCCGACATCAACCGATGCGCGGCTCTCTTCGTGAACGATCCGCCCGCGGTCCAGCACGAGGAATCGGTCGGCCACCTCCAGTGCGAACGACAGCACCTGTTCGCTGACCACGATTGCGAAGCCGCGCTCGGCGCGCAGCCTGACGAGCGTCTGTGCGAGCTCCTTGATGATCGACGGCTGGATGCCCTCGGTGGGCTCGTCCAGCACGAGCACACGCGGCTCGGTCACAAGTGCGCGGGCGATCGCGAGCATCTGTTGCTGCCCCCCGGACAGATTGCCGGCTCGGCGCGCGCGCATCTCCCGGAGCACTGGGAAGAAGCGCCAGACGTAATCTGGAACGACCTGCGGCTTTGCCAGGGGCAGACCGCTGAGGACGTTCTCCTCGACGGTCAGCAACGGAAAGATCATCCGCCCCTGGGGCACGAAAGCGAGCCCGGCGCGCACGCGCTCGTGCGAAGGCCTCGACTCGAGGTCGCGTCCCTCGAGTTCGATGCGCCCGGAACGCGATGGGATCATGCCGACCAGCGCCTTCAAGAGCGTCGTCTTGCCCATCCCGTTTCTGCCCATCAGGGCCACGGCCTCCCCGGGACGCACCGAGAACGACGCGTCGTGCACGACGTGAGACTCGCCGTAGTAGACGTGCAGGCTTGTCACGTTGAACATGGCGATGCCCCTCAATGACCCAGATAGACGTCGACGACCCGCGGATCGGACTGAACCTGCGCCACGCTCCCCTCGGACAGGACGCGTCCCTGGTGGAGCACGGTCACGCGCCGCGCGATCGAGCGCACGAAGTCCATGTCGTGCTCGATGACGATGAGCGAGCGGCCGCGGGCGATGCGGTCCAGGAGCTCCGCCGTCGCTTCTCGTTCGCGCGCGCTCATTCCCGCCACTGGTTCGTCCAGCAGAAGCAGCTGGGGGTCGTGGATCAGCAGCATCCCGATCTCGAGCCACTGCTTCTGGCCGTGCGACAGCTGCCCCGCCTTGCGCCGCAGCGCATCCGCGAGGAAGACCTGCTCGGCGACATGCTCGATGCGACTGCGCACCGATGGCGTACGGCGAAACAGCAACGAGCCGAAGACGCCTTGACCTTGGGGAATCGAGATCTCGAAGTTCTCGATGACCGAGAGATCCTCGTAGACCGACGGTGTCTGGAACTTGCGGCCCACGCCGGCACGCACGATCTGGTGCTCGGCGAGCCGTCGCAGGTCCTGTCCCTTGAAGAGGATGGAGCCGGACGTCGGCCGTGTCTTTCCGCAGATCATGTCGAGCAAGGTGGTCTTGCCCGCGCCGTTGGGGCCGATGATCACGCGCAGTTCGTCTTGGTCGACCGCAAGAGAAAGGTCGTTGACTGCCTTGATGCCGTCGAAGGACACGGTCAGCGAATCGATCTGCAGGATGCGTTGGGCTTGCACCGGCGTCGAGGCCGGCCGCGCTCCCTCTGCGAGCTCGCTGGTGGCGGGCGGGGACTCTGTCAGTCCCACGGCCGAAGCGATGGCGAAATCGTTCATGTTGGCGATGGCGTGCGTTCGCGTGTGGCGGATCGGGTCGTCGAGCCGGAAAGTGGGCGTGGAGGCCGTTTGCTATGGCCGGCCGGCGGCAGTCGCGGAGGGAACCTCTTTGGGGCGCCAGACATGCGCGAACCGTCCTGCGATTCCGGCCAGGCCATTCGGAAGCACGGCCACGACGAGGATGAAGAGCGTGCCGAGGAAGAACAGCCAAGCCTCCGGAAAGCTTTCGGACAGCCACGACTTCAGGAAGCCCACCAGCAGCGCACCGACGACCGCCCCGACGACCGAGAGCCGCCCGCCCACCGCGGCATAGATCACCATCTCGACCGACGACACGACTCCCACCACGCCGGGGGCGATGAGCCCTGCCTGGAGCGTGTACATCGCACCGCCCACGGCGGATAGCAGGGCGGCGAACGCGAACACCGCTGCCTTGATCATCGCGGTGTCGTAGCCCGAGAAGCGGACCCGGTCCTCGCGATCGCGGATGGCGATCAGCAGCTTGCCGAGCCGGGATCGCACGATCCACGAAGCGGTGAGCATGGCGGCGAGCAGCAGGCCGACTTGCGCGAAGTAGATGGTGCGCTTGGCCTCGTCGCTGAGGATGTCCCAGCCGAGCATCGTCCTGAAGTCGGTGATCCCGTTCGCACCGCCCGTGTCGCCCTGCTGTCCGATAATCAGCACGGTCATCGTCAACGCCAGGGCCAACGTCACGATCGCGAAGTAGACCCCGCCGACCCGCTTGCGGAACACGAGGTACGAAAAGCCCCATGCGAAGAGCGTCGGAACCATCAGGATCAGCGCGACCGTCGCGCCGAGGCTGCGGAACGGGACCCACCAGGTGGGCAGGGTCTCGACGCTGCTCCAGACCATGAAGTCGGGAAGCTCGGGAGCGCTTGCCTCGAGCTTGAGGAACATCGCCATCATGTATCCGCCCGCACCGAAGAAAATGCCCTGCCCGAGGCTGAGGATTCCGCCGTAGCCCCACGTGAGCACGATGCCCACCGCGACGAAGGCGAAGGCCAGATACTTCCCCATCAGGTTGAGCCGGAAGTCATCGAGCGTCTGCGGCAGCACGAGCAGCAGCAGTACCGCGAGCGCTGCGTAGGCAAGGGGCTCGGAGAAGTCGCGTTTAGCATCCATGGACAAGGGGCCTCAAGTACGCACGCGTGACGTGAACAGCCCGCTCGGCCGGAAGTACAAGGCGACGATCACCATCACCAGGATCGTGACCTTGGCCATCGAGCCGCTCATCAGGTACTCGAGCGTGGTTTGCGACTGGGCGATCGCGAAACTGGAGAACGCCGTCCCGAGCAAGCTCGCCACGCCGCCGAACACCACCACGATGAAAGAGTCGATGATGTAGAGCTGCCCGGTGCCGGGATTGGTGGAACCGATCATCGTGAACACGCTGCCAGCGATGCCCGCCAGGCCGGAGCCGAGCGCGAAAGTCAGCGCGTCGACGCGGTTCGTGTCGATTCCGACGGCGCCGCTCATGGCGCGGTTCTGCATGACGGCGCGTACCCGGATCCCCCAGGCGCTGCGGTAGAGCACCATCCAGACGCCCACGGCGACGATGAAGGTGAGGCCGACGATGAACAGACGGTTCAGCGGCAGCTGGATGCCGTCGGTCACGTTCCAGGCGCCCGACAGCCATGAGGCCAGCGGAACGCTCACTTCCTGCGGCCCGAAGATCGAGCGGTAGGCCTGCTGCAGGATCAGCGACAGCCCCCACGTGGCGAGCAGCGTGTCGAGCGGGCGCTTGTAGAAGAAACGGATGAAGCCGCGCTCCAGGAGATAGCCGAGGACGAACGTGGTCGCGAAGGCGACTGCGATCCCGAAGAAGATGTACACGCCCATCCATGACGGCGCCCAGAGCTCGAATGCGCGTGCGGTCAGATAGGTCATGTACGCACCCAGCGCCATGAGTTCGCCGTGAGCCATGTTGATGACGCCCATCAGGCCGAACACGATCGCCAGTCCGCCCGCCATCAGCAGGAGGATCGTGAACAAGCTGATGCCGTTGAAGAACTGCATCACCGCTATATCAAAGCTCATGCGCCGCACTCCGTCTGGATCGGGGCAAATGCGACCTGCACGCATGGCCACCAGGCGCGGTGCGCGCGCCCGGTGCCTGCGCCTTCCGTCAGGCGATCGCTTCTTGCGAACGCGTCAGGTCTTGGGGAAGGGGTTGGGTTCGATCGGCTGGGGCGATTCCCAGACGATGTCGAACTGCCCGTCCGGGCGGGCGCGGCCCACCCGCACCTTCTTCCAGACGTGCTGATTGGTCGCGTGCACGCGGACCTTGCCTTCAGGAGCGTCGATCTCCAGGCCGGCCGATGCCGCGATCACCTTGTCGACATCGAAGGACTTGGCCTTCTCGACGGCCGCCTTCCAGAGGTGGACGCAGTTGTAGGCAACCTGCATCGGGTCGCCGATGACACGTTCCTGGCCGTACTTCGCGCGGAAAGCCTTGACGAAGCGCTCGTTGGCCGCGGACTTGATGCTCTGGAAGTAGCCCATGCAGGCGTAGTAGCCGACCGCGTTGTCGCGGCCGATGCCTTCGACCTCGTTCTCGGAAACGACGGTGGACAGCAGCACCTGCTTGGTGCCGTCCAGTCCCGCGGCCTTGAGCTGCTTGTAGAAGGCGACGTTGGAGCCACCCACGACGGTGCTGTAGATGCAGTCCGGCTTGGCCGCCTTGATCTTGTTGATGATCGACGAGAACTCGGTATGACCCAGCGGGGCGTATTCCTCGCCCAGGACCTTTCCCTTGAGGCCCGTGATCGTCGGCTTGGCGATCTTGTTGCACGTGCGGGGATAGATGTAGTCGCTGCCCACCAGGAAGAAGCTTTTGCCTTTCTCGCGCGCCATCCAGTCGATGGCGGCGATGACGCTCTGCGTCGCCTCCTGGGAGGGATAAATGACGTACTTGTCTTGCTCCTGGCCTTCGTAATACGTCGGGTAGTAGAGCAAGCCCTTGGCGCGGTTGAGGACCGGCAACACGGCCTTGCGAGACGCCGACGTATAGCAGCCGATGACCGCTGCGACCTTGTCGCGCTCGAGCAACTTCTTGGCCTTCTCGGCGAAGGTCGGATTGTCGCTGGCGCCGTCTTCGACGACAGCTTCGATTCGCCGCCCGAGCACGCCACCGGCTGCATTGATTTCTTCGATGGCGAGCTTCTCTGCGTCGACGAGCGACGCCTCGGCAAGCGCGATCGTGCCGGTCAGCGAATGCAGCAAGCCGAGCTTGACCGAGCCTGCGTCTTGCGCGTGCGCGGGCAGAATGCTGGTCGAGACAGCGCCTGCCGCCACTGCCATGCTTCCGGATTTGAGGAATCGGCGTCGGTTCATCGTGTTCATGTCAATCACCTGGGTCGTGGGTTAACGGAACCTGCAACGCGACAACCCGGGGCTTGGAGTGGCTAGGAACGACGTTGAGCGCTCCGCTCCACCGACTTGCGTTGCACGGGGCAAAAGTTCCCCCAACCCGCCGCGTGGGCGGGCAGCAAGCCCGATGAACACCCTCCTCCTCCTCGGCGCAAGGCCGCAACACCGTGCTTCCGGGCTGTTGGTCGCCCGATTCGGCACGCCGCATCACGAAGATGCGGTTTCGAAGCCCAAATGCAAAAAGGCCCAAATCGACTCGTCGTCGAATTGGGCCTCGTCGCCTCGCGTCTTGCCGGCATCCTTGGCGGCAGACGCAAAAATGAACTGGTGTTGCAGTTGCGTGGGATCAATGTAGGTTCGAGATTCGCCGATGTCAAGCGGGAATTTTGAAGCACGCTATAGTCGTGCCGGTCGCCTTGGACAAGATCTTGCGCTCGCGCTTCCCACGCGCAGCGCAGCAGGCGGCAGGTGTTGTCGATGCCGGCTGTCAGCCGGGTCAACGAAGCGCGAGCATCGATAAGCGTCTAGATGCGCGCGCGGATCGGGTGAGCTTGGCGAACGTCGCGGAATGCGCTCGGACAGCGACGAACGGCCGCCGTTCCAGTGCGCCGGCCGACTGGGGCATGTCGCGCGTTCGATCGCGAGGTTCCACCGACAGTCGCTTGGCCGGCAACGGCTGCGGAAGGCGACGCCACGCGGTGATCAGTCGGAAGTCACCGGCTGTCGAGCAGGTCGGTCAGCGTTCCGCCTGCACGCCGCTGTGCACTCATCCGTCGTGGCGTGCGGCCGTCGCGGCGGCAGGTGGGCTTTTCGAGCAGCGTCTAAGATGACCCCGCCATGCTCGTCACGCCGTCACCCGCTGTCGTCGCGCTGCTCACCGCGGTCGAGGAGAGCCCGTTCGCCCAGTGGTTCCGCGCCACGGCGATCGAATACCCGCTGGTCTACACCCTGCACATCATCGCCGTCGCGCTGTTGTTCGGGCCCATCGCCATCTGGGACTGGCGAATGCTTCGAAGCGGCGACATGGCCGGCATGGCGGTCGTTCGCCGCACCGCGGCGCTGGGCGTCGCGCTGGCCTTGCCGAGTGGCGTGCTGCTGTTCCTCGCCAAGCCGGTGGATTACGCGTTCAACGCGGCTTTCCAATGGAAACTGTTGGCGGTCACGGTGGCGTTGTGCAATGTCGTGTTGGCTCACGCGGCTGGCGGCGCCAAGCCTGAGTCGGTTGCCGGGGCGCGCAGCACCGGACGCTCAGGCGTCGTGCGCGCCGCCGCCGCGCTGTCGTTGGTCGCATGGCTTGCGGCGATCGTGCTGGGGCGCTGGATCGCGTTCGCCTGAGGCTTCAGGCCCGGCGGCGGCGAGGCACGCCGGCCGCGAATGCCGCGCCGACCGCCAGCAGCGCCCACGAGGCCGGTGTCGGCACCTTCGACAGCGAGGCAGTCGCGAGCGGGCCGCCGACGACGTCGCCGCTCGGGCCGAACAGCAGCGCATAGCTCTGTCCACCTGCGCTCAACGACAGCGGCGTCGGCACGCAAGGCGCCGGGTCCACCGGCGAGCAGCCCGGGCCCTGGTTGTAGCCGCTGCCTTGGTAGCCGGTGAAGGTGGTGCTGGCGAGTTGGTCGACCAGGAGCCCCGTGCTCGTTCCGGTGAAATCGCCGACGATGCCCGCGCCATCGGCCACGGGGTCGGCGAAGAAGCCGGCGCCGTACAGCCCGGGGAAGAACGGCTGGCGCGGATCGAACAACGCGACCGCCACGCCCTGCGGCGTGGCCGGCGAATAGCTGGTCAAGCCATAGGTTGTGCCGCCAATGCTGATCGACGCTGAAGTGGGCGCGTACGCCACGAAGCCCGGGAAGGGAAAGAAGCCGACCAGGTTGGGCGAGCTCGTGTCGAAGGACGCGACGAATCGGTAGGACCGGTCGGCGCCGATCAGGTTGGTGTCGCTTCCGGTCGCGGTCAGGCGATCGGTCTCGCGCAGAGACCCGGTGAGCTCGAAGACGAAGGGCGCCGCTGCAGCGGACGCCGACAGCGTGGCGTACGCGAGCACGCCGATGAGGGACTTGCGCATGGATCCATGTCTCCCTGAAGAACGCCTGTGAGAAGTCGCCGTGCGTCGTTGCGCGCTCGGTCGAACCGTGGCGGGCGAGGCCGCCGATGCGTGCGGTCGCCCCGCAGGCGATGATGCCATCGCCCGGTGCGCGCGTCGACGTGATGCGGATTCCCCGCGCTGCGGCGGCGTTGCCGGGCGCTCGTCGCACCGGCGACGCCGCGTCGTCACGCCGGGCGTCGCTCGGCGGCCATGAGCAGCTGCGCCGCGACCGCCACCGCGATCACTTCCGGCTCCTTGCCGGCGATGCTTTCGATGCCGATCGGGCACGCCAGTCGTGCCACCTGATCTTCCGGCATGCCGCGGGCGCGAAGCCGCCGCTCGAAGCGGGCGCGCTTGGTGGCCGATCCGATCAACCCCACGAAGCCCGCGTCCTGTCGCCGCAGCGCGGCCTCGACGATCGCGAAGTCCAAATCGTGGCTATGCGTCATCGCCAGCACGAATCCGCCCGCTGGCAACCGAGCGACTTCGGCTGCAGGCGCGTCCACGCAGATCGCGCGGATGTGCGGCGGGAGTGGTCGATGGTCACGTTCCGCCGAGGCGATCGCGAATTCCTCTTCGCGCTCGTCGATCCAGTCCACTTCGCAGGGCAGGGTTTCCAGCACTCGAATGATCGCGCGGCCCACATGGCCCGCGCCATGCAGTTGCAGCCAGAAGCGCGGTTCGATCCGCGGCCAGCATGCCAGGGCGAGGGCGTCCAAGGGTGCGAAGCGCAGCAGCACCGCACCGCCGCAGCACTGACCCAAGGCAGGTCCCAACGCATAGCGTCGCTCGAAAGGAGCCGCACGGGACGCCGCCCGCGGGTCGGCGAAAGCCGCCAGCGCCTGCCGGGCCAGCCCGATCGCCTCCAGCTCCAGGTGGCCGCCACCGATGGTGCCCGCGACAGCGTCGGCGGCCACCGCCATGCGGGTGCCGGCCGCACGCGGCGCGGATCCGCGCACCTCGGCCAGCTCGACCAGCCAGGCGGCGCGGCCATCGGCCAGCCAGCCCGCGGCGATGGAACGCGCGTCGTTCACCGTGCCGCGGCCTTCGTCATGCGGCCGGCGGCGTCCAGCCGCCCCCCACTGCCTGCAGCGCGGCGAGCACCGCCAGCGGCGTGGCCGGTGCCGACAGCGGCACGGCCGCGCGCGGGTCCCGGGCGCAGCCGCCCACCGCGTCGCGGACAGCCTCCAGCACCGCGATCGCCAGCATCAATGGCGGCTCACCCACCGCCTTGGACCGGAACACGTTGTCCTCGCGATTGGGCTCGTCCCAGAACTCCACGGTGAAGTGGTCGGGCACGTCGCCCACTGCGGGGATTTTGTAGGTGGATGGGGCATGCGTGGCGAGCCGCCCATCACGCGTCCAGACCAGCTCCTCGGTGGTCAGCCACCCCATCCCCTGCACGAAGCCGCCCTCGATCTGGCCGCGGTCGATCGCCGGGTTGATCGAGCGGCCCACGTCGTGGAGGATGTCCACGGCCGTCACGCGCGATTCCCCCGTCAGCGTGTCCACCGCCACCTCCACGCAGGCCGCGCCGTAGGCGAAATAGAAGAAGGGCCGGCCCGTGAGGGTCTTGGGGTCGTAGTGGATCTTGGGGGTGGCGTAGAAGCCGTCCGACCACAGCTGCACGCGCGCCTTGTACGCGGCCGCCACCACTTCGTCGAAGCTGCGCTCGGCCACGGGCGTGTTCACGCACCCACCGTCGAAGCGCACGTCGGTGGGCGCGCAGCCGTCCTGCCGCGCGATGAACTCCGCCAGCCGCTCGCGCACGGCCAGCGCGGCGAGCTGCGCGGCGCGCCCGTTGAGATCGGTGCCCGCTGACGCCGCCGTGGGCGACGCGTTGGGCACCTTGCCGGTGTCGCTGGCGGTGATCCGCACCCGCGACAAGGGCACGCCCAGCGCGTCGGCCACCAGTTGGCAGACCTTGGTGTGCAGGCCCTGGCCCATCTCGGTGCCGCCGTGGTTCACCTGCACGCTGCCGTCGGCGTAGACGTTCACCAGCGCGCCGGCCTGGTTGAAGAAGGTGGCCGTGAAGGAGATGCCGAACTTGATTGGCACCAGTGCCAACCCGCGCTTGATCACCGGGCTGGCGGCGTTGCGGGAGGCCAGCTCGGTACGCCGCGCGGCATAGCGGCTGCGCTCGGCCAACCGCGCCACCAGTTGCGGCGCGATGTTGTCCTCCACGGTCATGCCGTAGTGCGTGGTGTCCCGCCCCGGCCCGTAGAAGTTGGCCTGCCGCACCTGTAGCGGGTCGCGGCCCAGGTGCCGGGCGACCTGGTCGATCACGGCCTCGATGGCCACCATGCCCTGCGGCCCGCCGAAGCCGCGGAACGCGGTGTTGGACTGCGTGTTGGTCTTGCAGCGCAGCGACTCGATCTCGACGTTCTCGAGGAAGTAAGCGTTGTCGGCATGGAAGACCGCGCGGTCGTTGACCGGGCCGGACAGGTCGGCCGAGAAGCCGCAGCGCGACGCCAACATCAGCCGCAGCCCGCGCAGTCGGCCGTCGTCGTCGAAGCCCACGGTCCAGCGCGCCAGGAAGTCGTGCCGCTTGCCGGTGATGGACATGTCGTCGTCGCGGTCCAAGCGCAGCTTGATGGGCGCGCCGAATTTGCGCGCTGCCAGCGCCGACCAAACGCACAGGTGCTGCGCCTGGCTCTCCTTGCCGCCGAAGCCGCCACCCATGCGTCGGCACTCGATGCGCACGTGGTGATTGGACAGTCCCAGCGCGTGCGCCACCCAGTGCTGCGCCTCCGCCGGGTATTGGGTGCTGGAGTGCACCAGCCAGCCGTCGTCTTCCTGCGGCAGCGCGTAGGCCACCTGGCCTTCCAGGTAGAAGTGCTCCTGCCCGCCGACGCGGGTCTCGCCCTGCAGCACGTGCGGCGCGGCCGCCAACGCCGCCGCCGCGTCCCCGCGCGCCACGCGCACCGGCGGCAGCACCCACGACTGCGCTTCGATGGCCTCGTCGATGGACAGCACCGCGGGCAACGGTTCGATATTCAGCTTCACCCGCGCGGCCGCGGCACGGGCCTGGCGGTGGGTGCGCGCCACGACCAGCGCCACCACGTGTCCGACGTATTGCACCTCCTCGCCGGGGAAGACCTCCTCGTCGTGGCTGAAGGTCGCGAAGACCGGATCGCCCGGGATGTCGTTGCGCCCCACAAGCCCCACCACGCCCGGCATCGACAGCGCTTCGGCCGCGTCGACTCCAAGCAGCCGCCCGCGCGCCACGCGGCTGGTCACCGGGGCGGCGTGCAGCGTGCCGTGCAGCTCGGGGAGGTCGTCCACGTAGGTGGCGCGCCCCGACACGTGCAGCGCGGCGCTTTCGTGCGGAGCGCTGCCGCCCGCCCGATGCCCGGCGTCCTGGCCGTCGGCGTGCCGCACGCCACGCCCGGCGCCCGGTCCGGCGCCCAGGGTCGTGCCGTGCCCGTCGCCGAGCGCGGTACCTCGCTCCTCGGGCAACTCACCCGGTGCGTTCATCGCGTCGCTCCTTCCAAGTTCGCCTCGACGCCCTGGCTTTCCAGCCACGACCGTCGCACCAGCGCGGCGGCGACGTCGCGCCGGTACTGCGCCGTGGCGCGCATGTCGTCGATCGGATGGAATTCGGCACGCAGACGCCGCGCGGCGCGGCCGGCGGCGGCTTCGTCCCAGGCGCTGCCGACCAGCGTGGCTTCGGTTTCGCGTGCCCGGGCCGGCACGGCCGCCATGCCGCCCACGCCGATGCGCGCCGCGGCCACGACCCCGTGCCGCAGCTCCAGGCGCATCGCGACGCACACCGCCGTGATGTCTTGGTCGAAACGCTTGGAGACCTTGTAGGCGCGCACCCACTCGCCGTGCGGCGGCGTGCCGGCCCCAGGCGGCATGGGCTCGACCGGCCCCGGAACCAGCACGCGCGTCAACAGTTCGTCGGCCGCGAGCGCCGTGCGCCGGTAACCCAGGTATAAGTCTTCCAGCGGAAGGCGCCTCTGGTGGATCTGGCCGCCGGCATCCATGCGCGCAAGCTCGACCCGGGCGCCCAGCGCGATCAGGAGCGGCATTGAGTCGCCGATCGGTGATCCGTTGGCGACGTTGCCGCCCAGTGTCCCCGAGTTGCGCACGGACACCGACGCGAAGCGGTCGGCGAAGTCCACCAGTTGCGGCCAGGCGGCGACCAACGCCGCATAAGCGTCCGTCAGCCGGACCGCCGCGCCCACGGACAGCCCATCCGTCGTGCGGCTGACGATCGCCAGCTCCGCCACCGACGTCGTGTCGATCACGGTGCCGAATACACGATGCTGCTTGTTCACCCATAGCCCGACGTCGGTGCAGCCCGCCATCAACTGCGCGTCGGGCGCGTCGCGGCGGGCGGCCAGCAACTCCGCGAGCGTCGCCGGCCGCAAGGTGGTGCCGGCGGACGATGCGATGCGCGCGCCGCGCCCCTTCCGGGCGGCCGCCAGCGACCGCAGTTGCGCCGCGAGCGCCGGTGCGTCGATGGTGCGCGTCGGGTGGGTGTGCAGGGCCTCGGCGGCGTCCAGAATGGGCCGGTATCCGGTGCAGCGGCACAGGTTGCCGGACAGCGCGGTGCGCGCTTCGCCCCGCGAGATGGCGCGAAAGCCGGCGGGTGTCGCGTCGTGCATCGCCCGCTCCTGGTAAAGCGCCCAAAGCGACATGGCGAAGCCGGGCGTGCAGAAGCCGCATTGGGAGCCGTGATGGTCCACCAACGCCTGCTGGACGGGGTGCAGGCTCCCGTCAGGGGCGCGCAGGTCTTCGACCGTGAAGAGCGCGCAGCCATCCAGCGAAGACAAGAAACGGATGCACGCATTCACCGCGCGGACCCGCAACGGCGCATCGGAGGTTCCAGCCGGCGGGCGCGGCAAGCCATCACAGGCGTCGGACAGCTCGGCCACCGCCACCGTGCAGGCGCCGCAATCGCCTTCGCCGCAGCCTTCCTTCGTGCCGGTGTGGCGCCTGTGCTCGCGCAGCCAGTCCAGCACCGTGAGCGTGGGCGGCACGTCGTGGACCGTGACGACCTCGCCACGAAAGACGAATCGGAGAGGGCGGTCTTCCAGCATGACGATGTCCGTTGGGAGCGCCGTTGGAGGCGGAGGGTGCAGGTGCGCTCCAGTCGACCATGTTGCGCCAGCGCACGCGCTTGAGTATATGCTTCGATGCATGGTGACCATGCGGGCGGGCACATGCCAGGGCGAGCGCTTTTCGACAAGATCGAGCTTCAACTCGTCCGGGTCCTGCACACCGTGCTCACCGAGCGCAGCGTTTCGCGCGCCGCCATGAAGCTGGACACGACGCAGCCCGCCGTCAGCGCGCAGTTGCGCCGGCTGCGCGCACTGACCGGCGACGCGTTGCTGGTGCGCGCCGGTAGCGCCATGGCGCCCACCGAGACGGGGCTGGCGCTCATCGAGCCCGCCGCCGCGATGCTCGAGCAGGCCGACCGGATCTTCGGCACGCGCCAGCGCCCGGGCCGCTTCGACCCGGGCACCAGCGAGACGATGTTCCGGGTGGCGGCCAGCGACTATCTCGATCCGCTCTTCCTGCCGTCCCTGGTGACGCGGGTGCGCCTTTCTGCGCCGCGTGCATCGATCGAGATCGTGCCGCTGTCGGGCGGCTTCGACTACCGCCGCAGCCTCGCCGCGGGCGAGCTCGACCTGGCCGTGGGCAACTGGCTCGCGCCGCCCGAGGAGCTGCGCCTGTCCCGGCTGCTGTCCGACGAAGTCGTGTGCCTGGTCTCGGCCGAGCACCCGGCCGCGCGCGGGCGCGGCTTCGCGCTGGACCGCTACCTCGCGGCGGACCACGCGGCGCCGTTCCCGTTGCACCCGGGGGCGCGCGGCGTGATCGACGAACACCTGGCGTCGATCGGCCTGACCCGGCGGATCGCCGTGCGCAGCCCGCATTTCGGGCTGATCCCGCGCATGGTGGCCGACAGCCGCCTGGTGCTCACCACGGGGCGGCTGTTCTGCTCGCGCTTCACGCAGGCCTTGCCCCTGCGCATCGTGCGCTGTCCGGTCGCCTTCCCGCCGTTGACCTACTACCAGCTGTGGCACGATCGGTCGCATGCGTCGCCGGCGCTGCGATGGTTGCGCGACCAGGTGCGGGAGGCCGCGAGCACGCTGCCCCGCGCCGATCGGATGGAACGTGCCGACCGAAGCGACGCCGCCGACGTCGTGTCCGCCGCCGACCAGGGCGCCAGTCCACCGTCCGCGGCAGCCGCCGCCTGACGATCGCCGCTGCGCGCATCGACCCCGCGAACCGCCCGTGCCTGCCCAACCCTCCACCCGCATCGCCCTGCGCGGCGACCTGCTCGACCTGGTCGCCGACCCCGGCTTCGACCCCGGCACGGCCGGCATGCCGCCCGCGGGCGTGCGCTGGCGGCCCGACCATTGGCTGCTGGTGGAAGACGGCCGCATCGTGGGCACCCGCCCGGGCGACGACCCGCCGGACGACGGATGGGAGCGGCACGACCATGCCGGCAAGCTGATCACGCCGGGGCTGACGGACACGCACGTGCACAGCCCGCAGATCGACGTGATCGGCTCCTACGGCACGCAGTTGCTGGACTGGCTGGAGACCTACACCTTCCCCGCCGAGCGCCGCCATGCGGAGCCCGCCTACGCGGTCCCCGCCGCCGCGCACTTCCTGGACGCCCTGCTGGCCCACGGCACCACGTCGGCGGTGGTGTTCCCGACGGTGCACCCGGGCTCGGTGGACGCGCTCTTCGAGGCGGGGCGCGCGCGCGGCATGCGCCTGGTGGCCGGCAAGATCCTGATGGACCGCCATGCGCCGGACGACCTGCGCGACGACGTCGAGCAGGCCGAGCGCGACTGCGTGGACCTGATCGAGCGATGGCATGGCCAGGGGCGGCTGTCGTACGCGGTGACGCCGCGCTTCGCGCCCACCTCCAGCGATGCGCAGCTCGCCATGGCGGGCCGGCTGTGCGCCGCCTTCGACGGGCTGTACATGCAGACGCACGTGGCCGAGAACCGCGACGAGGTGCGTTGGGTGGCCGAGCTCTTTCCCGACGCCCGCAGCTACCTGGACGTCTACGCGCGCCACGGGCTGCTGGGCGCGCGCAGCGTGCTGGCGCACGGCATCTGGCTGGACGACGACGACCGGCGCGCGTTGGCGCAGGCCGGCGCGCAAGTGGCGCACTGCCCGTCGTCGAATCTCTTCCTGGGCAGCGGCCTCTTCGACTGGCGCCAAGCCGCCGACGCGGGCGTGGCGGTCAGCCTGGCCAGCGACGTGGGCGGCGGCACCAGCCTGTCGATGCTGCGTGCCATGGCCGACGCCTACAAGGTGCAGGCCATGGCAGGCACCCGGCTGCCGGCCTGGCAGGCGCTGTGGGCCTGCACCCACGGCGCGGCCCGCGCGCTGGGGCTTTCACACGAGTTCGGGCACCTCTCCGACGGTACACTCGCGGACCTCGCCGTGTGGGACTGGGCAACGGGCCCGGTCGCGCGGCGGCGCGACGCGCTCGCCGACGACTTGCACCAACGCCTGTTCGCATTCATGACGCTGGGGGATGAGCGCAACCTGGCCGCCACGTGGGTCGCGGGCCGGCCGGCCTACGTGCGCCGCGGGGAGACGGCATGACCCGGCTGCAGCTGATCGACATCAGCAAGCAGTACCCGGGCGTGCGGGCCAACGACCGCATCAGCCTGTCGGTGGAGCCCGGCCAGATCCACGCGGTGCTGGGCGAGAATGGCGCCGGCAAGTCCACGCTGATGAAGATCATCTACGGCGCGGTGCAGCCGGACGAAGGACGCATCCTCTGGAACGGCCGGCCGGTGGCGCCGCGCAATCCGCAGGAAGCGCGCGCGCTGGGCGTCTCGATGGTGTTCCAGCACTTCTCGCTGTTCGACACGCTGACCGCGGCCGAGAACGTCTGGCTGGGTTTGGGCCGCAGCTTGTCGCTGGCGCAGGTGGTCGCTCGCATCCGCGAGGTGGCCGGCGCGTACGGGCTGGACATCGACCCGCTGCGGCCGGTGCACACCTTGTCCGTGGGCGAGCGCCAACGCATCGAGATCGTGCGGGCGCTGCTGGCCGACCCGCAGCTGTTGATCCTGGACGAACCCACCTCGGTGCTCACGCCGCAGGCGGTGGACAAGCTCTTCGGCACGCTGCGCAAGCTGGCGGCCACGGGTTGCTCGATCCTCTACATCAGCCACAAGCTGGACGAGATCCGCGCGCTCTGCCACCACTGCACGGTGCTGCGCGCGGGCCGCGTCACCGGCGAGGTGGACCCCACGCGCGAGACCAACGCGAGCCTGTCGCGGTTGATGATCGGCGCCGAGCCGCCCGAGCTGCGGCACGACGCGCCGCAGCCGGGCGAGGTCCGCCTGGCGGTGCGCGACCTGTCGTTGCCGCGGGCGGACCAGTTCGGCACCTCGCTGTCCGAGGTGCGGCTCGACGTGCGGGCCGGCGAGATCGTCGGCGTGGCGGGCGTGTCGGGCAACGGCCAGCAGGAGCTGCTCGCGGCCTTGTCCGGCGAGGACCCGCGCGCGCCGCGGGGCTCGATCCTGCTGTTCGACCGGGACATCTCGCGCGCCTCGCCGCGCAAGCGCCGTCGCGCGGGGCTGCACTTCGTTCCGGAAGAGCGGCTGGGCCGCGGGGCGGTCCCCACCTTGTCGCTGGCGCAGAACACGTTGCTGACCCGCACGCACACGGTCGGCCCGCTGGGTTGGGTGCGGCCGGGCGAGCTGCGCGCGCTGGCCGCGCGCCTCATCGAACGCTACGGCGTCAAGGCCGCCGGCCCCGACGCGCCCGCCCGCAGCCTGTCGGGCGGCAACCTGCAGAAGTTCCTGGTCGGTCGCGAGATCGACGCCGACCCGAAGGTGCTGATCGTGTCGCAGCCCACCTGGGGCGTGGACGTGGGCGCATCGGCGCAGATCCGCGCGGCGCTGCTCGCGCTGCGCGACGCCGGGTGCGCGGTGCTGGTGGTCAGCGAGGAGCTGGACGAGCTCTTCGAGCTGGCCGACCGCCTGGTCGTGATCGCCCAGGGCCGATTGTCGCCGTCGATGCCCGTGGCGCAGGCGACGGTCGAGCGGGTGGGTGAATGGATGAGCGGGCTGTGGCCGAACGCTGCTGCGCCCGCCGAGCAGCGGAGGACGGTCGATGCTCACGCTTGAAGCACGCCCGGCGCCCTCGCGCGCGATGTCGGTGGCCTCGCCGCTGATCGCGCTGGCGGTCACGGTGGTGGTGGGCGCGCTGCTGTTCTCGGCGCTGGGCAAGGACCCGGTGCGCGGCCTGCAGATGTTCTTCTACGAGCCCATCAAGAGCGGCTACGCGCTGGGCGAGCTCGCGGTGAAGGCGGTGCCGCTGGCGCTGATCGCACTGGGGCTGTCGCTGTGCTTCCGCTCCAACGTCTGGAACATCGGGGCGGAAGGGCAGTTCATCGTGGGCGCGATCGCGGGTGCCGGCGTCGCGATGACCGCGGACGCCACCACGGGGCGGTGGATCGTGGCGGCGGTGCTGCTGGCCGGCATGCTGGGCGGGTTGGCCTGGGCCGGCATCGTCGCCCTGCTGCGCGACCGCTTCAACGCCAACGAGATCCTGGTCAGCCTGATGCTGGTGTACGTGGCCGACATGCTGCTGTCGTACCTCGTGTACGGCCCGTGGAAGGATCCCAAGGGCTACAACTTCCCGCAGACCATCACGTTCCTGAAGGCCACCCAGGTGCCGCGCCTCTTCGACGGTTCGCGGGTCAACCTGGGGTTGCCGATCGCATTGGCGCTGGTCGGCCTGTTCTGGGTGTTCATGTTCCGCACCTTCGCGGGCTTCCAGCAGCAGGTGGGCGGGCTCGCGCCGTTGGCGGCCCGCTATGCCGGGTTCTCGTCGCGTCGGGCGCTGTGGACGGCGCTCTTGGTGTCCGGCGCCACGGCCGGGCTGGCCGGTGCCCTGGAGGTGGCCGGGCCGCTGGGGCAGCTGACGCCCTACGTGCCGGTGGGCTACGGCTTCGCCGCGATCATCGTGGCCTTCGTGGGGCGGCTGCACCCGGTGGGCGTGGTGTTCGCGGCGGTGCTGATGAGCATGTTCTATATCGGTGGAGAGTTGGCGCAGTCGCGGCTCGGCCTGCCCAAGTCCCTGACCGGCGTGTTCCAGGGTTTGCTGCTGTTCGCGCTGCTGGCCTGCGACACGCTGATCCACTACCGGGTGCGCCGCCGCAAGGCGCCGGCCGCCGCCGCGCCCACCAGCGCCCGGGCGCTGCGCGCGCAAGGGGGCGCCTGATGGAAACGCTGGCGCTGCTGATCGCGGCCACCATGAACGCCGGCACGGTGCTCGCCATCGCCGCGCTGGGCCTGCTCATCAACGAGCGCGCGGGCGTGGTCAACCTGGGTGCCGAAGGCATGATGCTGGTGGCCGCCGTGGCCGGCTATGCCGCCGCGGTGCACACCGGCAGCGACTGGGCGGCGTTCGCCGCGGGCGCGGCCGCGGGCGCGTTGTTGGCGTCGCTGCTCGGCGTGCTGGTGATCTGGCTCAACACCAACCAGTACGCCACGGGTCTCGCGCTGTCGTTGTTCGGCGCAGGCTTGTCCGCCTTCGCCGGCATCCGCTACACGCAGGAGAAGCTGGGCGAGCGGCCGCGCTTCGCCATCCCGGTGCTTTCTGACCTGCCCTTCGTCGGGCCCGCCTTCTTCAGGCACCACCCGATGGTGTACCTGGCGATCGTGGCGGCCGTGGCGATCGCCTGGTTCCTGTGGCGATCGCGCGGTGGGCTGGTGCTGCGCTCGGTGGGCGAATCCCCCGAAGCCGCGCACGCGCTGGGCTATCCGGTGCGCTTGATCCGCTTGGCGGCGCTGGCCGCCGGCGGGGCGCTGTGCGGCGTGGCGGGAGCCTACGTGTCGGTGGTGTACACGCCGCTGTGGGTAGAGGGCATGGTGGCCGGGCGTGGCTGGATCGCGCTGGCGCTGACCACCTTCGCCACCTGGCGCCCGGGCCGCGTGCTGCTGGGGGCGTACCTCTTCGGCGGCGTGACCATGCTGCAGTTCCAGCTGCAGGGGCAGGGCGTGGAAGTGCCCAGCCAGTTCCTGACCATGCTGCCGTATGTGGCCACCATCGTGGTGCTGGTGCTGATCTCTCGCAACCCGGCCTGGATCCGCAGCAACATGCCGGCGTCGCTGGGACGGCCGTTCTCGCCGGGCACATAGCGACGTGCCCCGTCACGGTGCACGTGGCGGCAGGTCCACAACTCGCGTTGAGCCCAGGCGTCGGCTGCCGGATAATCGCGGGTTTCCAACCGGGAGAACCCATGATCGACCCCCGCAAGCGCTCGCTGCTGCGCCTGGCCGGCTACGGCTCCATCGTCGCCGCCACGCTGATCGCCGGCTGCGGCAAGAAGGACGAGCCTGCTCCGGCGGCCCAGGCACCGGCGCCCGCGCCGACCGAGGCGGCCGCCCCCGCGCCGAAGCCCGAACCGCTCAAGGTGGCCTTCGCCTACGTGGGCCCGGTGGGCGACGGCGGCTGGACCTTCGCGCACGACCAGGCGCGCAAGGCCGTGGAAGCCGAGTTCGGCGACCGCATCCAGACCTCCTTCGTCGAGAACGTGCCCGAGGCCGCCGACGCCGAGCGCGTGTTCCGCGACATGGTTTCCCAGGGCAACAAGCTGGTCTTCGGCACCACCTTCGGCTACATGGAGCCGATGCTCAAGGTGGCGCAGGACGCCAAGGAGGTAAAGTTCGAACATGCGACCGGCTTCAAGACGGCCGACAACATGCGCACGTACGACAGCCGCACCTACGAGGGCGCGTACATGGCCGGCGTGATCGCCGGCGCGATGACCAAGTCCAACACGCTGGGCGTGGTGGGCTCCATCCCCATCCCCGAGGTCATCCGCAACATCAATTCGTTCACGCTGGGCGCGCAGAGCGTCAACCCCAAGATCCGCACGAAAGTCGTGTGGGTCAACAAGTGGTTCGACCCGCCCAAGGAAGGCGAGGCCGCGCAGTCCCTGATCAACCAGGGCGCCGACGTGCTGATGCAGAACACGGATTCCTCCGCCGTGCTGCAGACCGCAGAGAAGGCCGGCAAGCTGGGCTTCGGCTGGGACTCGGACATGAGCGCCTACGGCCCGGGTGCGCACCTGGGCAGCGCCATCATCAACTGGGCGCCGTACTACAAGAAGGCGGTCAAGGACGCGCTGGACGGCACCTGGAAGGTCGAGCAGGTGTGGTGGGGCGTCAAGGAAGGCGCCATCGACCTGGTGAGCGTCTCCGACAAGGTCCCCGCCGAGATCCGCGCCAAGGTCGACCAGATCCGCACCGGCCTGAAGGACGGCAGTTTCGTGATCTGGAAGGGGCCGGTGATGGGCCAGGACGGCAAGGAGATGCTCGCCAAGGACGCCGTCGCCGACGAGAAGTTCCTGCTGGGTATCAATTCGTACGTCCAAGGCGTGGACGGCAAGGTGCCTTCGGGCAAGTGACGTGATGGGCGCCGGGGCACCCGAGCACCGGCTGTGGCACCCGGTCGCCGCGTCCGCGGACGTGACCGGCGACCAACCGGTCCCCGTGCGCCTGCTCGGCGTCGACCTGGCGCTGTGGCGCGACACCACCGGCGCGCCGCAGGTGCTCTTCGACCGCTGTCCGCACCGCGGTGCGCGGCTGTCTCTCGGCCGCGTCCAAGGCAGCCACCTGCGATGTCCGTATCACGGCTGGCGCTTCGATGGCAGCGGCACGTGCCTGGAGATTCCCGCCTTGCAAGGCTTCACGCCCAACCAGGCGCATCGGGCGCAGCCTCACGCGGCGGTGGACGCGCATGGCTTAACCTGGGTGCGGCTGGCCGGTGCCGATGACATCGGCGGCCTCGACGTCGGACCAGCGTCCGATCCGTCGGGCCCCGTCGCGCTCGAAGCCGCACCACCCGCCTGGGACGCCGAGCGCGCGCCGGAATTGCGCAAGCTGCTCTGCGGTCCCTATGACGTGGCCACGAGCGCGCCCCGCGTCATCGAGAACTTCCTGGACCTTTCGCACTTCGGCTTCGTGCACCAGGGATGGTTGGGAGACCCGTCGCAGGCGGCGGTGCCGGACTACACGGTCGACACGGACGCCTCGGGCGGCGTTCGGCTGTCGGGTTGCCGGGCATGGCAGCCCAAGAGCCACAGGCTCGCCGATGGCGGCAGCGAGGTCGACTACGGCTACGTGGTCCCTTCGCCCTACGTCGCCATGCTCGACAAGCGCGCCGTGGCCGAGGCCGGGCATCGCGACGCGATCGCGCTGTTCGCCTGCCCCATGGAACCCGAATCGACGCGCGTCTGGTTCCGGCTGGCCGTGACCGACCATGCCTCCACCGACGAGCAGCTGCGCGCCTTCCAGCACGAGATCTTCATGCAGGACAGGCCCGTGCTGGAGTCGCAGCGGCCGCGCCGGTTGCCGCTGGCGCCCGGCGCGGAGGCGCACAGCGCCGCGGACCGGGGTTCGGCCGCCTATCGCCGCTGGTTGCGGTTGCGCGGGACCACGTTCGGAACCTGCTGAGCGCCCCGGGGCACGCAGTCACTGCTTTTCGGCTTCGGGCAGCGTAGTGTCGCCGGGCTCCGCGGCGTCCGCGAGCAGGGCCGCCTCGAGCAGCGCCTCGGCGCCACGGGCGATGCGGTGGGCCTGGGTGGCGATTCCTTCGCCGATTCGGGCGGCCTCGGTCGGCGTCGGCTCGCCGTCCTGCAACTGGCGTGCGGCGGCAAGCAGCGGGTCCACGGGCGCGCTCAGTTCCCGGGCCAGCTTGGTCACCAGCCGGTCGCGCCGACGGGCTTCGGCACGCATCCTGGCGAGCATGTCCTGGGCGGCGCGGTAGCGCTGCAGCCGGTCGATGGTCGATGCCGCCTGCCGACCCACATCGCGGGCGAACTCCACGTCGTGCTCGCCGAAGCGCGCCTTGGCGGGTGCCCCTGCGGCTTGGTCGCGTGGCAGGCGCGTGCGACCGAGGCTCAGCACGCCGATCAGCCGGTCCTCGACACGCAAGGGCACGAAGATGACCGAGTGCGCTCCGATCCGCCGGCGCGCTTCCACGTGGGTCGCGTCGACCGCGCCCCGCTCGATCGCCCGATCGGCATTCGGCACCAGCACGGGTTCTCCGGACGCTGCCGCGCGGCCTGCCGGATGACCGGGCGGCAGCAGGCCCGGCAGGCGAGCGATGCACTCGCGCAGCACCGCTTCGCGCTCGGCAGACCAGTCGCGCGCCACGCGCAACTCGATGGCGGGTGCATGGGCGGCGTCGTCGGCGGGCACGTCTTCGGGGGCGCCCAGCATGCACACCACGAAGTCCGCGAAGCCCGGCACCAGGACATCGGCCACTGCGTCGATGGCTAAATTAGGCGCTGTCGCGGTGGTGATCGCGCGGGCCACCTCCACCAGGGTCCGCAGCCGTTGCTCGCGCGTCTTCTGCGTACCGATGCGCGTGGCGATCGCCGTCCAGGCGTCGGCTCGGTCCGCGGCGACATTCGGGCGGCGCAGCCCATGCAAGAGGTACCAATCGTGGTCGGAGGCGCCTTCGGTTCCGGTCCCGCCGTCACGCGCGGCCAAGCGCAGGCGGCATTCGATCTGCAGGGGTTGCTCGCGCTCGAGTGCCTCGCGCCAGGCGGTCGACGCCATCGCGCGGTCGGCGTGATGCAGCGCGCTGATCCAGGGATCGCCTGGGCGGGTGCCCGTCGCCGCGAACCAACGTGCGTTGGCGAAGTCGATGCGACCGTCGCGCCCGCAGCTGAAGACCGGCTCCGGCAGCGACGCGGCCAGCGCACGGAAGCGTGGCGTGCCGTGGTCCAGGGCCGCCAGGGTCGGCCCGTCCAGCGCGATGACCGCGCTGCCCACGCCGCGCCCTTCGGCGGTGTCGATCGGGTAGTAGCTGGCCAAGTACGCCTTGGGCGATCCGTCCGGCCCCGGCTCACCGTCGAGCCGCACGTCCACGACCGGCTCGCCGGTGTCTCGCACGTGGGCCAGCCAGCGCTCGACGCGCTCGCCCAGGACGGGGGGCAACAGGTCCCGCAGGGGCCGGCCGATGCACTCGTGGGGCACCGACCCGTCCAGCGCCGCCATCGCCCGGTTGACCGTGCGGATGCGCAGCCGCGAGTCCACATGGCCGAAAGCCACGGTGTCGTTGTCGAAGAACTCCCGTACCCAGCGTGCGTGCTCGCCGTCGCTCATCGTGCCTTCGGAATGTCTCTGGACGGCATCACGCGCCGGCTCTCGGTTGCCGGCTGCGCGCGTCCTCCCTGGTCGAAGACGCAGCGTAGCGGATCCGTCAGCAACGAGTCAGGCGGATGCGTGCAACGCCTTGCCGGAGGGCGCGTTCGCGCCGCGCTCGATCACGACCTCGCGGTCGAGCAAGCTGCGCGAATGGTTCAGGTCGGACTGGGCGATCAGCACGGCCAGGCGCTCGCCGCGCAGGCCGCCGATCACGTCGGACAGCCGTTGGGACAAGGCAGGCGCCACGCCCTCGAAGGGCTCGTCCAGCAGCAGCAGGCGCGTGCCCACCGCGAGCGCGCGGGCCAGGGCCACCAGCTTCTGCTGCCCGCCCGACAGCAGCAGCGCGCGCCGGTCGCGCATGTCGCGCAACTCGGGCAGGACGTCGTAGACGAAGGCGAGGCGGTCGGGCGCCTTCAGGGTGCGGGACACCCAGACCGGCACGAGGATGTTCTCCTCCACCGTGAGTTCCGGCACCAGCCCGCGGTCCTCGGGCATGTAGCCCACGCCCAGGGCGGCCCGCGCATGGCGGGGCATGGCCGACAGCGGTTTCCCGTCGATCTCGATGGTGCCGGCCGACGGGGGCAGGTGGCCCATGACGCTGCGCATGAGGGTGGTCTTGCCTGCGCCGTTGCGACCCAGCAGCCCGACCATTTCCCCTGCGCCCACATCCAGCGACAAGCCGCGCAGCGCCTGCACCGACTGGATGGTGACCGCCAGCGAGCGGATCGAAAGCAGCGGGCGGATGGCCGCGTGCTGCGCCGTGCCGGTGCTCATGGCGGTGGCCTCGTTCATCGCGCCGTCCCCGTCACGTAACGGCGCACCTGCTCGTCGGCGAGCGCCTCGGCCGGTGAACCGTCGGCGATCACCTTGCCGCTCCAGAAGGCGATGACGCGGTCCGAATACCGGTCGACCACGTCCATGTCGTGCTCGACGAAGAGCACCGCCACCGGCTCGCCCGCCAGGGCGGCCATGATCGTGTCCATCATCGGCAGCTTCTCGTCGGCCGACACGCCCGACGTGGGTTCGTCCAGCAGCAGCAGCCGCGGATGGCCGGTCAGCGCCATCGCGATGTCGAGCAGCTTGCGCACGCCGCCCGGCAGCTCCGACACGCGGCGCCGGGCATGCCCGCCCAGCGCGAAGCGGTCGAGCAGGGCCAACGCGGCGTCCTTCCTGGCGCTGGTGCGGGCCGGGCGCCAAGGGCTCAAGGCGCCCTCGCCGCAGGAGGCCGCCACCAGCACGCTGTCCAGCACCGTCATCTCCGCGCAGAGCTGGGGAATCTGGAACGAGCGCGCGACGCCTCGGCGGGTGATCTCGCGCGGCCCCAGGGCGGTGACGTCCTGGCCGCCCAATGTGATGCGGCCCGCGTCCGGCTTGAGGTAACCGGTCACCATGTTCACGAACGTGGTCTTTCCCGCGCCATTGCCGCCGATCAAGCTGACCCGCTCGCCGGCGGCCACGTCGATCGACACGTCCTGGGCGGCCACGACCGCGCCGAAACGCTTGGACAAGCCGCTCGCCGACAACACGGGTGCCGCGGCGGTCGAGGACTTCATGACCGCGCTCATGCGGCACCGCCGGGCAGGGTGGTGCCGTTGCGGGCGGGCGCCTGCGATTGAAGCTCCTCGGCTTGCGCCCCCGCGGCCGGTGCGTCGCGGTCGCGGCGGTCCAGCCACAGCGAGCCGATGCCGCGCGGCAGGAAGCGGATCACGACCAGCAGGAACACGCCCAGCGCCAGTTGCCAGGTGTTGGGGAAGTACAGGTTGGAGAACGAGCGGACGATCTCCAGCAGCAGGGACGCCACGAAGGTGGCGATCACGCCGTGGTGCCCGGCCAGGATGGCGGCGAAGACGAACTCGCCGGATCGGGTCCAGTAGCTGAACTCCGGCTCGATGTGGCCCAGCGACAGCGCGGCGAGCGCCCCGCCCGTGCCGCCCAGGAACGCGGCCGCCACGAAGTTGCCCGCCATCACCCGGCGCACCGATCCGCCCAGGTATTCCACCCGAAGCTCGTTTTCGCGGACCGCCAGCGACACCAGGCCCCGTACCGAGGCGAAATACACCGCGCAGGCGATGGCGAGCACGCCCGTCACGACCACGGCCAGCGCGTACATCGCGAAGCCCGACGCGGCATTCGAGATCGCCTGCCCCGCGATGGTGGGCCGCGCCACGTTGAAGCCGTCCGAACCGCCCAGCGTGCTGCTCTTGACCAGGACGCCGTAGAGCACCATGGACAGCGCCAGCGTCAGCATCGCGAAGAAGATGCCGCGATAGCGGGCCAGCAGCGGGGCGAAGGGCGCCGCCACCAGCGCCGCGATGAGCCCGCCCGCCGGCACCAGCAGCAGCGCGTCGGTGATGCCCAGCCGGTTCGAGCCCAGCGCCGCCGCGTATCCGCCCACGGCGAACACCATGCCCTGGCCGAAGGACACCACCCCGCCGCGCATCAGCAGCACGATGCCCAGCGTGACCACGCCGTTGGCGAAGGCCATCGTGGCCAGGAACTGCAGCCAACGCGGCAGCATCCAGCCGACCGCCAACAGCAGCGCGATCGTCGCCACGCCTGCCGCGACCGTGCGCCGCACGCTCGTTTCGCGCATCGCGTGCATTCCCTCAGATCTTGCGCGCTTGCATGCGCTGGAACAGGCCCTCGGGCCGGAAGATCAGCACCACCGCCATCGCGACGTAGATGCTGAAGAGCTCGACCGCCGGGAAGGTGTGCACGGCCAGGGCGCGGGCCAGCCCCACGATCAGCGCGCCGATGGCGGCGCCCTCGATGCTGCCCAGGCCGCCGATGATCACCACCGCGAAGGAGACGATGATGACGCCCACCGACACGCCCGGCTGGACCGAGATCATGGGCGCCGTCAGCGCCCCGCCCAGCGCGGCCAGGAAGACGCCCAGCATGAACGCGAAGGTGTAGACCCGCGACACGTTCACGCCCATGCTCGCGGCGATCTCCGGGCTGTGGATCACGGCCAGCACGATCTTGCCGCTGCGCGTGCGGTTGAGGCCCCACCACACCGCCAGTCCGCAGGCCACCGCCACGGCCACCAGCGCCAGGTCGTAGCCCACGTAGCTCTGCGCGCCCACCTGCACGTTGCCCAGCAACTGGTAGGGCTCGCTGACGTAGTACGGGTTGGCGCCCCAGACCAGCTTGGTCACGTCTTCCAGGATCAGGAACAGGGCGTAGGTGACCAGCACCAGCAGGACCTCGTCGCGGCCGTAGAAGACCCGCAGCAGCCCGCGCTCGGTCAGCGGCGCCATGATGGCCGCCACCGCGACGGCCGCCAGCAGCATCGCGACCAGCGAGAACGCCGGCGCGATCTGCAAGGTGGCGCCCCAGCCCACGAAGGACGCGGCCGCGTAGGCCCCCAGCGCGTAGAAGCTGCCGTGCGCGATGTTCAGGATCTTGAGGACCCCGAACACGAGCGTCAGCCCGAGCGCGACGATGAACAGCCACGACGCGTAGGTGACGCCGTCGATCAGGATGGTCAGCAGCACGGTCGGGCCCGGTCAGTGGCGGCAGCGCGCCGGATCAGCACTTGGCGCCGGGGAAGTTGCCCTTGAGCCAGTCATTGGACTTCATGTTGGCCGGCGGGTTGACGCACTCGGCGGGGAAGCGCTGGATGTCGTCCAGCACGACCATCTTGCGGGCGGCGTCCCAGCGGGTGCGGCCGATGGCGGTGTCCTGGATGGCTTGGTGGCCGTTGCCCAGCACCATGCGGATGCGGCCGGCGGGCGACTCCCATTCCGAGTTGCGCAGTGCCGCGGCCAGCTGCTCCGGCGTGGGCTTCTTGCCGCCGTTGGCCGCCATGGCCTTCTCCACCGCCAGCTTGAGGCCCAACAGGGCCTGCGCCATGCGGTAGGGCGCCTGCACCGGATAGGCGCCGTTGTTGGCCTTGCCGTAGACGTCCCACCACCAGTCGTTCAGCGGCGACTTGGGGCTGAGCAAGCCATAGGCGCCGCGGGCGCCGAGGATCACGCCGTTGGGCATCTTCTCGCCCAGGCCGGGCAGCACGTGGTCGGCCGCCGACAAGACGCCCTGCTGCTTCTGGAAGACGCCGCGCGCGCCCGCCTGCAGCATGAAGGCCTGCAGGTCGCCGCCCCAGAGGCTGGAGTGTACGATGTCGGCCGGCCGCGCCAGCAACGCACTGATCTCGGTGCCGTACTGGCCCGCGCCGAACTTGGGCAGCAGGTCCGCCTGCAGCTTGGCGCCCTTGTACAGCTGCTCCATCGCCAGCAGGAAGTCCTCGCGCGAGTCGTGGCCCCAGGCGTAGTCTTGGTTGACCATGTTGATGGTCTCGACCTTGACGTTGCGCGCCCTCAGGTAGCGGGCCAGCGACACGTTGTCCATCGTGGCGTGGCTGGCGGTGCGGAACACGTACGAATAGCTGCGCTCCTCGAAAATGCGGGGCGTGCCGCAGTCGTAGAGGATCAGGAAGCGCTTCATCTCCTCGGCCACCGGGGCCACGGCCAGGCAGTCGCCCGAGCTGACGTAGCCCACCACCGCGTCGACCTTCTCGCGGTCGTAGAGGTTGCGCAGCTCCTGCACCTGCTTGCTCGCGCCGCCGGCCTCGTCCACGTAGACGGGCTCGATGGTCAAGCCGCCGAAACCCTTCTGGTTGTATGGTGCGGGCGCTTGGCCGGCGTTGAACGCGGCGACCAGCGCCTTGGCGCCGTTGACCGCGGGGATGCCGAAGCTTTCGGCCGCCTGCCCGGAGAGGAAGCTGACGATCCCGACCCGGAAGGTCTCCTGGGCCGAGGCCGGGGCGGCGGCGAAACAGGCGGCGACGGCGGCGGTGGTCGCGACCAGGCGGCGCAGCCGCGTAGCGAAGCGCGTCATGATGGCTTGTCTCCTCACTTCTTTCTTTTCGAGTGATGGATTCTGTTTACGGGTGCAGCCGGCGTCAACGCTTTTGTTTGAACGGTGTTCAGCGGCCGGTCGGGGCGGGCGCGGGCACAGGCTGTGCAAACGGGGAAACACCATGATCGGCTTCAAGCAAGCGGGGCTGCCGTCGGAGCGGGAAGAAGCAGCACCGGGTCGCCCCGGGCTGGGCGAGCGGCTCCTGGGCTGGGTGCGGGGCGTCCATCCGGCGGCGCGCTTCCTGTTGCCGTTGGCCCTGGCCCTGGCAGGGCTGGCCTTCGCCGTGGTCCCGCTGTTCGAGACGCTCACCGTCCGTTGGTTCGTCCGCGACCTGGACATGCGCAGCCAGTTGGTCGCGCGCACGCTGGCCGAGCCGATCGCCGATCTGATCCAGCGAGACGACACCGCCCGGCTGACGCAACTGTTCGATCGAACGGTGCGCGACGAGCGTCTGTTCGCCGCGGCCTTCTGCAATCCGGACGGGCGCCTCAAGGCCCGCACGTCCACGTTCCCCGCGACGGTGCGCTGCCGCGCGCCCGAAGACGGCGACGGCGACCTGCGGTCCGTGATCCGGCTGCCTACGGGGGGCGTGCACGTCGCTTCCTTTCCGGTGGCGACCGAGGAGGCGCAGCTGGGTTACCTGCTGCTGGTGCACGACATGAGCTTCGTCGAGCGCCGCAGTGCCGACGGCAAGCGCTGGCTGATCGCCTTGATCGCGCTCCTCGGGGTGGTCGTCTCGCTGGTCACGCTGGCCGTGGCATGGCTGAGCTGGCGGGGTTGGCTAGCCGGGATGCGCGCGCTGCTGCGCGGCGAACTGGCGCCTGGCGGGCGCGGATCGGCCTTGGCCGGCGCGTCTCCGGCGCCGCGCGCGGGTCCGGAGCTGCAGCCGCTGATGGGCGATCTCCGGCGGCTCTTCGACGCGCTGGATGCCGAACGGCGCGACGAGCCCGGCACCGGGCTTCCCGCGGTGGCGGGCGCCCGCGCCTGGACGCCCGACCGGTTGCGGCTGTTGCTGCGGGAGATGCTTCACGGCGACGAGATCATCGTGGTGTCGAACCGCGAGCCGTACCTCCACCAGAAGCGCGGCGACGCGATCGTGGTGCAACGCCCGGCCAGCGGCCTCGTGACGGCCGTCGAGCCGGTCATGCGCGCCTGCTCTGGCACCTGGGTGGCCCATGGCAGCGGCAGCGCGGACCGCGACGCCAGCGACCCGGCGGGCCGCGTGGCGGTGCCGCCGGAAGCCCCTGCCTACACGCTGCGCCGGATCTGGCTGTCGGAAGAGGAGGAGCGTGGCTACTACTACGGCTTCGCCAACGAGGGTCTCTGGCCGCTGTGCCACAACGCGCACGTGCGGCCGGTGTTCCGCGACACCGACTGGGCGATGTACCGTGCGGTCAACGAGCGCTTCGCCGACGCGGTGGCCAGCGAAGCCAAGACCCGGGACCCGGTGGTGCTGGTGCAGGACTACCACTTCGCGTTGCTGCCGCGCATGATCCGCGAGCGCCTGCCCGCGGCCACCATCCTCACCTTCTGGCACATCCCGTGGCCCAATCCCGAGGCCTTCGGCATCTGCCCGTGGAAGGAGGAACTGCTCGACGGGCTGCTGGGCAGCACCATCGTCGGCTTCCACACCCGCAGCCACGGCCGCAACTTCATCGAAGCGGTCGACCGCAGCCTGGAGTCGCGCATCGAGCACGAGCAGTGGCTGATCACGCATGGCGGCCACACGACGCTGGTCCAGGACTACCCCATTTCGATCCACTGGCCCGACGAGGCGGATCGCGCGCAGTGGAAGCCGATCGCCCAGTGCCGGGCGGATCTGCGCAGCCGACTGGGCGTCCCGCCCGATCACCGGGTCGCGCTGGGCGTGGACCGGCTGGACTACACCAAGGGGATCGTCGAGCGCTTCCTTGCGGTGGAATCGCTGCTGGAGCGCGAGCCCCACTGGGTCGGTCGGTTCACGCTGGTGCAGATCGCGGCACCCTCGCGCTCTTCGTTGGACGAGTACCGTCAGTTCGATGCGAAGGTGCGGGAGACGGCCCAGCGCATCAACGCGCGCTTCGCCCCGCAAGGTGGGGCCGAGCCGATCGCGCTGCTGGTCGAGCACCACGACGCGGGCAGTGTCTTCGAGCATTACCGGGGTGCCGACCTGTGCGTGGTCACCAGCCTGCACGACGGGATGAACCTGGTGGCCAAGGAGTTCGTCGCCGCGCGCGACGACGAGCGCGGCGTGCTGGTGCTGTCGCAGTTCGCCGGCGCGGCCGACGAGCTGCGCGACGCGTTGATCGTGAACCCCTACTGGATCGAGGAAGTCGGCGACGCGCTGGCGCGTGCGTTGTCGATGTCGGAAGAGGAGCAGCGCGTGCGCATGTCGAGCCTGCGCGCCCTGGTGCGCGACTTCAATGTCTATCGGTGGGCGGGGCGGATGCTGATCGACGCGGCGCGCGTGCGTCAGCGCCGGCGCGTCGAGCGGCGCATCGAGCGCCATGGCACCGCCACGCGCATCGGATGAACGCGCTGCCGCTGCCTCCGCACGCATTGGGCGCCCAGGGCCGCGAGGCCCTGCGAGGGCTGGCGGGAGCGCATCCGCTGCTGGCCTTCGATTTCGACGGCACGATCGCGCCGATCGTCGACGAGCCGGACGCGGCCTTCGCGCCTTCCGAGGTCGCTGTCGCGCTGACCCGGCTGTCGGCCTTGGCGCCGGTGGCCGTGGTGACAGGGCGCGGGGTGGCCGACGCGGCGCGCCGGCTGGGTTTCGCGCCGCAGTACCTCGTGGGCAACCATGGGATGGAGGGCCTGCCGACCGGGGCGGGGACGCCGGACCTGGTCGCCGAAGCGGCCGTCTGCCGCGGCTGGCGGGATCAACTGCGCGCCCAGGGCATCGGTAGCGAGGCGGATACGGCCGTCCGCGTCGAGGACAAGACGCTTTCGCTGTCGGTGCATTGGCGCGGCGCGGTCGACGAAGCGGCCGCCAGCGCGGCGGTCGAGGCCGCCGCGGCGCGGTTGTCGCCGACGCCGCGGCGCATCGCCGGCAAGTGCGTGCTGAACCTGCTGCCGCCGGGCGCCCGGGACAAGGGCGACGCGCTGGCCTGGCTGGCCGCCTTCGAAGGGGCGGGCGCGGTGCTCTTCGTGGGCGACGACGTCACCGACGAGCTCGCGTTCGAGCATGCGCCGCCCGGCTGGATCACGGTCCGCATCGGGCCCTTCGAGTCGACGCACGCCCGCTTCCGGCTGGACGGTCAGGATGAGGTCGCAGAGCTGGTCGAGGCGCTGGTCCGGACGTTGGGGCGCGTCGTGTAGAGTCCGCACCCGTGCGTCCGCGGCGGACGCCAGGAGAACCCAATCCATGCTGCCTCCCATCCTCAGCGAGAAGCTGCGCCTGCCCGTGGTCGCCTCGCCGATGTTCATCCTCTCGAATCCCGACCTGGTGCTGGCCCAGTGCAAGGCCGGCGTGGTGGGTTCGTTTTCCGCGCTCAACGCCCGGCCGCAGGAGCTCCTCGACGAGTGGCTCACCCGGATCACCACCGAGCTCGCCGAGCACGACCGCACCCACCCGGACGCGCCGGCGGCGCCCTTCGCGGTCAACCAGATCGTGCACAAGAGCAACGACCGGCTCGAGCATGACCTGGCGATGTGCGTGAAGCACAAGGTGCCGATCGTGATCACCTCGCTGGGGGCGCGCACCGACGTCAACGACGCGGTGCATTCGTACGGCGGCATCGTGCTGCACGACATCATCGACGACCGCTTCGCGCGCAAGGCGATCGACAAGGGCGCCGATGGACTGATCGCGGTCGCCTCGGGCGCCGGCGGCCACGCCGGCCGCATCAACCCGATCGCGCTGGTGCAGGAGATCCGCCAGTGGTTCGACGGCCCGGTGCTGCTGTCGGGCGCCATCTCCACGGGCCGCGGCGTGCTGGCCGCGCAGGCGATGGGCGCCGACCTGGCCTACGTGGGCAGCGCCTTCATCGCCACGCGGGAAGCCAACGCCGCGCAGGCGTACAAGGATGCCGTGGTGGACGGGCGGGCCGAAGACATCGTCTACACCAACCTCTTCACGGGCGTGCACGGCAACTACCTCAAGCGCTCGATCCAGAACGCCGGGCTGGACCCGGACAACCTCCCGGAGAGCGACCCGTCCAAGATGAGCTTCGGCTCCGGCACCACCAAGGCGTGGCGGGACATCTGGGGCTGCGGGCAAGGCATCGGCGCGGTCGACGCGGTCGTCGGCGCGGCCGACTTGGTCGAACGGCTGGCCCGCGAGTACCGCGAGGCCGCCGCCGCCATGCGCGCCGATCGCTGGTTCGCGCGCGGCTGAGGGTCGGGCGATGCGTCGGGATTCCCGCTTTCCGAACCTCTTCATCTGCGATCACCCGCTGATCCAGCACAAGCTGTCGCACATGCGCGACCGCGACACCTCCACGCGCACGTTCCGGCAACTGCTGCGCGAGATCACGTTGCTGATGGGCTACGAGGTCACGCGTGCGCTGCCGTTGACCACCCGCCGCATCGAAACGCCGCTGACGCCGATGGACGCGCCGGTGATCGCGGGCAAGAAGCTGGCGATCGTCCCGGTGCTGCGCGCCGGGATCGGCATGGCCGACGGCCTGCAGGAGCTCATCCCGTCGGCGCGGGTCGGTCACATCGGCCTGTACCGGGACGAGAGCCACCGGCCGGTGGAATACGTGGTGCGGCTGCCGGAGGTGGAGGGGCGCACGTTCATCCTGTGCGACCCCATGATCGGCACCGGCTACTCCGCGGTGCACGCGGTGGACGTGCTGCGCCAACGGGGCGTGCCGGCGGCCGACATCATGTTCGTCGCGCTGGTGGCTTCGCCCGAGGGCGTGGGCGTGTTCCAGTCGCGGCACGCCGACGTCCCGATGTACGTGGCGGCGCTGGACGACCGGCTCGACGAGAACGCGTACATCGTGCCGGGCCTGGGCGACGCGGGCGACCGCCTGTTCGGCACCAAGAACTGACCCCGGGCCGCCTCAGCGGCGCCGCGAGATCGCCAGGCCGATCACCAGTCCGGCGAAGGCGGCGATCGACACCGCGGCGATCGGACGTTCGATGACCAGATCGCGCGCGTCTTCGACGCGGCCCTGCAACTCGCCGCCGATCTCGGTGCCGGCGTCCTGGGCCCGCGTCACCACCTGCGACAAGCTGCTGCGTGCGCCTTCCACCTGGCGCTCGATCCGGTCGCGCAGCGCCGACGTGGCGCCACCGCCAGTGCCGAACCCCATCGGGCGGCCACGCACGAGCATCGACACGTCGTCCAGGAAGGCCCGGAACTCGGACTGGGGGTGCGCGCCCGCCGCCGGATCGACCGCCGCTTCCATGGTGCCGGGCAGGCGCAACGTGTCGCGATCCTGCCCGCCAGCGCCGGTGTCGCGCGGGTCGCTGCGACGCGCATCCGTACCGGACTGCTCGGGCAGCGGCCCATGACCGGGCAGCCCGTCATGGGTGGGGGTGGCTTGTACCATCTATCGGCTCCTCGTGTCGGATCGTGAGCGAAAAAAAGCCCCGCATGCGCGGGGCCCGAACAATCGAGTCGTGCCTGACCGAACCGACCCGACGGGTACGGAGCCGTGAGGCTCCGGTGGAACCGAGTGCAAGGATAGGCCTCCGCCGACGCCATGGCTATCGGCGGATTCCTACACGTCGCGCGCGTCCACGCCGTCCGGGACTGTCAGGCCGGTCGCGTCATCAGCGGCCGGTCGTGGCCGGACGGTCGCCGGGGGTGCCACGCACCAGCGGATCGGCCGGGCGGGTGGTGCTCGGCGCCGGAATGGCCGAGCCGTTCTGCGGGCTGTTCAGCGTCGAGGCCGGGCCGGTCGTCTCGGACTGGCGCTGGGTGGCCGAGCCGCCCATGTTGGTCGAGCCGCTGCCCGAACCCATGGCGCCCGACGAGGTGCCTGCCGCCGACGAGCCGCTGCCCATCGTGCTGCTGCCCGTGGAGCTGGTGCCCGGATTCGCCCGGCCGTCCATGGCGCCGTTCTGCGGGCTGTTCATCGTCGAGGCCGGGCCGGTGGTCTGCGACTGGCGCTGGGTGGACGAGCCGCCCATGTTGGTCGCGCCGCTGGCCGCGGCGCCTGCTGCGGTGCCGGCTGCCGTCGAGCCGCCCACCGTCGAGTCCATCGACCGGGTGCCCGTGGTGCCCATCGTGCTGCTGCTGGTCGAACCCGGGGCCGGCGTCATGTGGCCGTTCTGCGGGCTGTTCAGCGTGGACGCCGGTCCGGTGGTCTCGGATTGGCGCTGGGTGGCCGAGCCGCCCATGTTGGCCGCGCCACCCATGCCGGACGTGCTGCCCATGGAACCGGCGGCGGTGCCTGCCGCGGTGGAGCCGCTGCCCATCGCGCTGCCGCTGCTGGCCGTGTTGCCGGAGCTGGTGTATCCGGGCGCCGGGGTCATGTGCCCGTTCTGCGGGCTGTTCATCGTCGAGGCGGGGCCCGTCGTCTCGGAGAGGCGCTGCGTCGAGGAGCCGCCGGGGTTCACCGGGTCACCAGTGTTGCCGCGGGCCGCGCGGGTGTTCAGCGTCCCGTTGGCGGCGTGCCACTCGGGAAAGTTCTGGTAGGAATACACACGCTGCGTCGCGAACGCGTAACCGTCGCCGTAGCGGGTCATGTTCGGATAGTCGGAGCGGTCGCCGTTGTAGCCACCGAAGGTGGTCGCGTGGGCGGCGCCGATGCTGGCCGCGGCGATCGAAGCGGCAATGATGAGTCGTTTCATGCTGTCGTTCTCCAATGCGTTCTGTGGGAGGGGAGGCATGTCCGGTCTGGCCGGGCTGCGGAAGGCGGGCGACACCACCTGCAGGCGTCGTCCTTCCCGATGCAGTCGCCATGCCGGCGGCCTTGCATCGCTGTGTACTAGTCAAGCAACCAGGGTGCCTGCCACGCGAAATAAACCGCGAGGCTTCACTGGTTCAGGGATTCGGCGGATCCCCGGCCACGCGGCGTCACGAGTTGCACGCGTTCTTTGTGCTCCTCGAAGCGCTCGCCCATCTTCTGCAACTCGCGCAGGCTGAAATGCCGCTCGAGCGCGTCGAACACGTGACTTTCCTCGTCGCGGACATGATGCTCGAGCATGTCGCGCAGCACCTTCATGCGTGCCTTCCAGCCAGGTGAATCGGCCCGTCCGCGGGTGTTCTGCTGCAGCAGGCGATCGGCGATCTCGTGCTCGATCTCGCCTTCCTCGGCCAGCTCGATCGCCTCCGGTTCCTTGCAGTCCATCAGCGCGTTGTAGACCACGCGCTCTTCCGCACGGGAATGCCGAACGAGTGCTTCCTTCAGCTGGTGGAAGATTCGCTTGGCTTGCGCCGGATCGTCGGCCTCGACGACCGCCGCGGCCAGTTCCTGAAGTTGCTGGTGCTCCTCGCGGAGCACGTCACGGACGTCCATTCGCGGTCTCTCCTGTCGCTCGTGACCTTGTTTGGCAAGTTGCATTCCCGAACGAGTCGACGTGTTCGGGGCCGCTCCCGACCGTCGGTCAATCCCGCTTCATCGATGCGAGCCGGACCGCCGACGAGAGTGGCGTGCGGGCGCGCAGCACGCGGCGCATCCATCCGAGCGCACGTTCGTTGTCGGCCGGATCGACCGAGGCGCAGCAGTCCGAGGGCACGATCACTTCGAACTCGCGAAGGTAGGCATCGGCCGCGGTCATCAGCACGCAGGTGTCGCCGGCCACGCCAGTCAGCACCAGACGGGCGGCACCGAGCTTGGCCAGCAGCAACTCGAGCGTCGTGCCGTAGAAGCCCGAATGCTTGGGCTTGAGGACGAAGTAGTCCTCGTCCTGTGGTCGGAGCAGTTCGCAAACCTCGCGTCCGCGCGAATCCTCCGCAGCGCAGCGCCGCCAGACCTCTTCCAGGCTGGAGCGCCAACGACCGGTGTTGTCGTTGACATAGACCACTGGTATCCCGCGGGCGCGCGCCCGGCGCACCAGCGCCGCGATCCGACGGGCCGCCGGCAGCGCGCCGGCGAGCAACCGATCACCGTCCGGAAAGTCGAAGCTGCTGATCATGTCGATGACGACCAGCACCGCGGCGCTGTCGTCCGGCGCCATGCCGTGCAGGTCCGGGCTCTCGTTGCGCGAGCGGCGCCGCTTCATGGCTGCTTCCGTCCGGTCAGCGCCTCCAGGTCGATCGCCGCGTCGTATCCCGCGGCGTCGATCGCGCCGGAGTCGATGGCCGCCTGCCGCAGGGAAAGGCCCTCGCGATGGGCCCGTTGGGCGATCTTGGCCGCACGGTCGTAGCCGATCCGCGGCGCCAGGGCCGTCACCAGCATCAGGGAATCGTCCACCAGGGCGCGCATCCGGCTCGGGATCGGCTCCATCCCCTCGACGCAATGCAGGCGGAACTGGCGCATCGCGTCCGAAAGCGTTCGCGCGCTGCGCAGGAAAGCGTCGGCGACGAGCGGGCGCGACACGTTCAACTCGAAGTTCCCCAGGCCCGCCGTCGCCATCGAGATGGCTTGCTGGTTGCCGGCCACGCCGCAGGCCACCATCATGATCGCTTCGCTTTGCGTCGGATTGACCTTGCCGGGCATGATCGAGCTGCCCGGCTCGTTCTCCGGCAAGGCGATCTCGCCCAGCCCACCGCGTGGCCCCGACCCCATCCAACGCAAGTCGTTGGCGATCTTGAACAGCGCCACCGCGAGCGCGTTCAGCGCACCGTGGGCCACGAGGATCGCGTCGTGGCCGGCCAGGGCCGCGAAGTTGCTGCTGGCGACCGTCAGCGGCAGCCCTGTGCGTTCGCCCAGCCGCTGCACCACGGCCTGCGCGAAGCCCGGGGCCGCATTGACGCCGGTCCCCACGGCCGTCGCCCCCACGGGCAGCTCGCACAGGGCGGGCAGCGCCGCCTCCAGCGCACGGCCGCAAGCCGACAGCTGCGCCGCGTATCCCGACAATTCTTGGCCGAAGGTCACGGGCAGCGCGTCCTGCAAGTGGGTGCGGCCGAGCTTGACCAGCCCGTCGTGACGCCTCGCCTGGGCGTCGATGGCGTCGCGCAGCGCGTCCAGCGACGGCAGCAGCGCCCGAGCCACCGCGCGTGCGGCGGTCAGATGCAGCGCGGCAGGCACCGCGTCGTTGGATGACTGTCCCCGGTTGACGTCGTCGTTCGGATGCACGCGGCGGCCTTCGCCCCGCGCGCCGCCCAGCAGCTCCGAGGCGCGATTGGCCAGCACTTCGTTGACGTTCATGTTCGTCTGGGTGCCGGAGCCGGTCTGCCAGACGGACAAGGGGAACTCGGCGTCCCAGCGGCCCGCCAGCACCTCGTCGGCGGCCGCGGCGATCGCCTGCGCCACGGCGGGCGCGGTCAGCCCCAGGTCGGCATTGACCAGCGCGGCCGCGCGCTTGAGCTCGGCCAGCGAATGCACCAGTTCGATCGGCATGCGCTCGACCGAGATCGCGAAGTGGCCGCGGGCGCGTTCGGTCTGCGCTCCCCACAACCGGTCCGCAGGGACCCGGATGGGGCCCATGCTGTCGCGCTCTTCGCGCCAGGCGGGCGGCGCGGGGTCATGCGGTTCGGTGGCCATTCGGATCCTCGTCTCGTTGCCTAAAGCGTCGTGCGTCGCCTCCCGCCCGGGGTGGTCGCCGCGTCAATCCCGTCCCAGCAGCTCGGCGATCGGCGCCCAGGACGGGATGTGCTCGGCGCAGATCTTCAGGGCCACCAGCAGCGGCACCGCCACCACCACGCCGCCGACCCCCCACATCCATCCCCAGAACAGGACCCACAGGAACATGACGACGGCGGTGGTCGACAGGTGCCGGCCCAGCAGCACCGGCTGGAGCACCTGTCCCTCGATCGCCGCGATCGCCGCGAAGGCGAGCGGCGGCACGACGATCTGCGAGGGGAGGTCGAAGGTCAGCACCGAGATCACGCTGATCAGCGCCAGGCTGGTCAGCGGACCCAGGTACGGCACGAAGTTGAAGACGCAGACCAGCGTGCCGATCAGCAGCGGCGTCGGCATTCCCAACCAGCCCATCACCAGGCCGGTGACCACGCCGAGCGAAACGTTGATCGTCGTGATCGCGCCGAAGTAGCGACCGATCTGGGCTTGTATCGTGCGCGTGATCTCGACCGCGCGGATCTTGTCGCGCAGGTTCGGGATCACGCGGATCAGCTTGCGCAAGAACATGTCCCCCGAGGCCAGCAGGAAATAGAGCAGGATCACCACGGTCATGGTGCTGACCAGCACGGCCTGCGTGTTGCTCACCAGGCCCGCCAGGGAGCGGCGCTCGATCACGACTTCTCGTGGCGCCTGCCCGCGGGGCGCCTCGGTCTCGGCGATGCGGGACACGCGCTCGGTCGCGCCGCGAAGCGCTTCGACCGGCTTGCGCAGCGTCTGGAGCTTGCGGCGCAGTTCCGCCAGTTGCTCGGGTCCAGCGCTGATCCACTGTTGCGCCGGCGCGTACAGGTTCATCCCGAGGCCGCCGACCACGGCCAGCAGCGCGGCCACCACGAGCACGGCGCCGATGGGCCGCGGCAGTCGGACGCGCTCGAGCAGCGTCACTGCTGGCGACAGCAGGAGCGACAGAAGCATCGCGATGAGGATCGGCAACAGGATCGGGCGGGCGAAGTACAGGCAGACCAGCGCGCCGAGCATGAAGAGCCCGACGATCGCGATGCGCAGGCTCGCGGCCGGCCGCCAGGGCCTTCGCCGGTCCGGCGAAGGCGTGGACGTCGTCTCGAACGGACCATGCACGACGGCGGCGGGCGCACCGGGGCGCGTGGCGGCTAAGGCCGGGTGCGGCGTCGCCAGCGGCGATGCGGGCAAGCTTGCAGTCTCTTCTGGCGGGGGCACGATGTGAACGGGGAAAGGCTGCAAGGGGCTGGAAGTGCCCATCCTTGGGCTCTACGCAATATCCGTGCTCGTTCGCTTCGGAAAATCTTGCGTGGCAAGTCGCCGTCGGCCGGGCACATTCGTTGCAATTGGTCGTCGTCTTGGCGCATGCCAGCCCTCGGTGGCGCGCGCGTCGGGGATAGGTCCGCCTGACGCCCAGGAACACAGGAGATGCGAACGATGACCCCCGATTCCCCGCCGACCGTGCGGCGCCATCCTCCGGAGCCCTTCGGCAAGATCGTCCTTCCGCATCCCGACCGCACGCGTGAGGACGGGCCCGACCTGCGCCGGCCCCCCCGGCAGGCGCCGCGTCGCACGGGCGCGGTCCCGCCACCTCGACGCGAGCGCATCGGCTGAGGTGAGTGGCGACGTGCTGCAGCGCGCCGCGCTCATGCTCGAGGCCGCGGTCCTGTTCTTCGTCGTCGCCGCCGTCTCGCTGGCGCTCTCGCTCCTCGTCGATCCAGCGCACGCCGCGATCGCCCGAATCGTGGGATTCGTGTTCTTCCTGGTGGCGGTGGTGTCGCTCGCCCTCGACGTGATGCGGCGAAAGCCGGGCCAGCGTCGTCCCGACCCACATGCATGACAACATCAACGGAGCATTCGCCATGAACACCAGTCGCATCACCGAAGTCCTGCAGAACGCCATGGCTGGACGTTCGCAGGAGCTGCGCGACGGCACGAGCCGCTTGCGCGAGGACCTGCGCACGCTGATGCGCGACGCGGAGTCGCTGCTCCGCAACATCGGCGGTGCTTCGCGCGATGGCGCGGGCGCCGCGCGCAGCCAGCTCGAAGGCACGCTCGCCGACGTGCGCAACCGGATGGCCGACAAGCAGGACGCCGCCCGCACGCAGGTCAGCCGCGCCATGTACGCCACCGGCGACTACGTGTCGGCCAATCCGGTCAAGGCGGTGGTGATCGCGGCTGCCGTGGGCGCCGTGCTGGCCTGGCTGCTGACGCGCGGCGACGACGATGTCTACGAAATGGACGATGGCGGCCTGGACGGCCGCTACGACGACCGCTACGACCGCTAGGACCGAACGATTGTCGAAGGATCAGCCACCCGAGTTCGATCCGCCGCCCCGCGACCCGACGGCGCCCGGGGACGGATTGGTCGCGAAGCTGCAGGCCGAGCTCTCCGCCGAGCGAGCCGCGCGCGAACGTGCCGAGCGCGTGAACGTGGCTCGCGACGAGTTCCTCGGCCTGGTGTCGCACGAGTTGCGCACCCCGCTCAATGCCATGGTGGGCTGGCTGCACGTGCTCGAGTCCGGCCGCAGCTTCGGCGAGCAGGCCATGGCGCGCGCGACCACCGGCCTGTCGCGGGCGGTCAACCAGCAACGCGACTTGGTGGATCTCCTGCTCGACACGGCGCGTGCCATGCGCGGCGAACTGCGGCTCGAGCGCGAGCCCATCCAGCTGGGTGCCCTGGTGCGGCAGGCGATCGACCGGTTGCATGCGCGCGGCGTGTCGCTCCAGGTCGACTTCGCCGAGGGCGACGAGCAGGGCGCGATCGACGCGGACCCGGGCCGGATAGCCCGTGTGCTGGACGAACTGCTGGCGCACGCCACGCGCTTCGCCGACCACGGCCCGCTCATGCTCCGCTTGGAAGAGAAGGCGCATTCGGAGCCGCAAGTGACCCTGCACGCCGGGTTCGCCGCCCCGTCGGAAACCGCTTGGGCGGCATTCCGGACCACCTCCGACCCGACGGTGCCGCAGGGCCGGCGACGGGGGCTTTCGGTCGGGCTGGTGCTGGGGCGGCTGGTCTGCGAACTGCACGGCGGATCGCTCGACGTCGATGATTCGGAAGCCGGCGCCCGCGGGGTCGAGTTGCGCTTGCCGGCTCGGGCGGCCACGGGCGCGGCGTCTCCGGATCCCGGTTCAACGGCCGCGCGCGCGCCGGTCGTGGCCGACGCGGCATCCGCCGAGGGTGGTGGTTCGCGCTCGGTCGCCGGCCTGCGCATCCTCATCGTCGACGACCAGCGCGAGATGCGGGATGTCTTGGCCAGCGTCCTCGGACAAGGCGGCGCCCACGTCGAAGCGGCGGGCTCGGCCGGCGAAGCGATGCCGCTGCACGACAGCTTGCGCGGGCGTCAAGCGCTCGACATCGCGGTGCTGGATATCGCCATGCCGGGCGAAGACGGCATCGCGTTGGTGACCCGGATGCGAGAGGCCGAGCGGACGCACGGCTGGCCGCGCCTGCCCGTCATCGCGCTCACGGCGCACGCCACCACCGCTATGCGCGAACAAGCGTTGGCAGCCGGCTTCGACCGGTTCCTCGCCAAGCCGCTCTCGCCAGTGGAATTGTGTGCTGCGATCGCGCGTCTGATTCCGCCCGACCCGACGAACGCCTGAGGCTTGCACGACGAGGGGCTGGGGTACGGGCATGGCACTTGCCACGCCAGCGGCGCAGATGAAAACCGAATCATGAGCAGCGTCCCTCAAGTGGCTGCGACCGAAGCGCCTTCGGCCTTCGGTCTGCGCACGCTCGTCGATCGCCTGCCCGGGATCGTCCTGGTGGCTTCGGCGTCCGGGGACCTCCTGTTCGCCAATGCGCGCTGGCACGAATACACCGCGTTGCCGGCCCAGGCGGCCTTGGGCGACGGCTGGAAGGCCGCGGTCCATCGGCTGGACGCGATCGCCCAGGCGCCCGCGATCCCGCGCCTGCCTGCAGCCCAGCGCCTACGGCTGCGCCGAAGCGACGGCGCCTGGCGTTGGCACTTGTCCGCACTCGAGGCCATGCCGCTCGCCGATGGGGCGCCCGGCTGGCTCTGGACGCTGACCGATGTCCACGAGGACATGCGAGCCCAGGCGGGCTGCGAGGCGCGTGCCCAGGAGTTGCGCACCTTGGTCGACCACGCGCCGGACCCCGTGGTGCGCTTCGATCCCCGCGGCCGCGTCCGCATGGCGAACGCGGCGTTCGAAGCCGCCTTCGGGGTCTCGGCGCGGCAAGCGCAGGGCAAGACGCTGGCCAGATGCGGCATGCAGCCCGGCCTGGCCGCGGCATGGGCCAAGGCAGTGGCCGAAACGGCCGCCTCCGGTGTCGAGCGCACCGTGGATCTCGCCCTGGCCGAGGGCGACGCCGCCAACGAGCGCCGCTTCCTCTGCCGCTGCGTCCCCGAACGCGGGCGCACCGCCGGTCGCGGCGCCACGGTGCTGTGCGTGGTGTACGAGGTCACCGCGCAATGGCGCACGATCGAGGCGCTGGGCGAGAGCGAACGTCGCTTCCGCGAGTTGACCGAGCACATGGACGACGTGTTCTGGATGGCTCGTTCCGACCGGGACACGCTCCTGTACGTCAATCCGGCCTTCGAGCGGGTGTTCGGCTGGCCACGCGAGCGCCTGATCGCCGCGCCTGGCGGTTGGCGCGAAGCGGTGGTTCCCGAGGACCGCGCCACGCTGCCCGTCCCGTGGTTCTCGGCCACGCCCGGCTCGAGCCTGGAGTACCGGATCAAGCGGGCCGACGGCCGTGTCGCGTGGCTGCGCGATCGGCGTTTCGCGGTCGGTGGCGCCGGAGGCTGGATCGCCGGGATCGTCGAGGACGTCACGGAACGAAAGGCACGCGATCTGGAGCGCGAGCACCGGCTGGAGCGCGAGCGCCACGCGCGTGAAGAGGCCGAGGCGCTCGGACGCGCCAAGGACGAATTCCTGGCGGTGATCTCGCACGAGTTGCGCAGCCCGCTCAACGCGATCCGCGGATGGGTCCATGTGCTGCGCCATTCCGAGGCGGGCAGTCGCGTTCACGCGCAGGCGGTCGACGGCATCGAGCGCAACAGCGCCGCCCAACTGCAGCTCGTCGAGGATCTGCTGGACAGCGCCCGGCTCGTCGCCGGGCAACTCGACATCGAACCCGTCCCGGTCGATCCGGCGATGCTCGTCGAGGCCGTGATCGAGCACCAGCGCGTGGCGGCGGACGCGCGCGGCATCGCGATCCGCGTCGAGGCCGACCCGCGGGTGGGGATCGTCGAGATCGATCCGTTGCGGTTGGAGCAGATCGTCCGGCATCTCGTTTCCAACGCCGTTCGGCACGGACGTGACGGTGGGCGCATCGACGTCGCGATCACCGCGCGACCGAGGGCCTTCGAGCTGACGGTGACCGATGACGGCTCGGGCATCGCGCCGGAGTTCCTGCCGCTAGTGTTCGATCGGTTCCGCCAGGCCGACGGCACCACCACCCGCCGCCAAGGCGGCCTTGGACTGGGCTTGTTCCTGGTGCGGGGCATCGTGGAATTGCACGGTGGCTTCGTGCGTGCCGCGAGCGCCGGGCGCGGTCAGGGCGCGCGCTTCTCCGTCGAGCTCCCCCAGCGTGCGGCGGCCGCGCACCTTCGCGAAGTGCCGCACGGGGCGGTCCAGCTCGCTGGCTTGAGAGTGGCCGTGGTCGACGCCGATCGCGAGCATCGGCAGGTGCTTCGAGCCCTGCTGCAATCGCTCGGGGCGTCCGTTGAGACCTTCGCGGAGGCGGGCGCGCTGGCGGCCGAGCTGGCGCGCGGGACCCGGGTGGACGCCCTGCTGTGCGACGCCGCGGTCGACCCGGAGGCGGCCATGTCGGCGTTGTCGGCCCTGCGGGCGAACGAGGCCAGCCGGGCGGCCCCCGGGGGCGATCCCGGCCACGGCGCCGACGGATCCGCGACGGTCGCGGTGGCGCTCCTGCCGTTCGGCGAGCCCGCTTTGCGCGAACGCGTCATGGCGGCCGGCTTCGATGCGCATGCGATGCGCCCCTTGCGGCCGGATGCGCTGGCCGATCTGCTCCACTCGCTGCGGGCGTCTCGCGCGCGACCCAGCGGCCCACCGAACTTGCGACTGGCGTGAAGCGCACATGCCTTCACGCCCCGCGCACGAGCCGCTTCGCTGTCCGCGCCTGGCGGCAAGGGCCTCGCCTAGAATGCAAGCAACGCCGCCAGGCCGCGCCAGCCGCCGCCTGCCAACCGATCACCGAACGAACGAAGCGATTTCCGGAGCGAGCCTGTGACTGAATCCACGCGTCCCTATCGAGTGCTGGTCGTCGACGACAACGTCGACTCGGCACAGAGCATGAGCCTGCTGTTGCAGCTCGAGGGGCATACCGTCGCCTGTGCCCATGATGGGCTGGAGGCCCTCCAGGCCGCGCGCGACTTCGGGCCGCAAGTGGTGCTGCTCGACCTGGGCCTGCCCCGCATGAACGGCTACGACGTGGCGCGCCAGCTGCGCGAGAACGAAAACGACCGCCAGCCGCGGATGCTGTTGATCGCGATCAGCGGCTACGGTCGTGACCAGGATCGGCAGGCCGCGCACGACGCAGGGTTCGACTTCCACCTGACCAAGCCGGCGGATCCGGATGTCGTCATGCGCATGATGCAGGACAACGGACCACGACCGCAGGCGGGAGCCTGAGTCACACCGGGTGGAGTCCGCGCGCGGGCTCGGCTCGGCGCGCGGGGCGTTGGGCCAGGGGGGTGTCGCGAAGGAGCTCGCGCCGAGCCAGCCGTCCGAGCCGGCGCAGGCGCAGTCCGGTCAACGCGAAAGCCACGCCGAGCAGGATCGCGAACAACCCCGCGCCGGTCGCGGCAGCGCCTTTGGACAGCAGGGGTTGCCAAGCCAGCAGCACCGAGAATCCGACCGACAGGAGTCCGGCGCCGGCGATCAGCCCGGTCTGGTTCTGGCCGCGGCGCCACCGCCAAGCGAGCCACAGCTGGACGATCCCGTTGAGCATGGCCAACGCGGCCAGGAGCGGCACCAGCGTGAGGACGGCGGGCGCCGGCCGCAGGAACGCGACGGCGCCGATGACGGCCGCCAGGCCCGCTTCGACCAGGAACACCCACCATTGTCCGGTCAGGGGCCGCAACCGCAGGCCGACGCTGGCGGCATTCGAGGCGCCCACCAGCAGCGCCACGGACAACATCACGACGACCAGGTCGAGTGCCGCCGGCGCGAGCAGCACGACCGCTCCGAAGAGCAGCAGCGAGAGGCCGCGCAGCGTGAAACTGCCCCAGCAACCGGCATACGACGTCAGCATTCGAGCCTCCACGCATCCAGGGAACAACAAGCGCCGTGGATGGTCTGCAAGCGGCGTGCCTGGAAATGTCCGAGGGGAATGTGTCCTCCGCCAGGGCGCTCTCCTATAATCGGCAAGCTGGCTGGCGGTAAGAATTTCCTGTCCGCGACACCCCGCGGCCCTCGGCACGGGTATGCTGCTTGCTGCCAGGTAGCCCTCAAAACAACCCGACCAGACCGGGCTCCACGGCCTGGAGCCTGCCAACGGAAGCCCACGCCACGCCATGCCCCACGTACTGATCGTCGACGACGACGAGAATTCCGCCGAGATGCTCGCGACGCTGGTGTCGGGCGAAGGCTTCACCACGGCGACCGCCGGCAGCCTGCGCGAAGCGAAGCAGCAGCTCTTGCTGCAGACCCCCCAGGTGATCCTCCTGGACCTGCAACTGCCGGACGGCAGCGGCATGGACCTGTTCGGGGAGACGGAACTGCGCGGCAACGCCGAGATCGTGCTGATCACCGGTCACGCCTCCATCGAGACGTCCATCCAGGCGTTGCGCGTCGGTGCGGCGGACTACCTCGTGAAGCCCGTGAACATCGGCCACCTGAAGCGGGTGCTGGCACGGGTCGGGCAGGCGGGCGACCTGCGCGCGGAGATCCACGATCAACGGGCCGCGCTGAACGAAACGGGCCGCTTCGGGCATCTGTGGGGCCGCTCGGCGGTCATGCAGAAGGTCTACGACCAGATCGCGCGGGTGGCTCCCACGGCGGTCTCCGTCCTGGTGATCGGCGAGAGCGGCACCGGCAAGGAAGTGGTCGCCCAGACCATCCACGATCTCTCTCGGCGTCGCAAGCAGCCGTTCCTGGCGGTCAATTGCGGGGCGATCAGTCCGCAACTGATCGAGTCCGAGCTCTTCGGGCACGAGAAGGGCAGCTTCACGGGCGCCATGCGCCAGCACCGGGGCTTCTTCGAGCGCGCCAACGGCGGCACCTTGTTCCTGGACGAAATCACCGAGATGCCGCTCGACCTCCAGGTCAAGCTGCTCCGGGTGCTCGAGACCGGGGCGTTCATGCGCGTCGGTTCCGATGAACTCATCGAGACCGACGTCCGGATCGTGGCGGCGACCAACCGGCCGCCGCTGCAGGCGGTGGCCGACGGCAAGCTGCGCGAAGACCTCTACTACCGCCTGAACGTTTTCCAGATCGCGCTGCCGCCGCTGCGCGATCGGCTCGATGACGTCGATCTCCTCGCCACGCATTTCCTGAAAGGGCTGAAGGGCGAGGGGCAGCCACGCAGCTTCTCGCCGCGCGCGATCGACCAGCTGCGCACCTACCACTGGCCCGGCAACGTCCGCGAGCTGCGCAACGTGGTCCAGCGCGCCAGCATCATGTCCGATGGCCCCCTGATCGACCAGGTGCCGCTGCCGGACGACCCGCCGACCACGGCCGGCGGTGCGCGCCCGAGCGGTGCGGCGCCCGCGATGGCGACCGGTGTCGGGGGCGGCGGGGCGCTGCTGACCGTGCGCATCGGATCGTCGATCGCCGACGTCGAGCGCCAGCTGATCTTCGCGACCCTGGAGCATTGCGGTGGGGTGAAGGAGCGCACGGCCGAAGTGCTCGGCATCTCGCTCAAGACGCTCTACAACCGCCTGCGCGAATACGGGCAGGCCGAAGGCTGATCGGGCGCGACGCTGCATGTTCCCCGCGGACTGGGCGCGCGTCGCCCCATCGGCCGCGGACATCGCGTCCGCGCTGGACCGCGCGATCAGCGGGCCCGTGCTGCCGCCTTTGCCGCTGCGCTACCGCGCCCTGGAGCTGTGCGGCCCGGACGAGGCGGCGGTGCTGGTGCTGGGACAGGACCCGTACCACACGCCGGGCGTCGCCGACGGCTTGGCTTTTTCCTGCGCCGACGGTCGTCCGGCGCCCAGCCTGAGGAACATCCTCGCCGAAATGACCACCGACCTGGGGCTGCCTTCGGCGCCTCGGGCCACCACGCTGGACGGCTGGGCCCGCCAAGGCGTGCTGCTGCTGAACACCGCGCTGTCGGTGCCGCCGGGCCAGCCCGCGGCGCATGCGGGCGCCTGGGCACCGTTCACGCAGGCGCTGCTCGGTGAATGGCTCTCACGCCGGTCGGTCCCGCCCGTGGCCATCGCCTGGGGCGCGCATGCGCAGCGGCTGCTCGCTCCCCTCGGCCTGCCGACGATCGCGTCAGCCCACCCCAGCCCGTTGTCCGCGCGCCGCGGATTCTTCGGATCCCGCCCGTTCACGCGCGCGAACGCCCTGCTCGCCGAGCAGGGCCATCCGCCGATCGACTGGACCCGGATGGCCTGAATCAGGCCAGTTGGCGATACGACAGCCGGCGGATCTCCACCGGCGGGATCTGCAGCAGGTCGCGGTACTTGGCCACGGTGCGGCGCGCCACCTTGATGCCGCGCTGTTCCAGCAGGCGCGTGAGCTTGATGTCCGACAGCGGCGCCTTGGTGTCCTCGGCCGCGATCAATTGCTTGATCAGCGCGCGCACCGCGGTGGACGAACACGGCGAGCCCTCGGCCGTCTCGACATGGCTGCCGAAGAAGCGCTTGAACTCCAGCAGCCCGCGCGGCGTGGCCATGTACTTGCGGCTGGTGACGCGCGACACGGTGGATTCGTGCAGGCCAACCGTCTCGGCGATGTCGCGCAGCGTCAGCGGCTTCATCGCCAGCTCGCCGTAATCGAAGTAACGAGTCTGCCGGTCGACGATCGCCTGGGCGACGCGCTGGATGGTCGAGAAGCGCTGCTCGATGTTGCGCACCAGCCAGCGCGCCTCCTGGAGCTGCTGCGACACCTGGCTCGAGGAGCCGTCGCGCGCGCCCTGGAGGATGCTGGCGTAGACCTGGTTCAGGCGGATCTTGGGCACCACCTGCGGGTTGATCATGACCACCCACTTGCCCTTGACCTGGTTGACGATCACGTCGGCCACGACGAATTGCGTGTCGTCGCTGCCGAAGGCCGCGCCCGGGCGGGGGCTCAGCTTGCGGATCAGGACTGTCGCGGCACCCAAGGCCGCATCGTCGCACTCGAGAACGCGGACCAGGCGCTGGAAGTCCCGCGCGGCGAACAGATCCAGGTGCTTGGTAACGATGCGCAGCGCGCAGGCGCGGCCCGGCTCGTCGTCCGGCATGGCCTCGAGCTGCAGGCGCAGGCACTCCGCCACGGTCTGGGCGCCCACGCCGGGCGGGTCCATGGCCTGCACGTGGCGCAGCGCCACCATCAGTTCGTCGACTTCGGGGCGATCCTCCTCGTCGAACATCTCCAGCAGTTCGTCCAGGGGCTGCGTCAGGTAACCGGACACATCCAGTGCTTCGATGACCACGGTCACGAGGAACAGGTCGCGCCTCGACAGGGGCAGGCAACCGGCCTGGCGCAGCAGGTGCTCGCGCAGCGTCGGGGTGTCGGGCACCTGGAGCGTGGGATCCCACTCGTCGTCGGCGTCGCCGTTGCTGCCGCGGTGCTCGTAGCCGTTGTCAGCCCAAGTGCCTTCGTCCTGGATCGACTCGGTGCCGGTCGATGGCCCGGCGGTCAGGTCGGGCGTCTCCTGCTCGGTGGCGGAGGGAACATTGTCTGGCGAAGGCGCCGCCTGCTCGCCGTCGTCGCCTTCCTGGGTCTCCAGGAAGGGGTTCGACGACAGCGCTTCCTGGATCTCCTGCAGGAACTCGAGCGACGACAGCTGCAAGAGCTGGATCGAGCGTTGCAGCAGGGGGGTCATCATCAGCTGATGACCGGTTTGCAGTTGCAGCGACGAGCGCACCGGTGAAGTCCTCAATGTCTTGTTGGGAAGAGGAGGCGAGGCCTCCCTCTCGCGTCCGGGAACCCAGCGCAAGAGCCGTGCCATCTTTGGGCCCCGAGGGCCGCCAGAGGCCGGTCGCCCGTCATTGCTTGGAGCAGCGGCGCCCCGAGCGACGGCCGTGGCGACGCAGGCATGGCTTTCGCGCACGGCGTGTCGCCGCCCGCCGACAAATCAGGAGAAAAGTTTGCGGACCCTGGTCCCATTCGGACGGTAACTTCTACGTGAAGGGGTGATCGGGCGTTGGCATCACCCTTGCAACGCATACGAGCGTTTTCTTTTCTCCTTGGGGTTTCCGTTCCTGGGCTTCCTTCGCCCCGCCTGCACGGCGGGGTTTTTCTTTTTGCGGGAGATGTTCGATGAACGCTGGACGCACGGACCACACGAGCGATGCGCGGGCCAAAGACTCAGATGCCCGGGAAGAGGATCCGTTGCTGCACCCTGCCCGGGCGAAGGACGGCCCACCAGCCGCAGCGGATGGCGGGAAGGCCGGCCGGCCCCAGGACGCTGATCAGCCCCAGGCCGGGGCGCCCGCGACGCCGCAGGCGAAGAAGCTGCAAGATCGCATCGACGACAGCATCGGCGCGGCGGGGGCCGGGCCAGCAGCCTGAGCCGGCCGCATCATCCGCCTCAAGTGACGCGTCCGGAGCGAGTCGCCGCGGCCGGGCCATCGCTGGCGAAGCTCGAAGCGGCAGCCATGGCGGCGCCGCTGCCGACCGCGGCCGCCGCGCCGGTCGACGCCGAGCCCGGCTCTCCGCTCCGGGCGGCCCGGCGCCGGTTGAGCATGAAGATGAATTGGCCGAGCACGGCCAAGACCAGCATCACCACGTTCGACACGACGAAGACCCAGTTCGCCACCAAGAAACTGTAGACGACGAAGCCGGTGGAGGCGATGAGTTGGCCGACGAACAGCCAGCGCGAGACGCCGGCGGTCGATCGCGTGCGCCACTGGGCCCACACCTGGCGGCCGATGGTATAGACCAACACCGCGGTGCTGAACCACCCGATCAAGTCGGTCATCAATTCCTTGTCCATCGACTGCTCCAGTGCTGCACGTGGTCTGACAGGGGTTGCGAAGGCCTTCGGGCGACGCGCTGCGATCCGAGGGAAAAGCCGCACTCAAAGGCCGAGTCCGCGAGCGGCAAGACCAGCGGCGGCACGCGACGCCTTCAGCGAGTCACAAGTAAGGCGCCGGCTCGAGGCTTCCTTGGGCGATGGTCCGCCAAGCCCGCTCGCCGAATCTCGACAGCCGCCCGGATGGATCCGCCAAGCCCGCTTCCAGGCCGGCAGCCAGCAGCGCGCGCTCCTCTCGCACATGAGCGGCCAGCATCGCCTGCAGCGTGGCGAGCAAGGCGGGGGTTTCACCCGCATCCGGACCGAGCTGCAACAGCCGGTCGATCAGTCCGATCATGCAGTGATGCTCTCCGGCAAGCTTCTGGAGCCAAGCGGCCCGTCTGCCCTCGCCGGCGCCGGCGGCGAACTCGGGGTACAGCCAACGCTCTTCGGCGGCGAAGAGCAGGCGAAGCCGGCCCAGCAACTCGTCGAACGCGCTCGAGTCGCCACGCATCGCACGCCTGAGCCTGCGCTGCATCTCGCGTCCGGGAGCGGTCAAATCCTCTTCGTTCATCGTGTTCGTGTCGTTCATCGTGGTTCATCGGCCGCGAGCCTCACGACTACGCGAACGGCCGTCACGGAGGCCGTCTTCCGGCACGAGGCGCGGGTCCCATGGGCAAGAGCCGAGGTGTCCGCCGGGCGGGCCCACGGGGGGCGGTGACGGGCGGAGCGGCTGGCGGCATGGCGAGCGGGTGCATCGTGCTTCGGCTCCGAAGGCCCGTGGGACGGCGTGCCGCGACGCTGAAACGTCCGGAAGCGCTTGGGAGTCACGCGTTCAGAAGCGAAACGCGTGCCACGCCTGCCAGCAAAAGGCGCCCTCAGGCGCCCCCGCCAGCGGCGTCACCTGCACCGCATTGCCGGCAATGCCCTTGCGACGACGGCAATAAATTCCGGCCGCCTGCGTCCCCCATACCGCGTAACACAACTGAAAAACTTTCCGAAACGTAGGCTGGCTGCGGGTTGGCGGCCGATGGCACGACCGTTGCTGTGGTCCGGGCATCCAGTTGGGGCACATGCGCTGCCCAAGGTGAACGGAGAACCCAAATGCGGATCGCAGAACAGTTCCTGAGCGACTTCTCCCGCACCCGTGCGGAAGAGATGTCCTTGGAGGAGTATCTAGAGCTGTGCAAGCGCGATCCGCTGGCTTACGCCAGCGCGTCGGAGCGCATGCTCGCGGCCATCGGCGAGCCCAAAGTGCTGGACACCCGGCACGATCCGAGGCTGTCGAGGCTCTTCTCCAACCGCGTCATCCGGCGTTACCCCGCTTTCCGCGAGTTCTACGGGACCGAAGACGTGATCGAGCAGATCGTGTCTTACTTCCGGCATGCCGCGCAGGGCTTGGAGGAGCGCAAGCAGGTGCTCTACCTCCTGGGTCCCGTCGGAGGAGGAAAGAGCTCCATCGCCGAGCGCCTGAAGGCGCTGATGGAGGCGCATCCGATCTACGCGCTGAAAGGCTCGCCGGTCAACGAGAGCCCGTTGGGCCTGTTCGACCCGCAGCGCTACGGCGCGGTGCTGGAAGGCGAGTACGGGATCCCGCAGCGCTACCTGACCGGGCTGTGCTCGCCCTGGGCCACCAAGCGGCTGGAAGAGTTCGGCGGCGACATCAGCAAGTTCCGCGTGGTGCGGTTGACGCCCTCGATCCTGAGGCAGGTGGCGATCACCAAGACCGAGCCCGGCGACGAGAACAACCAGGACATCTCAGCCCTGGTCGGCAAGGTCGACATCAGAAAGCTCGAGCACCATGCGCAAGACGACCCGGACGCGTACAGCTACTCCGGCGGGCTGTGCCTGGCCAACCAGGGCCTGCTGGAATTCGTCGAGATGTTCAAGGCCCCGATCAAGATGCTGCACCCGCTCTTGACGGCCACGCAGGAAGGCAACTTCAAGGGCACCGAAGGCTTTTCCGCCATCCCGTTCCAGGGCGTCATCCTGGCGCACTCCAACGAGAGCGAGTGGCAGACCTTCCGCAACAACAAGAACAACGAAGCGTTCCTGGACCGCGTCTACATCGTGAAGGTGCCGTACGTCACGCGCTGGAGCGAAGAAGTCAAGATCTACGAGAAGCTGCTGCGCAACAGCTCGCTGGCCGCCGCGCCTTGCGCGCCGGGCACGCTGGACATGATGGCGCAGTTCGCCGTGCTCTCTCGGCTCGAGGCGCCCGAGAATTCCAGCATCTACTCGAAGCTGCGCGTGTACGACGGCGAGAACTTGAAAGAAGTCGACCCGCAGGCCAAGACCTACCAGGAATACAAGGATTACGCCTCCAGCGACGAGGGCATGAACGGCGTGTCCACGCGCTTCGCCTACAAGGTGCTGAGCGCGGTGTTCAACTACGACCAGGGCGAGATCGCCGCCAACCCGGTGCACCTGATGTACGTGCTGGAGCAGCGGCTGGCCCGCGAGGACCTGCCCGAAGACGCCAAGCGCCGGTACACGACATTCATCAAGGAATACCTGGCGCCGCGTTACGCCGAGTTCATCGGCAAGGAGATCCAGACCGGTTACCTCGAGAGCTACGGCGAGTACGGTCAGAACATCTTCGACCGCTACGTGACCTTCGCGGACTACTGGATCCAGGACGAGGACTTCCGCGATCCGGAAACGGGCGAAGTGTTCGACCGCAGCGCGTTGAACTCGGAGCTCGAGAAGCTCGAGCGGCCGGCGGGCATCGTGAACCCGAAAGACTTCCGCAACGAGATCGTCAACTTCGTGTTGCGGGCGCGCGCCCAGAACAACGGCAAGAACCCGTCGTGGACCAGCTACGAGAAGCTGCGCGAGGTGATCGAGAAGAAGATGTTCTCGAACACCGAGGAGCTGCTGCCGGTCATCAGCTTCAACGCGCGCACCAGCAGCGAGGACAAGCGCAAGCATGCCGATTTCGTCAGCCGCATGACGTCGCGCGGCTACACCGAGAAGCAGGTCCGCCTGCTGTGCGAATGGTATCTGCGGGTGCGCAAGTCCTCCTGAGGACGCCGCGACCCGCCATGGGATCCGTGCAATGAGCATCTTCATCGATCGACGCCTCAACGACCGCAACAAGAGCGCGGTCCACCGGGACCGGTTCATCCGGCGCTACCAGAAGCAGCTGCGCGGCGTCGTGGACGGCCTGGTGGTCAATCGCAGCATCACCGACATGATGAAGGGCGCGTCGATCCGGATCCCCGTGCGCGACCTGACCGAGCCGCGCTGGCGCTTCGGCCAGGGCGGCGACCAAGAGATCGTCCATTCGGGCAACCATTCGTTCCGGGCTCGCGACCGCATCGAGCGGCCTCAGGGCAATGGTGGCGGTGGCCAAGGGCAGGGCGACGGCGCGGGCGAGGGCGGCCAGGGCGAGGACGGTTTCTCGTTCGAGTTGTCGCGCGACGAGTTCGAGCGCCTGTTCTTCGACGACCTGGCCTTGCCCAACATGACGCGCAAGGTGCTGGGTCAGTCCAAGGACAAGAAGATCGTCCGACGCTACATCACCAAGGACGGCACGCCCCACAGCCTGCACATCGCCCGCTCGTTGAAGGCGGCCCTGATGCGCCGGATCGCCACGGGCGCGCAGCGCGCGCGACGCGACGCGGCCGCCGTGCTGCATGCGGCCACTGCCCAGGCCGGCCGCGTGTCGGGCGCCGCGTCGAGTCCCGTGCTCGCGCTGGATGCGCCGCTGCTGTCGCCCGACGACGCCGCGGCCGAAGCCGTGCCGCGCACCCGCGTGCCGTTCCTGGACGAAGTCGACCTGCGATACCGTTACCGCAGCGAGGAGCCGCAGCCGGTCAGCCAAGCCGTCATGTTCTGCCTGATGGACGTGTCGGCGTCGATGACCGAGGCCAAGAAGGATTTGGCCAAGCGCTTCTTCACGCTGCTCTACATTTTCCTGGCACGCAAGTACCAGCAGGTGCAAGTCGTCTTCATCCGGCACACCGAGGAGGCCGAGGAGGTGGAGGAGCAGGAGTTCTTCCACGGCACGGCCAGCGGCGGCACGGTGGTGCTGTCGGCGCTGGAGATGATGAAGGACACGGTCGAGAAGCGCTTCCCGCCTTCGGCCTGGAACATCTACGCGGCGCAGGCCTCGGACGGCGACGCCTTCGGCGCCGACCCCGAGAAGAGCCGGGGCTACCTGATGCAGCACCTGCTGCCGGCATCGCGCCACTTCGCCTACATCGAGATCCCGGACACCGCGTTGCAGACGTCGAGCGCGTTGTGGCACGCCTATTCGCGCGTGCCGCAGAAGAACTTCGCCATGAAGCGCGTGCTGGAGCGCGGAGACATCTATCCGGTGTTCCGGGAGTTGTTCCGCAAGGAAGGCGTCACGGCCGAATGAAAGCCGGAACGATCCACGTGCAAGGAGCGCGATAGCCGTGAGCGTGCTGTTCAGGGGTGGCCAGGATTGGACCTTCGAACGCCTGCAGGCCTTCGATCGGGCGATCGGCGAAGTGGCCGTGGGCGAATTCGGGCTGGATGTCTACCCTAACCAGATCGAGGTGATCAGCACCGAGCAGATGCTGGACGCCTACGCGTCCCATGGCCTGCCGATCTCCTACCCGCACTGGAGCAAGGGCAAGGAGTTCATCCGGAACGAGCAGGCCTACCGCAAGGGTGCGCGCGGGCTCGCGTACGAGCTCGTGATCAACTCCAACCCCTGCATCGCGTACCTGATGGAAGAGAACTCGGCGCCGATGCAGGCGCTGGTGATCGCCCACGCCTGCTACGGCCACAACGCCTTCTTCAAGAACAACTACCTGTTCAAGCAGTGGACCGATGCGGACGAGATCGTCGATTGCATGGTCGAGGCGCGCAAGGTGGTGATGGCTTGCGAGGAGCGCTATGGCATCGAGGCCGTCGAGGACGTGCTCGACGCCTGCCATGCGTTGATGGATTACTCGGTCGAGCGCAGCGGCAACGTGGCGACGTCTGCCGCGCACTTGGCGGGCCGCGCGGCGCGCGCCCAACGCCGGGCGCAGGCGGACTGGGAGCGCTGGGACCCGATTTGGACCACGCTGCCACCGAAGAAGCGGGCCGCGCAGTCCGAAGAGTCGTCGGGCGAACAGGCCGTGCTGGCGGATTCCCGGTTCCCCCTGGAGCCCTGCGAGAACCTGCTGGGCTTCGTCGAGGAGCACGCGCCACGGCTGGAGCCGTGGAAGCGCCACTTGGTGCGGATCGTGCGCGAGATGGGGCAGTACTTCTACCCGCAGACCCAGACCAAGCTGATGAACGAGGGCTATGCCACGTTCTGGCACTACACGATCCTCAACCGCCTGTACGAACTCGGCATGGCCGATGACGGCTTCATGCTGGAGGTGCTGCACACGCACACCAACGTCGTGACGCAGCGCGGCTACGACCAGCCCGGGTACGGCGGCATGAACCCTTATGCGCTGGGCTTCGCGATGTTCCGCGACATCCGCCGCATCTGCGAGGAGCCCACCGCCGAGGACGGCGAGTGGTTCCCGTCGATGGCCGGGACAGACTGGAAGCGCGCGATCGACTTCGCGATGCGCAATTACAAGGACGAGTCTTTCGTCACGCAGTACCTGTCGCCCAAGACCATTCGCGATTTCCGGCTGTTCGCGGTCGCTGACCACCGCGCCAATCCCTTCCTGGAAATCGACGCGATCCATGACGACCATGGCTATCGCCGGGTGCGAAAGCTGCTGGCGCAGCAGTACGACCGCGATGCGACCTTGCCCAACATCCAGGTGATGAGCTTCGACCGCGACGGCGACCGTTCACTGGTGGTCCGCTACACCATGAGCCGGATGCGGCCACTGGCGGACGACTACAAGCGCGTCGCCCAGCACCTCGCGGACTTGTGGGGCTTCAGAGTGCGCTTCGAATTCGAGGCGGACGAGAAGTCGCGTTTCTACGAGCATTTCGAGCCGGCCCGCTGAGCATCGTGGGCTGGCCATCGGACCGTCGCATGCGAGCGTCGGTTCGCGTTGTCCCGGCTTGATAACCGACCCTCAGGGAGAGCACCCATGAACAACCGTGCCATCAAGGCTGCAGTGCTGGCGATGTCCATCTCGATCTTCGCGTCGTGCGCCGTCATTCGCGGCCAGGAATCGCCGCGCGACTACGCCAGCGATGCGGCCATCACCACGGAGGTGAAGACGAAGATGGCCGCCGATCGCACCGTGGCAGCCACCTCGATCAACGTCGACACGCAGCAGGGCCTGGTGCAGCTGTCCGGATTCGCCCGTTCGCAGGCGGAGAAGGACCGCGCTTCGGCCATCGCCCGTGAAGCCAAGGGCGTCAAGTCGGTGCGCAACGACATCATCGTCCGTCCTTGACCGCGGCCGCGGCCATGCGGCATCCACTGCGCGCGGCCGCTGTCGTGTTGACGGCCGCGATCTCGACCGGGTGCGCGATCCAGGCGCCACGTCAAGGTCAGGCGCTCCCGTCGGTCGCGACGCCTACGACTTCCGGCGTCGCGCCTGCGCAGGCGCGCGTCGGCATCGTGGAGAGCGTGCAGGAGCTCCGGCGCGACGCGCAGGGCAACTGGATGCCGGGTGCGTTCACGGGCGGCGCGGTGACCAGCGGCAACGTCTCGCCGGGCCGGGTCGGCGATTCGCGCGCCTTCGAGGTCACGGTGGTGCTCGATGACGCCAACCGCGTGACGCTTCGCCAGCGCGACGTCTCGGATCTCCAGCCCGGCATGCGCGTGCTGGTCGATGACGGCGTGGCTCGCCGCTTCTGAACCAGTCCCACGGGGCGCGGCGTGCGGTCGTCCATGCGTCGTGTTGGGCACGAAGTTCGCTGAGTCCCATGCATCCGTTTCCATAGGACCCACCGACATGAGTTCCAACCAATTCAATCGAATCGAAGCCGGGCGCCTCGCACGCCGCATCCGAATCGGCGCGCTCGTCGGCGCGCTCGGCGTGGCCACGATCTTCGCCGGTTGCAGCCGCGACCGCGAAGTCCAGTCTTCGGCGGCCGAGCGCAACAGCGTGATGGCGCCGGCCACGGGCAGCGGCACCAGCGGCACGGCCACGACCGGGGCGGGCAACACCACGAGTACGGCCGGTTCGACCGACTCGACGGCATCCAGCTCGACGGGCGGCGGCATGGGCACCATGCCATCCGGCACGCCCACGACGACCGGCGCGGGCACGGCGGGCAGCGACACCACGGCTTCGGGGACGGGCGGTGCGGGCATGTCGGGCACCACGGGCAGCACGCCGAGCGGCGCCGGCTCCTCGGCCGCGGGTAGCGGCGCGGGCGCCGTGGGGTCGACGGGCTCGACCATGGGTGCTGGAGCGGCGGGTTCGAGCGCTGGCAGCGGCACCAACGCCGCAGGCGGCGTCGGGGACGCGCCCGGCTACGGCAGCAAATCCGGCAGCGCCGGCTCGGGATCCAGCGGCACCAGCCGCTGACGGCATTCGAGGCAAGCGGTCGGCTGCGGTCACTCGGCCGCGGCTGATCGGCCGCCACGGGGACAGGGGCGCCCATGAGCACTCCGTTGGGCACGCCCTCGCGACCGTCGCGTCCAAGGTCATCGGAAGCCGTCACCCACCTCAAGCTCGTCTGGCCGCCTGCGCCGGAACCACCACGCATGGGTGCAGGAACCATCATCGCCGGCAGCTGGCGCACCTTGGTCGATGCCGGCAAGGGCTTCATCGAGCACAACGCCTTGCGTCGCGGCGCGGCCCTGTCGTATTACTCCGTCTTCTCGTTGGCGCCGCTGCTGATCATCGTGGTGGCCATCGCCTCTCTCCTGCTCGATGACGCGCAAGTGCGCGAGCATCTTCTCGGCTCGATCGGTTCGTTGGCCGGGGCCGACGCGGCGCTGGCTGTCGGCGGGATGATGGACAGCACCGATTGGCGTCGAAACGGCCCCCTGGCGACGCTGATCGCGGTCGGGACGATCGTGTTCGGCGCGAGCGTGGTCATGGGCGAACTCAAGACGTCGCTGGACGAAATCGTCGGCCCGCCCGACGCGCCGCCCCAGGAACCCGCCTGGTACACGCTGCTCGCGGTGCGCATCCGCGCGCTCTCGATGGTGCTGGTGATCGCGCTGCTCCTGCTGGCCTCGATGGTGATGACCGCGGCCTTGACCGCGTTCGGCACCTGGTGGTCCAGCGGCTTGCCGATCTGGGCGTCGCTTCTCGCCGCCATCAACCTCGCGGTATCGCTGGGGTTGGCGGGCGCGCTGTACTGGTTCACCTATCGTTACTTCCCGGCCCGTCGGATGGATGCGCGCGCTTGCGCCGTGGGTGCCGCCGTAGCCTCAGTGCTTTTCTCGGTGGGCAAATCCCTGATCGGGCTCTACATCGGTGCCGCCGGCGTCGGCTCGGCGTTCGGCGCCGCTGGCTCGCTGGCCGTCATCATGATCTGGGTCTATTGGACCTCGCAGATCGTGCTGTTCGGAGCGGAATTGGCGAGGGCGCTCGACGCGAGGCTGGCGCCGGGGGTGGCGGGGCGGCACGCTCCGGCGGGAACGGGGGTGGTGTCGCAAGGGCGTGGCTGAGGAGGTTGCGCGCGAGGGCGCGGCCGGGGGTGG